>Ga0123356_10000737_pt1 | contig 36082 bp, 32 predicted proteins | sample TergutEmb28metaG_2_FD_92546 | JGI IMG/M metagenome (GOLD analysis project Ga0123356, IMG submission 92546) | Embiratermes neotenicus P3 segment gut microbial communities from Petit-Saut dam, French Guiana - Emb289 P3 | ecosystem: Host-associated > Arthropoda: Insects > Digestive system > Gut ...
AATTTTTGTGAGCGCGTCATTTTAAGTTCTCAACAACTTTCCATTTTCACTTATGATGTTTTTTACATATTTCATGGACTCCTGTCGTTTTTCTTCAATCCGTGCATCAATTTCGTCCCATTGAATTTCTTGATCTGTATCTATTGTTCCTTCTTGGTCAATCGCGCGATCCAAAAGGCCAAGAATTCTAAGCAAATGCTCGACTCTCTCATTGCGGTTTGTGGTTTTATCCAGTTCAACGTAAAACTTCTTGCGAAATTGAAGCGAAAAAACCGTCCCATGGAATGATGTGGTAAGTATATATGTCGCATATGCAAAATAACCCAAGAACTCTTCGAGAGATTGTCCACGTATGTGCTCAATGCCAATGTGACGAACATAACTATCATCCAAATAAAGGAGTTTCAAGCCTGTACGCGCAGACAGCTCCTTCGCAAATCTAATCAATTTTTTGGGGCGCTGCATAGTATAAATAAGGATATAAGGATCTTTGTGCTTCGAAGCAGTAGCAAGTTGCAACCATTTCTCTCTTTTCATGAGCAATGTTGGATCAATATCCACCCGCCAGCCTCCATAAAATCCATCATTCTGCTCGGTTTGGGGCATTCTTTCGCGAAACGAAACCTGTTCAAATCTTTTGAATTGTTGTAGATATTCAGATTCATTTTCTAGGTATTTCGAAACTCTTCCAACACTTGCAGCATAAGAGTAAAGTTTTTTTGAATTGCTGGCAAAATCCAATAAATAGGACAAGTCTTGTCCTGACTGCCTCAGATTAAACACTTGATCACTACCCGTTATGAACGTATCAAAAACAGCATTTGCATCGGCTATATTCTCTCTGCAATAAGCCTGCTTTGTAAGCGGAAGCGATGTTGAAAGAAAATGGTCAAACCTTTGCCTCTTGATACGTTTAATTCTGTACTTGATAATAGCCCGAACGATCGCTACTATCTTATTCCCATTCAATGGTGTCCAAGGTTTATATGCATCTTCAATGTACTTGCAACGGTAATCAATGATCTGAACAACGCCCTCCTCCAAGTGCTCCTGCAACACAGCTGATAGGGCGTATGCTTGTAATACCGCACCATAATTCACTGCGCGATGGAATGTAAGTATACCGATTCTCCTCATAGGGCATCTCTCCTTTCATCTGATTCAATATCCTTTTTGTGCATCTCATTTTGTAGTAACGCTTTTCTTTCTCTATTGTATTTCACTGTTATCGGTACTGAACAAGCAAATATATACGGAAAAAAGATAATGAAATCATATAATGGGTTCCCTGTCATGCAGTACATCAGGAAAAATAGCTGCATTGATACAGAAAAAAGCATAAGTTCTTTTTCCGATGCTTGAAAAAATGGATCTTTTTGGATAATCCTATATAATTGATAAGTTTTACGGAAACTTATGAAAAACAGTGAACCAATAGCAAGAAATCCGAGTATACCTGTTTCATATAGCAGCTGCAGATAAACATTGTGCCCATCTGTCATTCGATCATTACCCATCATAAGATATGAATAGTTATAACGAAACGCTCCCCATCCACTCCCGATGAATGGGCTGCTCAAAAAATCGCGCCACATTGGTTCCCAAATAATTATGCGCCCGGAAAAAACATCTGCATTTTCTTGTGCGATAATTCTTGTTAATGTCGTTTGAAACACAGATGCTGTGGATAACACAATAAATAGAAATAATGCGGCACAGAAAACAATTAAAAATCGTTTGATTATTCGATTTATACTTCGAGTACCATAGATAACAATATATACGTATATTGCCGCTATTAAACAAAATGCAAAATGCGCCCTTTTCCCTGACATCGCTAATCCAAGAAAAAAAGCAATCATTGTTATAGTGGATTTTTTTCTTTTCGTCCCACTTGATAAAAACCTACTATATGCATACAGAAAACCTATCGAGAGATATATTGCGAATGCGCTAAAATGAGAGGTCAAGCCCAATAAGTAATTCGATTCAATCTGCCTAACCAGATTATTCGCACTAACTGAGTCCAATGCAAAGAATGGAATTACGTAGCTTTTTTGCGCATCTCTGTTAAAAAAAAGTATAATTGCAGATGCGAACTGTATCCACACTAAAGGAATGATCGCCTTCTGCATTGCTTTCATCCATATAGGAACATATTTACAACAAATAATAATAGTGATCCCTACAAAGCAAAAAATCGTTGGAAAGATACTACCATGAATGATAGTCTGGTTATTTATGAGTATAAACAAAAAGATCACTATGAGTGCTAGATTGCCCATAGATAAAGTGCCGTTCTTCAACAACATTACCAGTATCAAAGTAAAACTGTACCCAAGCAGCAAAGCAGCCTTGAAATAGAGTTCTCCTGGAATTCTCATCAGTAACGAGTCAAAAAAAACTTGAATTAGTATCACATATGCACTACTATAGATCACAGATAATGTGAGGGCCCTTCTTTTCTTTTTTGTCAATGGGAAAGCATGTGAATAGCTGTTGCTGGAAAAGATATATATCACCACCTTTATTGAAATTCAGTACCTTTGATATTATCATGACGATATATAAGGAAAATGCTCGCTAATCTAACTTCAGTGGCTGAAACCTTAGTCCAGTATGTTTTACAATGGTTCTCATAATATACATTAGTACGATTAAACTGTATTTCTCTTTTTTAACGAAACAACCTACTATTCTTCTAAATCTAGGAAGTGCCGACAAAATGGCATTCGGGAGTGCATTACGATACTCATCACGCAGTGCCAGTTCGCGCACCATCTTACGCCGCTGAAACCATGGGATTTCACTTTTAGGATGAAATACATACTGTCGATAAAGCGAAATCAACCGTCCAAGTGCCATCGTACTGAGTGCAGCGGACCATTCCTGTGTTTTATTTAGATTTTTGGATAAATCCCAGAAAACTTTGATGACTGTTTCGTTCTGATAAATGAATTCCTTGCCACAGCGTTTGTTGGTAATTGACATTTTGTTAAATCGATAAAAATAAGTGTTTTCCATAATATATGCTATCCTGTTAGAATTCAAACACACCAGAACATTAAATAATAGATCCTCAGCATTGTAAAGGCGAACATCAAATCGGATAGTGTGCTTTTCAATAACATCTCGCCGAATTGCACGATTCACGGGAGAACCATAACCTGAGGCAAAAAAATCAATGGGTGGCCAAGGATTTAGCCAATTACAAATGATAGTGTGAACTAGTTTATCAATATCTTTCTTCTCTTCCAATACAAAGCGATGGCTAAAAAGATGATAGCGTGTGGAATTAGCTCCTTCTACACGGGTAATATCCCCAATCAGTACATCTGCTCCTGTCTCCAGCGCAGCTTGATGATACTTTTCCAATGCATCTCGTTCCATCTCATCATCTGAATCACAAAATACAATCCATTTTCCACATGCTCGATCTAGACCCTCATTTCGTGCGGCCGCAGGTCCACGATTCTCTGTATGAATTACCCGCACACGAACATCATATGTGCAAAATAAATCGCACAGAGCACCACTATTATCAGGACTACCATCATCCACAAGTATAACCTCAAAATCTGAAAACGTTTGCCCTAGAATCGAGGCTATACAACGGGCCAATGTCCTCTCTGCCCTATATACTGGCACAACCACACTAAATTGGGGCATGTTATCATCTTCTCCTCAAAATAATGGCTCAGCGCATTTCGATTCATCTTTCTGCACTCCAAAACACAGCCTGGTACTTCTATGGATTTAGAGCATGCAACTCCAGGTATTTTTTTTGCAAATCTAATGTAGCTTGCTTACTGTCATATCCCGCTCTTGCTATTTCTTTTACTTTTTCTTGTCTAACATAACTCCCTGCATTCAAAAGTATATATTCTGCCCAGGCTTCGGTAGCTTTAGATAGAGGGAATTCATGGCATAAATCCGTTAGTTGCACTTCATTCGTTATGTTAGTTGCGCAAATTGTCATTAGCCCTGCCGCCTGTGCCTCCACCGCGACAACAGGAAATCCTTCAAAAAGTGACGGCAGGACGAAAACATCCATTCCTTGATACAACCTCTCCACATCAGAACGGGCACCGAGCATTAGCACTTGACTTGTCATTTTCATGACATTGATTCTCTCGGCGATTTTCTTTGTCAATGGCCCCGTTCCTATCAGTACTAAAATGCTATTTGGATTTTTTTTGATAACATGATGGAATACTTCCAGCAAAAAAATATGATTCTTCACTGAGTTGAACCTTCCTACATGCCCGACAACAAATTTCCCGTGAAGACTCAATTCTGAGCGCACAATCTCCCTAATGTCTGGATCAAATCGATATTTTGACACGTCTATGGCATTCCTATATACCTTGAATGGACTTTTCGCAAAAGCATAATGACCCGCGAGCTCTGAACAAGCAAATAGCAATGTCGCATTTTTTTGAAACGCCTTTGCCATTATCCCCCTAAGACACCCTTTTATAGTAGTAGCATGCGATGCTGTATGAATATGAGCAATCCGCACAGAAACCCCCTGCTTTCGAGCTGCGCGCAAGTATATAGCGCCTAAACTCTCCATATGTCCATGTATTACTTTATACTCTTTATGAATGCGGAAAAACTTGCTTAAATCGCGGTAGTATTTTAGAAAGCAAAAATCCTCACGTACTGAAAGCCTATAGATTCTCCCTCCCAATGATTCTATTTCATCATCGAAGAAATGTTTTTCTCTATAGTGGGTCAAGAAATCAAATTGCACTTGACTTCTATCAATGTTTCGATATATATTCATGATAAAGTTCTGAAGGCCAGCCGCTTCCATTCTTTGCACAACATGAAGAATGCGTATAGGATACATACCTTACCTCTTGCTTTATTTTGTAATGAATGAATCAATCAATTTCACCACAGATTCTGGATCGGGATTTACCCAGCGTTTTAATGCAATTGTATTGTTTTGCAACGCTTGGATCGCTGCCCCCAACTCTTCCATATCAAACACAGTTAGCACACAGCCCGTTTCTCCATACGCCCTCGCCGCCTGTACCTGATGGTCATGCACATGCTCTCCAAACTCCACTCTGCGCGGAACCACGATCGTTTTTTTCCCAGCGTTTAATGCCTTCATCACCGTACCGGATGCCGCATGTGTGATAATGATATCCGCCGTCTCGATTCGCATTATAAACTCTTCTTGTGATATGAAGTCTTTGTATTCGTAGTGCCGTGGCGTGTACGTTTTTTTCCCAGTTTGGACAAACAGTGGTTGTGTAATGACACCTGTTTCACACAACGCGTCTAGTTTCTTGAGCAATCTATCAAAAGGATAACCTCTTGACCCCGCGCATACAAAAATCAATACAAACACCCGCCATATACCGCATTTTTGAGCAAAGGCACCATACTCTCCCACTGTACGATCATCAGATCGGCATGTTTTTGCATAACTCGTGCCGCCACTGTCGTTTCATACGCAAAGTTAAATGACTCAATAAAAACAAACTTCTTTCGAAAGATAATAGAAAGAAGATAAAAAGGATACGCAACCATTGTGCCCGTAGTGATTACATAATCCGGCCGTTGCTTAATCCAAATATAGAACGCTTTTATTGCGTTCACTAGCATTTTAACAGGCATCCACATGTCTTTTTTATCTGTTTGGATCAAGTGGTATTTTGCTTTTGTTTTGTAGCGTGTCCTTTCTGTCACATAAAAGCCATCATATTTGTCGATAAGCGGCTGCAATTTCACTAACTGCTCCCAATGCCCACCGGATGAAGAAACCAAACATAACCGCGGCTTTCTTTTTTTCACGTTGGTTCCTCCACACATCCAAATCGTATGATGGTATTTCGATACGCTTCGGGTATCCCCACATCAAACCTTCTCCCATCCACCCGATACCCCGTCATCCCCTCGGTTGCACATATCTCTTTTAGCACACTTGTCAACTCATACTCGCCTTTCTCACTACGTTCCTCGGCAATGTTGCGCCCCAGCAACTCAAATACCTTGGGCGTCAGCACATACTGCCCAAAAACACAATAAAACTTGTCGTTACCCCTCTTATCTTTTACGCTCAGATGCGCCTTTGCATAATCCACCGTGGGCTTTTCCACCATATCCCCGGCCTGCATAACGCGCTTTTCCTCATCCACAAATTGGCCCGTGATCACCCCGTAGTACATCACTTGATCCAAGCTCACATCATCCAGGGCAACGGTAAGCATCCCGCTGCGCTCATATGCTTCAATCAACTGCTCGGCACAATTCATCCGGTTGTCCGACGAATAGATGTGATCCCCCAGCAGCATAAGCACGGAATCATCACCCACAAAATCGTGGGCCTGATAGATCGCATGCCCAAAACCTCGGGGTTCATGCTGATAGATATATGTAATCATTTGCCCAAGCCGCTGGATGGCTACATTCACTTTGCGGAGTTCTTTGGGCAGTTTTCGATAGTGCTCAATGGCCAAATCGCGCTTAAACAACCTGTCAAAGTCCGGCTGATCATCCGGGTTGATGATGAGCCCGATTTCCTCAATCCCCGCTTGCTCCAACTCATTGAGCAAAATCAGGAGGGCGGGTTTGGCAATGCCGTCTTTGTCAATGATGGGCAAAAGCTCTTTTTTGATAACTTTTGTGGCCGGAAACATGCGTGTTCCATAACCAGCTACCGGTATGATCGCCTTACGGATGCTGCGTTGGGCCTGAATCGTAAAAAGATAAGCGTCCATGCCCTGTGCATTTAGATAATCACACAACGCCTGTTGATCGGCGGCATCCTTGCAGATCATTTGCACGGTGCCGTCTCCGTGGGAACCAACACCCTTTACGCCCAACGCCAGCTTGCGCACCGTTGGATCAGCCATAACACTGTGCAGCAACGGCGATGTGAGCTCGGAAGGGCAAGCGGGCGCCACCATTTCATCAAATATCCTTTGGGATTCATCCATCAACCGGCCGATGCGGACAGCATCCCCTTGCCGCATCGCCTCGATCACTTGCTCACAAATCCGCTTGTTTTCTGGCCCCAGCGCTTTTTGCACATCCACCGCGGTTTGATCCTGAGCAAACGGATAGCAGGCGTTGAGGGAAGAGAGTATCTTCATGGTATCCTTTTCGCCATTTAGATCGGCAAACACCCAGCACAGCTCACTGCCAATGGCAAGCCTATCCACATCAATGTTCTCGCTGGCAAAATGCATCAGCACAGGTTTGGCGCCGTATGCGCAAGCCTGATCCAGCCGGCCGCAGCGGGAAGGCGTCATAATTTCGCCACGATAAGCCGCTTCCATCTCGCCGCGCACGGAGATTTGCAGATCGTATAGCTGATTGAATGCACGCGCCACCAACACACAAATCGCCGCGCTGGAAGAAAGCCCTTTTTTAATGGGCAAGGTTACCCTTGTGATATCGATGGAAAGGCCGCCAACATCGTAGTACTCCAGCATAAATGCGGCGACACCCGCCACATAGGAGTAATAGCCACCCTCTTCGGCAATGGCTTTGAGTTGCTTTACCGAAAGGGGCCACTCGATCCATTCGGCATGCTCTCCATTCTCTTGCAAAGCACGAAACCGAAATCGCTCCGCGCGTTCCACGTAGGCATATATGCCTTGCTGAATGCCGGTTACAATGGCCATGCCAGGCACGATTTTTGAATTGGAGCGATTATACAATCCCGCCCAATCACTATGCTCCCCAAATAGGCACAACCGTCCCGGCACAAAAATGTTCACTTACTCACTCCGATTTTGATTTTATGTGTTAATACGCTCCCTTTTTTGAAAGCACCGCAGAAAATGTTTTGACTAGAATCTTACAATCCGTCCAAAAGCTCATGTCTTGAATGTATTGAATATCAAGTTCCATCCATTGCTCAAAAGATAGCTCATTTCTGCCTGACACCTGCCAGTAACAAACCAATCCGGGCTTTACCAGTTCCCGCAGCTTCTGCCGGGCATTACACCCGGCCGCTTCTTTTACCGGTAGTGGCCTGGGCCCTACAAGGCTCATTTTATTCGTCAACACATTGATTAATTGAACAAGTTCGTCCAAACTGTATCTGCGCAGAATCTTTCCCAGTTTGGTTATTCTGGGATCATTTTTGATTTTAAAAACAGGCCCGTCCATTTCATTTAGCTTCATCAAATCGCTTTTGATGTCATCGGCGTTTTGAATCATTGTGCGAAATTTGTAACAATAAAAAGGCTTCCCATTCTTACCCGTTCGGAGCTGCTTAAATAGTACGCTGGCGCGAGGGTCTTCGATTTTTACCAGAATGATAATGAGTAATAACAATGGCGACAGCACCGTCAACAAAAAGAGCGAACCTACTATATCCATGGTGCGCTTGATCAATCGATATGAGTAACTCAAATTTGGAGTAATTTCTATAGCTTCTATTTGCACTTCTTCTGATTGCACTTCTTTTATTAGGATTTCTTGTGGCTGCAATTTGTACGCTTCCTTTCGGCTATATCCTACATTTGCATATATGGAAATCTCATTGGATTTTAGGCATTTCGTATAAATACCACATGAAATGCAGTATAAAGAATTTTACAACAAAGCGTCTCCAAAAGCAATAGATTTGGATGTAAAGCCTTCTTTCTGGATTTTTTGTGTGTTTCGGCAGGTCCTACTGCCATGCCAAAAACCTTGGTTTTATTTCTTAATATACGCCATCGCCACCGAGCCCGGGCCGGCATGGGCGCCCAGCACCATACCCACCGGATGGCGCAATACACTTAAGTCCGTGCCCTTGGGGAACACCGCCGCCTCCAGCAGGGGCATAAGATGCGGGGCGTTGGTATGGCCAAAGGCCACGCCATAACGCTCATCGATGCCTTCTTTGGCCGCGCGATCAGCGATCCACCGGTACGCGCCCCGCATGCCCCGGGCCAGGCCCGCCGAATTGGCCACGCCATTCCATATGCTTACGATGGGTTTGATGTCCAGCACCCCTAGCACGTGCAGGCCCACCGCGGGCAGCCGCCCACCCTTGTGGGGATACGAAAGGTCGTTGATGATAGCGTACATCACCACACGCTGGCTCATGTCTTCCAGCTCGCTGGCAATCTGTTCAATGGGCGCCCCGGCATCGCGTTTCTCCACGGCCCGCGCCACCAATAGGGCCGCGCCGATGGTTACATTGCGGCTGTCCACCACATACACGCTGCCCGGCGGGAAGGACTCCTTGGCGATCATGGCGCTTTGGCAGGTGCCGCTGAGCCCCGAAGACACGCAGATCACCAGGGCCTGATCCCCTGCCTCTACGATGGGCGCAAAAAGCTCGGCAAAGGCCTCGGGGTTAACTTGGGCGGTGCTGGGGATCTCTTTGCTTGATGCGAGCCGCTCATAAAAATCCTCCAGCGTCATGTCGATGTCCTGCAGGTAGAGCTTGCCGTCAAACACCACGCCCAAGGGTGCGGTATCAATCCCCCACGCCTCCCGCTGTTCCTTGGGCAGATCGGCCGTGCTGTCGGTGATAATGCGAATGGCCATATTTACACCCTTTCTGACTCATAACCTTCAAAAAACACGATGATGCGCTCGAGCGCACCGGCCAGTACCTCCAGCTGCTCGTCGTTTAGGGCCTTTTGCACTTGGCTCACCATTTCCCTGTGAAAGGCAGCATGGCGCTGGTTGGCCTGCCTGCCCCGCTCGGTGAGCAGTACGCGCACCACTCGTTTGTCGTTGGTGGCGCGTTCCCGGCGCAGGTATCCCTTGCGCTCCAAGGTGGCCGCCGCCACAGTGAGCGAACCCACCGTGATGCCCAGCCGGGTGGCGATGGCCGACATGCTGTTGCCCCCCGGCTCGGCATCGGCAGCTTCTAGCACATGCATCTCCCGCACGGAAGCGTCCGAAAACTCGCCGGAAGACAGCGCCCGCTCCTCGATGGCCAGTATGTCGTTAAAAAGCCGCACCAGCAAATGGTTGATTGACCTGTGGGCTCGGTTCATCGTTTCCTCCGTATTCGGCTCAATGAATCGATGATACCATGGGGGTTTTCCGGCTGTCAACCGCTTCTATACCGTTCCGGCCCAAGCTGATATAGGTTATTGCCCAAGCTATCCACAGCTACGATCAGAGGAAAATCCTCCACCTCCAGCTCGTGGATGGCTTCTGTTCCTAACTCCTCAAAGGCCACCACCCGGCAAGCCTTCACGCATCCGGCAATCAGCGCCCCCGCGCCGCCCGTAGCCGCCAAATACACCGCCCCGTGGGCTTGCATTGCTTTGATCACAGCAACCGAACGCTGCCCCTTGCCGATGGTGCACAGCAACCCCCGTTCCAACAACGGGGGAGTATAGATATCCATGCGCCCGCTGGTGGTAGGCCCGCAGGAGCCGATCACCTCACCGGGCCGGGCCGGGCAAGGCCCCACATAATACATCGCCTGCCCCGCCAGCGATACGGGCAGGCCCAGCCCTGCATCCAGCAGCCCGGTCAGGCGCTTGTGGGCGGCGTCGCGGCCGGTGAGCATACGCCCGCTGAGCAATACGCGATCTCCGGCCCGGAGAGTTGCCAGCGTTTGCCGCGCTGCCGGGAAAGTTACACGGATAGGCAATTGGGTCACTCCCCCGCCAGCAACTCCACCATCCGCTGGCTGCGATGCAAAAAGGCCGTCATCTCCTCGGGCTTGAGGGGCGCGTTGGCCAGTTGCGCCAAGTCGTACAGCTGGCGGGCCAATAGTTCGGCGCGCTCATCATCGTCGCAGGCCGACAGAGCGGCCACCGTGGGGTTCTGGCGGTTGAGGATCAGGGTGTAATCGTCGGGCATGCCCAAGCCCATATCGCCGCCGTACATGCGGCTCATTTCTTTAAAGCGGCGGCTCTGCTCACCCTCCACCAGCATCACCGGCGCAGCCTGGGCCTTTAGGGGTTTGGCTTCGACTTTGAGTTCGGCTTGGCCGCTCACCTTACGGAACAGCCCTTCTAACCTGGCCGCGTCGATATCGCCGCCATCTTCGGCTTCGGCATCGGCCAGCCCGGCCACGTCGGCATCCACCCGGGCAAAACGCAACTTGCTGTCGCCGCCCACACCGCCGCCGTACTCCATAAAAGAAATAAAATTTACGTCGATGGGCGAATCGAGCTTCACCACATCGATGTCCTGGGCGCGGTACAGGGCAATGGTGGCATCCTGCCGGGGGGCGTCGTTGGTGTAATAGACTTTGTCGGGCGCTTTTTCGCCGTTGGTATCCTGGTATTCCTTGAGCGTTACAAAGCCGCCCTGAGTCTTTTCAAACAGCAGGGAATCCTTCATGCGCTCGTGGAACTTGGCGTCCCGCATGCAACCAAACTTAATGAAGGGATGGATATCGTTCCAATACTTTTCATAGGTCTCCCGCTCGGTGGCAAACATGCCGGTAAGCCGGTCCGCCACTTTTTTGGTGATGTGGGCGGACAGCTTACGCACATACCCGTCGTTTTGCAAAAAGGAGCGGCTTACGTTCAGGGGAAGATCGGGGCAATCCAACGTACCCTTGAGCAGCATCAGGAATTCGGGAATCACTTCTTTGATGTTATCGGCCACAAATACCTGGCCGCTAAACAGTTTGATCTGCCCCTCCATGCCGCCAAAATCCTGCTTAAGCTTGGGGAAGTACAGGATGCCCTGGAGCCGGAAGGGATAGTCCACATTCAGATGCACCCAAAAGAGGGGCTCATCAAACTCCCGAAACACCTTGCGGTAAAAATCTTTGTACTCCTCTTCGGTGCACTCGTTGGGTTGTTTGAGCCACAGGGGTTTGGTGTCATTGATGGGCGTGGGTTCGGCGGGAGCAGCTTCATCTTTATCTTTCTTTTTTTCTTCGGCTTTTTTTTCTTCTAGATACACCGGAACGGCCAGGAACGCGCAATAACGCTCCAACACCTCCCGCACACGATAGGGCTTCGAAAAATCGGCCTCATCCTCGGCCAGCGCCAAGGTGATGCAGGTGCCCCGTTGCGCCCAATCCGAAGGCTCCATTTCGTAATTCATGCCGTCGGCGCTGATCCAGCGCACCGCCACAGCATCGGGCTGGAAACTTAACGTATCGATGGTCACCTTGTCGGCCACCATAAAGGCAGAATAAAAGCCCAGGCCAAAGTGACCGATGATGCCGCTGGACTCATCGGCTTTTTCGTTGTATTGCTTTAAAAATTCTTCGGCGCCGGAGAAGGCCACCTGGTTGATGTATGCGCCTACTTCCTCGGCGGTCATGCCCACGCCGTTGTCGATAAACCGGATGCAACGCGCGGCCTCGTCCACCTCTACGCAAACACGGTAATCATCCTCTTCGCCGGTGGCGATGCGATGTTTGGTAATGGCGTCGCAGCCGTTGCTCACCAGCTCACGGATAAAAATATCCTTGTCGGAATACAGCCATTTTTTGATGATGGGCATGATGTTTTCGGCGTGGATGGATACGCTTCCCGTCTGCTTTTGCATGGGGTCTTCACTCCTTTGGTATATTCTTCTGCACCTATTTTAATAGCGTTGAGCACAAGTGTCAATATGCTAATAACTATTCACTACCCCATCTTTCACCGCGATCCGCCGGGCCGCCTGCTGTGCCACGCCCCCATCGTGGGTGATGAGCACAACGGTATTGCCCTCCCCATGCAGGTGATGCAAAATATCCAGCACCTCGGCGCTGGCTTGGGGATCCAGGTTGCCGGTGGGTTCGTCGGCCAGTAACACGGGCGGTTTGGCCACCAGGGCACGGGCGATGGCCACCCGCTGCTGCTGGCCCCCGGACAGCTGTGAAGGCTTATGATCCATCCTTGACGTTAGCCCCACTTTGGCCAGGGCCTCGGCGGCACGCTGGCGGCGCAAGCGGCGCTCCATCCCCGCCAATGTGAGGGGAAGCTCCACGTTTTCTACGGCGCTTAAGCGGGGCAGCAACTGAAATCCTTGGAATATAAAGCCGATCTTGCGATTGCGTATGGCCGCCAGCGCGCCGGGGCGCAGGCCGCTCACCAGCGCGCCGTCCAGCATGTAGCTGCCGCTGGTGGGCTGATCCAAGCAACCCATGATGTGCATCAGCGTGCTTTTGCCTGAACCCGACGGCCCCACGATGGCCACAAACTCCCCGGCCCGTATGGAAAGAGATACGCCGTCCAGGGCCGCCACGGATGTTCCGCCCATGGCGTACACCTTACGAATGTCGGTTAATTCAATCACTTGCCAACCCTCCCGTTGGCTTAGTATGTGCAAATCGAATGAATGTATTGCATGCCGCGCAAGGCGTCCTGTATAATTGAGATACTTTCCAAAATGGAGGTAAAAAGCGTGAAAAAAGCTTGGCATAAATATCTAGACAATCCGGTGTTGGGTGGAGAGAAGCTTGGTACCTGCTTTGACATCTTCATTACTGAGGAACCCAACGAATACCGTATGTATTTTTCCTGGCGCCCGCAAAAATCCCTGGCCGTCGCCACCAGCCAAGACGGGATTCATTGGAGCGAACCACAAATCATCCTGGAGCCGCGCCCGGATACCGGGTGGGAAGACGACTTAAACCGCAACTGCATCGTAAAGCGCGCGGATGGCTACCACATGTGGTACACCGGCCAGGCCTTTGGCGCGCACAGCTGGATCGGCTACGCAACCAGCCCCGACGGATACCGTTGGACGCGTAAAAGCGACGCGCCCGTGCTCTATCCGGAGCGCCCCTTTGAAGGTGCAAGCGTGATGAACCCCTGCGTACTGTGGGACGAGGAGCAAAAGCGCTGGCGCATGTGGTATTCCGCAGGAGAGACCTACGAACCAAACGTGCTGGCCTACGCGGAAAGCGCCGACGGCCTCCATTGGGAAAAACGCAACCCAAACCCTGTTTTTGTGTGTGATAAGGAGCTTCCATACGAAAAAAACCGTGTGGGCGGCTGCCACATATTCCAGCGCGACGGCTGGTATTATCTGTTTTACATTGGCTATGAAGACATTCACACCGCATGCATCTGCGCCGCCCGCTCCCCCGACGGTTTCACACGTTGGCAACGGCATCCCGCCAACCCGCTTGTATCCCCATCGCCCGGCGAATGGGATGGGGACGCGTGTTACAAACCCTTTGTACTGTGGCAGCCCGAAAACCAGCGATGGCTCCTATGGTACAATGGCCGCCACCAAGCCGCCGAGTACATCGGCTTGGTGATCCACGAGGGCTACGATCTGGGCTTTTGATATGAAAACAAAAACCTTAACCAGCCGGGATATCCTCTCTCAACACGTTGCTGCCTTTAATCAAACGGATGAGGAGACGATCATCCAAGCAATCCCCAACAGGCAAGCCGAAGCATGGATGCAGGCCCACATACCCTGCGTTATGCTGCCCGATCCCATGCTGGAGCAAACATATTACTTCCGCTGGTGGACTTTTAGAAAACACATCAAAAATACCCCGGACGGGACAGTCATCACGGAGTTCCTTCCCAGTGTCCCATGGGCGGGCAAGCACAATGTGATCGACGCATCCTGTTGCCACCACATCGAGGAAGGCCGCTGGTTGCGGGATACCCCCATACTGGATGAATACATCACCTTCCTATACCGGAGCGGGAAGCCGCCGCGCAACTACAGCAACTGGCTGGAGTATGCCGTGCTGGAACTGTGCGAGGCGCGTGGCGATCCGTCCTTGGGCGTAAAGCTGTTGCCCAATATGATACAAAACCACAAAGGCTGGGGATTGGAGCGCCTGCATCCCAGCGGGCTGTATTGGTCGGTGGACGACCGGGATGCCACGGAATTTTCCATCGGCGGAAAAGGAGGCCTGCGCCCCACCCTCAACTGCTACCAGGTTGCCAATGCCCGGGCCATTTCTGCCTTCGCCCGGGCAAGTGGGGATTTTGTAGCAGCAGACCGGTACGGCGTATTGGCCCACGGTCTTGCCGAAAGGATCAATCGTTTGCTCTGGGATGAAAAAGCCCGCTTCTACAAAGCACTGCCATTGGCGGATCGGAACGACCAGATACCACAGGATGGGTTTGCGGCAGCCGATCCCCGCCGGAACGTGCGGGAAATCTGGGGCTACACTCCCTGGGTTTTTGGTGTCGCGCCCAAAGGCCGGGCGGATGCGTTCCGGCAATTGCTGGATGTGAACGGCTTCGGCGCCACCCATGGGCTCACCACAGCGGAGCGGCGGCATCCGGGATTTGGCCTTTTTTACACCGGAGAGGAGTTAAACGCTTGGCTGGTTTCCCGGGGCGAAAGCCCCATCGGGCCACAAGGTCATGAATGCCTGTGGAACGGCCCGTCTTGGCCCTTCTCAACCTGCCTGGCGCTAAAGGCAATCGCCAATCTATTGGATTCCAAAGAGGAGCAACACTGCATCCATGCATCGGATTACGTAGGGTTGTTGGCCCAGTATGCAAGGCAGCATATCCGCCGTATACCGGATGGGAGGATTGTCCCCTGGATTGATGAAAACCTAAACCCCGATACGGGCGACTGGATTGCGCGCACGCGCCTGTCAACATGGGAAGGCGGCACATGGGCTGAGGAAAAGGGTGGATATGAGCGCGGAAAGGATTACAACCACTCCTCTTTTTGCGATGGGGTGATTGGCGGTTTATTTGGTGTGCGTCCGAGCCTAAGAGAAATACGCATATCGCCGCTGTTCCCCGCGTGTTGGCCATATGCCGTGTTGGAGGATGTGCCGGTGCACGGGCATCTGCTGACTATATGCTATGAAAACCCACGCCTTGGCGGGGCGGGGTATCGTGTAGCACTTGATGGGGAGTGTGTGTTTGCATCAAACAGGCCGGTCACCTTTCATTTGTAGAACTTCCTCTATATTTGCCTAGACAAATTGCATCCGGTAGAGCTGGGCGTAGCGGCTCTCTTTGGCAATAAGATCCTCGTGAAAGCCACGCTCGACGATTTGTCCCTCCTCCATCACGATGATCTCATCGGCATGGCGTATGGTGGAGAGGCGGTGGGCAACAATTACGCTGGTGCGGCCTTGCATCAGGCGGTCAAGGGCCGCTTGAACCTCGTGCTCGGATTCGGTGTCCAGAGAAGACGTAGCCTCGTCCAGCAGGAGGATTGGCGCGTCCTTCAAAAGCGCCCTTGCGATGGCCACCCTCTGGCGCTGCCCCCCTGAGAGCTGTGTGCCCCGCTCGCCGACGCGGGTGTCAAATCCTTCGGGCATGGATTCAATAAAGGCCCACAGTCCAGCCTCGCGCGCCACAGCCTCGACTTGCGCATCGGTGGCCCCAGGGTTGCCCCAGCGGATGTTCTCGCGCATACTGCCGTCAAAAAGATAGCAGTCCTGCGGTACATAGGCGCTCATGGCGCGCACCGCGGTTTGTGAATACGCATCGATACTGTGGCCCATAAGGTGGATGTCTCCGCCGCCTCTGGGTGCAAATTCCATAAGCAACTTGATCAGGGTGGATTTTCCGCCGCCTGAACCACCAACGATGGCAACGCGCCTACCTCTTTTGATGTGTAGATTCACGTTATGGAGAACATCCTTACCTTCATCATAATGGAAGGTTAGGTTTATGAGCTCTATGGCGTTTTCCGCACTTAGATTAGGATGGGCGCCTCCCGGCCGCTCCTTCTCCTGTGGCATGTCAAACACGTCCTTGACCCTCTGGCAGGAGGCCGCCGGGCCCAGCAAGCGGCCATACCTGTGGCCTATGCCTAACATGGCAAAGTTGAGGTTCAGCTGAAGGGTGCAAATGAACACCGCCGAAGCGATGGATATGGTACCGTTGGCGGCCAGCAACGCACCGACGGCCAGCGTCATAAACGAAGCCAGCCACACAAAACTCGACCCAACCGAATTGCCAAGCACACGCCAGCGCGCCGCCACTTGGGAGTGACCGTAAACTACCTTGGCCTCCCGGGCATAGGCTTTCTCTTGCCTGCCCACCAGGCCAAACACCCGGGCAATGGCGGTACCGGAGAGGATATCGATCATGATCTGGGTAAGCACCGACAAGGCATCCCGTTTTTTTGCCTCGGATTTTTTTGTGTGGGGAGTGACCAGCAATGTCGCCCCAAGGGAAAAAAGGCTCAAGAGCACCGCCGCGCCACCCGCTAGCGGGCTCTCCAAGATCACCGTGGCGCTCAGCACCACCGTTTGCATCACCATGGCATAAAAGTTGTATTCTCCGACACCAGGCCAGCCAAACATCTGGGTGGCGCTGATCACGTCGGTGGTAAAACGGGCGGAGAAGTCGCCGGTCAGCTGTTTTTCCATCAGGGGCACGGGCAATCTCTGCACATGGGCAAAAAACTTGCGCAGCATTTCCCCTTCGCCCCTTGCGAAGCAGATATAGACCTGCATGTAGCTCATGGCAAAAAGGATCGCGCCGGCGACCACACTGATCACCATGATCGTCAGCGCCCTGGGCATCAAGGCAAAGCTGCCCTCCACCAGGGACTGGGTTGTGGCCTTGAGCAGCGCGGCCATCACCAGGCTCTGCCAGGCGGGCTCAAAACATACAATCGCTGCAAAGGGAAAAAACCTAAACTTCCACGGCAACACAAACTGCCATGCCCAATATTGCATGGAAAAGGTGTGCTTCATGCTTTTGAAAAGGCCCTGCTTTTTTTCCGCCGTCATGTGCTGCCCTCTTCCTTGATTTGAGCCTGATACAGGCGGAAATACAGCCCGCCTTTTTGCATCAGCTCCTCATGGGTACCCTCCTCGGCAATCTTGCCGTCTTCGATGCACAGGATACGGTCGATGCCGCGCATGGCCGAGAGGCGGTGAGCGACCAGCAATGTGGTTTTTTCGCGGATCAGCTCGTCAAGAGCGAGGCTCACCAGGTATTCCGATTCGGTGTCCAGTGCGGATGTGGGCTCATCCAGTAGCAAGATGGGCGCATCCTTTATCATCGCCCGGGCGATGCATACACGCTGGCGCTGGCCGCCCGAAAGCCGATTCCCACGCTCGCCGATCTCGGCATGCAGATCCAGATCGTCCACCCTGGCCGCACGTATGGCCTTCATGATCTGCTCATCGGTGGCATCTTCCCTGCCCATCTTTACGTTTTGCCAGATCGTGCCCGGAAAAAGGTAGGCGTCCTGCCCAACATAGGAAAAGAGCTTCCGCAGCTCCGTAAGCGAATAATCCCGGCTGTCGCCGCCCATGGCATAGATATTGCCGCTTTGGTGCCGGTAAAAGGCCAGAAGGAGCTTAAGCGCGGTGGACTTGCCGCAACCCGATGCCCCCACCAGCGCCACCTTCTCGCCGGGGCGCAGGGACAAACTCATGTCTTTGAGCACCGGAGCGGCTTCGTGGTAGGCAAAGGATACATCCCGAAAAACAACGGGGGTTTCTAAGGTCAGGCCGGCCTTGGCCCCTCCGGTTCCCTCTTCTTCCTGGGGCATATCCCACACCTCAAAAATGCGCTGGCCATGCCCAGCCGCAGTAAATAACCCACGAATGGTCCAGGGCAGGCTCTGTATGGGGTTGAGCACATAATCGCTCAAAAGAAGGAAAGTCAGCACACCGCCCACATTCATCATACCCTTGGCCGCAAAGTAAGCGCCCACCCCGGTAATCAACGCGTAGGGCAGGAAAATCATCATCATTTGCATGGGCCGGAGGGAAAAATCCACGATGCTGCACTTAATGCCGGCCCTCACCGCCCGATCGATAGAACTTTCGAACCGCTCCTGCATCGCCTCGCGAAGATCGTAGGATTTGGCCAGCGCAAAACCGCCGATTAGGTTGTTGGCCAGGGCCATGGCCTCGCCGTCCGCAGTGTTGCGCTCAAGGGCGTATTTGGACATCGGCGTTGCGGTTTTGGACATCGCAAAACCCAATACCGGAATGGCCGTATAACAAATCAGCGTCAACTGCCAGCTGATCACAAAAGATATGCTAAGCGCCACCCCGAAGGCCACCATCTGGGGTAGATCCCAGGTAACAAAACCATCCATCTCATTGGCAAACCCCTCTATATCGCGGTTTACGCGAGATATGAGATCGCCTGTTTTGTGGGTTTCGATGGTCTGCATCTGTGCGTGAGCGATCCTTTGGAATGTCAGCAAACGCATTCCCATGATGCTTCGGTTGCTAAATGTGGCCGTGAGCAATCCCTGCCCGATTTCCAGAGGAATATAGGCCAGCTGCGCCAGCAAGAGCGGCAGCACCGCCGTAAAATCCCTGATCAATCCCAGATGTGCGTCGTCCACAAGCTTGCCATAATAAAACGCACGCAGGCCTACAAAAAGCGAAGCCACAATCGTAACTGTCGCGCTAAAAACCATCACAGACACATGCCGACGATTGACCGCCAAATACCGCCCAAACATCAAGCCAATCGACGGAGTGCCCTTTCCTTCTTTCTTTTTGGGCATTTTGAGCACCTGCCTTATACTACTTCCCGACTAAAAACGTAGCGTCTCGCTTGTCTTTTGCGTTATCGCGTTGCCTTCTCCACTCAGCGTAGCGCTGCTACGCCTCGTTTCGGCGGCTTAGCGCTAACACATTATGAGGTAAATTGGCGAAAAGGGGAGGGGCTAAAATATCCCCACAATCTCTCCGTCGTCAGTTACGTCTATGTTTTCCGCCGCCGGTACTTTGGGAAGCCCCGGCATGGCGATGATATCGCCGGAAAAGGCTATCACAAACCCGGCGCCCGCGCTGAGCCGCACCTGCCGCACCGTAAGGTCAAAACCCTGGGGCGCGCCCAGCTTTTTGGGATCATCGGAAAAAGAGTATTGGGTCTTGGCCACGCATACCGGCAGGCTGCCGTATCCGCGCTTTTCCAATTGGCGGAGCTGGCTTTGGGCCGGGCCGGTAAACACCACGCCCCGTGCACCGTACACACGGGTAGCCACCGCCTCCAGCTTTTGAGCCAGGGGCCGCTCGTTTGGATAGGTAAACGCAAAATCCTGAGGTTTGGCGGCGGCGCACCGGGCCAGCACTTTTGCCGCCAGCTCCGCGCCGCCGGATCCACCCTTTGCCCACACATCACATAGCGCTACATCGGCATGTTGCTCAATCACCGCGGATTGTATGGCGGCGATCTCGGCATCGGTATCAGAAATAAAACGGTTGAGGGCCACCACCGGCTCCAGCCCCCACACCTGCCGTATGTTGCGCAGATGCCGGGCCAGGTTGGCCAGGCCGACCCGCAACGCAGGCAGGTTTTCTTTGCTTAGCTCATCTTTGGCCATGCCGCCATGGCTCTTGAGAGCGCGCACCGTAGCCACCAGCACCACGCAGGCGGGCCTAAGCCCGGAAGCCCGGCACTTGATATCGATAAACTTCTCGGCGCCTAGGTCGGCCCCAAATCCGGCCTCGGTTACCACGTAATCAGCCAAGCCCAGGGCGGTGCGGGTGGCGATCACGCTGTTGCAACCGTGGGCAATGTTGGCGAAAGGCCCGCCGTGAATCAGGGCGGGCGTTCCTTCTAATGTTTGCACCAGGTTGGGCCGCAACGCGTCGCGGAGCAGCGCGCACATAGCCCCCTGGGCGCGCAAGCAACCGGCGGTGATCTCTTGCCCATCAAAGCTTCTGGCCACTACGATCCGGGCCAGGCGCGCCTTTAGGTCGGCGATATTATCGGCAAGGCACAAAATGGCCATTACTTCCGACGCGGTGGTGATGTCAAAACCGTCTTCCCTGGGCATGCCGTTGGCTTTTCCGCCCAGGCCGGTGACAGTGGCGCGCAGTTGCCGGTCGTTGGTATCCAGGCAGCGCCGCCAGGCGATCTGTCTTGGATCGATGCCCAACGTGTTGCCTTGGGCAATATGATTATCTAACATGGCGGCCAGCAGGTTGTTGGCAGCGGTAACGGCGTGCAAATCGCCGGTAAAATGCAGGTTGATCTCGTCCATGGGTGCGACTTGGGCATATCCGCCGCCGGCCGCGCCCCCCTTCATACCAAACACCGGGCCCTGAGAAGGCTCCCGCAACGCCAGCATGGTTCGTTTGCCCAGGCTGCGCAACCCGTCGGCCAGGCCGATGGATACGGTGGTTTTCCCCTCCCCGGCGGGGGTGGGGTTGATGGCGGTGACCAATATCAGCGCACCCTGCCGGTCGGGCGCGGGCAAGGCTGTGTTGCGCACCTTAGCTTTGTACCGCCCGTAGGATTCCAGGCAATCTGGGGGAATGCCCGCCTCCTGTGCTATCTCTACGATGGGGCGCAGGGTTGCGGCCCGTGCGATTTGGATGTCTTGTAGCATTGTTATGTTTCCATCTCCTTCTCAAGTGGATCGGCCACGATGGGCTGTTGAAAAAGCACGAGGGGGTCCAGATCAACGCAAGCGCTCGGATCCCTGTTGCCGCCCACATCCCAAGCCACGGTGTGATTGATAACGGTCAACTTGTTTTTAAAGAAAGAGAGATTTTCTAGGGGCGCGAACACCGTGCCGGGTTTGATAAGGGGCTTTACATCAAACAGCCTTACTGAGCCGTCGTTAAAATAAGCGTATACTTGATATTCGTCCGTAGGGACGGCCTGCAAAACACGAGGCCAAAAATAGGTCATGTTGAGCGCCATAAGCCTTCTCCTCTCTTATCTTCCTTAAATAAGTGGGGCGATTTTACCCAAAGGTTTGCTCTGTTTGGACAATTCCCAGTTCTGCATCAATGCATCCCTGTGTATCTCGCACCATGCCAGAACCATTTTCATCTGCCTGTTTGGCAGGTACCCCTTATCAATGGTTCCGTCCAGAATGAGCACGGAGGCCTCGAAATCCGCGTATCTCACATGAAAATGAGGAGGATTATGCTCGTTCCAATTCATTGTAATGCGTATCCCATAAAACAAGCTGATCTCCGGCATGGAATCATCTCCTTTACCACAAATCATAACAAATCCGCAATTGCCGGTCAATCATAAAGAGTGCTATAATGGAACATAACGCAACGAACGATTCCACCAAAGGGGGTATATCTCCATGGAAAGCATCAGCCAAAAAGACAGAACCATCCTTCGGCGCGTGGCCGCCCAGCAGATGGAGTTGGCGTCCATGCCGTATATGCAAACGCTAACCCAGCGATGGATACGCCACAATGCCTGCGAACCGGGACTCCCCATGATTGTGGTGGAGTGGGGTACCTTCTCCCAGGAGGCCATCACGCCCAGGCTCCAGTGCGAGGGCGAAATCGCGCGGCGGGTGGAATGGCGGCTGTACGCCAACTTCATCGGCCATCTGGCCTTTGGGGACGACAGCTTCGTGCCGGATTACATGCCGGTGCGATACGGGGCATGGTTCAAACCCTTCGACATCGACGTGGTGGTGGAGCATATTCCTGGCAGCGACAATAGCCTGGGCCATCATTTCCGCGAGGCCATTACGGACTTGAGCAGGGATTTTCACTTATTGAAACCCTCCACCTTTGGCGTTAACCGGCAGGAGACCGCCAGCTCCCTTGCGCTCTGTAACGATCTGTTTGGCGATATTCTGCCCGCCAAGCTTTCGGGGGCCGCGCTGTACAGTGTGCCCACGCAACACCTCGTGCACATCATGAGCATGGAGACCATGCTATTCTCCTTGTATGATTACCCCGACGAGTTTCACCGGATGATGCAGATGCTGGCGAACGATACCCTGCGGTACTTCCGTTTTTTAGAAACCGAAGGACTGCTGCTTCCCACCACCAGAAACGAACCGGTAGGTAACGGCACCTTTGCCTTTACCGACGTTTTGCCATCCCAAGGCCCACTGACGGCCCGGGACGTTTGGGGCTTTATGGACTCCCAAGAGAGCGCGGGCATCTCCCCCCAGATGTACGGGGAGTTCATCTTCCCGTATTACGAACAGATCGCCCAGGAATACGGCTTGATGTCCTACGGTTGCTGCGAGGCGGTTCATTCGATTTGGGACCACTGCCTATCGAAGCTTTCCAACCTTCGCAAATTATCCATCTCGCCCTGGTGTGATGAGCGGTACATGGGGGAGCGGTTGGCGGGAAGCAAAATCGTATATCATCGCAAGCCTTCGCCCAACTACCTGGGCGTGGACGCCCAGTTGGACGCCCCGGCCCTCAAGGCTCATATCGACCAGACGTTGATCGCCGCAAAGGGCTGTACCATCGAGTTCACCCAGCGGGATGCATACACCGTGCATGGCAACATGGAAAAAGTCCGGGAATTTGTGCGCATCGTGCGGCGGTGCTGCCAGGAGCAGGCAGGATGAAACGCCGTGCCTGGGAACGGCTGGTGGAAGAAGGTTGGTTGGCAACCCGCTCCGATGCTGAGCGGTGGATTATGCTGCGCAAGGTGTACGCCGGGGGCATACCCGTAACCAGCGCCGGGCAGCTACTGGATATGGATGCAGCGTTGGAAATACGTGGCCTGGGCGCCCGCTACGTGGCCAAGGGTGGATACAAGCTGGAGGGCGCACTGGACGCATTTGGCCTAGATATCACCGGGCGCGTGGCCCTGGATGCCGGGGCTTCCACCGGCGGATTTACCGATTGCCTGATCAAGGGCGGCTGCCAGAGAGTGTACGCCGTGGATGTGGGCTTTGGCCAGCTCCACGGCACCCTGCGCGCCAACCCGGCAGTGGTGAATCTGGAGCGCACCAATATCGGCGATCCGTCGCTGTGGGCGCTGGAGCCCACGCCCAATCTGGGCACGGTGGATCTCTCTTACCTTTCGCTGCGCCATGGGGTGCCTGCCTTTGCCAAGGCGCTACACGGCCAGGGCGATTTGCTTTGCCTGGTAAAACCGCTGTTTGAAATAGGAGACCCCCTCGCCCGGCGGGATGGGGTAATCCCGGTTGGGGCCTATGGGCCCCTGCTGCACGAACTATGCGGCGCGCTTTCGGGGCCATCGGTGGCGATCCGTGGGGTTACGCACTCAACCGTAACCGGCAATGGCGGCACGGTGGAGTTCTTTTTGTGGATCACACTGGGATCGGAGGGGATTGGCCTTCCTCCGGATGCCCTTGATGAGGCCATCGCGCGGGCGGTGGAAGCAGGGCTTTCGCTGGCGCCGTATAAAAAGCCATAACTCAGCTATGCTGATCCGACGTTAACGTCCCTCGCATCATTGCGGGGGGCGTTTTTTTGTTTTGTTTCGAAAATATTACGCATTTCGCAATTCCATCATTGTGAGCAAAGCGAAGCAATCCAGAAAAGCTTGCTGCTGTTATGCCTCTGGATTGCTTCGCCTTGGGTCGCAATGACGGCTTGGCAGGCTTTTTCGGCATGATTGTTTCGTCGGTTTGTCGCATTTATTTCTTTTTCCAGCGTTCAAAGAAAAGATTTTGAAATAAATCATCAAAAAGTATTGCGAAAATGTTTCTTCTGTGTTATGATTTGTCACAGAAAGACATTGATTCGCAAAATCCTTCCAAAATTCGCAACAACATCGGAATGTTCGTGACACAAAGGCCCTGCAAACAGAAAGGATGACCACAGATGAAAAAGATGCCTCTCCGCCTCCTCGTCGCGTTGCTGCTCGTGATCACGTCTATTATTTCTGTTTCTTCCCCCACCGCCTTTGCCGAAGATTCCCCGGCGTTTGAGAATTCCAGGCTCCAGCGCGTCGTGTACATGCCCAATGGGGCCGGCCCTTTCCATTACTATGCGCAAAACGATCCGGTTTGGAACGGCTTGGTGTACGAAGCCCCTAATGCCTCCAGCCAGCGCCCCTTTGGCGAGGGCGGGTGCAATCCCACCGCTCTGGCCATGGTGGTGGCTTCCCTGGTGCCTGCCGAGCGCCTCAATCTGCTGGGCTTAAACACCGCCAGGGGCAGGACCTTTACAATGTGCACCTGCTCGGTCAACAAGCACTTTTGCTACTTGGGCCGAAAAGACCCCGATCATTTACGCACCACCCTGCTCACCAACGACGATTTTGCCACCGCGCTGCCCCTGGCCCTCGGGGATTTTGCCACCGGCAACAACTCCAACCAACGCCTCCACCGGCTGGTGGGCTCCCGCCAAGGGGGAAACGGCGGCACTTCAAAAACTTTGTTTGAGCCCATTGCCGAGGTATACGGCCTGTCCTTGCGCACTTCCCGCCAGATGAGCGATGTGATCGCCACCCTGGATCGCGGAGGCATGGCCATCGCGCTGTGCAGCGGCAACTCGCAAATCTTTAGCGCTGGCAACGGCCACTATGTTGTGATCGCCAGCTATGACGACGAGTATCTGTACATCATGGATCCTTTTGTCCGCCATTCGTACCCACAGGATCGCCGCGGATTCATCGAGATGCTGGATGACGGCATCGTGCGGATCAAGCGCACCTGCGGCAAAAACGTAGGCTTTGGCACCTTCGCGCTCTTTGAGCCGGCTCCCGAAACATACTACGCCAGCCTGCCCGTGCTGCTGAACCCCTACACGCGGGAAGTGGCTTCCACCTCCATCGATGGCAGCTTGACTGCCAGCGGGTATTGATCCCAAGCAAATCAAAAGTAAAAAGTGCGCCCCTCGCATCCAATGCAGGGGCGCGTTTTTTGTTCCTTGCCTTGCTTCGCATTGCCTGGAGGGGTATACTATAGACTAAGAGATAGGAGGGGCCCTCGTGAGACAAAGAGCCAACGGCAACCCGACCAAATCGACAGTGGAAATAGATCGGATTATTCGGAACACCTCTTTCAGTATGGAAGTAGAGGGCTTTGACATACCGCCAGCGCAAAAAGAGGATTGGCGAAAGGTTTTGGCAGGGGAACTTGATTCCCAAGTACTGATGAATCAGTACATAGAAAAAGCCCGCCGCTATGGAGCTGAGAGCTATGACGCCCAATAATTACAGCTATAGCCGTGACGAGCACTACTGCTATCCACCAGACTATCGTGTTTTGGTCAACCGCTTCGACATAAGAAAACAGGAAGCGCTTGATGAAATCGAAAGGGAAATCGTGGGCTTAAAGCTGCTTGAGATTCAAGCGTACCCCATACCAGGAAACTTTGATCTGCTACACCTAAAAGTGATCCACCGCCGCCTGTTCCAGGACATCTACGCCTGGGCAGGAGAGGTACGAAAGGGAAGCTTTCTGCAAAAAGGCGAAACACTTTTTTGCTTGGGGCAGCACATAGAAAGTTTCGCGGCAGAAATCCATCACCAGTTAAATACGGAAAAGTATCTGCGTGGTTTAGGTAAGCTTGAACTGATTGACCGGCTCGCCTACCATATGGGAGAGATCAATGCGCTCCATCCCTTCCGCGAAGGCAACGGGCGCACTCAGCGAGTATACTTTCATCAACTGGTTATGGGGGCGGGCTATAACCTGGACTTCAATCAAATCCCTCATGAGGAGCTTCTGGCGGCGGATATCGCTGCTTTTGAACAAAACTATGCCCCACTCAAGGCAATTCTTGAGCGCTCACTTTATCCGATTGAATCTTGATGCTCAAGGAGCGTTCAAATCTTATTCGATGATGTCCGCGTAGATCATCTCTTGAAGCGCTTCTTGCCGATGATTTTTTTGTACCGCCACTAGGCCGTTTTGGGCGCAGGCCGTGCGCCGCTGGGCATCAAAAAGGGCGCGCAGGCCGTGCAGCAATTCCTTACGATAAGGCTTTTCCACAAGAACCGCAGCATCCTGCTGGCGCAGGTAAGCCATGGACGAGATATCCGCCGGGCCAACGGCCAAGATACAGCGCCCGGCAGCCATGTACTCCGGAATCTTGGTAGACAACGACAGCCTGGTCACCTTCCGTGCTGCACGCCTGAAGGACTCCACCATCACCAGCACATTGGCTTTGCCCATCTCTTTGGCAAGCTGCTGGGGCGTTAGGGAACCGCATACGGCCGTCACCGGTTCCAGCGTTAGCTTTTTGTGGAGGCGCTGGGGCAACGGACGCGGGGTGTAAATCTCCAACACGGCTTCGTACCCCTCCTGGCGCAACGTGAGCAGGGCGAGGCCGATCTCTCGCAACACCCGCCAGCGGCCGGTATGCAAACTGCCGGCATAAAGCAGCCGTAACGGAGCCGCTTCCGGCTCGGGCGCGATATCTGTTAACGTTACGCAGTTGGCGGCCACACGAATGTGATCACAATCAAAGCGGCGCGCGTACTCCGCCTGCATCGCCGGGCCAATGGCGTACACGGCCTGGGCGCGGGCCAACCCGGCCTTAAACCGCTCAAGATAACGGCGGCGGAACACCCAGGCCATGGGCAAGATCGGGTGCGCCACATACGTGTAGTCATCGGTGAGCTGCATCAGCAACTTGATGCCGTATCGCTGGCAAATCCACAGCGCGATATCGTAGGCAAACGGATAATTGCTACCTTGGAAAAATACCGCCTCGGGCGCAAAGGCGTCCAGCCATTGGAGTAACGCGGGGGAGCGCCAGCGCCCGCTGCGCCAGAGCAGGTCGCGCAGGTATTCGGGCAATGGGTAGTGGCGGTTGAGCGCCCACTGGAGCAACGGCCATATCCTTTGCACCCATCGGCTACCCGATGACGGCCCTTGCACTTGCCGAACTGCGGCTCCGGCGGGCGCGCCGGTGAGCAGGGAACGAAGCATCTGCATGTCGGTACACTGAAAAAACCGGTCACAGATAGTGAAGCTGGGCAAATCGATGGATAGATAGAGCTGGGCCAGCTTTTCCCGCGGCCAGTTGGCAAAAAATGAGGTGAGGGTTTTGCCGTTGTTTTGCGTGTCGCTGAGCGCGTTGTGGCTGAGGATCAGCACGCGGCGGTGTTCGTTTTGCATCAAAAAAACCCCTTTCGGCGGATGATTTTCCGTAGTAGAAGCGTTGCGCAGACCACAGCCAGCGGCCAGCGAACCCACCACAACCAGGGCAAAGCAAGGCAAAGCACCGCGCAGGTAAAGATCGCCGCCATCCCCCACGCCATGCCGCACACCGGATGAGATAGAGGAAATGCCCTACGCGCTGTAAACCAAAGCAAACCAAACAGCACGATGTATGCCAGAACGGTAGAAAACGCCGCACCAACGCCTCCCAAGCGAGGAATCAGCAGAAGGTTGCAGCCAATGTTTATGAGCAACGCTACCACTGAAATCGGTGCGGTCCACCCGGTTTTTTTCGCATAGATTGCCTGGTTGAGCGGGAAGGAACTCAAGAAGCGAAAATACACCGCTACTGCGGTCATGGCCATCATCGGAACGCCTGCCCAAAAAGCCGGATCAACCAACAACCGAAAAATCTCTGGTGAAACTAGCAAAAAACCAGCTGTAAGCAACGTGAACGTGATCACATATTGGCGGCTTTGTTCCCCGGCCTCACGATAACGTTGGACATTTAAGTGCTCATAGTAGGTGGGAAGCCATGCCATATTAAACGAAGAAAAAATATCATCCAGCAACGCACCAAAGGTGTACGCTAGGCTGTAGATTCCCGCAATCCCGATATAACCCGAAGCCGTAAGCATCAAGCGGTTGCTCTGTGGTGGCAGCAGATAAAACGCTGTTTGAAAGATAAGGGGCAGAGAAATAGCGAGGGCAAAGCGCCAATTCCCCCAGGAAAAAAAGGATTTTCCCCGGGCAAGCATCCGCACGTACAACCACACGGCCACAATGATGGAAGGGAGCGCCTGGCCGTATAAACGCGCCATGAGTTTGTCCGGCATCGTTACGACCAACAGAACCGAAAGGGCAATCGTGGACAGCATCAGAAACAAGGAAAGAAAGAAATAAGAGCGTTGCTTTTTTTCTTGAGCCAGCGCGGAAAGATAAGCATTGGAAGCAAAGAAGAAAAAGCTGTAGAGTAACAGAAGCGGCAAGAGGGAAGCAGGGAGCTGCAACCACGCGGCGACCATCCCACGAAGCAGATACGTCAGCACGCCAAAAACGGCGAAACTAACCGTGGAAAGCATAAGCGTGTTAGATAAAAAAGCGCGCCATGCAGGCTCCGTCAGCTGCGCTCGCGCAACCGGATAGGCCCCATATGAAAACAAGCTGCAAACCAAAACCAATAGCGTGGCCCACACCGCAAATAACGAGAATATGCCGTATTGCTCCGGTGTCATCAACCGCGTAAAGACCGGCGCTGTCAAAATGCTGGTTCCCCGCGCCAGCATTAGGCCAACGGTGAACCATGCCGCTCGCGTGGAGGTGTTGTTGGCTTTCAGCAGTTTCGATATTGTATGCATGTCCCTTATTACCGCGCGCGGTACGCCCGCACCGCCTCACGTATCTGTTCCAACTCCATCAGCATATCCTTCAGTTCCTCTACCGAAAGCTGCTGGGTATTATCCGAATTGTACTCCTCCAGCAGCGGCATCTCCACACCCTCCTCAAAAAACTGTGAGTATTGCAAATCTCGCGTATCCGCCGGGATGCGGAAATACTTGCCGTTATCTTCGGCCAGCCGCATCTCCTCGCGGGTGAGCAGGCTTTCGTTGTGCTTCTCGCCGTGGCGGGTACCGATGATCTTGATAGGTACATCGGCTTGAAATAACTCAACCAGCGCCCTAGCCAGCGTATCGATGGTGCAGGCCGGAGCTTTTTGCACAAACAGATCGCCGGGCCGCGCGTTTTGGAACGCGTACATCACCAGATCCACCGAGTCGTCCAGCGACATCAAAAAGCGCGTCATCTTTGGGTCGGTCACCGTAAGGGGCCGGCCCTGCTGTATCTGCTCAATAAACAGCGGAATCACACTGCCCCGCGAGAGCATCACGTTGCCGTAGCGGGTGCCGCACATGATGGTCTTGGAGCTGTTGCGGCTCTCGGCGATCATCACCTTTTCCATCAGCGCCTTGGAAATGCCCATGGCGTTGATGGGGTACACGGCCTTATCGGTAGACAGGCAAATCACGCTCTTTACGTCACAGTCCATGGCGGCGTGCAGGGTGTTGTAGGTTCCTTCTACGTTGGTGCGCATCGCCTCTATAGGAAAGAACTCGCAAGAGGGTACTTGCTTAAGCGCGGCGGCGCTAAACACGTAGTCCACCCCCCGCATAGCGCCCAGTATGGACAGGGGATCGCGCACATCGCCGATGTAAAACTTAAGCTTAGACGAACGATACTGGCGGCGCATATCGTCTTGCTTTTTCTCATCGCGGGAGAATACGCGTATCTCCCGGATGTTGGTGTCCAAAAAGTGGCCGAGCAGGGCATTGCCAAAGCTGCCTGTGCCCCCGGTGATCAGTAGGATTTCGTTGTCAAACATGGTGGTGTCCTCCTTGTACCATCAACTCTACGAGCTTTTCCATAAAAACCTCCCGGCGGAAATGCTTCAAATAATATGTGCGGCCCCGCTCACCCATGGCGCGGGCTTGGGGGATATCGACCATGGCCTGGGCCATGCAGCGCGCCAGGCCTTTGGCGTCGGAGGCGGGGGCGCAAAATCCGCACCCAACTTCGGCCAGCAGCTCCGCCGCCGCGTTATCTACCGCGGCCACCACCGGTTTGCCCGCGGACATATAGCTCTGCAGCTTGCCGGGCAGGGTTTGCCCCACAAAGCTGTCACCGGCCAAAGTAAGTAAAAAGGCGTCGGCCAGGCGGTAATACCCCGGCATTTGTTCCAAAGGCTTGCGGCCATGGAAGGTGACTTTTTTCTCCAGTCCCAACTCAGCGGTTAGGGCGCGCACCGCCTCCAACTCGCTGCCTGCGCCAACAATGTGCACGTGAAAATTTAGCGTATCCCCCAGGAGGGCGACGGCACGCAGGATGCAGGGCACATCTTGGGCAGTGCCCACATTGCCGGCAAACACAAAATCGAAAACGCCGTTTTCTTCGTATTGCCCGGCCACTTCGTCAAACAGCGCCTCGCAGTGCTGGGGCAGGTAATGCATCCGTGCCGGGTCCACACCATGGGTATCGGCCAAGTATTGTTCGAAGGGACGGGAACACACCGCCAGCAGATCGGTAGCCCGGTAGATCCGTCCACTGATCCGGGATACCACGCGGTAGATTAACGACCCTTCGCCCAAGCCCCACACTTTCATGGATTCCGGCCACAGATCCAGGCAATACAGCAGGTGAGGGCAACGATAGCGCCGGGCCAAGCGGATGGCCGGCAGCGCCTGGGAAACCGGCGAGGTTTGGTACGTAAACACCGCGTCCACGGTTCCAACACGGCCCATAAAGGAGGCGTACAGCCAGCCTTCGACGGCAAAGGAGGCGTAGTTGATCAGCCGCCAGAAAGCGCCAGTCCGCCGCCGGGTGGTGGGCAGGCGGATCACCTCCACACCATGGATCATTTCGCGCCGCTTTTGGAAGCGGCGGTACGCCGGGGGCACCATGCCCGTATCATAATCGGGCAGGCCGGTGATCACGCGCACCTGGTGCCCCTGCTCCCGCAGGGCAAAGGCGATGTCGTTCACACGAAAGGAATCCGGGTAAAAGTGCTGGCTTACGATGATCAAACGCATGCGTTGCTCCCATTGCCCCCCATTTCTTGGAATGGCTTGCGAGAAAAGTCGAAACCGTTTATACTATAGTTGATTTCCAATCGAAGTGCAAGCCCCGTCATTTTCAAAGCCAATTTCAAATACAAAGGAGGAATCCCGATTGCGGTTTGCATATAGGCGTTCCATCGTGTCCTTGGTGCGCCTGCTGTTCCTGGCAAGCTTGATCGCCCTGTTTTACTTGGGTTGGCACGAGGGGTATGAGCAGACCCTATTTTTTAACTTCGGCAACTATGTGGTGCTGTTTAGTTACTCGGTGATGCTGCTGGTGTTTATGAACGTGTACGGAGGCCTGCGGGTGGGATCGGTACGGGTGACCAACCTGCTGCTTTCGTGTTTTTTTGCGTTGCTATTTGCCAACTTTTTTATCTATTTTGAACTGAGCCTCATTGCCCGGGAAATGCTGAGTACAGTGCCCCTGCTAGTCACTTTCGGGGGGCAGGTTTTGCTGGCCCTGGTGGGCTGCGTGGCCATGAACGCCGTGTACTACGCGCTTAACGATGCCCGCCAGGTAGTGGCCATCTACAGCGGCGATGAAGATGACGCCCGCGTAATCGAAAAGATGTCGCAATTCAACCGCCGCTTTACGGTGACGGAAACGGTGGACGCCCGCCAGCCCCTGGATGTGCTGATCGCCCGCATCGATCCGTATGATTCGGTGCTGCTGGGCCGCATGGAACCCGATACGCGCAAGGCGGTGTTTCAGTACTGCTACCGATCAGGCAAACGTATCAATATCCTGCCCGATTCCATGGAGATCGCGCTGTGTGTGGCCACCAAAACGCAAATTTTTGATACGCCCATCCTGTTGTGTAAAAATCGCGAGCTCACACCGGAGCAGCGGCTGATCAAACGAATCACGGACATCGTAATCTCTTCGCTAGGCATCGTCATACTGGGGCCGCTGATGCTGCTGATTGCCCTGGCCATCAAACTGCACGACGGCGGACCGGTATTTTACCGGCAGGCGCGGCTCACCTTGGGTGGCCGCACATTTTCCATCATCAAGTTCCGCAGCATGCGGGTGGATGCGGACAAGGGTTTGGCCAAAGATGAATTGCGCGCCGTAAGCAACGATCCCCGCGTCACACGGATCGGCGCGCTGCTGCGCCCCTACCGGCTCGACGAGATCCCCCAGTTGTTTAATGTACTCACGGGCGAGATGTCCATCGTGGGCCCCCGCCCCGAGCGGGTGGAGCATTACACCCTTTATACACAGGAACTGCCCGAGTTTGCCCTCCGCCTGCGCGTAAAGGCGGGCCTGACGGGCTACGCACAGATTTACGGCCGGTACAATACCACCCCACGGGATAAGTTAAACATGGATCTGTTTTACACCGAGGATTTCTCCATCCTGCAGGATATCCGATTGCTGTTTATGACGCTGAAGATTCTGTTTGTGCGGGAAAGCGCCGAAGGTTTTGGCGGCGAAACCGAGCAGGTGGATTTGGACGCGTTGACCAACCCTCAAAACAAAAAGAAAGAAGATGCAAAAGTAGGCTAACGCCTTAATTGCTTTTTCTTTGCACGATATCTATTCCATAACACATATAGCATCAGAATACCCAGTGTGCCCAGCGAAATCGCAACCCCCGCCGCAAATCCGCGGGGTGTATAGCGCATTTCGAAGGTGTGCTCGCCGGGCGTCATTTCGATTGCCATCAGGGGGCCAAAGGCGGGAGAAGGTACGACCTCCCGGCCATCCACCCACACCTTCCACTGGGGATCATAGGGCAGCGTTAGCAGCAGATAGGGCCTGTCCTCCGGAAGGGTGATGGAGCCGGAAAGAAACGCGTCGGTATGCCGGGTGATCACCGCGCCATACTCGGCGATGCTTTCGATCACCTCATCAAAGGCCTCCAAGTCCTGCTGGTAAAGCCGCAGGATAAAATCGTCTGGCGGGTAGTCGGCGATGGCCATTGCCAGCAGCTCCACTTCATCTCCAGGCCCGTAATCACCCAGGGGGAAGCTATCGGTAAAGATCAGGTCATGCTGGCTAAGGACGTAACCTTCATAAACAAACTCGGCGGTGGCCGCCCAGGGAAACTCCTTTCCGTGAAAGGCAAAAACAGGGCCGTCTACCTGGGCCTCGCTTTGGTAGTGGAGCGATATGCCGTCATGCATGGTGCGCACGTCCAGGGGAAGGGGTACAAAGATTGGTTCAAAACCCCCACCCGCGATGGTCGCATAGATCTCGTTAATGGCAGAAAATGTATCGTTTTCTTCGAACTGCGCCGTTAGCACATCCGCCGAAGCCGCAAAACCCAAAGGCAGTGCATAGGTATTTTCGTATACCCACAAATCACCCGCTTCCAGCACAACGGGGTACTGCTTGTGGGGCAAATGGATATCGGAGACCACATAACGAACGCCAAGCAGGCTATCTACCACATCACTTACATGATTGGAAGGATAGATGGCTGTCGACCGGTTGGTGGCGTACCCCAGCTTGCGCATAAAGGCCAGGGTCTCTACCTGCTGGGTGGATGAAAAGAAGGTAACGCCCGGATACGAAAACAACATCGGGCTGTTGGTTCCCCACACACTGCCGGAACCGTGGAGCCCGGGCATGTCGAGGCGATACAGCTCCCCATCGTACTCCCGCAGCGCGGCAAGGGCTTCGGCGCCAGCCTGCTCAACGGCCTGATAATCCGCCACACCGCTGGGCGTGGATTGCTGGCGGCCTTCCATCACCTGGGCGCCGTTGACAACCAGGTGCGCGCACTGAAGTATCGCCAGTGCCCATAGCGCGGCTTTTTGAAAGCGCTTGCCGGTAGCCCAAACGAACAGCAGTCCGCAACCGGCGCACATCCACAGCACATCAACCAGGCGCTGCCCGAGGGGGGGTGCTTCCATTAGAAAGAACATCAGGGCAAAGAACCCTGCCACACCCAGCACATGCCACCGATGGATGCCATCGGTGTGGGTATAGCAACGATAGGCCAGCCATATCAACAAAAAAGCGAATAAAAACGACTGCCGGAAGGGGAAGGAGCTGGGCGGATTCAACGCGTGCCAAACCAGGTTGAAGGCCACGATGTAGAAACCAATAATCAGCACCACCACCAGCGCACCGGAAAGCAGCTTTTCTTTGATGGAAATCTTTCTGTTAAAAAAGTATAGCACCGCAAGGGCCGTGATCAGCGCGCCACAAAAGATAAATGGCAGGTGGTTGATTGGCCGGCTGTCCGAAAAGGAGCCGGTCATGAGCATCAGGATGATATCCGGCAGCCTAAAATTTGTTTCAAAAACAAAAAGCGACGTGTCCAAAACGGCCTTGGTTCCCACAAGCGAAAGGGCGGTAGGCAGCAGGGAGAAGGCAGCGAGTCCGGCAGCGGCAAGGGATGCCAGCACAAAAGAAAGGGCACGCTGCCTAAACCACCCGGGTTGGCGGCCCTGAGGCGTTGCCGTTAAGCAGCAATAGGCAAAAAACAACACGGAAAACAAGCACAGCATGTACCCCATGTAGTAGTTGGTAAGCAGCGCCAGTGCCAGCGACACCAAGTACAGGCCGGGGTTGCGGTGGGACACGATGCGGCGGATCCCCATCACCACCAAGGGCAGCAGGAACACACCGTCCAGCCACATAACATTAAAGAAGTAGGCGGCAATGTAGCCCATCAGCGCATAGGTGGTGGAAAAGATTAAGGTGGCCAGTCCGCGCCGGTGGGTGTCGTTCAGAAATACAAAGGCCGTAAGCCCGCAGAGACCGGTCTTCACCAAAATCAGCGAGAGGATGGCATCGGGCAGAGCGGCGCGGGGGAATAGCAATATCAACGCATTCAGCGGGCTAAACAAATAGGTAGCTCCCAATGTAAACAGATTGCCCCCAAGGGACGCGCTGAGGCTGTAAAACCAACTTTCTCCTTCCAGAACCATACGCTGAAAGTGACCCAAGAAGGGCATGTATTGGCTGTACATGTCCAGGATCAGCAAGGTGCGACCTCCGAAAGGGGCTACGCCGGTCAGCGCGCACACGCATAAGAACAACATCGGGGGCAGTGCAAAGGCCGCTATGTAGGGCAACGCCAACCGCAAGGTTTTTTGGGATAAGATTTTCATGAAGCACCTCTCTTATGTATCTCTAGGCTAAACCGTATGCAATGCCCGCCAGCACGCCAGCCGGTGGGCGTCCGCGTGATATTCTGAGGCAAAAAAGGCCTCCAAATCCGGGTAGCGTGTGCCGATGGCGTCCAGGGCCCGGTTCAACAGATCCGGCGTTACGCTGATCATCTCGGCAGCCAGTTCCAGCGCGGGTTCGGTAGCGCCCAGCTCCGCAAAATACGCCAGCAACCTTTTGTTGCTTTCTTCCCGATAGGGTTTTGAAAGCATATAATCCTCCAGCACAACCTGGCGGGGCACACCCAAGGCCAACAGAATCAGCGCGCAGCCCATCCCTGTACGATCCTTGCCTGCGGTGCAGTGGAGCAGCATGGGCAAGCCGCGCCCATCGGGCATGTCCAGGGCGTCCAGCACACAACGATAGGCCGGGTTGGCAAAGGGCAGCTCCGCATATATCCCGGAAAACATACGGCGTACCGGCTCCGCGTCGGCCCGGGTGCGGACGCTCTGTATCCGGCTTGTGAGGTCCATCTGAATCAGCCGCCCGGCATCGCCCTGATCTAAAAAGGCCGGAACCGGCCGGTACACCGCCCCTTTGGGCAGGGTATCGGGCGTTTCGGCAGCCTCGAAGTCGGTGCGAAAATCAAACACTTGGGCCAGGCCCAAACTGTCCAATATCTGCAATTCAAAGGTTGTCATGCCGTATAGCGCCGCTCCCCGAAAAAAGCGCCCCCAACGAACGCAACGCCCATCCGCCGCCGGGTAACCGCCCATATCCC
>Ga0123356_10000738_pt1 | contig 36054 bp, 30 predicted proteins | sample TergutEmb28metaG_2_FD_92546 | JGI IMG/M metagenome (GOLD analysis project Ga0123356, IMG submission 92546) | Embiratermes neotenicus P3 segment gut microbial communities from Petit-Saut dam, French Guiana - Emb289 P3 | ecosystem: Host-associated > Arthropoda: Insects > Digestive system > Gut ...
AATATGGACAAAATCTGATAAAAAAACTGTCAGAATATTTAACAGAAAAGTTCAAAAAAGGTTTTTCTGAAGTTAATCTTAAAAATGCACGTTTATTTTACAATACCTATTCCAAATATTTGCAGAAAAGGCAGACAGTGTCTGCCGAATTGCAAAATGGACAAAAAAACCAAGCGCTGTCTGATTTTTTGCCTCAAACTTCCAAAAATCCGATCCAACAAGCGCTTTCTGCAGAGTTGGATGGTTATAAAACAATGCAGCAAGCGGCGCAATTTTTCAAACTTGGATGGTCTCATTACACTCTTCTAATGAGGATTGAAAATGAAGATGAACGCCATTTTTATGAGATAGAGGCCGAGCGTGAGGGCTGGTCTTTTAGGCACTTAAAAAGGCAGTATCACAGCAGTTTGTATGAACGCCTTGCTCTGTCAAAAGATAAAAACGAAGTAAAACGTCTTTCACGAGAAGGACAAGTAGTTGAAAAACCACAAGATATATTAAAAAATCCTCTTGTTCTGGAATTTCTTGGTATGGCAGAAGATGCCACTTATTCCGAAACAGAACTTGAAACGGCGATAATTTCCAAATTACAGGCATTTTTACTTGAACTCGGAAAGGGTTTTTTATTTGAAGCCCGTCAGAAACGATTTACTTTTGATGAGCAGTCGTTCTTTGTAGACCTTGTTTTTTATAACCGTCTTCTTCAATGTTATGTATTAATCGATCTAAAAAATGATGAATTAAAACACCAGGATTTGGGTCAAATGTTAATGTATGTCAATTATTTTGACCGTTATGTAAAACAGGATTTTGAAAAGCCGTCAATCGGTATTTTACTTTGCAAGAAAAAGAGCGACAATATAGTTGAACTAACTTTACCAGAAAACGCCCAAATTTACGCTTCCGATTATAGCTTATATTTACCTGATAAGTCAGTTTTACAGCAAAAATTGATTGAATGGATAAAAGAGTTTGAAGACGAACATGGAGAAAATTAAATGTTTTTAGTAAATACTGCAAAAAGCAGTTGAAAATAAAGAATTAAAGGAATTTTATGACAATTAGAATAACATATTTGGCAACGGTTATTATTGCTTTTTTGCTTCTTATTATTGGAAATAAAATAGCAGCAGTAGGAACGATCGATTTTCAAAATCCCTCGCAGGAAATTGTCAGGGCAAAAGTTCAAAAAGTAATTGAGCGGGTAGAAAATAATTTTGACAATTTTAACGATTTTGAAGACTTCGCTGATTACGATGATTTTAACTATTTTGATGAATTTGACGGACTGCCGCCAATGCTGCAAAATAATAGGATTATTTTTGAAGCAAGGATAACACACGGATTACGAAAAGGCGAAATTGTTACAGCATCTCAGAGTTCTATGGTTTTATTGCCAGCTAATGACAGAGATGTTTTTAAAAACGCTTCCATTCTTTTAATTCGTTCACATAATGAATGGTATTTTAACGGTTTTTACCGGATTAACGGAATTATTTGGCTTGGTGTTTTATTTGTTTTATGTGTTTTAATTTTAGGCGGAAGAAAAGGGGTTAATACAATTTTATCTCTTGGTTTAACCTGCGCTGCAATTTTTACTGTTTTTATTCCTGCCATTCTTGCCGGAAAAAATATTTATTTAATGGCAGTACTTGTTTGTATATATACAACTGTAATGACACTATTAATTGTAATTGGATTTAATAAAAAATCGCTTGTTTCTGTGGCAGGCTGTGTCAGCGGTATATTGGCAGCCGGAATTATTGCAGTTATTATGGACAGGGTTTTAAATTTAACGGGAATTATAGACGAACATTCGCGTTATTTAATTAATATGCCCGGCGGAATCAAACTAAATTTAAGAGCATTAATATTTGCAGGGATTATTATTGGAGCGATGGGCGCGATTATGGACGTTGCAATTTCTATTGCATCTTCGTTGTGGGAAATTAAAGAAAAAGCAAAACTAATCAGCTTTAAATCATTATTTCATTCTGGATTAAATATCGGCCGCGATATTATGGGAAGCATGGCAAACACTCTTATCCTTGCCTACATAGGCAGTTCGTTATCTGTTGTTCTGCTTTTAAGTGTTTTCTCCGGCTCAACTTTGAATTTATTTAATAGCGAAATGATAGCTGTGGAGATTTTACAGGCTCTTGCCGGCAGCTTTGGCATTTTATCTGCCATGCCTTTAACAGCATTTTTTTGTTCTGTTTTGTATTTAAAAGAGAAATAATACTTGACCGAAATCAGATTTTTGGTAGAATATTACAAAAGGAGCAGAAAACATGGAGAATTTTTCAATTCAGGTAGAAGATATTAATGCAGACAAAAGTAAACTGATTGTAAAAGGACGTATTACCTCTGACTCTGCAAATACACTTAATAAAAAGCTGGATGAAGTTTACAAAGATAAAAAACATGTCATTTTGAATATGCAGGATGTAGCTTTTTTAAGCTCCGGAGGCATAAGAGTTCTTCTTATGACTTATAAAATGGCTAACGGAAGAGGCTGCAGTTTCTTTATAGAAAAACCATCGGAAAATGTAATAAATGTTTTAGGTATGGTGTCATTGGATGTTATGCTTTTAAAGTAGTAAAAAGGAAGGTGTTTTATTACAATCAGATTTAAAATACTGGTAATTGTACTGGGTTTCTTTGCCTTGATTGTAGCGGCATTTGTTATATATTCAGCAGTAACCACCAATATTTATAAACGGGTACGTATCGAAGAAGTTTCCAAAACTGCTGCATTTGAAAGTGAGTGGGTTTGTAAACTTATTACGCAAATGGAACGCAATGCTGTTGATCTTGCATTGGCTGGTCAGCAGTTTTACCGAGAAAGAAATGTCCGGCGAATCGACCCGGTTTCTGATGAAGTCGGCATATCAATAGTTATAGAAAATTTCAGCGCATTTACAGCCGCAGCTGGCGGTGGTATTTGGTTTGAACCTTACGTTTTGAATGCCAATACACGGCGTTTAAGTTATTATGCTTTTTTTGATCCGGCAGTTAATGCTGTCCGCCATGACCCTGAATTTGCTTCTGAACAATATGATTATCACAATCATTTATGGTACAAGACAATAACCGCAGAAATTTCCGGAAAATATAATACAGTGTGGACAATGCCGTATTATGATGCTGCCGGAACCAATGCGCTTATGACAACTGTCGGCTCGGGTATTTTTAATGAACAAGGACAATTTATTGGTATGTCCACTGTCGATTGGAAGATTCAAAGTATGGTGGAAAAACTTTCCAATGTTAAACCAAGTAAAAATAGTTTCGTTTTGCTGGCATCTCCAACGTATGATTTTATTATTTTAAATACTTATCAGGATGGAACTGAGTATACCGGTTCTTCATTAAGTCTTTTGCCATGGTATGCTGATATTTGTTATGCCGAAGATGATACTGTGGGCATTGGCAGATTTAATAAAGGCAAAACAGAATATATATCATTTTCCCGGGTACTTGACAATGGCTGGCTTTTTTCCATTCAAATACCTGCAAAGGAAATATTTGCAGAAGTAGAAGTAAGAAATTATCAATTTTCTGTTATTATTGTATTATCTTTTATTACATTAATAATTCTTGTGTCTTTTTTATTAACAGTTTTTATTAATCATCCGCTTAAAAAACTTACGATAGGTGTAATGGAACTGGGCAGCGGCAATCTTGATAAACAGATAGAAATTAAATCAAAAGACGAAATTGGAACGCTTGCAAATGTATTTAACAAAATGACTATCGATTTAAAAGTATCTATAGAACGTTATGCGCAAGAACGTGCCGAAAAAGAACGTATAGGCGCAGAACTGGATGTAGCAACCAAGATTCAGGCAAGTATGCTTCCGTGTACTTTCCCCGCTTTTCCAGGCCGTAAAGAATTTGATATTTTTGCAATGATGCAGCCGGCAAAAGAAGTTGGCGGTGATTTTTATGATTTCTTTCTTGTCAGCGAAAATACTCTTGCTATTGTTATTGCGGATGTATCCGGCAAAGGCATACCTGCAGCTCTTTTTATGGTTGTCTCAAAAACTTTAATAAAAGATAATGCTCAGAACGGAAAAAGCCCAAAACAAGTTATGGAAGATGTAAATAATATTCTGTGCGGAAATAACGATGCAGCTATGTTTGTAACAGTATTTATGGGGTTTTTGGATATACCAAGCGGAAAGTTTACATTTGTTAATGCCGGGCATAATCCGCCTCTTTTACGCTCCGCAGATAAATATGATTGGCTTAAAACCAAACCTGATCTTTTTCTTGCAGCTATGGAAAATACTTCCTATAAAGAAAACGAAATTTATTTAAAACCAGGCGATGAATTATTTTTATATACTGACGGCGTAACAGAAGCTGTGGATAAAGAAGAGAATATGTTCAGCGACCCGTACCTATTGGAAACAGCCAATAAAAACCAGCATCTTTCATTAAAGGAATTTACAATATCAGTTAAAGATGAAATTGACAAATTTGCAAACGGCGCAGAACAGGCAGACGACATTACAATGTTAATACTGCGGTATGATGGATCAAAACGATAATGAAAGAACTCTTAATAAAAGCAATAATAGAAAATATTGATACTGTATTGGATTTTACCGATGAGATTTTAAAAGATTGCCCGCCGAAAGTACGCAATGAAATTGGACTTGTAACAGATGAAATATTTTCCAATATTGCCCGTTATGCATATACTCCTAATATAGGAGATGCTGTTATTCGTGTAAATGTTGTTAATAATGAAATAATTATAGAATTTGAAGACAGCGGCATACCATACAATCCTCTGGAAAATGATGATCCTGATATTTCTGTTAATATAATAGACAGGGAAATTGGAGGGCTTGGAATATTTATGACAAAAAAGATTATGGATAATGTAAAATATGAATATAAAAATAACCGTAATATTTTTACTGCTATAAAGAAAATAAGTTAAAAATATTAATTTCGTTTAATTACAAGAAGGTGTCTTTCTTCATCAAGAAAAGGAACAGAATAAGGAATAATTTCCCATTGGTTTTTTTCCAGTCCTAACGGAATTATTTCATTTTCTGTTTTTTCCTGCCTGCCTTTGTATGCGGCAATAATTCCGTTCGGATTCAGTATTTTAAACAAGGTTTTAAGCAGTTTTGGATCCAAAGGTTTAAAAGCGCGGAATGTAATTAGATCATAACCGCCGGCGGGCAGAGTACCGCTGTTTCTTTGAACTTTTTCCAGTTCCTTTTCTTCTATACTAATGTTAGAAAGCTGCAGTACTGCTTTTGTGTTTAATAAAAAACCTGCTCTGCGCCCCATGCGTTCTATCAATGTTATATTGTTTTGGTTCATGGTTATTGCAAGCGGAATGCCCGGAAGTCCTGCGCCGGAACCAGCATCAGCTATAGACGAAGTTTTAAAACGCAGAATAATTCCAAGGGGCGCAAGAGAATCAAGGATGTGTTTAATTATCAGTTCTTTTGTGTCTGCCGCGCCTACAAGGCCGTAAGCCGGGTTAAAAAGTTCTATTTCTTTTATATAACATATAAGGAGCGAAATAATTTCCTTGCGGCGCACAGCGATAAGATGTTCAACATTCTTATCGCTTTTGCAAAGTATTTCTATCCCTTCATTAAGAAGGTTTTCACAATCCTTCATTTAAATAAAATGAACCAGATTTTTTTCCTCGATAAAGCCGTTTGTTCTTGCCAATACATAGGTTCCAAAAGCATTAAGCATAACATCGATAAAGGTTCCAACAGCAACAAGGTAAAATGCAAGCGGCCTCATGATTAAATATGCTGCTTTATATTCGCCGCCGCCGTAGATAAGGCAAAGTGCAGCTAACGCAATAAACGCGCCGTTGCCGGGATGCCGTGCAAGAACAAACGAAATAATAAAAGCATAAAAACCTATAGTTAATAAATCGAGGGTGCCGATTCTTAAATAGGAATAGGATTTAATAATTACAATAAATGCGGCTGCCGCTACCATGGCGCTTCCGCATCTGCAGAATGTTGCAAATAGCGAAATTGACAGTGCGCTCGAACGGCGTCTGATGCCGAAGTTTTCTTTTGAATGGCGCTGAAGAACAGGAATGGAAAAGTTAACATCTCCGGAAAAAAATGCCGCAATTGAAGGGCCTAAAAATCCATAAAGGATGCGCCATGGATTAACTTTTGGTTTTAATAAGTACAAAAACAGCGGAAGAATGCCAAAGCATAAAACAATGCTGAATATACCAAGCAGAATAATTAAATCTCCGAATACTTTTGCATTCAGCGCTATGTTAAACCGGACAGCCCAAAATGCTGCAAGTACTATCAATATGAATCCCAGAATTTCCGAGAAAAATGATGCGACATGGTAAAAAATCCGTGAAAGCGAATCAACAAGCGAAATAACAGGTTTTGAATAATTACGATCGTAATTTAACCCCATGCCAAGGAAAAATGCAAAAACACAAACAGGGAAAAGATACATTCCGCTGCCTGTAAGAACGCTAAGCATGTTGGACGGGAACAATTCCAGGATATTGTCTCCGACATTCAGGTTTAACGCTTCCATTTGCTCTACTGTTACTATCGGTATTTGCTTTGGCGTAAAAATTGATGTAATAATAATACCGGCAAAAATGACCACGAAAGAAGAAACAACAATAAGTATAAAGTTTTTTATACCATCGGCCAAAACTGTTCATCCATGCGGAGTTCATAAACTGCGACAGTCAGAGAAAAAACTAAAACAGGGATTACTGCATAGCGCCCTATTCCTAATGCCAGTTTTTCCAGCCATTGAAACGCTGCAAAAACAGCTTCGTTGTTAGGCAGGAGAAAACCAATAAGCATACCCAAAATGGAACCGATTAATAATTTAACCCATACTTTCATAATATCAATATAATAGCTGATTTAAAAATATTATCCAAGTGTCCTTTATGTTTTGAATATTACAGTATGATAAAACTTTAGTTTTAGAGTCTTATAATCCGGGCATTTGTTAAAATTTCGTGTTCCGGCTGCGAAGAAGAGTTACCGGTTATAAGTATGTCATTTTCAAGGCGGCAGCCGCCTAATAATGGGTCATAAAGCCCAGGTTCTACGGTAAAAATCATTCCAGGAGACAGAACCCAGTCGTTATCACTGGAGTTTCTGATTACCGGATATTCATGTTCCTGAAGCCCAATGCCGTGTCCAAGACCATGAGGCATTTTCTTTTTGGATTTAGAAAAGAGGGTATCAACAGCCGCGGCTATATCTTTTGTCCGCGTTCCGTTATGCGCCATTGAAACTGCAAGTTTTGCAGCTTTTTCTACAAGGTTTACCAGTTTTTCCTGTTTAACATCCAAATCGCGGGCGAATGTAAGGGTTACATCGGTGCAGTATCCGCCGTAGTTAACGCCAAAATCCAGGATAGAAAGACCCTGTCCGCCGAAGGGAGCGTGTGTCCACGATGGAAAAGCATGAATAGCATAACTTCTCTGCGGTCCTGCCGCAATGGTTCCAAAACTTGTACCGTCGCATCCCTGCCTTCGCGCTTCTGTCTCGATAAATAATGCCGCATCTGCTTCTGTTTTTATTGTTCCGGCTATTACATTTTTTTCCAGAGAATTTATTATTTCATTGGTTATAGCTGCAGCTTTCCGTAAAATAGCAATTTCATCTTCGTCTTTTACAGCGCGAAGTTTTCTCATTTCTGCAGCAGCGCCGTTTTCCCTGCAAATAATGTCGTAATCTGTCAGATCGCCTACATAATTTAAAAAAACAGGGTAGGGTGTAACACTGGGTATTTCAATTCTTGATCCTGCAGGAATTTTCAGCTTTTGCGCTATCATTGCAATTGCTTTACTTGGCTTTCGATCAAAATCATTGTAAGAAACAATGACAGCATCAGCGTCCGATGCAGGCGATGATTTAAAAGCATAAAGTTTGGCAAGGTTTACATCCCATGCTGCAAGAATAACCCGTCCGCCTATCGAAGATGTACTGTCTCTGTACAGAAAAAGCAATGCATCGCCTGGATGTCCTGTAAGCCATCGTATGTTTAAATCGCGCCTTGTTTCTGTGTCTTCCAGCATTAAAAGAGTAATGTTCTCTTCTGCCATCCAGTTGTAAATTTTTTCCAGGCGGGCAGCATAACTGCTTTCTTTTGAAGAGTTATTTGACAGTTTTTCCATTCAGAGCCTAGCGCTTTTCTTTTACTTTTTCTTTTTCTTTGGTTATTTTTGCTTCAAGTTTATCGATTAATTTATCGATAGCTTTTGTAAGCTCAAAATCTTCTTCTGCAACATGAACAGAAACGCCCCAGCGGAAATTAACATTTGCATCGACATTAAAATCTTTTTCTTTTTTTAATGTGATAATAAGATCTACAATCATATTTTCGGCGTTTCGCAGCCTTTCGATTTTTTTATTAAGATACTCTTTTGCATCGTCGTGTAATGAAAAATGTACGGCTTTAATTTCCAAGTTCATTTTGAACCTCCCTGAATTGTCCTTGCAGTTTCCGTTACCGGTCGTGCATCCTTCTGTTGTACAATCTACGATTGTAAGAGGAGCCCATATCAAGCTCCTTCCTGTATTTTGCCACAGTTCTGCGTGCTAGCGCAATTCCCTTTTGACCTAAAATGTCAGAAATATCCTGATCCGATAAAAGCCTGTTTTCCAGCGAAATTATGTCTTTTATTATCTCTTTTACGCTTTCTTTGGAAAATTGTGAGCCGCCAGACCCGGATCCGCTTATGGAATTCGAGAAAAAGTATCGAATTTCAAAAATTCCCCATTCGGTTTGCATATACTTGCCGTTTGCCGTTCTGGAAACTGTAGTTTCATGAACATTTAATTCCTTTGCTATGTCTCCAAGTGTAAGCGGAGCCAGATATTTCGGGCCGCTTAAAAAGAAAGAACGCTGAAACTCCAAAACTGCATTTGCTACGCGGATTAATGTCTGGCTGCGCTGGTTTAAATGGCTTATAAAAAGCCTTGCTTCTTTTATATTTTCTTTGGCAAATTCGCGGGCAGCCTGATCTGCGCTTTCTGTGAATTTTTCAAAATTCGAGCTGATGCCTAAAACAGGAAAAGCTTCATCATTCAGATTGATAATAAACTCATCGTTGTCTCTTACGACTTTAATGTCCGGTATAACATAACGGACTTCATTTGATATTGATAAAAAAGCGCGTCCGGGAAACGGAGAAAGCGTTTTTAAAAACCCGCAAATTTTCTGCGCTTCTTCATCTTCCATTCCAAGTTTTTTTGCAAGAACACTGTATTTTTCTTTTTCTACCAGATCTAGATTATCAAGTATAACTGTGATCCACGGAGCAGAAGTTTCACCGGATAATTGTTCAATCTGCACCATTAATGACTGGCGGTAATCATCGGTGCATGTTCCCGGCGGATCAAGTTTTCTTATTAATTCCATTGCTTCAGAAAGGCGCGGCTGCACAGAAGGAAAAAGAGTTTCCGGTTTTTCTTTATGAAAGCCGTCATCATTAAGATTTTGAATAAGTATTTCGCCGGTATTCCTAAGTTCAGTATCGGCAGGTTCAAGCTGCAACTGACGCAAGAGATGTTCCTGCAGTGTTTCTGGGCGCGTTAAAACACCTTCTAAAAAACGCTGATGTTCATCTGATGCCTGCTGTCCGCGCCGCCCGGGGTCTGATGTAGTTTCGAATAATTCGTATTTATCGCTGCGGTGATTTTCTGTTTCGTTAAGAGGTACTGTACTCTTATCTTCCATTAATTCCAGCGCCGGATTGCGTTCAAGTTCCTGTTCAATTTTTTCACGCAGTTCTGCAACCGGCAGTTCCATCAATTTAATGGACTGAAGCATCTGAGGATTCATTTTCAGCCGTTGTTCCTGCGCCAGGGAAACTCGTTGATACTGCATTAATACATATTAAACCGGTATTAAGGTTTATTAAAGGTGTCAGCAGTGGCAGCAGATTTCTTTTTCTGATACTATTAAACATGAGCATTAATCAGAAGTTAAATAAATTCGGACTTGAAGTTCCTTCCATTCTGCTGCCTGCAGAATTGCACTCTTTGGAAAAATGGCCTGTTATTGCATGTGATCAATTTACACAGGATCGTGATTATTGGGAAAAAGCAAAAGCGGCGGCAGCCGGAGCGCCATCGACCCTGAACATGATTATTCCCGAAGTTTTTCTTTCTGACAGCAATGTACCGCAAAGAATAACAGACATTCATTTATCAATGAAAAAATATCTGGACAGCGGTGTTTTTTCACAGCCGGGAAAAGGATTTATTTATCTGGAAAGAGATACGCCTTATCAAAAAAGCCGCCGCGGACTTATTGCCGCCATTGATCTTGAACAATATGAATGGCATCCCGATTCGCGCCCTTTAATCCGCTGTACAGAAGGTACTGTTGCAGAGCGGCTGCCTCCGCGAATGGATATTCGCCGCGGCGCACCTTTGGAACTGCCTCATGTTTTACTGCTTATTGATGATGATACAAACAGTCTTCTGCCATCGCTTGGTGAAATAGCAAAAAAATCTGCTCCTGTTTACAAGACGCCGCTTATGATGGATTCCGGTCAGGTAACAGGCTGGTTTTTAAACAGCGAAAACAATAACCAGGCTTCTGAGACGCTGTTACTTATGGAAGAAAAGCTGCATGAACTGTATAACAGATCTTTTGGGCGTTATGGCGGCGCTGAAACAGATAAGAAACCATTTTTATTTGCTGTCGGCGATGGCAATCATTCGCTTGCCGCGGCAAAAGGTATTTGGAATGAAATTAAAACTTCGGCTGGCTGTCAGAACCATCCATGCCGGTATGCCCTTGTAGAAATAGAAAATATATACGATCCTGCAATTCAGTTTGAGCCGATCCACCGGCTTGTCTTTGATGCAGATATTGATAAGGTAATTTCATTGCTGTCGGTATTGCCGGATTTTTCCAGCCGCTCTGTAAATAGTGCGTTGGAACTTTCCAGTATTGTTTCAGAGCCATGCGGAACAAATAATCGTTTTGGCATTATTTCGAATGGACGTTATGCTGTAATCGAAACATCCGCTTCCGGGATAGCTACTGCCTGTTTACAGCCGCTTTTGGATAATTATGCATCCGATAATCCGCATCTTATCGATTATATTCATGATGAAAAAGAATTGTTTCGCCTGTCTGGAGAAGGGGGAACAGCTAATAGCCATCTTTTGGATGGCAGCCGTCTTTCTACTGGTATTTTGCTCCCACCTGTTAAAAAATCCGGCCTTTTTGACACTGTTGCACGCCTTGGACCCCTGCCGCGAAAGAGTTTTTCCATGGGGCATTCTGCCGAAAAACGGTTTTATCTGGAATGCAGAGCTTTAAGTTAACCGAAAGGGAAATTTTATAGGTTATTTCCTGGATATTTGCATTTTGCCGCAAATTCTGCTATAATTTTAGTATGAATCAGTATAAGAAAAGGATTTCTTTGCTTTTTTTCCTTCTTTTTTTTTCTCTGAGTTTTGTTTTTGCTCAAAATATGCCTGCAGTCGGCATTTTACCGTTTGAAACAACAAGCGGCGGGGTTACTTCGGCAGATGCCATCAATCTTACAAATCGGGTTATCGAAGAATTTAACTCATGGGGAACACTTAATGTTATACAAGGAGAAACAGGAGCCGGTTTTATAATCCGCGGAACGCTTTCCAGACAAGGCAATAATTTTGTTTTAGCTGCAACAACATCAGATTCCAGCGGACGTATTTTAAATGAATACAATGAGCAGGCTCGGGCTTTAAATGATATTTCAATACCCATGTTTTGTGCCAAAGCAGCAGAAAGAGTGCCGCTTCCCAATTATCTTTTAGGAACATGGCAGGCTCTTATTACAATGCCGGATGGTCCTGTTGTCTGTATTATCGAATTTAGGGCAGACAGAACCATCAGGGTAGAAAGATATGATACATGGGAACACAGACAGGGAAATGCCCTGCGTTATGAAGGATTTGGAACAGGAACTTATACTTATACAGGTTTTGCAAACAGGGTAATTACTGTAAATGCACAGCAGGTAAGAGTAAATGCAGTAGTAAATATCAATTTAACTTTGGAAGAAACTCTTCCGGATCAAACAGAAGTTAGCCAGCGCGGATTAAATTTGGCTTTTAATGGAGATAGGTCGGCTTTTGAAATTGTAAACGGTTTATTGCCATGCGGCAGAAATTTTGACGGGCCAGCGGTTTATCATTCTGCTGTTTTGGGATTTTCGCAATTCAGGAAAATCAGGTAAGGGATGGGTAGAATATGAATAAAATGCAGCGGTTATTGGTTTTGCAAATTATTATTTTTCTGCTTGTTTCTGCGGGTCTTCTGGCACAGCAAAGAGTAGATGTATCAGGTGTTCAGGTTGGCGCTTCTCCCATGTGGGAATCAAGTATCGGCGATACAGTCAGGGGTATGCCTCACTTACAGGCAGGTTCTGTAGTTCTTGTCGGCGAAAATGGAAGGGTAAGGTCTTTCTTTCAAAGCGGTACTCCGCTTTGGAACTTTGATGCAAGGGGAACAGCAGTTCCGCACATTGCCAGATCTTATGAAGCGGCAACTTATATTTGTAACACCGACGGCGTGTTTATGGCGATTAACAGGGTAGGCCGCGAATTATGGCGTCTTAATCTTGGCAAGCCGATTTCTTTTCCTCCTGTAGTGGGATGGGATGGCAGGGTGTTTATATCGCTGGACTCTACCATGACATGCCGTACGGCTTCCGGCAATGCTTTGTGGACTATTGATTTAGGCAGTCCTATTGCATTTGCACCGATTCTTGACAAGACAGGAAGCGCAGTGACGGTTCTTCAGAATAATGAATTTGTAAAGGTGCATCAGTTCAGTCATGTAGAAAGAATCGCGCTTAACAGGCTTCCTATAATGATTGTTTCCCTTGATGAAGGAAATAGACAAAGTTATGTATTGTTTTACCAGTCCGGTGAAATGGAAAAAATTTATTATAATGAAAACGCAAGAAGGGGAGGCAGGCTTTCCAGATCTAACCTGCGTTCCTTGCCTGCGCCGCCTGCTGCATCTGTAAGCCTTGGAAACCAGTTTGCTGTAACCCTAAGAGACGGCAGGATTATTTGTTTAAATGCCCAGGGCGAAACAGTCTGGACAAGAAATACTCACGAAGCTGCCGAAGAAAGAGGGCCAGCAAATTTAACTGTAGAACAGGCACGGATGATATTTGATGAACGCGGCATTTATGCAGTTACAATTCGCGGCATCAGCGCATTTACTACAGAAGGAAGACGGCGTTTTGTTCACAGACTGCAGACTGTAAGCTCTGGTGTTCCGGCTTTATGCGATGAAGGACTTCTTTGGGCTTGCGGTACAGATAATATTCTGCGTGTTTATAAAGTAGACGTTAGACCCAGAACAAAACCAAGAAATAGATTTTATGGTTTTGAACCAGACGGTGATTACGGAATGGGTAATCCTCCTGCTTCTCCATGGACAGGGCAGAGCAGCCGTTATCATGATGTTGAACAGGATAGAGTGTACCAGGAAATTTCTGCTGCAATCAGAAGCGGCAGCATTGGAACAATGGAACCTGTTTATGTTGCATATATAATGGAGATGGTTGGTTTCTTTATTGGTAACCCGCATCATTCTCCGGTGCGTCCTGATGTTAAACCTACTCAGCGTATTAGACTTATAAATTTATTGGCTCAGGTTGGATCAAGGGAAACGATACCTTTTCTTTGGAATATTTTTGACAGGGATCCGGAACCTGCAGTTAGAAGAGCCTGCGCCGATGCTATCGGCAGAATTGGCGTTGATCCTACAGGAAGGTCTTTTCATTCATACAACTTCCTGCTTTCGCCCAATAATCCAAATATTGATCCTCAGCTTGTTCTGGCGGCTTCTTCGTCAATTGCAAATTTGTGCCGCTTCTCCGGCCCTCCGCTTGCGCCCGAAGGTATAAGAGTTCTGCGCTATTTTTCCAATCTTACTTCTCTGCCGAATCATGTTAGGGCGCAGATACGTAACGAACTTGACGGTTTGTTCAGGGATGGCCTGGATCAGCCAATACAATAATCAGCGGTTTAGATTTTGCAGACGCTGGGCTTCTGCAAAATCTGCCTGAGCTTTTTCAACGTTTCCTTTGTTAAGCCATGCGTTGCCCCTGTTGCGCAAAGCTGTTATGTAATCGTTTCTAAGTCTTATCGCTTCTGTAAAATCTGTGATTGCCTTATCGTCTTCTTCTTTTCTGTACCATGCGCTGCCGCGTCTGTTCCAAATAACTGCATTTGCCGGTTCAAGCCTTATTATTCTATCGCAGTCTTCTATTACTTTGTCAAAGTTACCTGTCTGATAAAACGCATGGGAGCGGTTTATAAGGGCATCAACATAGTTTCTGTTTATAAATAATGCATGAGTAAAGTCTTCTATTGCAAGAAAAAATTCGCCGCGTTCAGATCTTGCAAATCCGCGGTAATTGTATATTTCTGCCCTGGTGTTGTCCAGTCTTATTACACGTGTGTAATCGTCGATTGCGCGGTTATATTCCCTTTTTTTCATCCATGCGTTTCCGCGCGAAATTAATGCTTCCGGAAACTCTCCGTTACGGTTAATAGAGGCTGTATACTCAATGATTGCTCTGTCATAATCTGCTCTATTGTAATATTGTTCACCGGTAAAATATGATATTAAGTATTGGTCGGCTCCCATCTTTCTTAAAACATCAAGATCGGGATTATCAAAGTTAACCGGATTTATTTCTGATATATTTACCCGCCCTTGTATTCCGCTAAGACCGGAAAGTGAAGATGTTCGTGAAACATGGTGGGATATACGCGGTGGTGCAGAAACGGCATTGTCCGGTTCCGGTTCGTCTTCTTCTATTTCTTCCGGCTCGCACTCTTCTGTTATTAATTCTTCATGTTCTTCTATATATAGTGCAGTAGTTTTGTTTTTACCTGTGCAGGTAACAATAACACTGCTTAATACAACAATGATAATTATTGCGGCAATTGTTAAAACTAAAAGAAAGAACTGGCTTTTAGTCAATATCAGCCTCAGAATTATTAACAGGCGCTTCCGGAACCGGTACTTCTTCTCTGTAAATAATTCTGATGTTTTCCACTGCTGCCCGGTGTCTTAGTTTTATTACCAGGATTTGATCATCTGGATAATATACCCAGCCCGATGAATCATAACGTTCAAACTGAGGGTCAGATCTCCAAACCATGTTGTGTATCTGGATGCTTAAAAAAGGGCGTACGCCGCGTATAATCATGTGATGCGCCGTATTTGCCGGGAAAGAAACTGTCAGATTTAAGTTACCTCCCGCTTCTATAACTCTGATATTAGGTGAAACTGTCCACGCCCAATGGCCTGCATTTGTAAGCCAGAGCGCTCTTGGATAATTATCTGTAGGTTTAAGAATATTTTGAAGTCTTCCGGCATTGCCTGCAGAAATAGCAGATAAAACAAGAGATCTGCCTATCGCAGCCCATTCTGTATTTTGCGTTGTCTCTGCCCAGAAAATTAAAGCTTTTCCAAGTCTCATGCTGTAATAGGATGTATTGGCTTCCGGGCTGGATGCATAAACTGCATCGTTTTCTGTATCCCTGTTTAAATTTTCCGATATAAGTAAAATCATCTGCTCTGTTAAATGTTCGATTAGGTTATTAATTTCCGGACGCCAGCGCTTAATATCATAAAAAAATTCCAAAAGACCCGGACTGTAATCGGATATTAGCATATCTGGTTTTGTATTCATTATTAGTTCGATAAATTCGTTTGCAAGAACTATATTGTTGCGCGTTAACAGGAAATCCAGGGTTTGTTCTTCTTTTAATACTTCAAGTGATCTGGCTCTTATCAGTCTGGTGATTGAATTCATTCTTTCATTTTCTGATGTTACAAATGTAGAATGTGCGTTTGCCATTCCTCCGACAAAACCTGCCGACCTAAAACTATGCCGCGGACTGTTTATAAAATTTGCAGAAATATTGCTTGATGCCGCCTGATAATTTCCCCTTTGCAGAGCCAACGATAGGAATGCGATTATATCGTCTTCGTTTTGAAGCGCAGCGGCATTTTGATTCCATTGCGCAAAATTTGAATCCTGCCAGCTTCTTAGAATATTTGCATAATTTGGTTCCTGCGCTACTACAAAATCTGCGGGATCAAACGCTCTTTGCCTGCCTCTGGAACGGTACGAGACAAATGAATTATCTCTGGATAAAACCATGTTTCCGGTTTCTAATTCATGACCCAAACTGCTGAATACATATCTGGAGCCGCTGTACATAATGCCTAGCTGCCCCGAGTCCTGAATAAGCGACGAATTTCTGCGGACAATCGGGATGATAACTTCTGATACATTCCCCGCTAATTCAGCGCTGATCTGCAGTTCTGCTCCTCTTGCTGAATCCAGAGAATTAAATGTTAGTACAGTTCCTCCCGGCAGGGTAAAGCGCACGATATTGTTCATATGAAGCATATGTTCAGGGTTTACTGCCGTTTTTACGCCGTTATTTCCCGTAAGCATTAAACCTTTTCCGCGTTCTTCTTTTAACGTAAACTCAAGACCGCCGTAAAATATTTTTATTCCGCCGGTTATCTCGCGGGTTTCATCATTAAAGGTATTATTATCTGTTAAACGGCCTCTTATGGTCATTCCGCCTGCGGGTACTGTAAAAGTTCCCTGATTAGAAAACTGCAGAATTACCAAAACACAGAATATTGCACAATACAGAACGGCAAGACCGATTACTTTTGTTGCTATAGGTTTTCTCATTAACGCTTAAACCCCTTGTTTAAACACGGCATTGTGTAACTTGCCGGTTTATTGTTTATTATATACAATATATTAGCATGAAAATTTATTTCAATGGAAGCGGTTTAATACCGCGTTTGTTTTTTTTACAGCTATTAATTCTTTGTTTTTCTCACTTTGCAGTAAGTCAGGATAATGATGTTCAGGCGATTTTAACAGAGGTTGCCGAACGGCTTTCGCGCAGGGAGTTTTCTTCGGCGCTTGAATTATTTAACCTGCTTCCGCCGGAATATGCAGAAAGTACAGGTATACGTATTATGCGGGCTTCCATACTGAATGCTGCAGGACGTCCTGCTGACGCAAGGCGGATTGCAGATGGTATTATTGCTGCAGACAGAAACAATACAGATGCTCTTATGGTATTGGCAGATGCCGCCGCACTGGAAAATAAGGAACGCGAAAGAAGGCAGTTTCTTGAAAGAGTTATAGGTATCAATGCAAATCATGCAAGAGCGCTCAACGATCTTGCAAATATCAACCTGGGGAATCAGAATCTGCGTGTTGCTGCAAATTATTTTGACAGAGCGCTTGCCGCAGAACCTGATAATGGTGAAGCTCTTGTCGGCAGAGCTGCTGTTTTCCGGTATAACAGGGATCCGCGCAGTGCAGAACGTCTTTTAAACCAGGCTATCAGTTTATATCCTGATTGGGCAAGACCTTTTCAGGAAAGAGCAAGATTGTATAAAGGATCTGGTTTTTATAATGATGCGCTTGAAGATTTTTCCGCTGCTTTAAAACTGGAGCCGGATAATTATTGGGTGCTTGTTGATTTAGGTCAGACGCTCATGGAAGTTAACCGCAAACAGGAAGCTCTTTTACATCTTAGCCGCGCTATCGAAGTATCTCCTGATGTTTTTATGGCATATGTTTACAGCGCTGCAATTAAAGATGAACTTGGCGATTTTGCCGGCGCAGAACATGATTATACTATTTTAGCAAGGCTTAGGCCGGATTATTATTTTGCATTTGAAGCGCTTGGCATTATCAGAATGAGAAACAAACAATGGGCGCTGGCAAGGGATGCGTTTTTGGATGCTTACAGACAGGCGCCAAGAGAATACAGCTATGCAATTTTGGCTGCTTTAAACTGGATGCGTGCAGGAAGACAGGCAGATCCAAGACAATTTTTGGCTCAGGTAATGCGCACAGCTCCAAGAGATTCTCTCGATTTTACAATGCTTAGGCTTCTACACGATTTAAGCGGCGATGCCAATGTTACAGTATTGGTAGAAAACGAAAGAAATATTTATACAAAGTCGCGTATGCTTTATTATCTTGCCAGTTATTATGATATAAGAGGAAACAGAAACCTGGCGGAAAGGTATCATTTAATGGTTCAGGATCTTGATGCTGTAGGTTTACTGGAATGGCGTCTTAATGAATTAATTCTTGCAGAACGCGGCATTGGCATAAGGAATGCAAGATGAGCGGTAATACAACAACAATCACGCTTAACGGAATAGAATTTAAATTGATAGGAACGGCTCATGTTTCGCGTGAAAGCATAGAAGAAGTTCAAAAAATTATCCGCGAAGAAAAACCTGATATGGTTTGTGTTGAGCTGGATCAGGGCAGGTATAATTCCATTACAAAAGATGATAATTGGGAAAAACTTAATTTGTCCAAAGTATTTAAAGAGGGCAAGGGTTTTTTATTAATTGCCAATCTTGTGCTTGCAAGTTTTCAGCGCCGTCTTGGAAATGAACTGGGAGTAAAACCCGGCGAAGAAATGAAAACAGCAATAGAAACAGCAAAAGAGATGGGGCTTCCTTATTGTCTTTGCGACCGCGAGGTGCATACAACGCTCCGCCGTGCCTGGGCGAGGTGCGGTTTTTGGAGCAAATCCAAACTGCTTGCTTCTCTTTTGGCTTCCGCATTTTCCAATGAAAAATTAAATGAGCAGGAAATAGAAAATTTAAAAAAACGCAATGAGCTTGACGGCATGATGAATGAACTGGCAGAATTTCTTCCCGGTGTTAAGGTTGTTTTAATAGATGAAAGAGATCAGTATTTGGCTTCCAAAATCTGGACATCGGCAGACGTAAATAAAACCCCGCAAAAAATTGCAGCTGTAGTCGGTGCAGGACATATGCAGGGAATGATAAGCCACCTGGAAAAATTAAGCCGCGGAGAAATAACCGCAGATACAAGTGAACTTGATATTATTCCGCCGCCAAGTATATTTTCCAAAATTCTGCGTTTTATTATTCCTGCCATGATTATTGGTCTTGTAACCGCAGGATTTATTACTGCCGGTAAAGAATTAGGTTTAACAATGATAAGAGAGTGGATACTTTGGAACGGCTCTCTTGCTGCAATCGGCGCAATTATTGCATTAGGGCATCCTTTAGCTATTCTTGTTTCATTTTTAGGTGCGCCGTTAACTACGCTTACTCCTTTTATCGGCGTTGGCATCATTTCCGGTCTTGTTCAGGCGGCAGTAAGCAAACCCAGGGTTTCGGATGTTCAGAATATTACAGAAGATACCACCAGTATAAAAGGTATTTACAGGAATAGAATTACAAGAGCGCTTTTGGTTTTTTTCTTTTCCAGTTTGGGCAGTTCTATTGCTACATTTGTTTTAATTCCATTAATGGGAAAGTTATTGGCAGGTTAAGGAGATTGTTATGAATAGATTTCTTTTTAAAGCAGGATTATTATTTTTTTCTGCAATGGTTTTAATTACTTCCTGTTCTACAAATCCGTTTACAGGAAAAAGGACTATGGCATTTGTAGGCAACAATACGCTTTTTGCATCTTCTTTTGTTCAGTATCAGCAATTTTTAAGCGAAAACAGGGTGATTACCGGAACGCCGGAAGCTGAAATGATTAATAATGCAGGAAATAAAATCCGGATGGCTGCAGAAAAATGGGCGGCATCGGTTGGGCAGCCTGGTTATCTTTCTGATTACAGGTGGGAATTTACCCTTATTGATTCCAATGAAATAAATGCATGGGCAATGCCAGGCGGAAAAATAGTTTTTTACAGGGGCATTCTTCCTGTTACAAGAGATGAAGCAGGTATTGCAGTAGTTATGGGTCATGAAGCTGCTCATGCTATTCTAAATCATGGACAGCAAAGGGTAAGCGCCAATATTCTTCAGCAGATTGGCGCAGTAGGTGTCAGTATTCTTGCTTCGGAACAAACTCCGGAAACACAGGCGCTTGCCATGACAATTTACGGGGCGGGTTCAACGCTTTTTGGAACTTTGCCTTATTCACGCGCTCATGAAATAGAAGCGGATCAAGTAGGACTTACGCTTATGATTATTGCAGGTTATGATCCGGAATCGGCTGCTGCTTTCTGGGAACGAATGTCTTCATTGGGAGGCGGCAGTATTCCGCAGTTTTTAAGTACGCATCCTTCTGACACAACAAGAATTAATGCATTAAGAAGATATATTCCGGAAGCAAGAAAAACAGCGGAAAGAATAGGTATAATTCAATAAGGGTTATTCTGTTATTCCGGTAAGTTCTGTTTTTTGACCTGTCAGCCTTGTTACCTGATCGTTTAGTTTTTCTGCTCTTTTTTCTGTGTCGTTATACTTATTAACTGCGCTGGAAAGATGTTTTCCTACAAGGCTGTACTCTGCAAAGAATTTTCCGAATTTGTCCTGAACCTGGGTTATGTCTCTAAGGATGGTTTTTGCTTCCTGTTCAACCTTTAATCCTTTTAACCCAAAAATAATTGCCATAAGATATGCATAAAAGCTGTTAGGTGATACAGGTATTACCCGTTTTTCCATAGCGTAATTTAATAGTTCAAAATCTTTGTTTGTAAATGAATCGTTTATTATTGTTTCATAATAAACATTTTCTGCAGGAATATACATAATTGCAAAATCAAAAGTACCTTCTGCAGGGTTTATATATTTTGATGCAATCTCATCTATGCGCTTTTTAACGCTTGTAATAAATTCTTTTCTAAAAACTTTTTTATCTTCATCGCTGTCTGAACCTATAAACCTTTGAAAACTTTCAAGCGGAAACTTGGAATCGACAGGAACAATATTTCCTTCCAGCTTTATTACGGCATCTACCTGAGTTCCGTTTTTAAAATTATATTTAATTTCATAGTTTGCGCTTGGAAAAATCTGTTTTAAAAGTTCTTCCAGAAGATACTCGCCAAGATTTCCGCGGAGTTTCGGAGCTTGAAGTATATCCTGCAGAGAAGAAATATTTTTTCCGATTTCTTCCATATTTTTTACAGTTTTTCCCAATGTACCAAGCTGATTATGAATATCGCCGAACATCTGGTTTGTACTGGACAGTTGTTTTGTAATATTGTTCTGCGTATTGTTTAGGCTTTGATTCATAATGGTCATCATCTGCTGGAGCTGGTTGTTAAGGTTTTTTTGAGTTTCCATTAAAAGATTCTGCTGGCTGGAAAAAGAAATATGCTGATTTTCCATTTGCTTTGTTTTTAGTTCGTTAAGCTGGTTTTTTAAATCGATCATTTGGGATGTATAATCCTGGTTTTTTCCGGAATACAATTTAACAAGAACCAAAATAACCAGTAAAAACAGAACAGCAAAAGCGCCTAGTGTAAAAATGTCCATAAGAGTTCCTTATTCAACCCTTTGAATAAGTGCGCCAAGGGAAGAAAGCCTTTCCGGCAGATGTTCGTATCCGCGTTCAATTTGATAAACATTGCGTATTGTGCTTTTACCTTCTGCGCACATTGTAGCAATTAACATTGCCATTCCTGCGCGTACATCAGGGCTTATAAGTTCAGAGCCGTGCAGTTTTGCAGGCCCCGAGATAACTGCGCGGTGCGGATCGCAAAGTACTATGCGTGCGCCCATGCCAATAAGTTTATCTACAAAGAACATGCGTGATTCATACATTTTTTCGTGAATTAAAACTGTTCCTTTTATTTGTGTTGCTACAACAATTACTATGCTTAAAAGATCCGGCGGAAAACCAGGCCACGGCGCATCATCAATTTTTGGGATCATTCCGCCGAGATCGTGGTTTACTTCCATACTTTGATTTTTCGGCACATGGATTACTGTTCCTTCGTGAGCCCAGACAATGCCGAGTTTTCCAAAGGCGATTTTTGCAGGACGCATATCAGAAGGACGCGCGCCTTCTATATGAAGATCGCCGCCTGTTACTGCTGCAAGACCGATAAAAGAGCCAACTTCCATAAAGTCAGGGCCAATTTCAAATTCACAGCCGTAAAGTTTTTCCACGCCGTTAATTGTAAGTATATTGGAACCGATTCCTTCAATTTTTGCGCCCATAAGAACAAGCATATTGCAAAGATCCTGCACATGCGGCTCGCTGGCGGCATTTGTCAATATTGTTTTTCCTTTTGCTAGAACGGCTGCCATTATTGCGTTTTCTGTTGCTGTAACCGATGCTTCGTCAAGAAAAATATCTGCGCCAATAAGGTTTTTTGCCGTAAATGTAAAATTATCGCTAACTTTTACTTTTGAACCAAGTTCTGTAAGTACCTGAAAGTGAGTATCAAGTCTTCTTCTGCCGATTACATCGCCTCCCGGCGGCGGAAGCACGACTTTTCCGGTTCTTGCAAGAATCGGGCCTGCAAAAAGAATAGAAGCTCTTATTTTTTTTGCCTGTTCTTTGGGTATTTCCGATGACTTTATATCTTTTAAAGATAACTTGAAGATATTGGGTTCTGGTGTTTCAACTTCACCTCCAATTGCTGCAAAGACATCCAGCATTACGCGGACATCTTCTATGTTGGGAATGTTTTTTAAAATAACAGGCTCATCGGTTAAAAGAGCCGCAGCGATACACGGCAGAGCGGCGTTTTTGTTGCCGCTTACCTTTATGGATCCATTTAGAGGTACGCCGCCGTTAATCAGGTATTCGCTCATACATTGAATGTAACTTGAAAGAGCTTTACTGTCAATTATGCATCCAATCCGCACACGCGTTTCCCGGTTGTTATTGCATATTTATATGGAAAGTGATATAAGTGTAAAATGAAAAAGACTATATTATTTTTATTTATTGGAGTTATATTAATTTTGAGCGCTACAGAAACAATTGATGCCCAGTCTTTGGGAGATGGAATTTTTGCGCGGATTACTACCAACAGGGGAGATATTGTGGTGCGTCTTGAATACCAGCGCGCTCCGCTTACGGTTTGTAATTTTATTGCTCTTGCAGAAGGCAGGATGGATAATCACAGAGGAAGGCGTTTTTATGACGGACTTACTTTTCACAGGGTTATTTCCAGAACAAACGGAGACGGGCAGGATTTTATGATTCAGGGCGGATGCCCGCAGGGAACAGGCACAGGCGGCCCGGGGTATCAATTTCCTGATGAAATTGATCCAGGATTAAAACATGATAGGCCTGGTGTTCTTTCAATGGCAAATGCTGGGCCAGGAACAAATGGCAGTCAGTTTTTTATCACAATAGTTCCTACTCCGCATTTAGACGGCCGTCATACTGTTTTTGGTTTTGTTGTTCAGGGGCAGAATATTGTTAATACAACAAGACAAGGGGATCAAATCAGGTCAATAACAATAATCCGAAATGGAACGGAAGCAAATGCATTCAGGGCGGATCAGGAAAATTTTGATAGATTGTTAAGCCAGGTTTCCGGCAGAAGTCAGTCTCAAAGACAGTCAGACCTTGCAAGAATCCGCGCCGATTTTCCAAATACACAGCAGACAGCTTCCGGGATTCGTTACATTATTCAAACACAGGGAACCGGAAATAAACCAACACGCGGCAGAAGTGTAAGTGTTAATTATGTCGGCAGGCTGCTTAACGGTACGGTTTTTGATGATTCAAGTTTAAGGGGAAGGCCTTTAGAATTTGAGGTTGGAACCGGCAGAGTTATTCCTGGATGGGATGAAATGGTTTTAGATATGAGAATCGGCGAAAAGCGTCTTGTAATTATTCCGCCGGAACTTGCTTACGGCGACAGGGCAGTAGGCGGCGTAATTCCTCCGAACAGTTTTTTGGTTTTTGAAATGGAATTGGTAAGTTTCAGATAAACCGGAAGAATTATGAGCGATGAAATAATTACTGATGAAAAAACTACAGATGAACTAACCGGCAAAAAAGTTTTTTTTCTGTATCCTACAGCCTCAGTAAAAAATCAGGTTATTACTGAACTGGTTCAGCATGAAATAGAAGTTTATACCTGTAAAGATCATAATAAACTTGGACGTGTTATAAAAAATTATCCCGATGCAATTATCTTTGCCAATATCGATGAAAGCATGCCGGAACTGGAATGGGAAAGATGGATATCCAACGTTAAAATTATAGCTCCGAATGTCAAAGTAGGAGTTTTTTCTTCCAGTTCTGATGAAGAATTAAAAAATAAATATCTGAATAAATTAAATGCAGCATGCGGTTTTATTACGCTTAAGCTGGATATGACAAAAGCAATTCAAAAAATTATTGACATTCTGGAAGTTATGAATGTTAAAGGCAGGCGCAAGTATCTTCGCGCGTCTGTCGAACGTGAAACAACTGCAACAATTAATATGCCTTATAACGGTGAATATATTAATGGAACAATTAAAGATATAAGTGTTGTTGGTATTTCATGTGTTTTTGATCACGATCCAGGATTGAAAAAGAACGCATTGCATAAGGATCTTCAGATTAGGCTGCAGAGTATGCTGTTAAAAGTAGAAGCAGTTGTATTTGGTTCCCGCGAAAACGACGGACAACTGGCTTATGTTTTAATTTTTACCCAGCGGATAGACCCGGAAGTCCGGGTCAAAATCCGTAAGTATATTCAGCAAAATCTGCAGTCCAAGATGGATTCCGAAATTAATTAAAATTAATTAATTCCAAAAAGTTTTATTCCCTCTCCCGGAAATTTTTTCTTTACCTTTGTTATGGCTTCTTTAATGCCTTTTGCTTCTTTTTCTTCGCACCAAATGACAAGTGAAAAATTTTCTTCCGGCCAGACAGCGTCTCCCATGCGGGGGCCGCAGGCGCCGACACCCAAAATATTTGGAATCTTTGTGTAATATTTGCCTACTTCTTCTTTTGCAAGAGCTTCAAGAATATTTTCTTCTACAGAACGATTGGCAATTATTTCTACCCGAATCATGATAACCCCTCTTTAAATTTTGCACGGCCTTCGCCGGCTGCGATTTTTTCGCGCTTTTCCTGCGCTTTAACAGCGCGTTTGTCAGAATGCTTGTTAATAATAGCATACGTTGTCGGCATTAGGAATAATGTCATTAATGTTCCAAAAGAAAGGCCGCCAAGAACTGTTTTTCCAATCGGCGCTACAAGTTCTGTACCTTCGCCCGGGAAGAATGCCATAGGAACAAGCCCAAGTACTGTGGTTAAAGTTGTCATTAAAATCGGGCGCAGACGGCTTCGGGCAGCTTCGATAATTGCATCATTCAGCGGATAACCGCGCTTGCGAAGAAGGTTTGTGTAATCAACAAGGATGATACCGTTGTTTGTAATAATACCGATTAATACCAATAAACCAACCGCTGTAAGAACATTAAAGATAGTATTTGTGATAAGGTAAATTGCAACAATTCCAATAATGGAAAGAGGTATAGTAAGGATAATTATAAGCGGAGATTTAAACGATTCAAACAAACTTGCCATTATTCCGAATACAAGGAAGATTGCAACAACGCAGATAAGCAAAAAGCGCCCGAATATTCTTATCATTTGAGAATTTGCTCCGCCGTATTCAATGATAACATCATCTTCTATCGGAATTTCTGATCTTATTAGATCTTCTACCAACGTTTGCAAATGGTTTGTCCTGACTCCCGGTTTTGCTCCTGCTGTTACGCGGATTACACGGCTTTGATTTTCGCGGTTAATTGAAAGAGGACCGGTTCCTTCCTGGTATTCAACAAAGCTTGACAGCGGAACCCTGCCAGCCATTTGGCTGTTGATAAAAATATGATCAAGAGCAGGAAGAGTGCTGCGATCTGCTTCTGCAAGAATAAGGATGACATCATAATCTCTTCCGCCGGATTTATATCTTGTTGCAGTAACTCCGTCAACTGCAGCCCTTATTTCGTTGCCGACTGTAAAAGTATTAAGGCCAAGAGCATACATTTTTTCGCGGTTAATGATTATTTCGAACTGAGGCAAGCCGTCTCGTAAATCTACCTGAGGCTCTGTGACATAATCGGACAGCCTTTCTTTTAACAATGCGGCGATTCGTTCGCCGATTGCTTTGCCTTTTACAAGGTTATCTGTGCGTAAAATAATATCTACAGCACTGCCGCCGCCCATCATTCCGCCGCCCATTCCGCCGCCGAATGAAAACATTACGCCGGGGAACTGGTTAAAGTAAGGACGGAGTCTATCCTGTATTTCGATAGCGCTTTCTGTCCGTTTTGAATATTCTACAAGATTAATTCTAAGCGATCCTGAATGGCTGCTGGTTCCGCCGAACCCCATCATTCCGCCGCCGCCTGCACGCAGAACTATTCTTTCGTATTCACTAACTTCTTTTTCTACAATTAACTGAAGCTGCCTTAAAACAGTTTCTGTTTCATGGAGCGGAGTACCCATTGGCAGTGTTGCAGTTATGTTTACATTATCACTTTCTTCCTGCGGCATAAACTCCCAGCCGACTATCGGAATAAGAATGATGCTTATAATAAATAATCCAACCAAAAATAAAATAACTTTTAATTTATGGTTAAGTACTTTTTTTACGGCTCCTTTGTATTTATTTTCCAGCCAGACAAAGAAATTTTCAAATTTATCATCAATAATTTTCATCTCGCCGCTGAGAGGCAGCTGTTTTCGCGTAACAATAGGAAGGTAATGGCTGCAAAGCGCCGGAACAAGGAAAATAGCCGTAAATAATGAGATGGCTAATGATATTACAACTGTAAAAGCAAGGCCAGAAAACATTTCTCCTGCGATTTCCAAAAGCCCCTGGAACATAACAAGAGGCGCAAAAACACAAATTGTTGTAAGGGTAGAAGCAGTAATGGCGATTATCATTTCTGATGTGCCAAGAATAGAAGCAGTTTTTAATTTTGCGCCTTTTTCCCGGTATTTGTAAATATTTTCCAGAATAACAATAGAGTTATCGATTAACATTCCTATTCCAAGAATTAATCCTGCCATTGTCATAAGATTTAATGTTAGTCCTGCAAAGTACATAAACAGCATCGTTATAATAACAGACACAGGAATACTTATGCCGATTATTAATGTTGGTTTTTTTGCGCGAAGGAATAAAAAGAGCGTAATTACGGCAAGCAGAGCGCCCAAAAAAGCAGAGGATGTTACCTGATTAAGTGAATTTTCTACAATGTCCGTTGTGTTAAATAATTCTGTTATTATAACATCAGAAGGCAGTTCCTGAGAGATTCTGGACAGTCTAACGCGTAAATCTTTCATGGTTTGCACAGAATTTTTGCCGCTCTGTTTTTGTACATATAATGTTACTGCAGGCTGATTATTAACAAAGACAACATTGGTTTCATCACGGTAACCTTCTACAACATCGGCAAGGTCGCGCAGAAAAATCTGGCGAGGCATCTGCATTTGACCGCTTACCATTCCGCCGCCGCGGTAGCTTACTACAGTGTTTGCAATATCTTCAAGTGATGTGTACTCACCCATGGTAGTTAAGATGTAGGACATGCCTCCTTCTGTAATTGTTCCGGCGGCTGTTTGCATGTTCTGCGCGGCAATCATCTGCTGTATCTGTGTTATTGTAAGGCCGTATGCTTCAAGGCGGCTTTGCGGAATTTCTACACGGATTATTTTTTCCCTGCCGCCTTCCAGCGAAGCTGTTGCAATACCCGGCGTTTGTTCAATGCGGGGAATTATGGTATCTTCTGCAATTTCGCGCAGTTCTTCCGGAGTGCGTCTGTCCGAAGTAACCATAAGAGCCATGATTGGAAGCATGGAAAAATCGGCTTTAAAAATCATCGGCGATCTTGTGCCTGTTGGCATAAAGTTTCTGACAAGCTCAAGCGCATCGCGGATGGAGTTTGAAGCATCGGACAGATCTGTTCCGTATGTAAACTCCAATAGTACTATACTGCTGCCTTTACTCGATATAGACGTTACCTTTTCAAGACCTGATACGCTTGACAATACAGCTTCCATAGGACGCGTAACAGAACGTTCAACTTCTTCCGGCCCTGCTCCTGCATATGAAGTTATTACTGCTATCATGGGATAGGTAATTTCCGGATATAAATCGATGGGAAGATTCATCATTGCAAATAGTCCAAGCCCTATAAGAAGGAGGAATATTATTAAAATCGTTGTTGGGCGCGAGACAACCCCTTTTACCATGTTCATAATTGTTCCCTTAAAGGTGTAACACGTTCAATGATATTAACCCTTGTACCGTCATCCAGTAATGATTGCCCTCTTACAACAACTTCTTCATTGGCTTCGAGCCCATTAAGAATTTCTACAACTCCGTCAATTAAAATGCCGCATGTTACAATTCTTTTTCTTACAATATCGATCTCTTCGTTTTCTTCGTCTTTTCCTACAACATAGACATACTGTTCGCCGAATCTGTTTATAACGGCAGCTGCAGGAATCTTTACAATATTATCCTTGCGTTCTGTTATAACTCTTACTCTTGCAAACATTCCAGGTTTTAATTTTGATCCTTGATCCGTTACATTAACCCTTACTTCCATTGTGCGCGATGCAAGATCGACAGTCGGCGATATTTCGCTTACTGTTCCGTAAAAAATTTCGCCTGGCCATGCATCTAAAGTAATTTCGCAGGAAAGGTTTAATGCCATTCTGGAAATAAAACGTTCAGCTACATTAAGGCGTATTTCAAGCCCGCCTCCGCCGGCTATCCGTGCAAGCGGAACTGCCTGTGTTACCGTCATTCCAACCTGTGCAGGTATCATTACAATTGTTCCGCTTATTGGAGCAGTTGCAATACTTTGTCTGAAAGTCATTCCAGGCCGTGATGGATCTATAGAAGCTATTCTATCCCCTCTGTTTACCCTGCGGCCGACTGTAACAAATATTTCAGTTACTCTTCCTGCTGCTTCCGGCAGAACATCTACTGTAGAACCTGCGATAATATCGCCGGAAAATGTAATATAGTCCTGAATCTGCCCCTGTACTGCGGCTATTGTATTAACTGCAAAAACAGGTCCTTCCTGTGTTACTTCGTCTTTATTCTTCGAAGCGCAGCCAGTAAATAAAACGATTACAAGCAGCGCAAACAATACGGGTATAATATTTTTTCCCAATCTTTTTTTCATTATTCGCTCCTTTTTGATAATGTTCCAAAAGGAACACCGATAGAATATTCCAGATCTATAAGACCGTTAAGGTAATTAAATTGCTGTTCAAGCAGCTGTACTCTTGCCTGCCGCAGGGATTGTTCGGCATTTTGAACCTGAAAGTAATCCTGTAAGCCAGCCTGATAAGCCTGTTCTGTTAAACGATATGATTGTTCTGCCAAACTGACTGTCTGTGCCTGCGCTTCTGCATTTATCCGCGTTCTTTCAAGAGCGAGAACAGTATTGTAAACTTCTATTTCTGTTCCGTTTATCATTTGCGCAAGACCGATATTTGCTGTTCTAATTTGATCATCAATTGCCCTTACACCCTGAAAATCTGTGCTAAACGGAATCAGGCTGTGCAGGCGAAGCGCAACTGTAATGGAAAGCGAACCGGTTTTTCTCCAATCGCTGTTATTGCCGAACCATGAATCCTTCCATGGGTCTCCCATTAACACCGAGTTGCTGTTCCAGCTTAAATTAAGGCTTGGAGTTAACGCATAAATCTGCATTCTGCGTGCGCTTTCAAGCATCATTATAGTTTGCCTTAATTCATGAATATCAGGTTTTCCCGATGCCGCTTTTGTTATCATTTCTGAAATATCAAGAGGAATAAAATTTGCGTTTTCTGTCATGGGAATAAGCTCAAAAGGAGTATTGTAATCCATGCCAAGATACATTGCAAACTGCGCCATTAAAAGTTTAAAAGAATTTTCCAATTGTTCTATATGAGGGCGCATATTTTCCCTTGCAACCCGTGCCTGAAGAAGAGTAAGTTCCGGCGCGAGTCCTGCATTGTAATTCGCCTGCGCCATTTGCACCTGCCTTTCTACGTTTTCAAAACTGCCGCGTAAAAGGATAATATTTTCGTTTAATAAAAGCAGGTTGTGATACGATTTGCGCACATCGCGTTCAAGCTGTAATTTTGCTTTTTCATAGCTTAAAACACCTGTTTCATAATCAAAGCGCAGGCGTTTCATGTTTTCGAACATTGCGGCGTTTAAATTAAGCGATACCTGAAGGTTGCCTATAACACGCCATTGCGGCAGATCTACCGAGTAGGGAACGCTTAAATAAACATCTGCGCCCGGCGGAAGCGTAACTCCCGGAGGTACCGGAAAGAAAGGCGAACCGACAAGTCCCGTAGGAACAGCAGCTTCTATTCCAGACATTGTCTGCGCCTGATTATCCCTGTTTAAAGTTCCAGACACAGTCACATTCGGGATAAACTGGTTCCATGAAAGATCAGATGAGCGTCTTCTTGTTGCCAGATTTATTCTGGAAGAATCAAGACTAAGGTTGTTTTTTACTGCAAGCTCAACTGCTTCATCCGGGCTTAGCCGCATAGGTTCAGATTCCTGAGCCTGAAGATTAATGTTTATCAATATGATAACTGCCAATAAACAAATATGCCGTTTTAATATTAACCGCTTCATTTTTTAAAGCCTCCAAGTCCTAGTGTAACAAATTTATATAAAACCCGAATACAGTCACTTTGCGTTTCTTTTTTGGGGTGTATTGTTAAAATATTTATCAGCATAAATAAAATCCAGTGCGAGATTCGCTGTTTTTCATCTTCTGCAGAATTTTTTATTGGTTCTATATCGACATCCTCGAATAATCTGAATATTTCAACCTGGTTTTCCGGTTTGCCAAGTTCCAGTTTGCGGGTTCGTATCCAGTCCATAGCTATAAGAATTTCCGGTCTCGACCTAAGGTATACAGCGATTGAAAATATTCCCAAATAAAGCTGTTCTGCCGTATTTGCAGATAAATTAATTCCCTGGCGCGCAAACTCAATTATCCGTTTAAACTCAGTTACAAAAAGACGGCGAAGCATATCTTTTTTATTTTTAAAATGCCCGTACAGGCTGCTTTTGGAAAGCCCTATTTTTTTTGCTACCATTTCCATGGAAACTTCCCATGGGCCTGCTTCTGCTACTGCTTCTGCAACTGCTTTAAAAAACGGTTCTGGCTCTGCATTTAGCTTCATTTTTTTTATTAATAGTTCCAGTTCATCAAAATTATGCATTATGCTGCCGGCTGAATAACCAAGACCGCTTTCTATCGTTTTGCAAATATTCATAGTGATACTTTTTATTTCTTCCTCTGTTAATGGGGTTTCCATAGTTTTTCTTGTTTTATGGTAATGCGACATAAAGAATGTAAGCGTTGCAAATATCAATCTGATTAATACAGGATTACCTGCGTATTTTTTCATGATAATAATCTGAAGCGCATCTAAGTCTACATTACGTTCCTTTAACCTCTGAACGATTGTGTTTTTGTCAAGGTTCCGGGCATAAATATTTATTAACGAAAATATCAGCGCATATGCATTACGTGCAAAATAATCTGAAATGCTGCTTATTATGAACGAAATACCTTCGTCTGCATCTTTGGCTTTTAAAGCCTTATCAAAGTCTGCTTTGATTGAATCAGCAAAATCTTCCATGAAGTGTTCTGCCATAGCTGTGGTAAGCGCCTGTTTATTTTCAAAATGACGGTATAAAGCTGGTTTACTTACACCTAACTCTCTGGCAAGCTGGGAGAGACTTGTTTTCCTGTAAAAATTGCGGCCCCAAACACGAAATGCCGCATCAATTATTTCTTTTTTTGTCATTTTGCACCATATTTAGGTAATTGTAACGATATTCCGATTTAAAAAAGCCGGTTACCGAACGGTCGTTAACATAACTATAACAAAAATAAAATTAAAAGGCAACATATAATTTAAAAGTTTTTTTAAAAATCATTAATGTATGGTCTTTAATTTATAATTGTGGTATATTTTGAATAACGCTTTGTTCTATATTAACATGTTATTTAGAGGTGATGTTATGAAAAGGTCTAGTTCATTGGTAACTGAGCTTCTGGTACCAATTATTATTGGTATTTTTACATCTTGTGTTTTGATGTGGATTGGATTTACCATCGGAATGAGGGTAAACGCAGGCCGCGATGCTAACAGAATCATGTACGAATCAACTGCGCATATGCGTGATAAGATTGATGCATGGCTTACTGAGTGTTCCATGGTACTGGATTTTACAGCCATTGGTGCGCTTCCAAAAATGCTCGAAAATCCTGTAAATACTGAAGACCTTTATGAATTTTACCTGGCTATGGCGGATATTCATCCTGATGTGGATCTGGTGTACGGAGCCAGCGCGGGGAGATGGGATGCTCCCGGCGGATATATGGTATTCAGCGATGGATGGGTTAATGATGATCCTTATTACGATAATACCAAACAGCCATGGCATGCCGGTGCAATTGCCGGCAGAGGCGAAACTGTTTTTACAGATCCATACTTTGATGAATATACAGGGGAATTAGTAATATCGATAGTTAAAGCTATTAATCATCAAGGGAGAATTTTGGGAATGGCAGGGGTTGATCTTTCCATGGCTGCCCTGGATGAGATAGCCAATGATACATCCATCGTAGATGAATTAAGAAGTTATATTGTTCACTCGTCCGGCAAGTTTCTTTCATATCCTGATAACTCATTTATTATGGAAAAAGATTTTTTTGAACACAATGGGCTTGAATCGTTCCGTTATCAGGCGCTTTCTGGAAACAGCTTTTACAGCGCAAGCGGTAAAACAATTATTTGTTCAATGCCTTTTTCTGCAACAGACTGGACTCTTATTTCTATTTTACCTAAAAACACGATATATCAGGCAGGAAACCGAACTGGCAGAATATCCATGGTCATGGTTGCTTTTGGAATGATTGGCTTTACACTGGTGTTCCGGCCGATTGTTAAAAAAAAGGTAAAACCCATTATAGAGATGTCAGAAGAATTAAAGGAAATTGCCGAAGGTGAAGGTGATTTAACCAGAACTGTTGATCTGAAATCCAAAAATGAAGTTGGTGAACTTGCTCATTATTTTAATTTAACAATTTTAAAGATAAAAAATCTTGTTGTTAATATTAAGGACGAAGCTAATGTTCTTTCAGAAGTCGGCAATGATCTTGCAACAAACATGAATGAAACTGCCGCCGCTGTAAATGAAATTACTACCAATATTCAAAGTATTAAAAGCCGCGTCCTTAACCAAAGCGCAAGTGTCAGCGAGACTCATGCGACAATGGAGCAAGTAACGGTTAATATTAACAAATTAAACGGACATGTAGAAAGCCAAAGTCACTATGTATCCCAGGCATCGGCGGCTATAGAAGAAATGGTTGCAAATATTCAATCTGTTACTGATACATTGGTTAAAAACTCGGCAAATGTAAAAACCTTAAAAGAAGCTTCGGAAGTTGGGCGTAACGGCTTGTCAGAAGTAGCGACAGACATTCAGGAGATTGCCCGCGAATCTGAAGGTTTATTGGAAATTAACTCTGTTATGGAGAATATTGCAAGCCAGACAAATTTGCTTTCCATGAATGCCGCAATTGAAGCCGCTCATGCAGGAGAAGCAGGCAAAGGATTTGCTGTTGTTGCCGATGAAATCCGTAAACTGGCAGAAAACTCCAGCGAACAGTCAAAGACTATCAGCTCTGTATTAAAAAAAATAAAAGAATCTATCGATAAAATAACCCAGTCTACAGAAAATGTTCTAAACAAATTCGAAGCAATCGATACGAATATCAGAACTGTTGCAGAGCAGGAAGATGTTATCCGGAATGCGATGGAAGAACAGGGCGAAGGCTCAAAGCAGATTCTTGAAGGCGTAAGTAATGTTACTTCTATAACCAGGCAGGTAAGAAGCAGTTCAAACGAAATGCTTATAGGCGCAAAAGAAGTTATTCAGGAAAGCGAAAGACTGGAAAAAGCAACACAGGAAATAACATCCGGCATGAACGAGATGTCTACAGGAGCGGAGCACATTAATTTAGCTGTTAATCATGTTAACGAAATAAGCGGCAAAAACCGCGAGGGTATTAATATCTTAATTAAGGAAGTATCACGCTTTAAGGTAGATTAGTGTCCGGATATAACAGGAACTCCCAAAAACCGATTGGTGTTTACGGGGCTTCCTGTTTTTGTTGCCTTTTTGTCATTTTCCTCTTATCATTGTAGTTAGTTTGTATTTTCAGAGGGATTTATGAAGAGGCAGATATTTTTTATATTATGTTTAACTATTGTCTTTTCCGGCTGTGCCAAAAAAGAAGAAATAGTATATAAACATTTTCAGTACGAAAAAACCTTTTTTGATACATACCGCATAGAAATGGATATTTATCTTGAAAATATCGGGAATTCCAGAAAAGCAGCAAAACTTGTAAGGCAGTTAATATACCAGAACAAGAATTTTGAAGAATTTATCGCTTATAAAGAAAATGATTTTATTAGTAACAATTATATTGGCGAAATTAAAAGCGATATTTATCCGCCAAGGAGAAATCAGACCGGGCTTGAGTACCGTTATAATTCCCACTTGATAGAAAGTTATAATATCTTGTTTAATGACAGTTCTTATATAATTATCGAATTTAACAGTTTTTATTACTATGCTTATTCGCCGCATGGTTATTTTTCTACAAGATACTTTATTATTGACATAATGGAGGAAAGAATACTTGATCTTGCTGATATTATTTCTCCGATACCAGATGATATTCTAAGAATTATAACAGAAGAACATGCAATAAATAATTACTTGCGCGACGGGATTTGGCCGCCCGATTCCATAAATATAGGGCACAATGTAGAGTTTATCTGGAATATTTTTACAATAACGCCTTATTTTTATGCAACAATTCATGTTGAAATACCTGACGAAATCGGGAGTCTTTATTTAACAGAAAAAGGCCATGATATAATATCCAGAGTTCGCAGTAATATACAGACATTAATTGAATCTATACAGCCTTAATATACGCAGCTTTTTATGTGATTGGGGTTTAGCGAAATTAAAATTATAAAGGAACAAAAATATGAAAAGTAAAGTTTTATCCTGCATTTTAATTCTTAGCTGTTGTTTTGTCTGGGCGCAGAAGAATTCTGCAGGTGCCGAAGATTTTCTGGAACGCGGTATGGTTAATTTCCGCAATGGGCAGCTGGAACTGGCTATAAACGATTTTAATGAAGTTTTAAAATTAAACCCAGGAGAATCGATCGCTTATTTAACTTATAATTACAGAGGAGAAGCTTATTATTTACTGGAACAATATGAACTTGCAATAAGGGATTTTAGCGAAGCTATTAAAATAGATAATGAAGATGCATATACATTTGTTCTGCGCGGAGATACTTATAGAATATTAAACCAGTTTGATGCCGCTTTATGGGATGTTAATGAAGCAGTTAGACTGGATCCCAACGATTTTGAAGCGCACGCTGTACTTGGTTTAATATATCACGATCAAAGCAAATATGAAAAAGGGCTTGTAAGCCTTAATGAATCTTTAAGATTAGTGCCTGCTGGCACCTGGGTATATTCATTAAGAGGTACAATTTACTGGAGACAGGGATTTTATGATTTAGCATTAAATGATCTAAATGTATCCATCACAATGTTTCCTGACGATTGTTACTCATTTTTAAACAGGGGAATTGTTTTTAGAAAATTAGGAGATGAAGCTGCTGCAATTAGAGATTTTAATGAAGTTATAAGACTTACCGGCGAATCCATAAAAGAAACCGGTGCTTTCTGGTACTTTTCAAATAGAGGTGAAGCATATAGACTGCTCGGCGATCTGGAAGAAGCTTTGGAATGTTTTAATGAAAGTATCAGGTTAAGAAATGATAACGCTCCTTCTGCGATTTACGGAAGACGCGGTATTGTACACAAAGAATTAGGGCAAATGGATCTTGCCCGCCAGGATTTTGAAAGAGCTTTAAGCCTTAACCCGACACTGGAATGGGTATTAAGCGAGATGGCTGGGCTGTGAGGCTGCCTGGGAATAATCTCACACAGTACCTTGCAGCGCAGCTTCCAGCAGGCACGAGAAACAATCATTCGGCTGGTTTCGCAGTATTTGTAGAAAAATTATTGACAATAGTATCACTTTTTAGTACTATGATATTATGAGCTCTAAACATAAAAAGACAATGGAAATGATATACAAAAATCCTGTTCTAGCCAGTATTCC
>Ga0123356_10000739_pt1 | contig 36041 bp, 35 predicted proteins | sample TergutEmb28metaG_2_FD_92546 | JGI IMG/M metagenome (GOLD analysis project Ga0123356, IMG submission 92546) | Embiratermes neotenicus P3 segment gut microbial communities from Petit-Saut dam, French Guiana - Emb289 P3 | ecosystem: Host-associated > Arthropoda: Insects > Digestive system > Gut ...
GTTATAACGGAAATTGGCTACAAGATTCTGCACTTCTGTGGAAACTAACCCGTAATGTCTGCACAACAATTGAACCGATATTATTGGACAAAACAAAAGACCCAAGTGGATTTGTAGAAGACATATCGAAGACGGGAAGAGTCCTATATAGTGCCGGATAAATAAGAGTAGCTTTGAATCTGATGCAAAACAGAATGTTTAGTTTCTTCTAACACTTTTTCTAACAAATGCTCAAAAAAACGTGTTTTTAGGCTCACAAGGGCTTGAAGCCGACTGACAGAATCAGCGACCTCAAACCCTTGGAATCAGAGGGACTAAATAACCTTTTCTAACACTAAAAAACACTGTAAAATCAATGGCTTGCTTAACTTTGACTCTGGCATTCGTTGGTTCAAATCTTTTCAGTCTAAAGACATGAAAAATACCCGGTCCGCCCAGCCACAAAAACACCTGCAATAGCAATGATATTGCGGGTGTATTCTGTTGAGCGGTATTACCCGCTAAATATCGCAATAACCGTGCTTTTTCGCAAAGCCGCCAGAAAGATGCAAGTAAATTATGTAAGCTTGGAAAGTTAAGAATCTTATGCTAAACTTGAATATAGTGGTATCGTTGTTTTCTACACCGATACTATTCATAACAATACGAGAAATTTATAATGGAGTAAAGCTATGAAAGTCGATTATTCAAATTATTATTGGCAAAATGATAAAGTGAGATTAAGGCGTGCAACAGTGGACGATTGGGACGCTTTTTACAGTAATTATTACGACAGTGCTGCTCGTTTTTTTCTTGACAGCGAGATTGAACTGCCCCGTAATGAAGATGACGCAAAAGAACATTGGCGTGAGTTTATTGAAAACACAGCTAAAAGTAATAATTTCATATTCACAATAGAAACACTCGACGGAAAAAAGGTTGGTTCTTCATATCTGAACTCAATTGATGAAAGAAATGGTACATTTGGTCTAGGCATGATAATTGACAGAAATTGTAGAGGGCAAGGTTTTGGAACGGCGGCTTTAAAAATTCTTTTTGATTATGCTTTCAACGAACGACGAATGCACAAATATAGTTCATTTATCATTGAGGGCAATCTTGGTTCTGAAGCTATGCTAAAGAAAATAGGTTGCAAACACGAAGGAGTTGTTCGCGAAACCATATATCACAAAGGTAAACATTGGAATGAAATTCATTATGGTATTACTGCCAAAGAATTTAATGAAAAATGGAAGTGTTCATTATAAGCAAACTGGACGGAAACTATTTGAAATTACATCACTTCATGATTGATCATATTATCAACTCTGTTAAATATGAGTTAATTTATTAAGCGACAAAGGTATGTAAAATACCAGTAAACAAAAATTCATTATTAAGTAAAGGAAGCATAATATTATGTTATACACACAAGGAAAAACCGAATGCGCACCGGCTGATGTCGGTTATGATGAAAACAGACTTGAGCATCTCAAGAAACATTTCCAGCGCGGTATCGACGATAAAGAAATTCAATGCGGAATCTATTGCCTGTCCCGCAAAGGCAAAATTTTTGCTCATGGTGCTGTCGGTAAAAAATCATTCAGAAAAAACGATAATACTCCGGCATTACCTGATTCCACCCGTTATATAGCCTCTGTTACAAAGGTTTTTACCGCCGTTGCGATTATGAAGCTTGCTGAGGATGGCATTTTGAATATTGAGGATAAGATAAGCAGCATACTGCCGCAATTTGATACTCTGCCTTATAATGAAATAAATCTCTTCCATCTGCTTACGCACACATCGGGTATGCACGCTGATAATGGTTGCTTTGATAATAAATACCAGACAGATTACTGGGAAATGATAGATAAAGCATACAAACTCCATAATACAAAAAAAGATGGTGATTTTGACTGGATATCCGCTGCTCTGGGGACGATAGGGACAGGGCTTCACGCTCCTATCGGTTCATATTGGGCATATTGCAGCTTCGGGTTTATAATACTCGGTGCTGTTATTGAAAAGCTGACCGGACAAAGCGCAGAAAAATACATTGAAGATAATATATGTAAGCCTTTAGGAATGAAGGATACGACATTTGATTTGACACCAAATTTGGCAAGTCGTTATATAGTTACAGATAAAGAATCAGAAAAGTATATTAAAGACACTATCAATAATACCTACAAACCGGATTGGATAGGTGAAAAACTTAATATACCGTCTACCGGAGGCGGTCTCACCGGCACTGCATACGACTTGGTTCGCTTTGGGAACATGATGCTATCGGGCGGTACACTTGACGGTGTGCGTGTTCTCGGCAGAAAATCTGTTGAAAAAATGACTTCACAATCCGTGTTAAAGCCAACCTACTGTTGGGAAAATAAAGGTGATATAGTTGACTTCGGTATAGGATTCAACCGCTGCAGAAGACCAATGTTCACTTTTTCTGAAAACACATTCTGGCACGAAGGTGCCGGTGCCTGCGCTTTGTATATTGACCCGGTAGAGGATTTTGTCGCAGTATGGATTACGCCTTTTGTAACAGATGATGTGTGGCATAAAAGAATTATGTTTAATACGATAAATGTTATCTGGTCCGGTATTATTTAGCTATAATACGTGCCACCAGATCATTATCTCTAGAATTTTATATATAAAGCCCTCAAAACACCTGTGTTTTCGTGCGACAGTGGGCTTTATTGATAAAAACAGGAGAATTTATGTTTCCCGGGGTGCAGGAGAATTTATTTTTCGAGGATATCAGTATGAAAATATATGAAGACAAAATAATACAAATATTGGATAATTGGGGTTTAAATGAAGCCGTTATAACTCCGGTAGAACAAGACTGTCAAACAGCGTGGGATATTAACGGAATCTACGTATTAAAGAAGTTTAGAAACGCAGAGGATTTATCTTCATGTACTAATTTTTCTAAGCAATTATCTTTGCATAAAATTCCGGTTGTTGAATTTATAGAAACAAAAAACGGCAGCTTATCTCCTCCCGGCGATTTATACTGCCTAATGACGAAATTGCCCGGTGTCCATGTTAATTTTTATGAGAAACCGGAGCTTGCAAATGAAATGGGGCGAGGACTGGCACTGCTTCATAATGCTCTTTCAGATATTGAAGAATATACTGATTGTAATGACAGCAAACTGATTGATGACTGGTGCAATCAAATAAAACCAAGTCTTAACAATGTACCGGAAGATATTATTACAGCAATAGACAAGGAGTTAAAAGAAACTTATCCAAAATTACCTCGCCAATTAATTCATCGTGATTTTCATCCGCGAAATGTTCTGTTTGAAGGTGACCATATATCAGGATGGCTTGATTTTGACTTGAGTCATCGGAATATAAGGATATTTGATATTGCTTACTTTTTAGCAGGTCTTATCATCGGTAATATTGGCGACCCTGTTAAAATAAATATCTGGCATGAAATTCGCCGGAATCTCATACAAGGGTACAATGAAATAAATCCCCTGTCTGATAATGAGATTTCTGCAATACCCGCAATAATGATTGTGATTGAATTCCTTTTTGTATGGTATTGGAGTAAACAGAACAACTCTAATGAGCGGGACATCGCACTTGATGTGGCGATGTGGTTATGGTGTGAAATATTTGAAGATGAAGGAAGTTAAATAATGAAAAAAACCGGATGGGAACGTGAAAGAAGAATACATTTTGATGAAATCACTGCCGAATATGACAAAATCCGGTGGGATTATCCTGACGAATTATTTAAAGATGCAATAGAGTACTGTAATAAAAATAAAGAATCGGGAAAAGATAAAAGAGCTGTAGAAATTGGTGCGGGTACAGGTAAGGCAACTGCTCCGTTTCTTGATGATGGTTATGATTTGACTGCTGTTGAAATGGGAACAAACATGACCGGATTTCTGATTGATAAATATAGAAATTACAATAATTTCAAAGTAGTAACATCAACCTTTGAGGATGCAGTACTGGAAGAAAATTATTATGACGTTATATATGCAGCATCTGCATTTCATTGGGTAGATTCAAAAATTGGCTGCCCGAAGGTTTATAAACTGTTGAAAAATGGCGGAGCATTTGTTTTATTTCGCAGCAACTGGAATTCCTTCGATAATAGAAGGCTTGCCGATGACCTTCAAACCGTTTATGGGAAATATTATTATAGTTACTACAAAACCGGTGATAGAGACGACAAACCAACAAAGCACACTCTGGAAACATTGCAAAAACCGGAAGCAGTTTACAAGAGTTTTAGATTTGAAAGCATGGAGCAGTATGGATTTAAAGATGTAACTATGAAATTATATGATAGGACACATACATATAATACAGACGGATATATAAAATTACTCGATACTTTCTCCGACCACAGAGCATTACCGGGCGAAAATAAAGCAGCCTTATATGCCGGAGTTAATGAAGTTATCGAAAAGCATGGCGGAACAATAAAAACACATAGTACTTATCAGTTGTACATGGGTCGCAAAACAGAATAACACCAAGTGGATCGGTCAAGCGCTAAGCCTTGCGAACACTATGTTCGCGGGGCTTTTATAATTGCCGTAAATTGTTGTATTTCCTCCGGCAGCGCAGTTCAAGCAGATACTTTTCATAGTAAATGCCTATTCCTCCACATAAAACAACCGCTGGGAATTGTTATTTCACATGTAAAGTGTTAAAATAACTGTGAAAATGTAGAATATATCTACATTACGGAGTAAAAATATGAAAAGATTGTATAAATTCAGTACATTTGCATTACTTATCCTTACACTGCTCTTAGCAGCATGTTTTTCAGCTCCCGCCGATGTATCAACCTTAACACTGCCGGAAAGCAAAGAAGCAACATATCAGGAAACCGGCAGCGCATCACAACATAATAATCAAATAGAACCAATCAGATTATCAGACCTGCCGACACCTGATGAAATTGTTGTTTATTTCCTTGATGTCGGACAGGCTGCAGCCGCCTTTATTATATGTGATGGAATAACAATGCTCATTGATGGCGGCGGAGCTTCCAGTTCAAATCTCATATATTCATTTTTATATAGGCACGAAATTGATCACCTTGATTATATAATTAATACACACCCGCATGAAGACCATGTCGGGGGTTTATCGGGTGCATTAAACCGTGTTTCCTCAGTTGGCACGGTATTTGGCTCTGCCGTAGAATATGATACCAGGGCATTTGAGAGCTTTCTAAAATACCTTGATGAGCACGACCGGAATATAACTCTCCCAAATCCCGGCGACTCCTTCATGCTCGGCTCTGCATTGGTTGAGATACTGGCACCTCTAAGAGATTATGATGATGTAAATAATAACTCTCTTGTTCTTAAAGTGACTTACGGTGAAATTAGCTTTTTATTCAAAGGCGATGTTGAAAGAGCTTCGGAAATAGATATGGTAGAATCCGGCTTGGATTTATCAGCAAACGTGCTAAAAGTCAGCCACCATGGAAGCAGTACTTCAACGACCTATCCATTTTTACGTGAGGTTATGCCGGAAATAGCGATAATATCTGTCGGAGCGAACAATCAATACGGGCATCCGCACGATGATACGCTCTCGCGCCTGCGTGATGCGGATGTAAGAGTTTACCGCACCGACCTGCAAGGTGATATTATAATCAGAAGTGACGGAGTAAATCTAATAGTAGAAACTCAGCGAAATGCTGATATATTAACTAATCCAACCGACATTGATGTTTATGAAATCACACATACTCATATTGGAAATGCAAGAACAAAAAAATTCCATACCTTAAATTGCAATACTTTACCCGATGAACAAAACAGAGTACACCTTGAATCGAGAGAACACGCAATAGGCGACGGCTTTGACCCTTGCGGCAACTGTAACCCATAAAAAGCGCAAAAAAGCGACGCACAAGCAAAGGCCTGTCCGCCGCTCTAACCCTGACAACCGCTAAGGTTTGAGGGTTATGGCTTTAAGCTTTGTTGCCGCAGGAAGGGCAGAATGCGGAACCGGGAGCTAATGTTGCATTGCAGCCGGAGCAAACTACCTGCTGTGCAGGTGCTGCTTCCGGTGTGCCTGCATCAGCATTATTTTCCATCAGCTTATAACCGCATGAGCCGCAAAATATAGTTTCACCTTGTATATACAGCGCTCCGCAGTTTGGACACAGAGCTTGTCCCGGCGGTGGCGGCGGACGAAGAATTGCGAGTTCTTCGTCGTACCGGCTGAGAACGTCAGCCAGCTTTTCTTCTTTTTCGGCAAGTGCTATATTTAAGCCGTCAATTGCCTCAAAAAAACCGGTTAATTTATTAAGCTCAAAGCTACCCTCTTTATTCATGGTGTAGGATGATTCGCCAATTTTCCTGTATTCCTCGTTAATTTGACCCATTATGGCATTTTGCTCGTTATGTGAAGCTTGTGTGATAGCGTGCTTCTTATTCTCGATATCCCAAATCGCTTTGCCGGCCTCATCAAGGGGTGGTTGCGGGCCTGGACCTTGACCTGAAAATGTTGATTTTACATCATTCCAAAAATTACTCATTACTGTATTGCTCCTTTATATTATACATCCGGCGGATTAACGATATCCGCATCTTTGTGCGATTGTAGCCTGGATTTGCGCAGCGCTTGCTGTGAAAATACTATATGTTACCCCTCCGGATACGACCGTCAGCTCCTCATCCTTGACGAACGCGTTGCTTATTTGGTTATATGGGAGAGTGAACGGGAGATTATGCAAATGTAAAACCGTGGAGATCTTTTTTGTCGCGATTCCTTGTATACCATTATCATATACAGAAATCCTGGACCTGAAAATAACAAAGAAGTTATAACCGGCGCCGGCAAACTCCAGGATGCAAAGCACGAGGAATATATACCCTACTGCATTCATCGAAGAGGTAGACCCGAACCATCCAAAATTATATCTGGTTATGCCGACCGTCAATAAAAGAATGATTGAAACAATTGCGTTGCCTACGAAAAACAACAACGGGAAAAGATAAGCTTTTATTGTTTTATTTGCACCTGTGAATACAAAATTCCCGAGATTTGCAGGCGGAGCGCCATAAGCCGGTTGCTGATATGGCGGTCGTTGATACGGTGCCTGTTGATACGGAGCCTGCTGAGGCGGTGCCTGTTGATACGGAGCCTGCTGAGGCGGTGCTTGCTGATACGGAGCCTGCTGAGGCGGTGCTTGTTGACCCGGTTGCGACCCCTGTGTTTGCTGCGTGCCGCATTTACTGCAAAAAGTCGTACCCGGAGCAAGTTGATTACCACATTTTATACAAAACATTGTTTTCCTCCCTTGAAAAATAAATTTAACATTAATCCGAATGCAGGGGATTACGGTTACACACCAATCCTGCCCGATACTTGCCATCCTGCTAATACTATCAACTTCCCAATTGAAATGCAAGCTTTCAAGATTAATTTAATATAAACGCATATAACTTTCTGCGACATATATCATATAGTATGTTACAATTGACTACCCTGCGTGATACTTCTGACTTAAGCATAAAGATAGGAACGGATTCAGTTATGAGGCTTTCGGACCCGAAAATGCGGGAACTGCTTTTCGCATACCTTGACGCAAAATATCCAAAGGTGAGGATTTTTGATGAAAAAGAAATCGGAAAATCAAGAGCCGATTTTATTGCTGTCACCGATAGCACAATAATAGGATATGAGATAAAAAGTGACCTCGACTCCTATGCACGATTAAAATCACAGGTACGTGATTACAATAAGTTTTGCGATATATGTTATGCCGTTGTCGGGAAATCGCACCAAAAAGGAATTGTAAAGCATATACCGGAATTTTGGGGAATCCTCGTTGTTTCCGTTGAAGGCGGGCAGGCGGAGATTTTTGAAATGCGTCATGCAGATATAAATCCAAAAGAAACCACAGAAAATAAACTGAGTCTTTTATGGAAAAAGGAAATCCAAAACATAGCGGTCAAAAACGGGTTGCCAAAATACTCAAATAAAAATAAAAAGTACTTGTTGAGGATGCTTAGGGAAATGATACCTCACAAGCAATTGATGCAAGCGCTCACGGACGAACTCTTTGAGAGGGATTATACGCAATGGAGCTGAAGCAATAGCATAACAGAATCATACGATGTACCGGCAATTGATTTACAGCAGACATAACGGAGAGGAAAAGCAATGGTAGAGCTGAGAGGAAAGTTCAACACGGCAAAAATCTTTACAGACACTGCAGAGCAAGGTACAATTGCGCAAATTGAACATCTGCTTAATCAGGAGTTTACGGAAAAAAGCAAAATACGGATTATGCCTGATGCCCATGCGGGTATGGGATGCACAATAGGCACAACAATGACGATAACAGATAAAGTCGTACCTAATCTTGTAGGCGTGGATATCGGCTGCGGTATGGAGACGGTTCAAATAAAAGAGAAGCACATTGAGCTTGAGAAGCTTGATAAAGCGATTCACCAGTACATCCCGGCGGGCTTCAGCACGCGTAAAACACCCCATCATTTTGCAGATGAACTTAATCTGCAATCCTTGAAATGCGCAAAGCATGTTGATATAAATCGCGGAATATTATCCATCGGAACGCTGGGTGGCGGGAATCACTTCATTGAACTGGGTAAAGCCGGGAGCGGGCAAATCTACCTTGTAATTCACTCGGGCAGCCGCAATCTCGGCAAACAGGTATGCGAGCATTACCAGAACGCAGCCGCTGATATGCTTGGACGCAAAGGCAAGGGTGCGGACAGGGTGCTGGCGTATCTGGAAGGCTCGTTATTTGATGACTACCTGCACGACATGGACATTATACAGCAGTATGCGGATATAAACCGGAAAGCTATTGTTAAGGAGCTTGAGAAGCGTGTTAAGTTTAAAATAATCGACCAATTTACTACCGTTCACAATTATATTGACCTTGATTTGATGATTTTGCGTAAAGGTGCGATTTCCTCGCAAAAAGGTGAGCGAATATTGATTCCAATGAACATGCGTGACGGAAGCTTGATATGTACCGGCAAAGGCAATGAGGATTGGAATTATTCCGCGCCTCACGGAGCGGGGCGCATTATGAGCCGCACGGTTGCAAAACAAAGCATTACGTTATCGCAGTTTGAGAAATCGATGAAAGGCATTTACTCGACAACGATAAACAAGAATACACTGGATGAAGCGCCGTTTGCATATAAACCAATGGACGAGATAATAGCTAACATAGGGGAAACTGCGGAAATCGTGGAGACAATCAAACCTCTGTACAACTTCAAATCAGCGTAGTCGGGCTGTTCGCGGCTATTTTGCTTGACAGCTATCCGGTCACATGCTATATTGTTTTGGTGCTGTCGGGCTTGACACTTTATCCTGCATTTGCTGAACAAATCCGACCGGACAGGCAATATGACCTGCTAGCTCAGTCGGTAGAGCATCTGCCTTTTAAGCAGGTGGTCCGGCGTTCGAATCGCCGGCAGGTCACCAAGCAGAAAGCCTTGCAACCACTATGTTTGCAAGGCTTGTTCAATGGATGTGACGGGAGAGTAAAAATGAGCATCTATGAAAAATTAGGTCTTAAGACAGGTATAAACGCCTGCGGGACTGTAACAAGGCTTGGCGGTACACGTCTTTCGCCTGAGGTCTGCAAGGCAATGGATGATGCCGCCAAATCATTTACTCCCATGCATGAGTTTCATAGAAAAGCCGGAGAGTACATAGCCGGGCTGTTGGGTGTGAAAGCATGTTGTATAACCTGCGGTGCCGCAGCCGGACTGGCTGTAGTAAGCGCGGCTTGTATGACACGCGGAGAAAATTCAAAAGTAATGCAACTGCCGGATACAAAAGGTATGCCTGATGAAATTCTCATGTTAAAAGCGCACAGAATTAAATATGATCAAGCGCTGCTTCTGTCAGGCGCAATAATACGGGAGGTAGAAACAACCCCCGCAGCAGCAGCCCCCCCCGCCCCGGAAATACTAAATAAAATGATTAATAACAGGACAGCGCTTTTTGTCTATGTCGCAGAAAATGAGAGTGTCTGCGGGTCGGTTCCGTTGCCGGAGCTTATTCCGATACTCAAAGAGCGTGGGATACCCGTCCTTGTTGACGCTGCGGCGGAGCTGCCTCCGGCCGAAAACATAAGAAGCTATCTTGAAACGGGAGCTGACCTGGTCGTCTTCAGCGGCGGCAAGGAAATACGCGGTCCGCAATCATCAGGGCTTATTGTCGGAGATAAAGAGCTGATAGAAGCATGCCACGCCAACTGCTGCCCTAATTACAGCATTGGCCGCTCAATGAAGGTATCAAAAGAAAATATAGCCGGACTCACAGCCGCCGTTGAGCATTTTATAAACAGAGATTATAATCTGCAGATAAAAGTATGGAGTGAAATGTCAAACCGCATCTGCGAATCTCTTGGTGACCGAAAAGACATAAAAGCGCGGGTCGGCTACCCGACCGGGCCGGGTATACAACCGGTAATAATACTCAGGGCATATATAAAACCGCTTAAACTGACAGCGCACAGGCTTCAGGAAAAGCTGATAAACGAGCCAACCCCTGTTTATGTTGACATATATAACGATGAAATAGTATTAAACCCTCAATGTCTGGAACCTGAAGAGCTTGAACAGCTTATCGAAATTCTGCACAACTGCCTGAACCATAATGAAGATGAATAGTCTAAATACAGCGCAGCCATTGCGCAGTTTTCTCAAGAATGGAACACTAAGAACCTTCCTCCGTTGATACGTCACCGTCTGCCGCAGGTTCATCCGCGCCTGAGGACTCAATGCTTACGCTTTCAGGACTGCCGGCAATGCCATCTTCTTCCTCGTCTTCGGAAAGCCTGTCATGCTCTTTGGGGTCAACCTTTTCCATTCTCATTGTTATCGCCTTACCGTAAAGTTCAGGGTCTTTTTCCTGCAGGAAGCGATGATCCTCCTCCGGCACTTTATTGCCTGACATTATGCGCATAGCAATCTGCATGCACTTTATTTTTTCTTTCCATGCTTCGGCTGCGCCCTCGCCTGCTTCTCTTGCCCGCTGAAGCCCTTCGCGCAGCTCCCGCATCTTATCTCTCATTTCCTCCAGCTTGCTTTGCCAGTCAACGGCACTCTTCTTAGCTTCGTCAGAAACGACTACGGTATCTAATGAATCCCAATCCATAGGCTCCCATAAATCAGCATTTTTGCCGCCCGGTGTCTTCATTGCAGTGTCATCGGCGGCATTCAAATTTGCTGTAAAATTCGCAGGTACGGCATCCTTTGCGGAAGCGGGTCGCTTTCCGGCACCGGTCTGCATTATCAAATCCTTGTTAAACTTATTATTTACAATCATTATGCACCTCCATGTAGCAAAACTCTTTCCTAAACTGCGTGAAAGAGTGAAGTCCCTTCATTATATCATATCGAAACAAACAAGCAATTACTTAAGATATACTCGCAAAAGCCCAAAGCCTATGATAAAATAAACGGCACAAAAGTAAACCGTGAAGCGGCACAACAGTAAGCCATGAAGGGGCGCAAAATGAAACGGAAAACAACCTGCCATACAAAGCAAACAACCGGCGGCACAAAACAAACAACAGGCATCCGTAAAGCAAAACAAGCTATACTTTACATGCTGCTGATAAGCCTGCTCACCCTCTGTCTGAGTGCCTGTACCGGAACCGAAATCGAGGTTGAAGTCCCGGAATGGCCTATTCTCGGATTTTCGCAGCTAGGTGATGAAAGTGAATGGAGAACAGCGTCAACAAATGACATAAAACGTGCGGCAGCATCGGCACGTATCCAGCTTATGTTCGACAATGCTTTGCAGCAGCAGTTCAATCAAATAAAGGCAATAAGAGCGTTTATATTGAGGGGTGTGGATGTAATAGCCTTTTGCCCGATAGTTGAAGAAGGCTGGGATGACGTGCTTGAGGAAGCACGGGCAGCAAGAATACCGGTTATAGTGGTAGACCGTGAGATAGAGACGGAAAGAGAAGGGTTGTATACAGCGTTTATCGGCTCAGACTTCCATAGAGAGGGGGTCAAGGCGGGTGAATGGATGGTTGAAAGATTTGCGGAAATTGACGGACCGATAAGGATAGCAGAGATAAGAGGAACGCCGGACTCCTCGCCGACAATCGGCAGGCATGACGGATTGCGGGAGGTTCTGGAAGACAACCCGAAATTTGAAGTAGTAATTTCAATAGCGGGAGATTTTATGCGCTCAAAAGGCAGGGAGTGCATGGAAACGATACTGCAGGAAACACCGGATATCGATATACTATACGCGCATAACGATGACATGGCGCTGGGGGCAATCGAGATTATGGAGGAGAATGGGATAATCCCCGGCACAGACATCATCATTGTATCGGTAGATGCACAAATATCAGGCATTGAAGCCCTTATGCAAGGGAAGATAAACTGCCTTATTGAATGCAGCCCCTACGTCGGGGATGACCTGATGGCTCTGGTATATAAAATCATCAACGGCGAGCCTTTTCCCGTGTACACATTTACGGAAACAAGGGTGTTTACAGAGGAAGATGATTTCAGCATATTACCTGTAAGACCTGACTACAGACCATAGAAAGCATTGCGCACATAGCCGATACGAGGTGATAACTACGAGTAAATACATAAATAAAGTGCTGAACATGCGTAAAAGCATAATCGGAAAAATCATCATTCTTTTTGTTATGATGTTTATACTGCTGCTTACACCCGCTATTATTCAAAATATCACCGCGATACGGCAGACGCAGCAATACAGAGAGCTGCTCGACAATATCATTTATGCCAACCAGCTCAACTGGGACGTTGTTGAGGACATAGAACCGATTGTATGGAATATTGTTGCGGGTAAGGAAAGCTTCGAAAGCAGCGGTGTGTGGTATTTGGTCTCCGGCATCAGAATAAGAATGATAGAGATACGCAACAGCACGGAATCGGCGGAGAACCGGGGGATTATGGAGATGTCAATTAGGGTTCTGTCTATCCTGGAAAACTACCTGACAAGGCTGGACACACAAATACAGGAAAGATACCCCGTAGCGGAAAATGAAGTGTTGCTGGAGGAAATTCGCGTTTGCATAGCTGGCATTGACGACTTATTAAGGGAATTTTCAGCAAAACAGGTCGAAGAAGCGGCAGTATACAGTCAGGTCATGACCAGACAAGGCAGCCTCAGCTTTTATTTGAATATGTCACTTACAATCATTGTCGTAATTGTCGGCGGGTTAACTTTCTGGTATATTTCCAGAAGCCTTATGAACCCTATAGAAAAACTCTTGAAAATGTCCAACAGGATTTCCGAGGGAGACTTTAGTTCAAGAACCGAACTCTCCGCATCAGCCGAGTTTAATAATCTGGCTTCCGGTATGAACAAAATGTCCGAAAAAATAGAGCTTCTTTTGGAACAGAGCATTGAGGAGCAAAAGCAATTGCAGATTATGGAGCAAAAAATCCTTCAGGAGCAGATAAAACCCCATTTTTTATACAATACGCTTGACGCAATTATCTGGGCTGCCGAAGCCGATAAAATGACAGATGTTATAACGCTTGTTGCGTCGCTTTCAACATTCTTCAGAATATCTCTGAGCCATGGAATAGACTATATACCGGTGCATGATGAGATAGAGCATGTCCGCAACTATCTGGTCATACAGCAGATAAGGTACAGCGACGTTCTTACATATGAAATAAACGTTGACAAGGATATCCGGGACAAAAAGATACTAAAGCTGCTGCTCCAGCCTCTGGTGGAAAACTCTTTGTATCACGGTATAAAAAACACAAGAGAAAGAGGTAAAATCACAGTCAGTGTCTCAAAGGAAGGCGAAAAACTCAGATTTACCGTCGCGGACAACGGAATAGGTATGACAGAGGAAATGCTGGAAGAGCTGATGAATGATATAAACCACGGCAAAGGTGAAAAGGGCTACGGATTGTACAATGTCAACAGAAGGTTGAAGTTGTTTTACGGTTTGACGGAAGGAATAGAAATAAGTTCGCAGTACAGAAAAGGAACAGAGGTGAGCTTCGCGGTGGAGCTGTAGCAGCGGAGCAGCAGCAACAATAGAACTGCAGCAATAGAATTGTAGCAGTATAGTTATAGCGGCGGAGTTTTGAAAAGGTAAGGGTGTATGTACAAAGTCTTTTTTGTTGATGATGAAGCTTCGATGAGAGCGGGAATAAGAGAAAGCATCGATTGGGACGATTCGGGATTTATACTTGCCGGAGAAGCCCCGGATGGTGAAATGGCGCTTTCCCTTATGCAGGAAATCATGCCTGACATACTCATAACGGATGTCAGGATGCCTTTTATGGATGGAATCGAGCTTTCAAGACAGGCAAAAAAAACAATGCCCTGGATAAAGATTATTATTTTAAGCGGTCACGACGAGTTTGAGTATGCAAAGCAGGCAATAGCCATCGGCGTCGAGGACTATCTGCTCAAGCCCGTAACATCGGTAACTCTCATGGAAACACTCACGGAAATAGCGGAAAGAATCGACAGGGAAAGAAGAAGTAATGTAGAGAACCTGATAAAAAGCATGAAGGACATAAGTACGCGCGGCAAAATTCCGCTTATAAATATTGACAAGCTGCCGATAATCGATAAGCTTCGTTACGCAACCAAAGCGGATGCTCCGCGATTTGCAGAAGACTATCTGGACAGCTTCGACAGTACAGCCACAACATCAATAATATTTCTTTATTATATCTTTATGGATATCCTGCTCAGCTCGTCAAAAATAATCGAGGAATTCGGCGGCGACGCAAAAGAAGTATTGTCCGAATACTTCGACGCGGGTAATATGCTGCAGGACGATGCGGGTAATATAAGCATAAAAGCTCTCTTAACATCTCTTTTGGAAAGTGTAATAGAGTTCCGCGATGCATCGACAGGCTCTAAGTACAGCGATATTATCGTCAAGGCTCAGGAGTACATAAAAAAGAACTATTCCGACAAGGACATTTCCCTTCACACTGTTGCAAAGGAAGTAAGTATTTCGCCAAATCATTTCAGCACGGTATTCAGCCGGGAAACGGGTGAAACGTTTATAAGCTATATAACCGGCGTAAGAATCGAGCAGGCAAAAATCCTTTTGAAAACAACACAGTTGAGGGCATCTGATATAGGGTATGAGGTAGGTTATAACGATACGCAATATTTCAGTTATGTGTTTAAAAAGCAAACAGGCATGACCCCGAAAGAATTCCGCGGTAAATAATAGTTAAATTTCGTAAAAATTCATACATTATTCATAAAATAATCCGTTTTTTTTCTTTTCGCAATTAATTATAATTCAAGATGGAGTAAAATCAATTAAATGAGGAGGAAAAAACAGTGAAAAAAGCATTAGCAGTTCTATTATCATTAGTATTTGTGTTCGTTATGGTTGCAGCATGCGGCGGCAGCGGTGAAGGCGGCAGCAGCGGCGGGCCCATAAGAGTGGGTATCATCAACAATCCGCCGGAAGAGTCCGGTTACCGTGCAGCAAACGTTTCTGACATGGAGAGGGTATTCTCGGAAGCAAACGGATATGAGCCTCAGTTCTTCTATAGTCAGACAAATGATGCACAGCTCAATGCAGCGAGAGGCTTTATTACGGAAGGTGTTGATTACATCCTTCTCTCGGCGGCAGCTACAGACGGATGGGAAGCTGTTCTCAGAGATGCCAAAGAAGCCGACATCGGAGTATTTCTGTTTGACCGCATGATTAACGTATCCAAGGATCTCTTCAAAGCGGCAGTTATATCCGACATGGCGAATCAGGGTGACCTCGCAATGAGTTGGCTCAATGGTCTGGGACGTGATGACCTCAAGGTCGTCCATATTCAGGGTCAAATGGGTTCGGATGCACAGCAAGGTCGTACAGCAGCATTTGACAGAGAAGTTGCAGCGGGCAACATGACAAAGGTTCTCCAGCAAACAGCCTCGTGGGATGAAGTTGAAGCAAAGAACATTGTGCAATCTGTTATAAACTCCGGTGAAGAGTTCAATGTCATCTATGCAGAAAACGACGGTATGGCTCAAGGTGCAGTCGCTGCTCTGCAGGAAGCAGGTATTTCGCACGGTGTAAACGGTGATGTAATAATCATTGGCGTGGACGCTAACAAATTTGCTCTCAGAGAAGTGCTGGCAGGGAACTGGAATCTTAACGTACAGTGCAGCCCCTTCCAGGCACAGGTCATTCATGAAATGATTCAGGGAACCCGCCCAATCCCTGCAGATCAAATTGTTATATCCGAAGAGAGATACTTTGAAGCAGGCGTGATTACACAGGAAGACATCGACAGATACGGTCTTGGGGACTAATAAACACCCGGAATTTAGCTAAAACTAAATGGTGCGGAGCATGTGGAAAATTTCCGCATACCCGCACCATTTTCTGTTAAGCGCGACAACTATATGCTATAATTGATGAAAAAGTAGGAGGAATGCTTGATGCAAAGCGATGACGTCTTAACAATGCGGAATATATGCAAAGCATTTCCGGGGGTCCAAGCCTTGCAGGATGTGGATTTTACACTCCGTAAAGGTGAGATTCACGCTCTTATGGGTGAAAACGGTGCCGGTAAATCAACGCTCATTAAGGTTCTAACCGGAGTTCATCCCAAGGATTCCGGTCAAATTATTCTTACCGGTACCGACAAAGAAGCCGTGATAAAATCGCCAAACGATGCACAAAATCTCGGCATAAGCACTGTATATCAGGAGATAACACTGTGTCCGAATCTGACTGTCGCAGAGAATATGTTTATTGGCAGAGGTAAGTACAAGCTCGTCAGTTGGAAGTCTATGAAAAGAAAAGCAAAAGAGATACTGGATAATCTCAAAATACCGGCAAGACCGGCACAGCAGCTCTCAAGCTGTTCGCTGGCTGTACAACAAATGGTTGCAATTGCCCGCGCAGTAGACATGGATTGCAAGGTGCTTATCCTTGATGAACCGACTTCTTCGCTTGATGAAAGTGAAGTAGAGAAACTATTCTCATTAATGAGCGATCTCAAATCACGCAATGTCGGGATTATTTTTATTACGCATTTTCTGGATCAGGTTTACAGGATATGTGACAGGATAACGGTACTACGTAATGGAGAGCTTGTAGGCGCTTATGATGTAGGAAATCTACCGTTGGTTGATCTGATATCCAAAATGATCGGCAAGGAGCTTGACGACTTATCCGGGTTGCATAAAAGTGAGATGTCGGCGGACGAGAGCATATTACCTGTTTATGAAACTGCCGGGCTTTCAAGCGCAGCCGGTGTCAAGCCGTTTGATTTTAAAATCCGCAAAGGTGAGGTCAACGGGTTTACCGGTTTACTTGGTTCGGGTCGCAGTGAAAGTGTCCGTGCAATATTCGGTGCTGACAGGATTACCGGAGGCAAGATGAAAATGAACGGCAAGCCGGTTAAAATCCACAAACCTTTAGATGCCATGAAATGCGGGATTGGCTATCTGTCCGAAGACCGTAAGGGTGACGGCATAATAGATGATTTATCCGTACGCCAGAATATAATACTTGCACTTCAGGTTATGAAAGGATTTTTTAAACCATTTTCAAAAGCAGAAGCGGAGGCATTCGCCGATGAATACATCAAAATGCTTGATATTAAAACAGCCTCGAAAGATACACCGATTAAATCACTTTCCGGCGGAAACCAGCAAAAGGTAATTCTTGCGCGCTGGCTGCTTACGCATCCGGAGTACTTGATACTCGATGAACCTACAAGAGGTATAGATGTCGGAACAAAAGTAGAGATTCAAAAGCTTGTCATTAAACTTGCCGAAGAAGGTATGAGCATTACATTTATATCATCTGAAATAGAAGAAATGGTTCGTACCTGTTCAAGGCTTTTCGTTATGAGAGATCGTAACATAGTTGGAGAGCTCAAAGACAATGAAGTAACACAAGATAATATAATGAACACTATTGCCGGGGAGGTGAAAGTTGGATGAATAGCTTTTTAAAGGCATCGCGCCGATTCTCAACCAGACACCTGGCTCCGCTTGTTATACCGATTACCGCACTTTTCCTGCTTATAATTTTTAACTTATTCAGAGATATCGGTTTCTTTGAGATAAGAACAGCGACTCACGTAAACGGGTTTACGGTCTTACAGGGCAATCTTATAAGCGTTTTTAATAACGCTTCAGAAGTGGCGATAATGGCTATGGGTATGACGCTGGTTACTGCTGCAGCTAAAGGGCAGGATATAAGTGTCGGCGCCGGTGCAGCTATTGCAGGCAGCGTTTTGGTCGGAATTCTGCGTGCGAATCCGTTTACCCTGCCCTTTTTCATTATTGCAATGATTGTGAGCATACTTACTGCTATGGCAGTTGGGGCTTTTAACGGCACATTAGTATCAGTGTTTAAAGTACAACCGATGATAGCAACTTTAATATTCTTTACAATCGGCAGATCTATTGCTTTTTGGATTAACGGTGGAGCCACACCGACAATTAACAACCCGCATAACCCCTGGCTTTACGCTCTTGGCGGTTTTATCCACGGTGTTCCGATACCTACCTCAATAATGGTTGTAGCGCTTATGGGGATAATCTTTGGCGTAGTACTCAAGTTCACAAACCTTGGTCTCTATGTACAATCCGTCGGGATAAACCAGAACTCCGCACGTCTGAACGGGATTAACCCGGTAAGGATTAAGCTGCTGATGTTTATGATATTAGGTGTATGTGTCGCAATCGCGGCAGCAATTAACGTGGGAAGCATCGGGCTTATAAACCATTCATCTATTTTAATAGGAAGTGAAATGGATGTCATATTGGCAGTTGCGATTGGCGGTAATGCTCTCAGTGGAGGAAAATTCAACATAGTAGGCTCGGTTATCGGAGCCTACGTGATTCAGGGCTTGACAGTTACACTCTATGCAATGAAAGTTTCTTCGACTGATATACTGGCATATAAGGCAGTCGTTGTCATTTTACTTGTTGTCCTGGGCTCTCCCGTAGTCAAGGAAAAGCTTGGCAAGCTGTGGGTAAAGGTCTTTAAGAAAACCGATGATTCAACACCAAAGGAGGGTATGTGATATGAAAAAAACTAACCCTCTCATGATTGGTAAACGCAGAGAACCGCTTACCGACACAAACCTGCTGCTGACAATAACCATCTGCATCTTTTTTGGAATGTACGGGTCGGCAATGCTGATTTGGGGAGGCGGCTTCTTAAATCCTCAAAGGTTTCTTGATATTTTTAACGGTAACGCATGGCTTATTATAATAGCGTGTGGGCTGACAATTGTAATGATAGCCGGAGGCATTGACATTTCCGTAGGAGGCGTTGTTGCTTTAGTGGTTATGGCATGTGTGCTTTTCGTAGATAGTTCTTACGGGAGTACATTAGGCGCTCTATGCCTTGCACTTGCAATAGGGTTGGGCTTCGGTCTGGTGCATGGGTTTCTTATAGCATATTTGGACATACAGCCCTTCATTGTCACTTTAGCGGGAATGTTTTTTGCAAGAGGGATGATAACGATAATCAGCCCGGCTCCGTATACAGCAACACTTGAATCCTTTGTTGCCATCAAGGATATGCGTATTGACCTTCCGTTTGGCACTGTCGGCAGAGCGGGTAACTTTATACCGGCAAGGATAGAGCCCGGTGTACTGATTGCGCTTGCAGTTGTATTGGCTGTTTTTGTTATTCTGAGATGGACCCGGCTCGGGCGAAATTTCTATGCTATTGGCGGGAATAGACAAAGTGCGCTAATGCTCGGAATCAATGTTAAGCGCACAAGGTTTCTCTCATTTGTCATTAGTGGATTACTTGCCGGAATAGGGGGTTTTGTGTACCTTATACATACCGGTGCCGGCAATGCTCAAAACGCCCTCTTTGGAGAAATGAGGGCTATCGCATCATCAATAATCGGTGGAACATTACTTACAGGCGGAGTTGGTAACGTAATCGGTACGCTTTTCGGTGTGCTATCGTTATCAACAATTAATTTGATTATTGTTTCATCCGGCATAAGCGCACCATGGTGGCAGCAGATAACCACAGGCGCAATGCTTACATTCTTTATTTTGCTTCAGAGTGTCGTCCTTTCACGACGCGGGAAAGGCAATATAAAGCAACTGTTCAAATGGCTGAAACCAAATAAACAAACCTCAAAAACAGAGGGCGCGGCACTTCAGAATGAGTAAATTACAGAGCTGCAGCCGGTGTTTCAAGAATGTGCCAATATCCTGCCCGAAGCCGGAGTGCCGACAGGGGTGTGTACTCGTATAAATTCAGCAAGAGCCTCATCAGCAGAACCCAACTCGCGCATAACGGGAATATCCTCCAGCATCACGAATTGATCGCCGCCTGTCATAATAAAATCTATGCTTGCAAGAGTGATAGCAGTTGAATTATCATCCGGAGACAGTACCCGCCCGTCGTCAAGAGTAACAGACACAACGCGTGTTCCGGCTGGAGCGGTCGGGTCATATACAAAGCTGAACCCCGATACTTGCGGGAAACGCCCCTGCGCCGACTGCTCATAGTCGATATTAAGCTCCGAATCCAACACGATTCCGCTTACGCCGTTTTCCAGAACCTCAAACAACACGGCGGGGGTAATGGATTTCACCATAAGTGAATTACCAAACGGTAAAACGCTGATAATATCGCCCCTGGTTACAACACCCGCACTAATATCTGCACGAACAGAGCCGCCATTGACAATTGCGATATCTGTTGCCGCCGCTGCACGGAACGCATCGGCAACAAGGTTGCCCAGCGGCATTTCCTGAGTGCGCAGCCCCGGACTCCTTTCGCTTGACATATCGATGCCTGATTCCCCTACCGGCTCACTGAGAATTATATCTATGCCTGCCATGACCTCAGAGAGCATCCCGGCTACGGTTTCGTCCGGAGCAGTTGTCTGAGCCTCTTCAACGGTAATTAAAGAAGCGGTTTTGGAAATAATCTCACCATTTTCAACAGAGATGACAATCTTACCCAAATTGCTCCCGTGTTGCCCGGTTTGAGCTATCAGCACACCATTTTCCATAAGCCCGTCCGGTAACTCTGTGTGGCTGTGTCCGTCAATGATTACATCGATTTCCGGCACCTCCGAGGCAAGCCTTGTAGAAAGGGTTCCGTCATACGGGGTAACCCCGAGGTGGCAGAGAGCTACTACAATGTGAACACCCTGACCGCGCAGATACTCTGCTTTCTCACGGGCTGTCTGTACAGGGTCGCCAAATTCAATCGACCTTACAAAAGCGGGCATAGCCAAATACGATGTTGATTCGGTTATTATTCCGAACAACCCGATTTTTACATCGTCTACCATTATTATCAAAGTATCGTCAAGAAGCGGGGAACCGTTTCTTGTTATATTTGATGCAAGAAAAGGAAACCCTGCAATGTCCCGAAGCTCAACAAGGCGCTCCCAGCCATAATTGAACTCGTGGTTACCCGTGACTAAAGCATCATACCCTGCTGCGCTCATCAACTCAGCGATATCTGCGCCTCCGTTTATGGTAGCTACCGGCAAGCCGTGTAAAGCATCTCCGGCATCCACGAGTAACGAGTTGGGAGTGTTTTTATGTATCGCAGCAATACGGTCGATTCCGATTATATACTCATCATCACCGATAATACGACCGTGGGTGTCATTAGTGTGGAAAATAACTATCTCCGCAGTCGGAGTGTCAATTTGCGAACCGCAGCCAAATAACGCAAATGCCGTAAACACCGCAAGAATAATCAATATAAGCTTTTTAAACATACCCTCACCCTTTCGTCTATTTTATTGATTGGTTAACACGATAGAAACAACGCAATTTGGGATTTCCGCCATTATAAGATCCTCAAACGTTTCGAGCGCCGTTTTTATTTCTTCATAGGTTTTTCCGCTGCTGAACCCTATCAGCAGGTCAATATAAACTCTTTGACCGGAGCTTCTTGTCCTGACAGTCTTGAAGGTCTCGTATAAATCGTCCCCGGCTGCCATCGCCTTCATAACCTTAAGCTGAATATCCTCGTCCAGTGACTTGTCCAGCAAGTCGTATATGCAAAGCCTCAAAGGGTGGATAAGCTTGACTATCATAACGACCGAGTACACGATACACAGCAGCAGCTCAATATAAACGATGCCCGGATAAGAGCGGAAGATATAAAGCGCTGCAATCGCAGACAGAGCAATTAAACCAAAAACAAGGTTTTTCCGTATAACATGGTCCTCTGCTTCAAACAATCTGCTTGATGCCATTTTATTAATCTTTCGCTGCATACAAAGCATCACGATATCAGTCAACGTGCCGATTCCTCTGACAACAATCGCCCAAAGCAGGAGTTCGCCGGGTTGTGAAGGGTTAAACAAAAATATCGTGGTGGTAAACAGAACGGCAATAAGTCCGATAAGCATAAAAAGGTTTGCTATAAGCCCCCCGAAGGACTCAAACTTTCCCATCCCGTAATCATATTCGTAGCTTTCGTTTTTTGCCAGTCGCCTTGAGATAATAAAAATTGTTCCTGCCTGTACAAGCAAGCTTATCGAGCTGACAGCTCCGGTTATAAGAATCAATGAACGGCTCAATACCGCAAGGACTATCAAGGCTGATAAATCCAGCATCTCATTTATAAATTGAATCATAGCAACGCGCTTTTCAATTATTAATGCCTTTTTTAGATTCCCTTCATATTCGCCCAAAATATATCATTCCTTTCAAGAAGCACCCTGCAAATTTACCCCGCCGGGGGTGCGGCAATACCCGGAAATTTACCCTGCCGGGAGTGCAGCAATACTCGAAAAAACACCCTGCCTGGAGTGCGGCAATACCCGGCTTACAGTGTCGAGTTTGCATAGCTGTCAAACTCGCTTTCCAACCTTAGAAACACGTCAACTATTTCCGGGTCAAAGCTTGTCCCTCTGCCTTCAAGGATGATATCGCAGGCTTTCTGCCTGCCAATTGCCTCCTTATACGGCCGCTTGGAACGAACGGCATCATAAACATCGGCAACAGCGGCAATACGTGCCTCCAGCGGTATATCACAACCCGTTAAACCGTCGGGGTAACCACTGCCGTCCCACCGTTCATGATGATACCTTGTTATGTTGTAAGCAAGCTGAAAGAAACTGCTCTCCCCCATAATAATCATAGTCTTTTTTTGTGATTCGGCACCCAAAACGGTATGTGTTTTAATGATTTCATATTCCTCAGTTGTAAGCTTGCCCTTGTTTAACAGGATATGGTCGGGAACGGCGATTTTCCCTAAATCATGCAATAAAGCAGATTGTGAAATGATATAAGCGTCCTTTGCGGTAAATCCCCACCTGCTGTCTTTAGCCATTTCACTGACTAATAGAGATATGTAATCCGCTACCTGCTGGACATGTGTTCCGGTATATCCGTCACGAAGTTCGAGCATATCCATCATTGTATACAGGACCGCGCTGTGGCTTCTCCTGTTCAACTGCTCAAGCTCGTGATTATCCGGTGAATATTTTGATTGAATATCTGACATACTAATTACCTCTCTGACAAATTTAAAACACCTTTACACCTTTTATTTTACTATTTGCAATGCCAGCATAGTAATATCATCAGCTTGCTCGGCATTGCCCGCAAAGACATCAATCTCCTTCATAAGTGATGGCAACAGCTCCTCGGGGGAAGCATCGGTATACCTATTTACTGTCTCCAGCAGCCGGGGATCGGAGAACAGTTCTAAATCTTCGTTCATTGCTTCGGTAACACCGTCGGTGTAAAGCAGCAGCATATCGCCTGGCTCAAGAGTTATTTCCTCCTGCTTGTAAACGATACCCTCCAAACCCGCAAGGATAAAGCAGGGCTTTGCTTTAAGCCATTCATATTTGCCTCCGCGTCGTTTGAGCAAAGGAGGGTTGTGCCCCGCATTTACGTAGGTGAACCTGCCGCTTGGGATATCCAGATAACCCATAAACGCGGTAACAAACATATCCGCCTCGTTATTCTCACACAGAATGCCGTTAACTGTTTCGAAAACCTCCTTGGGGCTTTTGCCCTTACCGTTTAATGCAAATGAGCCGTCGGCATTTTGTGCGTTGCTCTTTAACAGAGTCTTTGTAATAACCATAAACAAAGCGGCGGGTACACCCTTGCCGGACACGTCCGCCATGACTACCGAAAGAGTATTCTCGTCGATGAAGAAAAAATCATAGAAATCGCCGCCCACTTCTTTTGCGGGTCTCATCCCGGCATATATATCAAACTCATCACGGTCAGGGAACGGCGGAAAAATACATGGGAGCATACTCGCTTGAATTTTCGTTGCCACATCCAGCTCCGCGCCGATACGCTCCTGCTCGGCGGTGATTTTTTTGATGTTGTCAATCATTGTGTTAAAAGCGTCGGACAAAGTCTCTATCTCATCACCGGTTCTTACATCAAGTTTATAATCGAGGTTGCCTGCGCCAATGATCCCGGCGCCGTTGCTTAGCTCTATTATAGGTCTGGAAAGCCCCTTTGCCATCCTCTGCGCCAGCAATGCAATACCGGCAAGTGTCAGGAGCAGCGCGATGGCAAAAATACCAAGCGTAATGAATATCATCCGGTCAATACCGGAAACAGCCTCGACTGTAAGGTTAATAATATAATCCTCATTATCAAGAGCCGGAGCTATGACCTCATCCACACTCATTACAACAGACAGGCTCCATGGCAGCGTACTCATTTGAGCGTAGGCGATAAAATACTCGGTATCGTCTATCATAACGCGCTCAATACCGGTGTTGCCCCCTAAAATATGTGAAACCGTATTACCCGGCAGTAATTCCGACAGGCTTTGGCTCACGATTTCCTCGTTCACAATCATCACCGTATCGGAAATTATCATTTCCCCTCGCTCATTGGAAATAAAAGCATATCCCGTTTCGCCCTGCTTTGCTTCTACAACGATATCCTTAAGCGTTTCAAGCAGCATACCTGCGCCCGCCACACCAAAAAATTCCCCTTCTGCGTCATAAAACGGCATAGCGCAGGTGATACCCAGACCGCGTCCTGAGTTATCTATGAAAATGTCTGTCCATGTCAGATTACCGGCATCCTTTGCAGCGTTATACCACCCGCGGCCGCGCGGGTCAAACACATTGGTTTTTTTGTCCGAATCACCGTCCGCCGAGATGGAAACGCCTCCTTCGCTGCCGATATATACGGATGCCACATAATCAAGCGAGTCGCTCTGGCTCACAAGCAGCGCAGACATGTTACCCAGCAGACCGGCCTCGTCAGATACAGATTCCAGGCTTACATTCTCCGGTAGCCTCAACTGTGCTACCGTAATGTTTGCATTTGCGGCATTTGGAAAAGGCGGTACATGCGGCAAAAACCCGTCAGGGTCAGAGACAATGACTGTGGCATTTTCCGAAACCACCGTGACCAACCTGACAACAGCATCCAGCAGCTCGTCGCTGATAGTTGCCTTATTTTGCGCAAGGCGGAGCAATGATTCCATCATTTGATGCTCCAGGGCAGCCTTACTGTCATTTGCCGCCGCCGCTCCAAGCTGCGCACTCGTACCGATAACGCTCCCTCTCATAACAGAGATGCAGATTACCGCCGCAAGGCACACTGCCAATACAGCCGCAGCAGAGCTGATTAGCACCTGCCGTCGTATTTTCCTGGATATAGATTTTTTATGCATGGTCACGGTAACCCACCTCATTTACCTCGCTGATTAATGATGCCAGACAAACGGTCATCTCCGACTTTACGGAGCGTATATTTCCCTTAAAGAATACTGCATGCTCAAACTCGCCGAGAGGGTCGAAACCGCAGAAATGATATCCGGCATCCCTCAAAGATTCATATCCGTATATAGCAGACGGATCGTTTAAGCTTAAAAAAACCAGCTCTGCAAGGCTTGAGTAACCGCCGCAGTTATTATCAGGACATGAAGACCGGCCGGACGGGGCGCAACTCAAGTGCTGCGGGGAGTGTCTATACTGTCTTGCAAGCTCGCCGAGGCTTTCTATCAAACCACAACCGCTCTGCGTTACTTGTATCAGCAGCACATCATCGTGAGCATCGTGGTAATGGTTTATAACATTTGATTTACCATACTTGCCTGCAGCTTTAAACTCCGCTTTAATACCTAAATCAAAGTATACTTTTGCAGCAAGACCGGCAGCATCTGTGTGTACATAAAGTGTTCCTGTCTCCTGTATAGTAAAGCTGCGCGCATATATTGCCAATGCACATTTACCGTGTATCACCGGAGTTGCGTTATATCCGTTGCGTATTCCTGTGAGCACACCGGTCGGTATAAGTCCCAGATTCTCTAAAACCCGCTGGATTGACGGATAGCGGGTTACTGTATAACCCTTTACCGATTGTGCTCCCCGCGCTTCTAAAAGCTCAGTCGAATAAGTTAACAGTCCGGTTGCAATTCCGCGACCTGTATATGACGGGCGGATATTCAAAATGGAAAGTGTTGTTTTTTCACTTTCAAAAGGAGCTACGGACAACCCGGTAACACCCATCATTTCTCCGTCTTCGTTAAACGCTGCAAAGAATTCGTGTCCGCCTCCGCGCAAATAATCAATGTCGTAGTAACAAGCATCATAATAGTATGACCCGCGTGCTTCCCTTATGCACGTAATCACCTGCTCATATTCGCCCGGTTCAGGCGTTCTTATTATCATAGAAGGCTTAACACTCATATAATTACCACAAGATTGTTCACACCAAAGGTTTCCCGGTAATATACAACCTCCGCAACCTCGGTTATATATTTTACACCCATTAAATCGACGCTTTCCTCAATGTCCTGTGCGCAACGCAAGCGTTCATGATAATGATTGATCGGGTTGAATTTTCGCCCGGTATCGCGCAGCCGCAGTACAATGCCGCCGTCGAACTTGGTTATACGCACTGAGATTTCATCCCCGCCGGGGTTTTGTTCCGTGATAAGAACTACCATTTCTTCTATAGCCATGGATAAAAGCATTGATTGCCGCCTGTCCACACCATGCTCCTCGCAAAAATCACCAACCGCTGCCGAAGCCTCGCTCGCCTTTTCCAAATCCCGCTCCACTGAAAATGCCAAAGCCGTACCGGCCGATTCAAAATCTGTTTTACCCGGCTTTTTTGTCAGCAGTAATAATACAGCCGTTAAAGCGCCGGAAACGGGAAGATGAAGCCAAACAGTATTGCCGCCTAATACAAAAGCTAAAAAAAGTACAAGGAGTGACGGGAAAAGCATATCCTGTGCCAACGTAACAATATTTGCCAATCTAACGCGCCGTATAGCAGTATACCATGATATAAACAAACTGCCGTTCATATAAAACGGTAAGTATATGCTAAAGCAAATCATTGCAGGGAGGAACATAGCGCTGCTTATATTAAATAGAGCCGCGACACTGTTCTGAGCCGCAAGAACCGGAACCGCAAAGAGCAAAATAGCAGCATTTCCGAAAATAAATGTAACACGCAGCAACTGGTTAAGACTTGTTATGTCACGTTCCTCGCGCAACACGCCTGCTATAGGCATCTGAACGCCGGATATGCCGTTGACCAGCGCCGTCACAAACCGTAAAAGCATATTCAACACCCCGAACACCGCGACCGCCTCTGCACCAAAAACACTGAGAAGAACGGCATTGGCGATTAGCAGGCTCAGAAAGCGATACAGTCGTGATAAGCCGGGAGGACTGCCGACAATAATCATTTCGGCGGTATCCGCGCGGATGCTATCCGGGAGCTTTAAGCGCAATCCGTTTTTTGAGAAATGAAGCAAAGCAAGTGCAGCGGCGATTGAAAACGCTGTAGCCAGGGCCTGCGCAACTGCGAGTGACTCCAATCCAAAACCTAAATTAAAGGTGTAATGAACACCAAGTAATATACTCGCGCCGGTCAGGGTCAGTGTGAGAATCAACGCAACAAAAGGCTTCCCCGTAAGACGCGCCCAGAAAAGCGGCAGATAAATAATGATTGTCAGGCAAGTGTACCATAACGAAGGCATATAATATCTTGATGCAGGCTCCAGCAATTCACCTCCGCCTGCAAGCAAAGACAGAATCGGAACCCGCAGCAGAAATCCGGTAATAAATAATAAAGCAGCAAATAATACTGACAAACCCAATGCCAATGTATATATACCGGCAACGCGTCGGTTGTCATTCAAGGCGATATATTTTGCAGCCAGAGCCGATGAACCGCTTGCGATAATTGTCCCGAAAAAACCGGCTAGAAAGAAGAAAGGTGCAAATATACCTACAACTGCCAATCCCGCGCTTCCGAACGCCGCACCTGCGATAACACCGCATACAATCGGCCCGATGGTTGAAACCACCTGTGCCGCCACCCCCGGCCAGACATGCCGCAGGAACAGCCTGCGTATGAAGCCGCTGTTATCTTCAGTCAGATTCATACGTCAATTCCTTTGATATGGTCAGCACATTGCATTCGTTCTCATAGCGGTAGCTTACGCTGTCCATCAATTGCTTGACCATAAATATGCCAAGGCCGCCTATTTCCCGTTCGGCGGCGGATAATGTGATATCAGGGTCACATCTTGATAGAGGGTCATAAGGCAGCCCGCTATCCCTGAACTCTATGACAAAGCTCCCCGGAGTGACGGGCAAAGACACGGTAACATCACCCTCGCCGGACGGATAGGCGTAATGTGCAATATTTACGAAAACCTCCTCAACAGCGATGTTGATGTTGTTTTCCTGTTTCATGTCAATCCCCGTGCCGCGCATCGCCGCGCCGACGAATGCCAGCACCTCGCCCAGACGATCGGTGTGTGCGGGGATTTTTATTTCAAGCATATGAAACTCCTACCTCTTATTTCCTACTCAATAGTCAGCATCCCGGAGAAGCCCGTAATTTCAAAAACTTCCATGACTTCCTGCGAAACGCTTTTAAGCTTCATAGTGCTGCCGGATGTTTGAGTTTTTTTCTGCCCGAACAACAGCACCCGCAGCCCTGCCGATGATACATAATCAACCCCTGCAAAGTCCAGTTCAATGACCTTGGCAAGCGGGATTATCTCTGCCAGTGCGTCCTGCAGCTTTGGCGATGTGACAGTATCCAGCCGCCCCGTAAGGTTTAAGGTAGTGATATCACCATTTTGTGTTTTTGCGATTTCCATAATTGCCCCTCCAAATTGTTATGAATGATTAAAAAAGACCGATAACCATGATGCTTAAAATACATTTTAACTCAAAGATTCACCTAGGTCAAAATATGTTTTTCTGCGTCTGTTCTCCTGTTTTCTGCGTCTGTTTTCCTGTGCCTCAAGCAATTTTCCGCCGAACGCGTATATGTCCGGCGGTGAAAATCAAAGCGCAAAACTTCTCAACCGAAATTAAGAATATTGGAAAACCCGGTTATATCAAAAATTTCCATTACGAACGGCGAAACATTTAAAACAGATAATTTGCCATCCTTTGCCTTAGCTGTTTTATCCCCCTTTAAGAGTACGCGCATACCTGCAGAGGAAATATACTTGATATCCTGAAAATCCAGAGAAATAATTTTTGAGTTTTCAAACTCCGGAATTAATTCCGCTTCGAGCATCGGGGCTGTAGTTGAATCCAAACTGCCGGATAATTTAAATAATATTGAATCTTCGTTATTTACTTTAATAATCTCCATTTTACTTCTCCTTATTCTTGTATAGTTACGGGGATTTTTGCGTCCCGTATGCCATATTTATAATAATATACTTCATTGATTTTTCTATGCCGCCTGCAGCAAAGACGCTACAGATTAATCCACATGGCAGGTCGGAAGCCTCCTACGAAAAAGTAATCCCTGTTGACAAAATCTCCGCTCACGGCAATTCTTCCTTCAATCGTAACGCATGATGCAAAGCTTTGGTTGCTGCCGGGAGTTCTCAGCCACCAGGATGAAGGTATATTATCATCGCTTACCGCTCTGCGTATTCCGTTGAACCGGTCGTTTATAAAGAATTTTGAATCCGGGTTTTTATTCTTAAACTGCCCGCTGTCTCCCAGATATGTGACCACATCCTTGATGCTGAGAATAAAAATCTTGTCCTTTGTATCTCTGCCGCCGTTTGTGCCGAACCAGGGGTTATATGAATTAGTTATAGAAGTTTCCTGTATCCGCGACCTGTCCGCCTCGCTAAATGTATTGTAAAAAGTATCGTTAATGTAATGGCGTAATGTACTGTCCGCCCATGTGACGGACTCATACCTGTCGTGATAGCACTTTTTTTCTATTACATGATCGCACAGTAATAAAGCCTTGCCGTCCCGGACACTTAGTATCCACCACCTGTAGCCGCCAAACTTCATTACTTTATCTGTTCCCTGCTCATCTTCGAGGGTATAGGTTGCGGGTTTGCCGCCCGGCTCGCCGGGATTGCGCCACATCGGGAATCCCTGCACACCGCGTGGCAGCTTTATGGGGTCACCCACCGGTTGGAAGCCCGCCCGTTCATACGCCCCCCGGGCGGACTGGCGGGTGGTGGCTTCAAGATATGCGGGCATCCCTATTTTATCAAGCTCATTAAGGCGATGGCTTATTAATTTACCGCCCGCGCCTCGCCCGTGTGCCGAGGGATGGACGGAAATAACCACAAGATGCTCATACATCGCGGGAGGGTAGTGCTCTTCCAGTGTATCGCCAAGCAACTGAAATCGCGGAGCATGCTCACCGGCAAACCGCAGGATTTCATTATTCTCATCCTCGCCCATCGAACCCTTGGGACACCAGATGGCGGCTCCTAACACACCCAAATCCGGGCATTCCGCCACGTTAACAGTACCCTTTTTCAAACCGACGCTCATCAGAAGCCTGAAGTAATCCTTTAAAACTTCGGCCCGTTCCTCGGGGTCTTCAACAACCCATGCAACAAACTCGGCATCTCTGAAATTTATACCCATGATTTCCACAACAGTTTCTGTATCACTCTCGTTAGCGAGACGGATAGTAAGATCTTTTACATCTACTGACATAAGCTCCTCCAAATGTGTAAATTATGTTTCCTTTATACATTCCGGCTTTATTTTACCTCATGTCAATCATACATTTCAACACAAATAGTATAAACATGAAATATTAGCGCGAACAGCAGTGCTATTCACACCTAATCGCTAAAAACACAACTCCTTATAAAACGTACATTATATGTATAAAAAGCATCAAAAAACGGGTTACTGTTTTCTCCTGCCTTTAAGCGTTATGAGGAGTCTGTATTTTTCGATTTCCCAAGCGAGTTAAGCGCCAACGCTGCAACTTGGAGATAGTATCGACTGGTAGCGCGCTTGTTTGAGCGACGAAATCGCTAAAAACACAACTCCTTATAAAACGTACATTATATGTGTAAAAAGCATCAAAAAACGGGTAGCCGCTTTATGCGTATACCCGTTACCAAAATAACCGCAAGCGGTTATTGTATTTTCAATTATTATTTTAGGATTAGTGTTTAATGGTCAGTGCTGTGCGTGACTCCCGTCAGCAAGTCGCTGACCATTAAACACTAAATAACCCTGCTGCTGTTAGTGCTTGCGGAACTCATTTGCATTTCGATCATTTTTATGAATAACATTTGTGCAAGCATCTCGTTGATATTGAATGTCTTGTTGCTGCTTTCGGGTGCTTCGTTTATTTTGCCCGCCATATCGAAACCATTGTATGTAAGCATTCCGGCAGTGACCTCGCCGCCGCCCATGTAACCGAGAACCTTGGGAACATATGCCTGTGTCTCTCTGAAAGGAGGGATTCCGCCGTGTTTTTTGACTGCGGGCCATCCCGCATTATATGCAGCGAGCGCAAGCTCGACATCGCCTTCGAATCTATCCAGTTGCTCTTTCAGGTATTTAGCCCCGCCCATGATATTCTGTTCCGGGTCGTAAGCATCGGTAACGCCAAGGTATTTCGCCGTCCCCGGCATGAGCTGCATGATGCCCATTGCGCCGACTCGTGAAGTTGCATCCGCTCTGAAATTGGACTCCACCTTTGCGACGGCCTTAAGTAAATCGGTGGAAATATTGTATTTTTGTCCTGCGGCTTCAAAAATAGCATCAAGGTCTACGCTTCCGCTGTTGATAGCACGCGCCTTAAAGGTGTTGGCAAACGTCGCGACATTGCTTACAACACTTGGTTGTACAGCAGGCCGCGGGGGTGCGGTAGATATACCGGTTGACAAAACGCTGTTAGTATTCGGTAATACAGTTTCGATTGTCATATGATACTTCATCCTTCTTTTGGGATTTGCGGCCGTAAGCTACAGAGTCGGGACTATTGCCCCTGTCTATTTATGTTGCGGTCTCAGTTCCCTTCATTACATATAATCGGATGTTCTGTGGAAATCTTTAGTAAAATAACCTAAGAACAGTAAAAAAAACTGTAAAAAGTGGACAATTTACGCAAAATAGCAAAAAAACATAAATTTCTGTTGACAATACAAGGGCTGTTTGGTATTCTGTTCAAGCGTCCATTTACGGGAAGGGCGAAAAGCGCGATGAACCGGGAGATTGCAGGCACCACCTGGTAACTTTCGGGGAGCATGTCCGGCGCTGTTGAACAGCGTGAAATCGGGCGGCTGAAAAATCGCACCCGGCGTGTACAGTCAGCCACTAAGGCCGGAAACGCACAGATTTCCGGTTCAATTTTCAGAGAAGAATGACACGCACGGCGGAGTGTGCAGAATTTTTAGGAGGATAAAAAATGGCAGCTACAAAAAAAATGATTCGTATAAGGCTTAAAGCGTATGATCACCAGTTGATAGATCAGGCGGCCTCACAAATCATTGAAACAGCTAAGCGGACGGACGCAAGAGTATCAGGACCGATACCGCTGCCGACAAAAAAGGAAATAATAACTATTCTCAGAGCCGTACACAAGTACAAGGATGCCAGAGAACAGTTTGAACGGCTCACACATAAAAGACTTATTGATATCGTGGGACCAACACAAAAAACAGTCGAAGCTCTCATGTCGCTTGAGCTTCCCGCCGGTGTTGAAATCGAAATCAAGCTTTAGTGAACTACGGAGGAAATGAAATGGTCAAAGCGATTATAGGTAAAAAAGTCGGAATGACACAGATATTCGATGAAAACGGCAAGATTGTACCGGTAACCGTTATAGAGGCGGGTCCTTGTGTTGTGGTTCAAAAGAAAACAGAGGAGAATGACGGATACAACTCCGTGCAGCTCGGTTTTCAGGATGTGAAGGAACGCAAGCTCACAAAACCGCAACTGGGGCATATGAAAAAAGCGGGAGTATCGGCCAGAAGGTATCTGAAGGAGTTTCGTCTTGATGATACATCATCCCTCAACGTAGGAGACGAAATAAAAGCGGATGTATTTTCCGAAGGGGATAAAGTAGACATAACGGGAATATCCAGAGGTAAAGGTTATTCCGGTGTTATCAAACGCCACGGAGCCAGCAGAACAGCGACCTCGCACGGCGGCGGTCCCGTCCATCGCCATGCCGGTTCCATGGGTGCCGGCTCGGACCCTGCACGTATATTTAAAGGTAAGATGGGTGCGGGTCAGATGGGTGCCGAGCAGGTGACCGTGCAAAATCTAAATATAGTAAAGGTTGACCCTGAGTTAAACATGATAGCCGTTAGGGGAGCGATACCGGGACCCAGGGGCGGTGTTATATACCTTAAGAACACGGTTAAGAACGCATAAGGAAGGAGAGAGAAGAATGCCGGAAGTAAAAGTACATGATATGAAGGGTAAGGTTGTCGGCGAAGTAACACTCTCCGAAGCAGTTTTTGGTATTAAACCAAACACTGCGGCAGTCCACGCCGTAGTGAAAAACCACCTTGCAAATAAGAGGCAGGGTACGCAATCTACGCTGACACGTGCGGAGGTCAGCGGCGGCGGAGCAAAACCGTATCGCCAAAAGGGAACCGGCAGAGCCCGTCAGGGTTCAAAAAGTGTTCCGCATTATACCCACGGCGGTGTTGCATTTGCGCCGAAACCGCGCAGCTACAGATATTCGCTTAACAAAAAGCTGAGGAGACTCGCATTAAAATCAGCGTTATCGCTTAAAGCAAAAAATGATTCGATAATCGTAATCGACAGCATAAAAATGAAAGCGATTAAAACCGGAGATTTCGTTAAATTCTTAGATGCCATAGGCAGCAAAGGCAAAACACTCGTCGTCACATCTGAACATAATGAAAATATTGTAATGAGCGCAAGGAATATACCTTGTGTAAAAACTACGTTCGCCGCATTGCTCAATACATACGACATAATGGACGCAAGAACATTCGTAGTTGATAAAGCGGCTCTCCCGACGATTGAGGAGGTTTACGCATAATGAAAAGCTCATGTGATATTATCCTGAGACCTATTATTTCCGAGCAATCAACAGAGCATGTCGATATTAAAAAGTATGTGTTCGAGGTTGCAAAAGAAGCAAATAAAATAGAGATTAAAAAAGCAATTGAAGATTTATTTGATGTAGAGGTCATCAAAGTCACTACATTAAATATGAAGGGTAAGACAAAGCGTATGGGGCGCTACCCCGCCGGCAGCAGAAAGGACTGGAAAAAAGCTGTTATCAAGCTTTCCGACAGTTCAAAAACCATAGAATTTTTCGAAGGATTAGTATAGGGAATAAAACTTCCCGATCCCTGTTCGTAAGGAGGTATATAAAGTGGCGGTAAAATTATACAAGCCAACTACTCCGTCAAGGAGGCATATGTCTGTTTCGGGATTTGACGGAATAGACAAAAAAGCCAGACCGGAACGCAGCCTGACCGAGGTTCTCAAAAAACATTCAGGTCGCAACAGCTACGGTCGGATTACTGTGCGCCACAGAGGAGGCGGACAGCGCAGAAAATACAGGATTATTGACTTTAAGCGCAACAAGCTTGATGTTCCTGGAAAGGTCTTACGCCTTGAATATGACCCGAACCGCTCTTCAAATATCGCACTCATCGAGTATCCGGACGGCGAGAAGCGTTATATACTTGCCCCTGTCGGACTGTCACAAGGTGACACGGTTATCTCCTCAAAGGATGCGGATATAAAACCGGGCAATGCTCTGCCTATAACATCAATACCGGTCGGAACGGTAATACATAATATTGAACTGCACCCCGGTAAAGGCGCGCAGTTCGTCCGCAGCGCAGGAACGGCTGCACAGCTTATGGCGAGGGAAGGCGCAATGGCTCAGATTAGAATGCCTTCGGGTGAGCACAGGCTTGTACGCAGCAATTGTATGGCAACGATCGGTCAGGTTGGCAATGCCGACCATGCGAATATACATATCGGAAAAGCGGGGCGAAAACGCAACATGGGTATACGCCCGACAGTGCGCGGCTCTGCTATGAACCCTGTTGACCACCCGCACGGAGGCGGCGAAGGCAAAGCACCGATAGGCCGCCCGGGTCCTGTAACACCGTGGGGCAAGCCGACACTGGGATACAAGACACGCAAGGCAAGAAATAAAAACGACAAGTACATCGTAAAACGCCGCGGCAAGAAGTAAAGGGAGAAAGTGGAGTATGAGTAGAAGTGTAAAGAAAGGCCCCTTTGCTGCACCGGAGCTTGTAAAGCGGGTAGAAGAAATGAATGCGTCGGGCAGTAAAAGTCTGCTTAAAACATGGTCACGGGCCAGTACGATATTTCCGTCCTTTGTAGGGCATACAATAGCAGTACACGACGGCAGACGCCATGTGCCCGTGTATATAACAGAAGATATGGTCGGACATAAGCTTGGTGAATTTGCTCCCACGCGTACGTTTCGCGGTCACGCCGGCAGCAGAACATCGAGATAGGAGGCGCGGATATGGATGAAAGAGTAGCAAAAGCACATTCAAAATATGTACGTATCTCGCCGCGCAAGGTAAAAATTGTATGCGATCTTATCAGGGGGAAGGATACACAAACAGCAAAGGCAATACTCATGCAAACCCCGAAAGCAGCTTCGGAGATTATGCTTAAGCTTCTTAGCAGTGCTGTGGCAAATGCGGAGAATAATCACGAAATGGATCCTGATAATCTCTTTGTATCTGAAACCTATGCAAATCCGGGGCCGATTCTAAAGAGAATTAGACCCGTGTCACGCGGAAGAGCGCATAGGATAAATAAAAGAACATCGCATATAACAATTGTAGTTGCGGAAAAGGA
>Ga0123356_10000740_pt1 | contig 36026 bp, 29 predicted proteins | sample TergutEmb28metaG_2_FD_92546 | JGI IMG/M metagenome (GOLD analysis project Ga0123356, IMG submission 92546) | Embiratermes neotenicus P3 segment gut microbial communities from Petit-Saut dam, French Guiana - Emb289 P3 | ecosystem: Host-associated > Arthropoda: Insects > Digestive system > Gut ...
AATATTATTCAATATTTTCTCTTGACATCAAATAGTTAGTCTCCATTTAAGTCGTATTATGAAGAATACCATAGCCGGGGTGTAAAATCAAATAACAAATAATTCACAAAATAAATTCTTGTGTTGAACGTGGAAAATATGTATAATTATCCGTGCCAATCTTTGCACAAAGAAGAAGCACACACAGGAAAGTATTAGGAGGGTCATACAATGCCAATAGTCACATCAACAGAAATGTTCAAGAAAGCATACGAAGGAAAATACGCGATAGGCGCATTTAATGTCAATAATCTTGAGATAATCCAGGGAATAACGGAAGCAGCAGCGGAGCTCAAAGCGCCACTGATCCTACAGGTATCCGCCGGAGCAAGAAAGTACGCAAAGCATGTTTACCTGATGAAACTCATCGAAGCCGCCGAAATCGACACAGGTCTGCCGATTTGTGTCCACCTCGACCACGGTGAAGATTTTGAGATTTGCAAATCATGTATTGACGGTGGCTTTACATCAGTCATGTTCGATGGATCAAAGCACTCATTTGAAGAAAATATCAAGCTGACAGCCGAAGTAGTAAAATACGCTCATGACAGAGGTGTTGTTGTCGAAGGTGAGCTTGGTAAGCTTGCGGGTATTGAGGATGATGTAAACGTATCGGAAGAAGACGCGGCATTCACACGTCCTGAAGAAGTTCAGGAGTTTGTAGAAAGAACGGGAGTTGACTCACTTGCGATCGCCATCGGTACAAGTCACGGTGCATATAAATTCAAACCCGGACAAAAACCGCATTTAAGATTTGATATCCTCGAGGAGATCTCAAAAAGGATCCCGAATTTCCCGATAGTATTGCACGGAGCATCATCGGTCGTTCCGGAATATGTCAAAGTCATCAATGAATACGGCGGTGATATGCCGGATGCAATAGGTATACCTGAAGATATGCTGCGCGAAGCTGCAAGATCAGCAGTATGTAAAATCAACATCGACTCAGATCTGCGTCTGGGTATGACTGCGGGAATAAGAGAACACTTTGCAAAATTCCCGTCACACTTCGACCCCCGCCAGTATCTCAGCCCGGGACGTGCCAATATCAAGGATCTGGTAATGCATAAAATCAATAGCGTGCTCGGCTGCGACGGAAAAGTTTAGGTCCCTGCAAATTAAGGTGTAATTTAAAGATTGGAGTTAAAAAATATATGTCAGACGTAAGCTACAACCCCTACCACAATGCACAAACGCAATTTGACGCAGTAGCGGAAAAACTCGATTTGGATCCGGGAATGAGAGAATTTCTGCGCCAGCCTATGCTGGAAACACACTTCACCATCCCTGTTAAAATGGATGATGGAACCACAAAAACCTTCAAAGGTTTCCGTATACGACACAATGACGCAAGAGGTCCGGCAAAAGGCGGGATCCGTTTCCATCCGCACGAAACCGATGACACAGTCCGCGCACTGTCGATGTGGATGACATGGAAATGCGCCACGGTCGATATCCCCCTCGGCGGAGGCAAAGGTGGAATAGTCTGTGACCCGCAATCTCTTTCAAAAGGCGAAATGGAAAGACTCTGTCGCGGTTATATCAGAGGAGTATGGAATCAGCTCGGACATGAAAAAGACATTCCGGCTCCCGATGTTGGCACAAACGCTCAATGTATGCTTTGGATGATGGATGAATATGAAACCATCACCGCAGGACGCTATCCCGGAGTTATCACAGGCAAACCTGTTGGTATGGGTGGCTCTCTCGGGCGTACCGAAGCCACAGGCTTTGGCTGCATATATGTACTTAAAGGTCTTCTAAGCAATATTAAATTGCCGATAGAGTCCACAACTGCAAGCATCCAGGGCTTTGGAAATGTTGCCGAATATGCTGCCCGTATGTATACTGAACTCGGCGGCAAAGTGATCGCTGTCTCATGCTGGAATCAAGCTGACAAAACAGCATATACATTCAAAAAAGCCGACGGATGCGATATTCCGAAACTCGTGGAAATAAAAGACCAATATGGAAGCATCGATAAAGAGAAAGCAATAGCCCTTGGCTACGAAGTTCTTCCGGGCGACGCATGGCTGAGTCAGGATGTTGATATTTTGATGCCTTGCGCTCTTGAGAACCAACTGACTCCGGCTGTCTTCCCGAATGTTTCCAAGCAGGTCAAAGTCATCCTCGAAGGTGCAAACGGTCCGACCACTCCCGACTGCGACCCGCTCATCCGCGAACGCGGCATAATACTGCTTCCTGACTTCCTTGCAAACGCAGGTGGTGTTACATGCAGTTACTTTGAGCAAGTCCAATGTAACATGAACTATTTCTGGAGCAAGGAAGAAGTTCTTGAGAAACTGGAATTTGCGATGACAAAGGCCTTCAACGCGGTATATGAACTGGCACAGGAAAAAGACGTTTATATGCGCGATGCTGCTTACATCATAGCGATCAACAGAGTCGCAAACGCAGTAAAACTACGCGGTTGGGCATAAATGTTTACTATAAAAGAAACCTCGACTTAAAAATCGAGGTTCCTTTTTAATGGTTTAATGGAAAGATAAGGAGCACTAATTTATGACAATTTCAGATGCAGGTGATCATCCTGTTGCTACACGTACCGGAAGTATGCGAACAATGGAAATCCCAACCAAACCTGATCCGTTTAATGTTTCAAGGATCATATTGGGGACCGCTCAGTATGGTACAAGAGTGCCTGAAGATATGGCATACAAGCTAATGGATCTATATTACAGTGAAGGCGGAACCACTATCGATACAGCAAACGTTTACGGTCGCTGGGGAAGCACCGGAGAGAGCCTTAGCGAAATGTACATCGGACGCTGGCTTAAAGCTAACGGACTGCGCGACAAGATGCAAATAATAACAAAAGGATGCCACGCTGATATGGCGACCTTGGATGTACTAAGGGTTGGCGCAGAGTACATCAGAGTTGATATTGAAGAGAGCTTAAATAATTTGCAAACAGACTATATCGATATTTATCAGTTACACAGAGATGATTTAAGTGTAGGTGTTGAAGAGATAATGGAATGCCTGCACGAATATATATTAAACGGTCGCATTCGTGCTATTTCATCATCAAACTGGACAACCGCTCGAATGGAAGCTGCAAATAAATATGCCCGGGATAATGACCTGACAGAGTTCAACGGCTCGGAAATCAACCGCAGCCTTGCTGTACTAAACCAGGGGGTAACCGGATCACCTGCTTCCTATATGACAGAGGAAGATTTTGATTATTACAGAAAGACCGGCATCCCTATATTTGCATGGGGCAGCCTCGGCGGCGGCTACATCATCAACGGTGTCAAAGGCACACCGGACAAAGTAAGCGCACTGTTTAAGGAAAAATTCCAAAACGAAGAAAGCGACCGCCGCATCGAAAACGTAAAACGAGTGATGGCATATAGTGGTCTTACTGCGGAAGAACTATGCGTTGCATATTTAACCAACCACGAAATCACAACTGCCGCTCTGATAGGAGTAGAGTTCCCCGAACAAATACCACCACTGATGAAAGCATCTGATTTGATCATCCCACAAGAAATGATCGAAGACTTAGAGAAATAAAAGAGCAATTTGTACAAAATAACCGGCTTTACGTTGACAATCAGTTTTGTTTTATATATTCTTTTTTAAATAAAATCGACACCGAAAGAAGAGGAGAATTTCTATGGGGGTTATCAAAGAGTCCAGTCATTTTTACAGGCAAAACAGGTTCCGTACACTTATGATCGAGGATGAGAGACAGCTCGATGTTATTCTCGATTCGCCGGATAAATCTCTGCTTGTTGAGGACGACAGAGGGTATTCGATGGAGAAAAAGACATTCAGGGAAAATGTCAAAGGCTCGGTCGAGGATACATTGCGAGCACGCTTGAAAGGCACAAAGGACGTAAATGCAGAGATCCTGCAAGTTTCATACGACTTCTTTTTTGGCGGGCGCAACAGGGAATATTTTCCTGACAGTGAAAAAACAGTACAGGCATACAAAGTCATCCATGATCTGGCAAAGGAGTACGGACTAAAATTCTCAGCAAGTATATCAAACCCGCTCGATCTCGGCGGCGGATATGTCAAAAAGCACGAGGAAGTCGGGTACTCATGGCATTATCACGAGGGAAAGATCGACTCATCCGGCAGGTATGACGTAAAGATGAGCTTACAGAAGCAGTGGTCAAACAATAAAGGACCTGTGCGACTGATCCTCGACCGTATAGTCGTCTATGCATTTCGCGAGGAGCGGTATGAGGATACTTGCTATTTCTACGTAAATCCCGATGAAATACTTGATATATCCGAAACCGCAAAGCTCGAAGAACTCAACAGCGAAGAGATATCAAAACGCGGAAACGGTTATGTTGCGGCACGGGTCATGGGTCAGTGGGCAGATGTGAAGCCCGGATATGACCGCTGCCTGACAGTACTTGTATACCGCACTCAGGAGCTTGACTACTTTTGCGACGGTGCGCTTGATTATATGAAGGGGATCATCGATCAGCATGCTGATGCCGGTATCACATATCAGGGGTTTTATTCAGATGAAATGCATATACAGTTCGACTGGGATTCCAATGTCCACTTTGCTTTAAACGAGGTAACGACACGTTATCTGACACCGAACTTTGCAAAAAAGTATGCAGCTCTTTACGGAGATCAGTTTAGCGATTTTGCTAAGTATCTGGTCTATTTTTCATACCATCAGCATGATTTTTGCGCATCGGAAAGAGACTTACCTGCACAACATATTTTCCTTCCCGGCGCTGAAGGCGTTTATCAGACATGGCTGTTCCGTAAGCGTTATTTTGAACTGCTCCAGGATGTTGTCGTTGAATTGTGTGTCAATGTTAAGGAGTACACGGAAGAAAAATTCCAAAATAAAGTCTATGCACATGGACATGCCACATGGAAAGAATCCCCCACTGTTGATAAAACCTACCCCGAAATGAGATGGTACAGTCTGCGGCGCGACGATTTATACAGCCGTTATGACTACCACCCCGAATATGTTTTTTCATCCTCCAGCATTGAGGCGATCTCTGCATGTTATGATTATTTCCGTTGGAACGATTACTTTACCGGCGGTGGTACAGATCACGGTGAGCACGGATACAGTGATCGAAACTATTACACACAGGCATTCGGTGCTTCGCTTATAGTGCTTAATAAAGAAAAGAACGGGTATGCCGGCGGATGGGGCTCACCTCAACCGATCATAGACAGGATGAATGCGGTGGGCAGAGTATATGGCTGTGGCGGCGGATTCCGCGGTATATCTAATGACAGCTTTGTGCAGAACAAAGAGACCCGCCTGACCGATGTGCTTGCTGTATATCCGCTTGACCTTTTCTACTCCGAAGAGCGCTTTGGAAGCTGGATGGTACAGTACGGATACTGTAATTATATAACAGAGATGAAGCTGTTGGAGAACGCCAAGGTCGGTGCAAACGGTGAACTGCTTGTCAACGGCAACTCATATAAAGCACTTGTGTTCTTTTATCAGTCTTTTGTCAGCGGTAAAACACTTGAGCTCCTCGAAAACTTTTTAGCAAAAGGCGGACGGGTGCTTTGGATGTCAACTCCTCCGGTCATGCGTTGGGATAATAACTCTGACACAGGTAAATGGTATGAGATGTTCGGTGTAAAACCCGGTGATGAACCTTTTCGCGGTATCATAGCAAAAGATGCTAAGGTACGTTTCGATGCAGCGGTCAATACCGAAGATATGGTTATCCCTACTGATATGCTCCCTGATTTTGTCTACGATGTTTCAGCAGACGGTGCAAAAGAAATCGCCTGGCTTGGCGACAAGGCTGTAGGATTTGAAAAGACCTTCCCGGGCGGCGGCAAGTCTTTATATCTTGCATTCCGTGCACGTGATGACCAATCCCGGTCTATGGGGCAGGACATCTCGACATTGTTTGATCTGCTGTGCCATATAGGTGCGTATGCTGCGGACGGAGGCGAGATCATCAGCCGCCCCGAATGCGCAAAGTATCTTGTCAGCCGCTTCCCCAACGAAGCTGTCTCGCTCGTGCGTCACTACCGCACATTTGAAGAGCGCTGGCCCGGACTGTACGGACGTGACCCGAAACAAGACGAGGAGTTCCTGCGAGGCAGAGAGCTGCCTTCAATGGAAATAGCACTTTCTAACGAGAAAATACTTGGACACAACATTGATTATCACGGTTCATGGACACTTTCCTACCGTCTTTTAGGCGATAAGCTCCACGGATTTTGCGGAAACGGAGGAAGCATTTCCATCGATGGTAAGGTTTATTCATTTGCAACACCCGGACCTGACCTGTGTTTTGCCAATGTTGACCCGGAGCATCTTGAAGCAAAAAAAGCAACTCTTGTCCATTACGGAGACGCAGGCAAGGTGACTATACCAAATACATCGGGTATGACGAACCCCAAAGCTGCTGTGTGTATCCTCAACCAAATGGAACCGGAGCGCGAAATACCTGTGGATGTTACCTCTGAAGAGATATCCGTAGTGTTTGATGTGTCTGCTGCAGGCAGATGGCTGATTATATGGGAGGACTGATCTTGAATAACATCAGACTTGGGATCTGTACAGATCCGGATAAAGCTTTTATCGTAAAAAAAGCCGGGTTCGACTTCTATGAACCCAAAGCATTTGACATGTATAGTGTTACCGATGAACAAATCGATGAGTGGGCGAAGATGCATGAGGATATCGGCATAAAAGCCGAAGCCATGAACTGTATGCTCATCGGCGACAAGCATCAGGTGACGGGACCAGCCGCAAATCATGATGTGATCCGTGAGTATCTCCTTACAATAGTCCCACGATGTGCAAGGATGGGTTGTAAGACGATCGTGTTCGGCTCTGCGTGGTCGCGAAATATGCCTGATGGCTTTTGTGACCGTGATCTTGCATATAAGCAAATATGTGAGTATCTCCAAATGGCGGCGGACATTTGTGCAGAATATGATATAAACATCGCGATCGAGCCGCTGTCGGCAACCGTAACTAATATCGTTTCATACGTCTCCGAGGGGCATTATGTGGCTCGTTTGGCACAGAGGGAAAATGTCCGGTTACTTGTAGATTTTTACGCAGCATCCTGTAACTATGAGAGTATTTACGGCGAACTTGTGGGATATGCCCGGACGATGGAACATCTGCATTTTAGCGCGGTAGATCGAAAATATCCGCGCAGGGACGATGCTTATTCTAAGGAATATGCAGTGTTCTTTAATGGTGTAAAAGATTCAGGATTCAATAGACGCATCAGCATTGAAGCCGGACATATCGGTGATGAGTATGAGGATATGCTCGAGGCGATGGCTGTGTTTAAACAATATCTGCAGGATTAGAACAATATTGTCGCACATTGCGGCGGAATGGAGATTAATATGTATAGAGCTGTATTTTCCGATGAACTTTTTATGGATGCAAAAGAAGCACTGCCGATCATCAAGAGCTGGGGCTGTGAATATGTTGACTTTCGCGGTATGGTCAACGGTAAGGGTATTGAGTTCCAGACTGACGAGGAACTCTATGAACTAAAAGCGCAAATGGACTCACTGGGACTTAAGATGGGTGTTTTCCAATCCTCATTATGCAAAGTGCATCTCCCTGATGAAGACCGGCAGAAAAAAGAACTCGAGAAACTTGAAGGTCTTATCCGTGCAACGGACATACTCGGCAGTAAACTTGTACGCTCGTTTTTTTACTGGCAGCCGGATGAAGTCGACCACAGCTTGTATGGTCAGCTTGCAGTACGGCCTGACCTGATGACACCGGTCGTTGATATGTTCCGCCCCGTGCTTAACCGCGCCCGTGAGGCAGGTCTTATAATCGGTTTCGAGAACTGCGGGATCACCTGTGACGAGGTTTTGGCATTCCTTAACGTTATAAATGTGCCTGAGTGGGGTATGGCGTGGGATCCGTCCAACGACTTGATGCATGTCCCTGCTGATAAACACGATGCACATTTTGTAAAGTGCTTGAAAAAAACAGTACTGATGCATTGCAAAGCTGTGGCAATAGTTGATGATCTGATCCCGGACGGTAAACGCGATCTTTCGGAGCATCGTGTTCCCTGGGTACGCGTTTTGCGTGGCGCACATGCCACCGGCCGTAATATACCGGTCTCGGTTGAGACACATAATCCTAAGGACAGCAATTACACACATGTGGAAGCTAGTAAAAAAGTGTACGACCTTCTTGGCAAAGCATGGCCTGCAAGTGCAGCGGCCGGTAGTATCGAAGACGCTGTTAAAGCTCCGGTAGAGGTCGAGTATCCGCCATGCCCATTCCTTGATGATCCCGTGCGGTTTGTCATCGTCGGTATGGGGATGGGACGAAATCGTGCCAATCATATAGTAACAAACCCCGCTATAAAGTTAATGGGTGTCTGTGACATCGATCTCAATAAAGCAAAGGAAGTCGGCGAGCTTCTTGATGTTAAATACAGCGATGATATCACTGTGTTTTTAAATGACCCGCAGGTTGAAGTAATGTATCTTGTTGTGCCCACAGGTCTTCATTGTAAGCTCGCAGAACAATGCTTGAATGCAGGTAAACATGTTCTGACAACCAAGCCTATGGATGTATCCGTAGACAATTGTGACAGAGCTATCAATCTTGCAAAAGAAAAAGGACTTCTTCTTGGTGTAGACTTTGATATGCGCCATTCCGCGGAAATGATGGAGCTTGTTGAAGCATCGAAACGCGGTTGGTTCGGACGTGTTCTTTCCGCTAGTGTTTCACTGTATATCGATAGAAAGCAGAAGTATTATGATGAGAACGGCGGGTGGCGCGGCACTTGGTCGCTCGACGGCGGCGGTCCATTGTGTAATCAAGGCGTCCATGAGATTGACCGCCTGCTTGAGGTTCTTGGCATGCCAAAGCGTGTGCGAGCAAGTATGAGCACACAAACGCACTTTATCGAAACAGAAGATATCGGCCGGTCTGAATGGGACTATGAAAATGGTCTTATAGTCCGTTTTGCCTCCACCACATCCTACCCGGTTCCGACATGGTATGCGCGCATTGAAATCCATGGCACAGCAGGCGCATATGTATATACAAACGGCGGTCCGGAGGGTAACCATGTGTGGTGGGCTAAAGACGATGGTGTGTGGAATGAGACTGCACCGTATCCGTTTAAGCGCCGCTGGCGTTCGGGCAGTGATAATTTTGCAAACTCAGTGAGAACGGGCGAGCCGCTCAGTATCTCCGGAGAAGTCGGACGCAAGTCATGCGTAATACTTGAAGCTATATATGCAAGTGCTAAAGGCAACGGTGATTGGGTGGATTTAAGGGACTGAAAATCATGATATTATTTCTCCGGTTGGGAGCAGCCTGCTGCCATCCCATTTCATCTCTACAAAAATAGCTCGCTCATTCGGCGATCTGTTCGGTGTGTGGATGGCTAAACAGAGCTTTCCGCACGGTGCGTTAAACAACATCCCGTGTCCTCCGTCGGCTTCATAACATGGTGATTCACTTTGTTTCCAAGGACCGCGCAACGTACCGTCTTCGGATACTGCCACTCCTATACAGTAGTTTCCTGTCTCCCCGAAAGACGACCAAAGCATCAGTAAAGTCCCGTCCTCTGTCCGGTGCATATATGGTCCGTCAGTGACGTAGCTTCCGGGTGCACGTCCTTTAAGAGGCTTTGCCCAGACTGCCTCGCTTGCACGAAAGAGAAGTTCCGGATCATCGGCGGCTGCGCGAAGGTCTGCGGTAAGCGGCATCATACATATCTCTCCGTCGCCGACCTGCTGCCATTCATGGCAAAATACCATCCAGGGGTCTCCCTTTTCGTCTATAAAGAGTGTACCGTCAAGGCACTCCCAATCCGCTGGTGTCACAGGGCCGTCGCTCCAGAGTTCAAACGGTCCGAGTGCGCTCTTTGAGCGGAGTATCGCAGTTCCCCTTCTGCCCTCTTTTGGCAGAAATGTTGCGAACATATAATACACACCATCATATACATGGACTTCAGGTGCCCAGAAATTCCGCTCTGACCAAAAATCCGGTGGTGGACGAAATGCCGGAAACGGTCCTTCCCAGTCAGTCGGACCTTTGCCGACATTGCGGTAAACGTCAAAACCGACACCGGCAGAGCGCCAGATATCAGGGTCTGTAGAGCCAAAAAGATATGTCTCGCCATTATCACATAATACAAAAGGATCGCGGATCTGAATGTCTTTTAGCTTTGGCATAAAGCACCTCCGATAGTGTTTGTTGTCACATGGTAATAGATAAAGAATTAAAAGTCAATGGAGGAGTGTTATTTGATGGATTGGATAAAAGTAAGACTGGACGGAGCAGGTGGGGTCGCTCTTGACAAAACCCAATTGGAATCTCTTTATGCCAGTGACCTAAGCTTTGAGCCGGATGAGCGAAGACTGCGTATTTTGCCTGATGGTGTCGTAGAACTGGCTGTTACTCAGAAACCATATATGCTCCATGCCAAGCTCCGTATCCCGATGTACGGCAATATTTGGGTCATGGCTCATAACTTTGGTAAAGGTTATGACGGGGATTTCGTTGACTTTGTCACGGAAGCCATACGCACATATATATATGAAGCCAAGGAACGCAGCAGTGATATTACCCTCTCTGCGGTCGCACAAGGTCATCTGGATGCCGCTACTGAGTTTGAGCGTCTTTCCAACCGTGGAGTAGACACAGGTGAAAACCGTTTATACGCATTGTCTCACGCAATATACGCTGCTGAAGCTGCACTCTTTGAATCGTCAATGGCAGTTGCTTATGCAAACCCCCGCAATGATTTGCGAATAGGTTGTAATTTTTTCCGTTATTCTTCACCGAACGCCCGCTATGCAAAGTACTTCAGCCAGGTTTTCGATTTTGCGACACTGCCGTTTTATCCTGACAGGACATCGCCCGAAAAGGGTAAATATACCTATGGATATATCGATAGTGCTCTTGAGTTCCTAACGTCGGCAAACATAACCGCCAAGGGTCATCCACTATGGTTCGGTCACGGCAGCGTCAATCCCAAGTGGCTTTTTGACTTGCCGTATGATGAGCTAAAAGAACATGCACGTGCACTTGCTCTCAACCATGTTGGCACATATAAAAACAGCATCCAGATTTGGGACTCAATGAATGAAGCTCATGACTGGGCTAACTGCTTTGAGCTGACACATGACCAGTCGATTGAACTGACACAAATCTGCTGTGACGCAGTACGCGAAGCAAATCCCTCGGCTACATCGATCGTCAATATTTGTCTGCCTTTTGCCGAATATGTTGCCGGGCGTTATACATGTTACGGAGCATTGCCGGAGCGTCTCCGCTCACCGCATGCATACTTTAAGGCACTAATGGAAAAAGGCGTAGACTTTGACGTCGTAGGTATCCAACTATACTTCCCCGCTCGCGATATGGTAGCCGTTTCTCGCATGCTTGATGTATTTAAGGCATTCGGAAAACCAATACATATTACAGAAATGGGCGTCAACGGCGGTCTGCGCGCACAAAGCGCAGGCTCAGGCAACAGCGCCGCATGGCAAGCCCAACAACTGAGCATGTCCGAGGGCCTATGGCACAACGCCTGGAACGAAAAAACGCAAGCAGACTGGATGGAACAGTTCTACACTCTATGCGCAGCAAGAGAAGAAGTCACGGCATTGACATGGTGGGATTTCATAGAACCCTCCTTCTCAGGCAACGGCGCCTTCCTCTACGAAGATGAAATACCAAGAGAGATATTCTTCAGACTTGGTGCACTTAAAAAGAGAATTACAACATGTAAGTAAGCAAATAAGATAATAAATATATCAAAGGTGGTATTTAATATGAAAATCACGGGGATCAAATTATACAATTACATTTCACCCTTTACCCCTAAATGGCCAAGTGCGAGCCGGTCATGCGGACCTTTGGATGTCTATCCCGAATACGCAAAAGCTCCGCGAAACCCGAATGTGGCAGGCGTCGGAGGAGCCGGTGAAGGCGAGATTTCAGGAGCTTTCATCGTTGTAACAACAGACGAAGGGATCAGCGGTGTCCACGGTCCTATCAACTACCGTTCACAGCTACTTGTTATTATGGACGGATTGTGCAATCACATCATTGGACGTGACCCTCTTGATACCCGAATGCTGTGGGATATCATGAGCCGATATGAACGCCATGCAAGGAGCGGGCTGATGCTCATGGCTATCAGTGCTGTTGATATCGCATTATGGGATCTCAAAGGCAAGATCCTTGGTCAACCGGTATATAAGCTGCTTGGCGGCGGCAGAAATAAACTGCGTCCGTATATAAGCACGCTTGGATTTTCGACCGAAGAACCGGCGCATATCCGTGAAAAGGCTCTGGAGATCAGGGAAATGGGATTTGGTGCACAGAAATGGTTTTTCCGTTACGGTCCCGGCGACGGTGTACAAGGTATGCGTAAGAATCTGGAGATGGCATTTATTTTACGCGAAACGCTTGGGGATGATTATGAGCTTATGTTTGATTGCTGGATGGGTTGGAGCGTCACATACGCAAAAACGATATTCCGCGAGCTGCGCAATGTAAAACCGATGTGGGTCGAAGAGGTCTTACGCCCACACATGTACGATGGATACAGACTTTTAAAAGCGGATACCGACGTCCCGCTATCAGCAGGTGAGCATCTTTATACTCGAATGGAAGTTAATCAATATCTGCGTGACGGTATTTTTGATGTTATGCAGTCTGACCCCGAATGGTGCGGCGGTATAACTGAAACACTGCGCATAGGTGATCTTTGCGAAATGTACGGGACACGGTTTATCCCCCACGGACACAGTTTCCATCCCGCAATGCATGTCGTTGCGGCAATGCCGCCTGACATTTGTCCCTATGTGGAATGCCTGTTGCAGATTTACCATGCGAAAAACCATTTCTACCAACATATGCCGTTGGATGATGAAGGATTTATGGTTCTCAACGACACTCCCGGACTGGGTGAGGATGTAGACATGGAAAAAATCACACGAGAAAGTGAAATAGTTGAATTTACGCTTTGATCACAGTACTTTTCACTTGCTGACTGTTAATAGTTTATTAACATTTCTTAACAAACCATATTTACAAATCGTAAAAAAAATGCTACAATGGGCGAAATGTACAAGTGTTAACGTTTTCAAATGCCTGTTGATTGGGTATAAGTAGTAAAAAACACGTTATAAGCAACGGGGAGTAGTAGTATTGAAGAAGTTCATAGCCAATAACGCAGCGGGATATCTCTTTTTATTGCCTTGGTTTTTCGGAATATTCGGACTGACCTTATATCCGATGGCTATGTCTGTTTACTATTCATTTACGGAGTTTAGCATGCTCAAACCTCCGGAATGGATCGGCGTGGAAAACTATGTAAGATTATTCACCAACGACGCCCGATACCTTAACTCTCTCGGGGTCACGTTCCGTTTTGTATTTCTTTCTGTTCCGATCAGATTAGCCTTTGCACTGTTCATAGCGATAATAATGAACCAGAAACTCAGATTGATAGGCTTCTACCGCACAGTTTATTATATCCCTTCCCTTCTGGGCGGTTCGGTCGCTATAGCAATACTTTGGCGACAACTGTTTCTCAGAGACGGCGTCGTAAATGCTTTCATCCTGGAGCTCACCGGCTGGCAAGGACCTGCTTGGATCGCACATCCGGATTACGCGCTGTACGCCATTATCTTACTTGGTGTATGGCAATTCGGTTCGTCTATGATCATTTTCCTGGCAGGACTCAAGCAAATACCTGTAGAATACTACGAGGCTGCCAGTGTGGACGGAGCAACAAAATGGCAACAGTTTTTATTCATCACCATTCCGGCACTCACACCCGTAATTTTCTTCAATCTGGTAATGCAGATGATTTCGGCATTTCAATCATTCACGCAGGTCTTTATTATCAGCGGAGGTGCAGGAGGACCGATCGACTCAACAATGTTCTACTCATTGTATCTCTTCATTACGGCATTTTCATTCTTCGAAATGGGATACGCTTCCTCAATGGCGTGGATACTGCTTACTATCATCGCTGTCTTTACAGCACTGGTGTTCAAGTCATCATCGTATTGGGTTTCATACGGCGAAGGCAGATAATAAAAAGCTTTAAGAAAGGTGGGCTGTTATGTCCTCTATAAGTGAACCGGCCCACAGACCCGAGAGGCCGCGCATGAGCAAAAAGACAAGAGATTTTATAACAAAAGCAATCTCTCATATATTCATAATCTTTTTTGGCGCATTTATGATGTATCCGATCATATGGATGTTCGGTGCTTCGTTGACGCCGGGTGTTATGATTTTCAGTAATACGAGTGTGTTTCCGGAAAATCCCACGTTTAATAACTATATAGTCGGATGGCAAGGTATCGGTCGCATTCCTTTCAGTACATTCCTCATCAACTCCGGTATCATAAGCTTTGCAACCATCGCCGGCAACTTGTTTTCATGTGCGCTTGCCGGATATGCCTTTGCCCGTCTCAAGTTTGCCTTAAGAAACGTATGGTTTGCGATCATGCTGCTGACGATCATGCTTCCGGGCCAAGTTACGCTAATCCCGCAATATATCATGTTCTTAAATTACGGATGGATAGATACATATTTACCGCTGATAGTCCCCACTTTCCTTGCTACGAACTCATTTTTCATCTTCTTGATGGTTCAGTTTATACGCGGACTGCCGGTCCATCTGGACGAAGCTGCGACTATTGACGGATGCAATAAGTTTGGGATATTCACCCGCATCATCCTTCCCCTTTGTGTTCCGGCTTTGGTTACACTGGCGATATTCTCGTTCCTCGGGTCTTGGGATAACTTCTTCGGGCCGCTGATCTATATTAACACGCCGTCGAAGTTTACGGTCCAGCTTGGAGTTCGTATGTTCAGAGATGCCACTGCCGAATCCAACTGGGGTCCAATGTTTGCAATGTCGATAGTGACACTTCTTCCCCCGCTGATAGTCTTCTTGTCGATGCAGAAGTACTTTGTACAAGGTATCTCCACAAGTGGTCTTAAGGGATAAAAACTTCCCTTTTAATAGACGCGATTTTTATGAATCACATATTATTTAGGAGGAAAAACATGAAAAAAATCGTAGGCATTATTCTTGTCGCAGTCCTATTGCTTGCAGCATGCGCACCAGCCGCACCGTCCGGTCCGGCAGCAACGCAGGCTCCGGCAACGGCTGCACCGACAACGGCACCTGCAGCAACACCAACACCGGCAGCACCCGCAGAACCCGATGACATCGAGCTTCGCTTTGCATGGTGGGGCAGTGACTCACGTCACGAGCGCACACTGTCAGTCATCGACAACTTCGAAAAAGAATTCCCGCATATCACAGTTCTGGGTGAATACGCTCCCTTTGACGGCTTCCAGGATGCTCTGAACATCCAAATCGCCGGAGGCAACCCACCCGATCTTATCCAACAGGGCGGAGACTACCCCTTAATGGTCAACATGGAAGTAGTTCTGGAACTCGAGAGCTTTGTAGGCAATGAGTTTGACGACACATACTTTGACAAAGACGTGCTCGAAACAGGATCAATGAACGGTCATTTGTATGCGATCAGCCTCGGCACAAATATGCCGACATTGGTATATAACAGGACCCTTCTGGAATCAGTAGGAGCACCATTACCTCCGGACAGAGCAACCTTTGCTGAACTTGCTGACTATTTTGAAAGCATTCAACCGCTCATGCCCGCCGGAACCTATGCAATGTCAGACCTGTCCCAATTCAACAATGGTTTGTCACAGTTCTTAAGAATGAGAAACAGACCTTTCTGGAACAACCACGAAACACAAGTTGTGGAATCAGATCTTGTTGATTGGCTCACAATGGTTCAAGACTGGCGCGACAGAGGATTCGTTCCTCCGTATGATGTATCCATTCAGTTCAACGGTGTAGGCCCTGAGCAGAGTGCGATCGTAACAAGAGTAGTCGCTGTATCTTCATTCTGGTCAAACCAACTTGTTGGTCATCAGGGACTCACTGAAGACGATCTCGAATTAGGCCAAATGCCTGTTCCGCTTCCGGGCGAACTTAACGGCTTATGGATCCAGCCCAGCCAGTACCTCTGTGTTGCAAGAGTTTCTGAAAACCCTGCAGCAGCAGTACAGTTTATCAACTTCTTCGTTAACAATCCCGAATCAGGTCTTATCCTCGGAAACGACCGCGGCATTTCCAGTAACAGCCAGGTTCGCGAAGCCAAAATGGCTGTAGCCAACGAAGTAGACGAAAAAGTGTATGCTTACTATGCAACAGCAACAGAGCGTACCAGAGCAATGTATCATAACTCACCGGTTCAGGCTCAGTGGAACAACGAAAACGATCTGATCCAAGAGACATTCGGCTTTGGAAGACTCACGATCGAACAAGCAGCAAAAGAAATGTATGATACAATTCAAAGGCTTCTCGGATAATCAATATTCTTTGAGAATGCAAATACAGTAGCGTTAGAGAGCCGGCTTAATAAACCGGCTCTCTATTTTAAAAAGGGGTTTGTTATGGAAAGAATAAAAAACTTGCTTGACGGCAACGCTGAAAACTATATTTTACCTTTTTTCTGGCAGCATGGCGAAGATGAGCCAACACTGCGCGAGTACATGGGAGCGATCCAGGCAAGCGGGATAGGCGCTGTATGTTTGGAATCACGCCCGCACAAAGATTTTTGCGGACCTAAATGGTGGCAGGATCTGGATGTTATTCTGGATGAAGCAAGAACGCGTGATATGAAGGTATGGATACTTGACGATTCTCACTTCCCTACCGGATTTGCCAATGGTGCCTTAAAGGACGCAGACCCCGAACTGCATAAGCAATTCCTTTTTATGCAATATACCGATTTTAACGGTCATTTGCCAAATCTCTCCCTGAATGTAAGAGCGCTGATCAAAGATGCACCTCCCACCCGGATGGCTCCACCCAGAGGAACTCCACGGGTTTTTGACGACGATAAAGTTCTTTGTGTTATAGCTTCCAGACTAACAAAAGGCAATAATGTAGACGATACATTGCTCGATATCACGGATAAAATAAACGGTGACTGGCTCTACTGGGACGATCCGCCGAAAGGTATGTGGCGTATATATGTGGTGTTCACAACCCGTAATAACGGCGGTCATGCCGATTACATCAATATGATCGACCATGATTCCTGTCATATGATGATAGAGCATGTTTACGAAAAACATTATGAGCACTATGCTGCTGATTTTGGAAAGACGATCGTCGGCTTTTTCTCTGACGAACCTTCGCTTGGTAATGTGGCGGGAATGTTTGATTATTCGGAGAGTATCGGACGCAAGCGTATGCCACTACCCTGGAATAAGGATATGGCCGGGTTGCTGGAAACGTCTCTTGGTACTGAATGGATGCGCAACTTACCAGCCCTTTGGTATAACGCAGGCGGTGAAACACTGTGTGCCCATACACGTTATGCATACATGGACGCGATGACCCGGCTTGTCGAAAAGAACTTCAGCGGTCAGCTCGGCAAATGGTGTGAAGATCACGGTGTAATGTACATTGGACACATTATCGAAGATAACAATCTTCACGCGCGTCTTTCTGCCAGCCTCGGACATTTTTACCGGTCGATGGACGGTCAGCATATGTCCGGCATTGATATTATAGGTAATCAGGTTCTGCCGGAAGGTGAAGATCATTTCAGGTTTAGACCTTTCGATGACGGTCTGGATGGTGAGTTTTATCATTTCGCTCTGAGTAAACTCGGTTCTTCCCACGCCCATATCGACCCTAAAAAGAAAGGTCGTGCCATGTGCGAGGTGTTCGGAGATTACGGTTGGAGCTGCGGCACCCGGCTTATGAAATATCTTACGGACCATATGTTGGTGCGTGGTATAAACTATGTGGTACCACATGCTTTCAGCCCGAAGGATTTCCCGGACACTGACTGTCCTCCGCATTTTTATGCACATGGCGAAAACCCGCTGTACCGCCACTTCGGCAAGCTGATGCGTTATATGAACCGTCTTTGCCATATTTTTAACGATGGCTTACATGTTTGTGACGTGGCTGTTTTATATCATGGTGAAGCAGAGTGGGCCGGGGATTATATGCTATCTCAAAAGCCCGCCCGCGTACTTGCCGAAAACCAGATCGACTATGATATTCTTCCATCCGATGTGTTTGCACATCCCGGGTATTTTAATGCAAAACTTGACGGAGAGCTATATGTCAATGGTGAAAACTACGGGGCATTGGTGATCCCCTACTCACAGTTTATCACTAAGGCTGTTGCTGAGTTTATTAAATCAAATTCGGCAAGATTCCCAATCGTTTTCATCGACAGTTCACCGGACGGGATTTGTGATATGACTGATGGACAAGAGCAGACAGCTTTACTCGAGCATGTAAAGGACTGCCCGACAGTCCTGTTGAAGGATCTGCCGGACTTCCTTGAAAAACACAACTGTCGCAGTATACGTGTGTCACCGGAGTTTAAGTACATCCGGTTTCAGCGGTACAGGCACACAGACAGTGAGTATTATATGTTCAGTAATGAAGCTCTGATAGATGTCTTTGACGGCTATGTAGACCTTCCGGTTGCCGGAGACGCAGTCATATACGACGCTATGGAAAATGTACTGCGACCTGTTCGAAGTCAGCCGCTTGGTGAAGGAACTCGCGTTTATTTAAAGCTTGCGCCATATGAATCAGTTGTGCTTTGCATCGGCAAAACGCAAGATGTCGAAAAGCCCGAAGAACCTGTGGCGGAGCGACTTTCTGACGGAAACACACTGGAACTGACAGGATCTTGGGACGTTTCGGTGGTGTCATCCAAAGAATATCCGGACTTCAAAGCATTCAAAACATGCACGCAGCTTACGGATATCGGTTTGGAGCTTCCGGAGTTTTCGGGATTTATACGTTATGAGACCAGGTTTACTACAGACAGCGCCGGCGATGCATATCTGGAATTCGACGATGCATATGAAGGTGTAGAGGTTTGGCTTAACGATCATTACGTAAACATGAAGATTTGTCCGCCTTACCGGTTCGACTTGTCGGGTTTACTCAAGAGCGGGGAAAACGTTTTACGTGTTGAGGTCGCAAACACTCTCGATCGAAAGGTACGGACGATACTCGGACACGGGTTGGGGCATTCACTCAGAAGACGCAGCGCGATAATTGAACCTTCGGGACTTATCGGCGGTGCCCGGCTTAAATATTACAGACGTTTAAAATAGTTGAAAATGAGTTCTTCACTTTCCGGCAATGCTTCATGTCCGTGATTTGGATATATTTCGCAGGATTTCTTTGACGTGATTTTATTATATGCTGCAAATTGTGTGGAGGGTGGGCAAATCTCATCCATTAAGGTAATAAACATATATGTCTCACCTTTGATTCTTGGTGCAAGGTTTGATACATCAATATAACCCAATGTTTCAAGCATGCTTTCGAATTGTATATGTCTTGGTTCAAGGTTGCGAATAAAATATGCGAGTTCTTCATAAGCACCCTTTAAGAGATCCATTTCCCAAACTCTTTTATAGTCTGATAAAAACGGGTATACAGGTGCGTTCATTTTGACTCCCGGCTCCAGGGCAGCGCAAGCGAGCGTCAAAGCTCCCCCCTGTGAAGCGCCTGTTGCACCGATCCTGTTTTCGTCAACGAAATCCATACTCATAAGGATCCTTGCTACTTTTGCTGTATCCAGAAAAACATTTCTGAAGAAGAGGTTATCCGGATTTCTGTCGGCAAGCCCTCTGATTATATGTCCTCTCAGTGTGTTGCCTGTAACATTGTGTGAATCCTCAGAACGGCCCATTTGTCCGCGCACGTCCATAGCGAGTACGGCATATCCTGCGTAGGCATAAGGCAGTTTTAAAAACCAGCTTCCTGAGTTTAAAGAATAACCGTGGAACATAGCGATCCCCGGGATTTTTCCTTCTACTTTTTCGGGACGCAGAAACTTGCAGCATACACGTGCTCCGCCTACTCCCGTAAAGTACAGATAATCGCAAAGTACACCCGGAGCGGAAAACTCGGCTTTTTCGAGCGTATAGTCAAGTCCTGTTTCGTCCAGTTCTTTTAACGCTCTATCCCAAAAACTGTCAAAATCCTTTGGCACGGGGCTTATCCCCGTATATTCCCTTAACTTTTCAAGCGGAAAATCTAATTGCGGCATATCATATGCTCCTCCTTTTTCTGAGCTATTTTGTAAATATTATAACAGAAAACCAATCAAAGTGTACTTCTTTCTTAGATTAGTCCATACACATGAAGAACTTGACCATATGGTCAAGTTAGTGTATATTATTGTCAATATAGCGGGATTGTGTAACGGTAGCACGACAGACTCTGACTCTGTTTGTCTGGGTTCAAATCCTAGTCCCGCTGCCATAAAGGAAATGGTCATGAGTGACCATTTTCTTGTATCAGAGGAAAAGGAGTAAAGAGTATGATGTCAAATCAAAGTGAATCAGGCTACAACGATAAACATGCGGTTATTACGGGCGGTTCAAATGGGATCGGGCGATGTATTGCTGAGACTTTCCTGCGGGAAGGAGCAGCCGTTACTGTCATCGATATTGATAAACGAGATTTTGAGAATGTACGTTTTTATCGTGGTGATATCTCAGAAAAAAGCACCCTTGAGGATTTTATCGTGTGGCTTGACAAGCCTGTGGATTTTCTCATCAACAATGCTTGTATCAGTCGCAGAGGGCTATTATCCGACTGTTCATATGAAGATTTTGAGTACGTTCAGCGTGTTGGTGTTACAGCACCATATTATCTGACAAGTCTGCTTTATAAAAATGATCTTTTTGCTCCGGGAGCGTCAATAGTGAATATCGCTTCAACAAGAGCACTTCAATCACAAGCTGATACTGAGGCTTATTCTGCGACAAAGGGTGGGATTTATGCTCTTACTCACGCGTTGGCCGTCAGTCTCACAGGGCGTGCACGTGTCAATAGTATCAGCCCCGGCTGGATCGATACTTCGGTAGTGTACGATCACTCTGAGCCGGATATGAAGCAACACCTCAGCGGGCGAGTTGGTATTCCGCAGGATATCGCCGATATGGTGCTTTATCTCTGTAGTGAAAAAGCGGGATTTATCACAGGTGAAAATATAACGATCGACGGCGGTATGAGCAAGCTGATGGTATATAACGACGACCGCGGCTGGAAGTTTGGTTGATCATATGGATGGCAAAAGGGTCTCCTTTCCTCATGTTTATATTATTCTGCTTATATTGATCCTGCTGGCTTGTATTATGACATACATCGTCCCTGCGGGTCAGTTTGAACGTGTTTTTGATGAGACAAGCCAACAGACTCTTGTCATTGCAAGCAGCTTTGAGCATATTGAAAGGACACCCATTGCACCTTGGATGATACCGGTAAAGTTTTTTGAAACGCTGACGAGCCGGAGCATTGCTCAGATAATATTTTTTATTGTTATATTAAGTGCTTCTTTTGAGTTGATCACGCAATCAATAGGTATTGAATCGCTGTCGGCGAATCTTGCTAAGGCATTTAAAAAAAATTCATTCTTATCGGTTTCGGTTTTAGTCACGTTATTTTCTATTGCGGGATTTACTATGGGAATGACTACCGAAGCCGTTATGTTCCTTCCAATCACAATAGCCGTTGTAAGTGCATTGGGTTATGACAAAGTAATAGCTATGTCACTTATATTCGTGGGAACAAACATCGGGTTTACTGCAGGGATTTTTAATCCATTTTCAGTAGGAATAGCTCAGTCTATTGCTGAATTACCCTTGTATTCGGGAGCATGGATCAGGTGGCTTATTTGGGTCACTCTGCTAATTCCCGGGTGTATTTACACACACAGGTACGCTATGAAGACAAAAGTGAGCGGTGAATATGCCGGCGATGGGATTGAGATCGGTACAGGTTCCGGGCAAGAAGCAGGTGGACAGGAAACAGACGAAACCCCGCCTAAGATAACAGCAGGGCAAGTCATTACTATGTGCATTCTAGTACTGGCTTTAATAACTGTTGCATTTGGTATAACCAGATTCGGATGGTTTTTACCGGAGATCGCTGTTGTATTTTTGCTTGCCGGGATCGCTGCGGCATTTTGCGGGAGACTTGGAGTCAATAAAAGCTGCGAGCTTTTTACATCCGGTGCAAAAAAAATCATGGGTGGTGTATTTATCATCGGCTTTGCTGCTACGATCCGAACAGTTCTTAACGACGGTAATATACTCGACACAATATCCAACGTACTCATCGGACAGGTCGGAGCGTTACCGGGTTGGTTACAACTTCCCGGTCTTATGTGGGGAAACGCTATTCTCGACTTGCTAATAACATCGGCATCGGGAGGTGCAGTTATTGTTATGCCTATTATGGTGCCGATGGCTGACGTACTCGGCTTTAGCAGACAGGCTGCTGTACTCGCCTATCAGCTAGGCGACGGCATTCCCAACTTAACAACCCCGCTATCCACCACTCTCAATGTTGCCATTGCTATGTCAGGTATATCTTTTGGCAAATGGCTAAGATTTTATTTCCCACTTGTCGGAATCAACATGATAATCGGTACATTGATAATGCTGCTGGCTGGAATTGTCGGATACTAGGGTTTTGCTTTGCCTGTTGTGCTTCTTTTTATGAGTGAAGCGGTCATTGTGTGGCCGTTTTTGTTTTGCGGGTTTTTAATTACAGATATTGCAAGGTCAAGGGCGTTTTTTGCGAGTTCTGTTTCGCTAATAGCCAGAGTGGTTATTGAGAACGAAGCAATGCTACTTAGAAATAAGTCGTCATGTCCGATAACGGAAATATCATCCGGTACTTTAATGCCGCTCAGCTTCAACTCATCTATCACACCTATTGCCATCAAGTCGCTTGCACAACAGATAGCGGTTGGTGTTTTGTTTTCTTTTAGCAGTTTTCTTACAAGTACCTTCCCTGCTCCGTATGTGTCGGAACTGTCGCCTTGCCGGTATACTGTTCCCGGCAATCCCAATTCATTCATCGCAGACTGATATCCTTTGATTTTTTGCTCAATAGTATTATTATCCGGTGCGTAAACAGCAAGGGTGATATCCCTGTGTCCCAGGTTATACAGGTGCTCTACAGCAATGCGCAGCCCATGACTGTAATCCATTGTTATATAATGCTCTTCTTCATCACCTGTTTTTCCGCCAATAAAAACAACCGGCACTTTACCCCGGCATATCTCTAAAACATGTGAGACATCGCTGGATATCGGTGATATAAGAAGTGCACTGGCGTTATTTTCGCACATGAGTTGACATAGTTGCTTTTCAAGTTCGATATCACGGTTGCTGCTGCCAAGTAGAACCGTCATTTCGCGCCTTGCGGCTTCGGCGCTTATGTACTCATAGTCCATATTGTACGCTGTCTGGCTTCCCATTGACGGCACTATCATGCCAATACTGACCGGTACACTCCTTTTTACTAAAGCTCTTGCCATTACATTGGGTGTATATCCGATTTTTTTGGCAATTTTTTTGATCTTTTCAGTCGTCTCTTTTGTGATCCTGCGATCGTCAAGAAGTGCTCTTGACACTGTTGAATGAGAAACCCCTGCAATCTTGGCAATGGTCTTGATAGTCGGCTTATTACTACTTCCGTTACTCATTGTGCATATCCTTTTTTTGTTTTACATATATTTTACATTATATCATAGCCGTCTTGTATTGACGATAGTGGTGTGCTCATGTTATAATTAATGCACACGTTTGCATTAATGTCAACAGAATGTTCCATGGAGGGCTCGTTATGTACATTGTAGACTTCGCAAAAAACCTGTTTAAGAAGGCAAATATAGGCGTGATCGTGTATCTTTTTTTGAATATTACGTTGTATATTTCATTGCTCGGCGGCTTCAGTGATGGTGGAATGGCAGCAGTGGGACTTATTTTGTATTTGATATGTCTGTGCATTGCCTTGTCCCCTGTCGGAGAGTGGATATTACGTTTACAGACAGGATGTAAGAAGATAAAAAGAAATGATTATCTGGCACGGATCATGCCTCTTTTTAATGAGGTATATGCACAGGCTAAAGCCAAGGATCCATCTATTTCAGATGCTGTCAATATCTATATGTCAGAGGATGCCGATCCTAATGCATTTGCTACAGGTCGTAAAACGATTTGTATGACCAAGGGGATGCTTAGTTATACTGATGCTCAAATAAAGGGAACGCTTGCACATGAGTTTGCACATCTGGCACATAAGGATACCGACCTTATCTTGCTTATTTCAGTCGGAAACCTGCTGATGACGATCCTTTTTATCATATACAGGATCATAATTAATTTCATCATTCTGATTTTTGCTGTCGGTTTAAGGATGGGATTTCTTGGGTCGTTTTTCACAAGCTTGTTTATCAACGGCATTTTATCATTCTTCATGTGGGTATGGACAAAAATCGGAATACTCCTTGTCATGCACTCAAGCAGGCAGAATGAATACTTGGCTGATCAGTTTGCGGCAGAACTTGGTTATAGTAATGATTTGTGTGCAGTGCTCGACAGCTTTGATTCGGGATCGGGAAAAAAGGGGATTTGGGCAAACTTAAAATCAACTCACCCCGACACAAACGAGCGTATTGCCAGGCTTCAAGAGTTTGGTGCGACATACACCAATGCTTATGGTCACAGCATACAGTCTGTGAATACTGCTCCACAGATGTATGGCTATCAGCATCAAACACCACCTGTTCTTCCCCCGCAAGGGACCGGATATAACCAGCCTCCACAGGGTTATCAGCCGTCTTCGCAACCAATGGGAATGGCAGCTTTTGCACCTGCAGGTTCAGCAGTACAGCAGCCTCAGGAGTTTAGTGCACCTCCGCAGCCATCGGCATCGGCATCGGCATCGGTACCATTTAACAATGGTGACCTTGTCTTTGCGCATTGGCGTCATGATGGTTATTATTATGCCGGGTACATAGACGGAATCAAGGATAATTGGGTTTCTATTGTATTTACGGATGGCGGAAGTGACACGGTTAGTGTTGATGAGGTCTTGGAAATCGAAACCTCGCTGTCTCAGATGAGTCTTCAAGGAAACTGGGAAAACGGAGGATTGTTTTACACATGCCGACTTCAGTCTTATAATAACGGATATTGTACCGTTATCTATGATGATGACGGTGTAGTTGAAACACTCTCAATAAACCAGGTCCGTGTAGTAAGACCACCAGTCACGGCACAGGTTCAGCAGCCACCTCCGGTAATGCAGCCACCACCGCCGCCGATAGTGCAACAGCCTCCACCACCTCCTCCGCCGGTAGTACAACAGCCTCCACCTCCTCCTCCGATAGTTCAAGTTCAACAACCATCTCCGCCACCAGTCGTGCAGCAGTCTCCACCATCGGAAGAGCTACGGCAAACAGAAATTCAGCGTTTGTGTTCGGAGTGCGGTAGTATGTTATCTGCGGCCGGTAAGTTCTGTGCTGATTGCGGTACTTTCCTTATTACACCATCCGAGGCCGAACGGAATGTTTGCTGGCAGTGTTTTAGTGAACTCCAGCATGGCAAGAAGTTTTGTGCCGATTGTGGTGCCACTGCCGAAAAGCCACCTGAAGAAGTTGTGATTCCCATATGTATAGTATGCGGATGTGATCTCGACGAGGGTGACTCATTTTGCGGCGAATGCGGCGCGCCTGTTTAGTTAGGAGGTCTTCTTATTATGATATGTCCAAATTGCGGTGCAGATGTAGCACAAGGTAAGAAGTTTTGCACCAAGTGTGCAACACCGCTTCTATGTAAAGAGTGCGGCAGTGAGTTAAGTCTAGGCAAGAAATTTTGCGCTGACTGCGGCACTCCTGTTCAGGGTGTCGCAGCGCCTACTGTAGCCACAGAGGTGCCTCAAGCACCATCTCCATCGCCGATCGTTGCCGCTCCTGAGCCGCCACCTCCTCAAATTGCACAACAACCTTATGCTCCCATCCCGCCTATCCCACCGATCGCCACTATCCCGGAGCCGCGAACCCCCGCCATGCCCCCAAAGAAATCGAAAAAAGGCGGCGTCATTGCAGCAGTGGCGGCAGTCCTTGTTCTCGGGTGCGTTGCCGGTGGTCACTTTATGAATCTTTATACTCTTCCATTCCTTCCGGAGAGAGCACCAATGGAGGATTCGAATAACCCTGAAACTATTCAAAACAATGATAATGATGATAAAAACAATAACGACACAAACGAACCCGATGCTGAGATAAATAATCAACCACCTGATGCCGGTCAGGATATTGTGTCGGACCGTAGATTGGCGTATTTGATATCGTTATTAAATGAGCATGTGCTTGGTGAACCGGGTTTCGATTTCATTACTGTTGAAGAGCATCCTGATTATTTTATCGTACGACTTGAATCCGATGTATTATTCTCTCCCGGATCTGCGAGTATTAGTCCTGAAATGATTAGTTATTTAAATCGTTTTAGCCCACACATTATGCATGCTGACGCTTTCTACTCCATCGAAGGACACACAGACGACCTCCCGATAAGCACACCGCAGTTTCCGAGCAACTGGCATTTATCACAGGCAAGGGCTATTGCAGTTGGAGAATTGCTCTTTCCCCATGAATATAATACAGAAACTGTAGTTATGGTTGGTCAGGGTGGTCATATACCGATAGATACCAGCGGTACTCCCGAAGCCCGGGCACGAAACAGGCGTATAGAAATAATAATCTTCATGGCTGATCTGCCACAGGGACAAACACAACAACCCAGTCAAACACAGCCACCCACGCAAGTACAGCCTCCGGCGCAAACACCTCCTCCCGTACAGGCTCTGACACCATCAGAAATATGGGGAACATGGGACACAGGTGTATTAGACAACGGCTTAAGAATGATATATACTTTTGATATCAATATGAGCTTTACCAGTCTGATTTATGTCGAACACTCAGATTTCCTGGAAGAAACAATAGGTACATACTCTATTTCAGGCAATACTGTATTGTTTGAAGGCGTAAGCACTCAATGGTTCGAAGGTGATCTGGAAGAATGGGACACAGAATACACCCTTGAAATATCATTATCCGGAACTACAATGTCAGTATTGGCATATGACGGAACAATTTACACATTTAAGCGCACATAGATCAGAGTTTTTAAGAAAGACCGGGTATTAAAATGAACAAGCGAAATAAAGTTATCACAGCAATTGTCCTCGCACTTATAATGATTTTTACACTGGCAGCTTGTGGAGGTGGTGAGACTGCCGTGCAGAGAACTCCACCACCTATCCCGCCGACTCCTCAGCCTGCTGCTACCGCGACTCCTGCTGCTGCAACTCCCGAGCCGGAGAAAGATGCCGATGAGTCAGATTCGCCGACCGAAGCACCGGTCAGCAGTGCAGGAGGCATTTTCCCATTTGCATTTACTACTCAAGATCTTTATGGAAACACTGTCACAGAAGCTTCGTTTGGCGAAAAAGAATTATTCTTTATCCACTTTTGGGGAACATGGTGTCCCCCCTGTATAGCTGAAATGCCTGATATAGGGCAAGTGATATATGATTATGCAGATAGAGTCGGCTTTTTGATGCTGCTTCATGATTTTGATAATACCGAGGGAATCAATAATATATATTCTGCATCGGGTATCACCGAAACAACACCTGTCGTCACAACATGCTATAGGAATACTTTTTCTGACCAACATGTGATTACACAATGGTTGGGATCGACCGGCGTCGTGCCGACGACCGTTATCATTGATGCTGAAGGTAACCTGATCGAGCTTATGCCCGGAGCACACTTTTCAAACTATGGCAGATATCTTGACTTCTATCTGAATAATCCCGGTCATCTATCAAATGAACCCGCTATTGCACTTGACAAATCGACGTATGCACCCGGAGAAAACATAGAAGTAACCATTACAGGAATTACACAAGAAATGGTTGACTCGGGGGGCTGGGTAGGTGTATTCAATGCAGATGCACCGCATAGTGCCTGGGGTGATTTGAATATCTGGACTTATTTCCCAAAGGCAACAGTGATTTTCCTCAATCTTGATTTTCTCACAGCCGCAGGAGACTATGAGTTTAGGATTTTCAGAAACGAACATGATGACGATGCATCATTTATCACAAGCATTCCTTTTACAATAAGCGGCTAAAGAGTCCACTTAACAACATTGCACATTAAAGAAACCCGAACTGTCGCGTATTTGGCGGAAGTTCGGGTTTTTTAAGTAGCCATAACAGGGATAAGTGTCATGTGTCGTAAACCTTGTAAATAAAGTGTGAACACGCCTTTATTCTATTGAATTTCCAGTTACATTTATGTTATATTGGCTTGAATAACTTAATATTTAAAGGAGATCATAAACTATGGATAACAACATATTCAAAAGACCCGGCGGCGGGCATGAGAATTTCAGTTGGGATTCACTCGGCGATATTAGGGAAGGTCGCGGTGATTTGGGCGAGGATATGCCTGTTATCGTTTACAGGCTGATGCAATTTACAATGCTCGATGTTCTCAGTAAAGCACATGGTTTGGATCAGGCAAATGCATACTTTAAAGATGCCGGTTTTCTTGCGGGCACTGAGTTTGCAAAAAACGTTTTAAATCTGACAGTTGATTTTGACACGTTTGTTGCAGATCTGCAAAAGGCTCTCGAAGAGTTAAAAGTCGGAATCCTGCGTATCGAGGCATTTGAATCTGACACCGGTAAACTGGTATTGACAGTCGAACAAGACCTTGACTGCAGTGGACTGCCAATTACAAACGAAAACGTTTGTATCTACGACGAAGGATTTATCGCCGGTATTCTTAATGCATATACAGGTAAATCTTATGATGTCCGCGAGGTCGATTGCTGGGCAAGCGGCGATCGCGTGTGTCGCTTTAATGCAGATGTAACTGCGTAAGATATGGAGTCCGCCAACACAGCTCTGTTTAATTACCTGCGCGACGCTATATACGATCCGACAAACGCATCGTTAGTCATCGAAGAGCTTCCCGAGTGGTTGCATGAATTCGGTAACGGTCTCAAATTTTATACCGAATGTGTGATGGAAACGACGACGTTAGCGACAGCTTTGTCAAGAGGTGAACTTGACGGTGCTTTACCGACACGGGGCAACGAAATTGCTGCCCCGTTAAAGTCGTTGCACGCATCGCTCAAGCACTTGACCTGGCAGGCACAAAGAATAGCGCAGGGTGATTATAATCAGCGTGTTGCGTTTATGGGCGAGTTCGCCGATGCATTTAACTTGATGGTTGTGCAATTGGCTGAGCGCGAAAAGAATCTGGAAGAAAAAATCATACAGATCGAAACAAAAACCAGTGCACTTGAGCAAGGTAATCTTCTCCTTACAACACTTGTCCATTACATTCCGCAGCAAATTTTTGTTGTTGAAAAAGAAAGTCATAATATTCTGCTCTCAAATGACATCGCCTCAAGTGAAATCAGTACGAATCCTGATTATCTGGAGGATATCATTCGTCTTGTTTCTGAGCACGAGGGTTTTGAAAGCGCAAGAGAACTCGATATCACATATGAACATAACGAGATCAAGCGGTACTTCATCATCAACAGATTTTCTATCGAATGGCAAAATGCAGATGCAGAGGCATATGCAATAAACGATGTGAGTGAAACTCGCAGGGAAATCGCAGATCTTGAAACTCATGCCTATCGGGACGCTCTGACGGGCTTGTATAACAGAGCTTTCGGGATGATGACTCTGGATCTTTGGATGCATGAGAGGAGAAAGTTTGTTCTTGTTTTTGTTGATTTGGATAAGCTTAAATATGTAAATGATGTTTTTGGTCATTCCGAAGGTGACGTATATATAATTCGTTCCGGGGATCATATCAAATCGTTTTGTCCCGATGCTGTAGTTTGCCGTCTTGGCGGAGATGAGTTTATGATGCTGGCGACCGGTTTCGGTTTTGATGATACCTATACTAAAATGAACGAAATATCCAATAATCTGCGAAACGATGATTATCTTAAGGACAAGGAATATACATATAACATGAGCTTTGGTATCGTAGCTGTTGGTGAGGATAACCGCATGTCCGCCGGCGATATTTTAGGTGCAGCCGACTCAAGAATGTACGAAGACAAGCAGCGTAACAAGCTAAAACAAAAGCAGTTAAAAGTTGGCGATACTCAGTACGTAGATGATCGTATCTGATTCTGATTGTGTGATTTTTCACACTTTCAGGGGTCATTTTACAACTTTAAATTCATATTGAGAAATTCCTCCGTTTAGGTGTATCATTAAATACTATGTACACACTATAAGGAGGTTTTTTCATGACTATTGTTAGTGATTTACCGCGAGAAAAACTATGTAAAAAAGGTGCTGCTGCTCTGAGTGACTTAGAGTTGCTCCAGGCTGTGATCGGCAGCGGAGGGCGAGATAATGACTTTAAGCAAATCGCAAAGAGCTTAAATGCAACGATCCAAAAGCAAGGGGCTGATAATCTGACTCTTGATGATGTAAAGTCGATCAAAGGGATCGGTGATGCAAAAGCAACTGTTGTGTTTGCTGCTCTTGAATACTGGCGCAGAAAATTTGTTAAGCAGACATCACCGCTGATCGATTCTCCCGAAAAAGCGGCTGAACAACTACATGGTATAAGAAATAAAAAGCAGGAGTACTTTGTCCTGCTTACGCTCGATGGTGCAAGGAGACTCATAAACAACAGAGTTGTTACTATCGGTACCCTAATGAGCTCTCTTATTCATCCTCGTGAGGTATTTTCATTGGCTATAGAAGACAGAGCTGCTTCAATCATTATCGCGCATAATCATCCATCGGGGCTGCTTGATATATCATCAGAGGATCGGGAGGTCACCAGACGCATCAGACAGGCAGGCGAGCTTCTCGGGATCAGACTTGATGACCATATCATCGTCTCAGGTGAGGAGTTTGTTAGTGCGTATTAAAAAGGTGGGCTGCCCCACCTTTTTTCATTTTATTACATTGTAAGGAATCTTAAGTATCTACGAGGTTTTGTTTGTTCTTTCTGATCAAGCTTTTTAAGCTTTTCTTTTTTTTCGACCATATACGGAAAGAAGATATCCCATATATCATCAATTTCGGTATCAAGGACTTCTTCGAAATTTACTGTGTTCTTATTTTCCTCCATTTTGTATCTCCTTTCTATTCTTATTAATATGGGTTATTTTTTAGCTTCTTATGTTTACCTTTTGGTTACCTTTTGCTTACCTATCTCAATTCATAATTTACAATATCACTTATGCTTTGTCAAGCTTTTTTTATTAATATTTTGAGTATTCACAGTTTTTTTACTTTTCGATCATTGATCAGCGTCATTTCAATACGCAATCCGCTTTATGTCTGTGCGAACAGTCTTATTTTTTGATGGTCGTGGATATCTGTATTTCCCAATACGTTAGGGTTTTCCAAGCTTCCTACCCAGCCGGGACCGTATCTGGCTTCCCATCTTGCAACAGTTTCTGCCCCTTTGTCCGTCAGTTCGTATTCGATTTCTCCACTATCCGTTACCTGCCTTTGTATACTTCCCCGTGCAATGAAGCCACCGGCTCCGACCAATGTTCTGGAGTTCCTCAGACATGCCTCTTCAAACTCTCGTTGTGCCATCTTTCCTCCGGAGTCTCGCAAGCATGCAAGTATTGCGACTGCGCGACCTTCTCCGATCCTTATAACCTTTGCACGCATTGGCATCATAGCAGAGACGCCCTCTGCTTCAACATATGCTATTGCGTTATTGAGGGCTTCGCGAGATCGCATCAGTTCAGCCAATATAAGTTCCTTGTTGATACGCACTCACTCCCTTTTCTTTTGTTCACCTTTTGCTTACCTTTTGCTGACCTATGGTAACAAAAAAAGACAAATTTGTCAAGAGTTTTTATAAATTGTTAACATAATGTTTAATATGGTGAATTTACACATATAAGTGTTATAAGATAATTCACCTGTCCATGGTGGGTTTTCCCTTACTGAATATTTGTTAATAAAATATTCATAATTGCTTTATGTTAACTATTTACTTCAGAGCGCAATATTCAATATTTCACTTACGAGCTTTGTCATTTTTTGATACTAATTCACTTCATCCATTGCTACGACAGTCTTTTTCCGCTGTGGATAAACCTGTGGACAATGTTAACAACTCACTGTACTACAATATTATGAATCTAGTTATGTCAACCGGTCATAGACTTTCTTACATGCTTTTTACATATAATTTTTGTAAGTTTTGCAGAATTTTTACTTAAGAATCTGTCATTTTTAACATAATTCACAATTATGTGTGCATAGCCGTATATGAATATTCATCTACATTATTCACACAACAGCAAGGGTATACAAATTGTAATCACTTTAGCTATTGCGTGGAGCTTCAGAGTGTGCTAGAATTTTTTAAGACAGGAGGTGCTCGGTTTGGCAGGACATTCAAAGTGGAAAAACATACAAAGGACAAAAGGAGCACAAGACGCAAAAAGAGCAAAGATCTTCACCAAGATCGCACGTGAGATAATAGTCGCTGTCAAAGAGGGTGGCAGTGGTGATCCGGCAAGGAACTCCCGCCTGGCAGCAGCGATCGCAAAAGCAAAAGCTGCAAATATGCCTAATGATAATATTAAACGTAATATTGAAAAAGCTGCCGGTTCAGGCAGCGGCGATAATTATGAACGTGTTACTTACGAGGGTTACGGTCCGCGTGGTGTTGCAGTCATTGTCGATGCAATGACGGACAACAGAAACAGGATCGCTGCTGAGGTACGCCTGAATTTTGATAAATATGGTGGAAACCTGGGTACCTCCGGATGTGTTTCCTGGTCTTTTGACCGCAAGGGAGTAATTGTCGTAGACAACGAGGACGGAAAACACAATGAGGAAACCGTACTCAACGACGCACTTGAAGCCGGTGCAGATGATATTGAGATCGATGAGGATGTTTTTGAGATATATACTGCTCCGGATGGCTTTGCAATCGTGAGCGGTGCACTGGAGAGTCTGGGGTACAACTTCCTTTCAGCGCAAGTAGAAATGGTCCCGCAAAACTATATTACTTTGACCGACCCTACTGATATCAAAAACATGTCAAAAATGCTTGAGCTTATGGAAGATAACGACGATATCCAGGATGTTTGGCATAACGCGATTTTTTAGGGATAAATGAGAGCTGACCGAGAAATCATATCATATATGCTAGATCAGAATATAATGATTGGAAATATAAATGAATGCTAAAACATAAAAAGGTATTATGGATCACACGTACGGCACTCCTCATTGCACTTACTGTCGTTTTACAATTTATAACTCTTCAATTTGCATCGGGTCTCGGACCGGGTGCTCAATTCGTAACAGGTTCTGTGGTCAACTTAATGCTTATCATTTCTGTCATGACCTGCGGTCTGTCTACAGGACTAACAGTTGCAATATTTACACCTATAATGCCGACATTACTGGGTTTTGGACCTGTGTGGCCGGTCGTGCCTTTTATCGCAACCGGTAATATGGCTCTTTGCGCAGTCTGGCATTTCGTTGGGAATGCATCAATAGTTAATACTTATGTCTCTTATGCTATTGCTACGATAGTGGGTGCAGTTGCGAAGTTCCTGGTACTCTATTTCGGAGTTGTTCAACTTGCAATGCGCTTTATACCGGGTTTGCCTCAACCTCTTGCGTTTATGTTTTCTTACCCGCAAATAGTAACTGCAACGATCGGTGGAGTTTGCGCGATCGCTATACTCCCATCGTTGCTCAAAGCTGTTAAACAGCGCAGTGATTGACAGCACAGTATTTGTATAATATACTTAATACTGGTTTTCGGCAGATTTTGATTTTATTAAGACAGTCATTGTCTTTAAGGAGGATTTTTTAATGGCATATAACGATAACCCGTACGGACAACAACCACAACAACCTCAAGACCTCTTCCCTTCTCTGTGGGCTAATCAAGAGGATCTGGAGAGAGCTACGACTTCATGCCTTGCACGAGTATTTATGAGAATGTTCGCTGCTCTGCTTGTCACAGCCGCTGTATCTTTTGGTATCTACTCTTATCCCGGAGCCACCGAGTTTCTGATGACGAATCCCATACTGACAGTAATTTTGATCATCGCACAATTAGGTGTCGTTATGGTTCTGGCCTTTAGAGTAGAAAAAATGAACCCCTCTGTTTCAAATGTCATGTTTTTCGTTTATGCAATACTGACAGGTGTAACATTGTCATTCATTTTTATATCATATGAAATAGGTACAATATTTCAAGCGTTCGCTATTTCCGCTCTGATGTTTGGTGCCATGGCCATTTACGGTACGATAACTCACAGAGATCTGACCGGCATCGGAACATTTTTGCGCATGGCTCTTATCGGCCTGATTCTGGCAAGCATTGTTAATATATTCTTTAGAAGCGATACAATGTTTGTTATCATCAATTACGTCGGAGTATTGATTTTTGTCGGTTTAACTGCCGCTGATACACAACGTATCAAGAACTTGCTTGCACAGGCAAATGCAGACAATCAGGAAGAAGCAATCAGAAAGATATCTGTTATGGGTGCTTTGATCCTTTATCTCGATTTTATCAATTTGTTCCTGAAGATATTAGCCATTTTAGGTCGCAGAAGATAACAACGATAATAAAAAAGATGGTGAGACTTTCGTCTCACCATCTTTTTTATTATTGGGGAGGCTCAGGTGGTGCGGGAGGCTCCGGCAACGGAGGTTGCTCAGGCATTTGTACTTGTGGTACTTCCGGAGGTGGTGGCATAGGTGGTTGCGGATATGTAGAGGGTGGCGGCGGTGCACCCATGTACTGCGGCGGTGCGTTTGGATCTTGTGGCTGCGGTGGATATTGAGGTTGTGGCGGATACTGTGGCTGTGGTGCATATGGTGGTGGTGCGTTTGGGTATTGCGGCTGCTGTGCATATGATGGCGGTGTACTTGGATACTGCGGTCCCGGGACATATGGTGAAGCTCCCGGATACTGTGGTTGAGCGTAATACATCGGAGCTCCGTCAAGTTCCGAGGGATGGATCGTACCGTTGGCAACTGCAAGGTTACGAAGTTCCACAAAGAAACCCGCATATGTTGTCACTGTATATGGGAACACGTAGAAAATACCCAATATATGGATCGTTAATCCACTTAGGATCCACCATCCGATAAAACTCAAGTATAGTACAAATATCTTACCTTTATGCCCCTTTGTCATACGCATTGAGAGCTTAAGAGCATTTGTGGCAGAGACATTTGGATTGCTTGCGAGGATAAATGGGGTCATTGAGTATGACAATGCTTTGATTATTGTCGGGATAAAGAATGAAAACATACCTACTAACGTCCATAGGTATAGCCATAAATACTCCCAGCACATTCCGCCCAGTTTGCGTCCGAAGTTGACCTTTAGAGATGTAAAAGCTTCTCCTGCTGATATCGGCTGCCCATAAAACACTTTTACAAAAGCACTGCAAATACCAACGGTCAGCACAAACCCAAAAAGTGCAAGAGGAATTGAAAGCCAGCTTGTCATCGTCATCAGTGGCATAGCTGCCGATGATGAAGTGTAGTACCATGGATTTGACATCATTCGAATCGATGCTATCATCGTCGGAACAGATATCAAAAGCGACAGACCGAATATTATCAGTCCCGGCAATACCAGTGCCAGTATGCTGCTGCTTCGTTGTGCTCCAAATGCCTGCTTGGCAAATTCCTTGATTTCCTGTCTTGATCTCATTGTTGTATCTTCCTTCCTAAAATGTTCCTACTTAACCGGTTTGCCGCCAAAGATAATATTTTTGAGAAGTAGATCCTTGCCCAGTACAAGCATATCAGCGCGTTTTCCCACTGTTAAAGAGCCTACTTCATTGTCTATTCCTACTGACTCTGCCGGATTGATGGTTGCTGCTTTGACTGCTTTTTCTATCGGCACACCAAATTCCACAGCGAAGCGCAAACAATCATCCAAAGTTGTAACGCTTCCGCCTAAGACCCCGGGGCTAAATGATGCAGTTTTGCCCTCTACAGTTACCCATTGACCACCAAGATCATATCGCCCGTCAGGCATGC
>Ga0123356_10000741_pt1 | contig 36002 bp, 36 predicted proteins | sample TergutEmb28metaG_2_FD_92546 | JGI IMG/M metagenome (GOLD analysis project Ga0123356, IMG submission 92546) | Embiratermes neotenicus P3 segment gut microbial communities from Petit-Saut dam, French Guiana - Emb289 P3 | ecosystem: Host-associated > Arthropoda: Insects > Digestive system > Gut ...
ATATTAATAAATTCATTTATTCCGTCATGGAAATACATAGTGTGTGAACTTCTTTGTCGTCTAAACACAAAGCCTAAATCAATAATAAGTTTTTGAAAATCAGTGAATTTTATATTATTGTCTGACTTACCGCTTAATACTGAGTCATAGACTTTCTTGTTCATACTAAACCTCTATTACTACTTTCCCTCATTATAATTCAATCTCATACCAATTGCAAAGCATTTCAAGCATAAAAACGTGTAAAACTGATATTCTCTTTGATTATTAAGGGGGTACAGTATGATTATTAAAATAAAAGATTGTTTGGCAGAAATAATAAACGATTACCAATGTCATGAGTATTGATTTTGTATTGAAGTCTATATTATCCCACTCAAGACCAAGAGCTTCACCTCTACGCAATCCACAGAATAACATAGTCAAGTATAGTATGCCGTGTCTATGTGCATTACAGGCTTGCATTGATGTCTACGGTCACTGTACTCCACAAATGAAAAAGGAATCGGCAGACCGTATGGAAGCATATATTCAAAGCCTCAAAAAGAGCGTATAGAACCGTAAAGGCTAAATTAAAGGCTAAAAGTGTAAAAAGACGCAATTATACACTCTTCCAGATAAAAAGAAAACGCCGGAACCGTTATGGCTCTAGCGTTTTCGCCTGGTTGCGGGAGGGGGATTTGAACCACCGACCTTTGGGTTATGAGCCCAAACAAGTTGATATCACTGGTTTTAACGCAGTTCAACGAGGTTCAATATAGTGCAATATAATTCGGGTTATGTTTAATATAATTCAATATGGTTCAACCTAAGTCAATACAATCGGAGGTCAAACGGAGGGCAAAGTGTTAATTCCAGTTTACTGCACTATATGGTACAGTTTTACCGTTTGCATATTCTTTACGAGCAGTTTCAATATCTGCTAAGTCTTCATCTGTTAATATATCATCAGAAGATACCATTGTTTTTACAAGCTCTAACAATATTTCTTGGCTTTTCTCCGGCATTTGCTCAACAAATGAGCTAATTTGTTTTGATAAAGTCATAATTACACCCCTTTGTAAACTTGTCCTCGTGGACCAATTTTTTCAATAATAAGATTGTCGCCATCAAAAGTATAAAGAATACGCCAACCACCGACACGCAAACGATTTGTTATTATCTTTCCTCTTTGAATTTGCTTTGTGTCACCAGAGGGTAGTTTGTCAATTGCTATCTTAATTCTTGATTTTGTACGACTATCCATATTGTTAATAGTTTTAATAGATTGCTTTGAAAAAGATATGTTCATACAAAAATCTTGCTCCCTCTTGGTAATCCAACACCCTTATTATAAATCAATCACAGCAAAATTGCAAAAGTTATAATGAAAACCACAGGAAAAACAGCTGGCTAAAACTAATCCATAGGTACTTCATATTCTTTTAGCCATGGAAATTCAAAAGGACTATAAAGCACTGTTTGCCCATTTCCGCCTTTTCCTGAGTTCTTTATAACAATGAACACTTCGATTCCATCTTCTCCGTTTGGTATTTCACCAATATAAGCATCTCCTGCATCTTTTGGTAATCCGGTGTATTTTTCAAAATAGCCTCTTGCTCTCTTTATTATTTTTTGCAAAAAAGCGAAATCAGTATCTTCAAGGTTTAAGTTTTCAGGATTATCATGGGTAAGTCCTGAATACAATGCAACAGGCGCTGATAAAAATCCATTAAGCAGCATTGAAAATGGGCGTATAATATGACCCCAAAAATCAATTGGGGGTAAATCATAAATAAAAACGCCTCTTTCCGTAACTTGCTCTTTTGAAACCTCTGCTTCATGTTGTTCCTTAATTATCTTCCCCTCGTTAACAAAAAAGCAAATCATTTTTGCGGGATTTTCAATCTCTTCAAGGTTGATGATATTATCAGATAACACTTTCTTTGCACTTTTACTACGTCTACTCCTGTTAAACGACGGTAAACAAATACATTCTCTATCCTTTAACAATTCAAAGCCAGTGTTGTTTATTTCAGGCAGTGATGTAGGTAACATTATCGCAACGAAATACTTATTATTAAGCTCTTGATTTAGAAAATCTGCAGAACTTTTATCGTCAACAATTAACACCTTAGCGTTTTCATTTTGAAGCGCTAAGCCAATATTGTGTATAAGACAGCGTTTATGGGTGGGATGTTCTTTTTTCTTTGAGTTAAAAAGTTGATTCATTTTTTCTGCAGCTTCTTTCTTTGGGTCTGGGTTTCTCTTAATATATAGCATATGTTTAATATATTCCGCTGTTGGTAGACTAATTCGCGTCCTTCCATTTGCCCAATTTGCAACTGTTGCTGGACTGACATCAAGACATTTTGCCATTTGCGCATAATTAAGGTTCAATTCAGCACGCGCTTCTTCGAACTCTCGTGGTGTCATTGCACAATAACCTCCTTTTCCGTGTTAGACAGCTTAATTAGTAAAGCTACAGAACTCATATAATAAAGTATTTTACTAGTTCTGTAAAGGGTAAAGCAAAGGTTATACACACTAAAACTTGGTAAACCTTGCAAAAATAAAACCCCTGTAGCGTTTGAAACTACAGGGGTTCTTGATGGTTGGGGGGGGCGGATTTGAACCACCGACCTTTGGGTTATGAGCCCAAACAAGTTCATATCACTGGGTTTAACGCAGTTCAACGAGGTTCAATATAGTGCAATATAATTTGGGTTATGTTTAATATAATTCAATCTGTTTCAACCTAAGTAAATATAATCGGAGGTCAAACGGAGGGCAAAGCGTTAATTCCAGTTAATTTTATCATGTGAAACTGTATCGCCCTTTTTGTATTCCTCAACAGCAATTGCATGGGATTTAATTTCATCGGGCAAAGGTTCAACTTCTGGGATAAATCTAATCATTACATTATATAAAGTTTCAAGTCCTACATCATCAACCATGTCAACCAATGTATGAAGATTTTGTCTTGTTGCTACGCTCATTATAAACCTCCTTTGTATGCATCTCCTCGTGGAAGAACATCTTCAATTAAAATCTCGTTTGCAATCATCGTGAATAAAATTCGCCAACTTCCTATAGTAAGTCTGTAAAGATTAGCATATCCTTTGAGTCTTTTTACATTACCGTTAGGGAGTTTTTCTATACCTTTTCGAATTCTTTTCTTTGTAGGCACATCAAGCCGTTCAATAGATTTTTGAGCTTGTTTTGAATAATCAATGTTCATAAGCTATGCCTTTGCTACATTTTCAACAGTTTATTTACCCTTATTATAAATCAAACTCTGCCGGATTGCAAAAGATATAATAAAACCGCAGGAAAAAAGGCAAATCCGCTCCAATTTAGGAATGTGGCTTGCCTATGGCATTTCTACCATTTAATTATCATTAACTCGGGAAAGGGCAACCGCAAAAACATCAATTCATACTGAGTTGTATAGACGTTTACTTGCTTTCTCGGCTTTTTTCATATACTAAGTGTGCTTGAACATTATTGATGAGATTTACTGCAATACTAAGGAATTTGCACATAGGATTTGGCTTGATTTGTGTTATCGCTTCAATAATTCCCTGTCTTGCGTCTGATAATGCTTGGAGCGGAACAATTATATCTTGTTTTTCTGACTCTTTTATTACCTGTACCATATTTATACACCTCCTGAAATGTAATGCGAGATTGCACAACCATTCAGGTAGGTTTTTCTATTGTTTATGTGTGGTAATATGGAAAAGTCTTAGCTATTTTTGAGCAGTTTTCAAGCTGTAGTTGGTAAAAATGTTGGTAAAACCGTACAATCACACAAAACGCCAACAAAAGCAAAAGCCTTGTAACTGCTGCAAGTACAAGGCTTTCTACTGGTTGCGGGGGGCGGATTTGAACCACCGACCTTTGGGTTATGAGCCCAACGAGCTACCGGACTGCTCCACCCCGCGATATTAAATTGTCATTTTGCAACGAGGTTAATAATACCACAGCCAATTGTACGAGTCAAGACAAACCTGTCAAAAGAACCGTCCCCCTGACACCCCTGACAGGTCCAAGCGTTTCCCCAAAGTTACAGGGTACTACTCGGCAGATACAATATACCGATATACCGGTTGACCGCCGTCGATTATTGCGACCTCGACGTCGGGGGCAAAGGAACCGATAAATTCGGAAACTTCCTTGATTTCCTTTTCCTGAGCACCTTCACCTGTGAATATTGTAATATACTCAGGCTCAAACGCACTCAAAGCGTCAGCAACTGATGAAATAACAGTGCTGAAATCAAAGCTGCTGACAGTAAGAACATCGTCAACTAATGCCAAGTGAGAGCCCTTCTTAATCTTTTGACCATCAAAGACAGAATTACGTGCAGCCGTTGTAACAAGAGCGGTGTGCACCTTTTTAATCGCGTCTTTCATCACATCAGTCATCTCGTCAATATCCTCAATACCATCGATTGACAGCATAGCAGAAACACCCTGCGGAATACTTTTCGTAGGAATTACAATAACGCGCTTATCAGTCAGCGGAACACATTGGTCTGCAGCCATTATTATGTTTTTATTATTCGGCAGAACAAAAACAGTATCAGACGGAGCAGAAGCAATCTTCTCAAGAATATCTTCTGTTGACGGGTTCATAGTCTGACCGCCCGTAATAACTCTGTCGACACCGAGATTATGGAAAATCTCCTCTAACCCTTTGCCTGCACAAACAGTGACAAACGCATAAGGCTTCATCTCTTCCGGTGCAGAAGGAGCGGGACTTGCGCCACCCATCTCACCTGCAGCTTCAGCATGCTGCTCACGCATATTCTCAATCTTAATCGACATGAGCGCACCATAAGTCAAAGCCTCAGTCATAACAACACCGGGGTCATTGGTATGAACGTGCACTTTGATAATCGCATCATCGTCAACAACAACGATACTATCGCCGCGATGATCGAGGAAGTCACGCAAACGGTTTACATCCTTACTTGTACTCTTACGCTCAATTATAAACTCAGTACAATATGCAAACGTTATATCCTCTGCCGAATACTGAGTAAAGTCAGCTTTTCCGCTTTCCGCAGCAGACGGAGCAGCCTTTTCGATAACAACCCCGAGCATAGCTTGGAGCATTCCGTCAAGTATATACAAATACCCCTTACCGCCGGCATCAATAACACCTGCTTTTTGAAGAACAGGATTTTGATTAACAGTTTCAGCAAGAGCAGCATTACCAGCCTCAAGAGTTTTTTTCAAAACTACTTCTATATCAGTTTCAGTCTCTGCAATAGCAACAGCAGCATCGGCAGCAAGTCTTGAAACAGTTAAAACCGTACCCTCTGCAGGCTTCATTACAGCCTTATATGCAGAATCAACACCCGACCGGAGTGCGTTTGCAAACGCCTTGGCATCAGCAGAATCTAAATCCTTCATACTGCGTGAAAAACCACGGAATAATAAAGACAGAATAACGCCCGAGTTACCGCGCGCACCTCTGAGCAGTGCACTGGCAGTTACTTCAGTTACGTGTCCTACAGTGCCGGGGGTCATCGAAGCGAGAGCCTTTTCGGCAGCCCCGATTGTTAAGCTCATATTAGTACCCGTATCACCGTCAGGCACAGGGAAAACGTTGAGGTCATTGACCTCCTGCTTATTATTCTCAATTGCAGCGGCTGCATTCATCATCATTTTCTTATACAGCTCGCCTGTAATATACTGTGTCACGCGGTTCCCCCCTTACTATTACCCAAGCAGCATAGTATCAACAAAGATATCTACACGCTTTACATCAATGCCGGTGCCGTTTGTGACCTTATAACGCACTTCGCTCTTAATGCTTTCGCAAACAACAGGGATATTAACCCCTTGGTCGACTGCAATATGAAGCTCAATAGAAATTGTATTGTCATTATTGTATGTGACATGAACACCCTTGCCCATGAACTCACGCTTGAGAAGATGAACAATCCCGTCGGTAACAGAGCGGACAGTCATACCCTTAACGCCAAAACAATTCGTTGCAGCGTCGCCCGTAAGTGTTGTAAAGACGTCGCTTGCAATGTTTATATTCCCATGTTCGTTTTGAAGTCTTACCATAAAAACCTCCTGATAAAATTCAAATTGGCTAAAATTTACTCATTAATAATAATACATTCTGATAAAAAAGGCAACTATCCTGAAACCAATCCCGGACCGAGAGCCTTACCGCCGAGAATATGATAGTGTAGATGAAACACAGTTTGACCTCCGTCAGAGCCACAGTTTGTTATTACGCGAAATCCGCTATCCAAGCCCTCGTCCCTCGCGATTTTAGCAACAGCTTCAAAACACTTCGCAACAAGATGAGAATTCTCAGAGGTAATATCGGCAGCGGAAGCAATATGCTCCTTAGGTACAACCAGCACATGAAACGGAGCTTGCGGATACATATCACGAAAGGCAAGCACATAATTATCTTCATAAACGCGAGTTGACGGAATTTCACCATTTATAATCTTACAAAAAATACAATCACTCATTCAATAACCCCCAAACAACCGGCAGCTTATAAACTAAGTTTTTCCTTCACAAAGACATCAACAGCATCAAGCATATCCTTTATCTTGCTTGCGTCCTTGCCGCCGCCCATTGCAAACTCGGGCTTACCGCCGCCTGAGCCACCGCAGATTTTAGATATCTCACGAATAAGCTCTCCTGCTTTAATGCCCTTTTCAATAGCAACTTTTCCACAGGCTGCCATAATAGTAATCTTATCGTCCTTCACGGTTGTAAGTACAGCAACTATACCAACCTCAAGCTCACGTAACGTATCTTCTATCTGTCTCAGCTTATCCACATCAACACTTGCATCATCAACAATAGTCGTGATTATTTTCAAGCCGCCGATATCACGTGCACCTGTGAGAATACGTTTTGCCTCTCCATCCGATTCCTTCGAAATTGCAGAATCCAACTTTGAACGAAGCTCACGCAAAGTAGCCATGTTCTGCTCCAGCTTACCGGCAATCTCTTCGGGAGCATTTGCTTTTAAAATCCCTGATAACTCTGATAGCTGAGCACGTGAAGAACGCAATAAATCTAATGTTGCATTCCCTGTTACTGCTTCGATTCTACGAACACCCGAAGCAACAGAAAATTCAGAAAGTACCGTAAACGCACCTGCTTTTGATGTATTGTCCAGATGTGTACCGCCGCATAACTCCACAGAAGGACCCATAGTAACAACACGAACCCTATCGCCATATTTTTCGCCGAATAATGCCATCGCACCGAGCTTTTTTGCCTCATCAATCGACATTTCATTTACAGAAACCGAATGCCCTTCAAGAACCGCGTTATTTACAAATCTTTCAACCTCGGCAATCTCATCTTTTGTCATTGCAGACAAATGCGTAAAGTCAAAACGTAATTTATCAGGCTCAACCAATGAACCTGCTTGATTGACATGCTCACCGAGAATCGCGTGCAACGCCTCATGCATAATATGAGTTGCTGTATGAGCGCGCATTATTGCATTTCTGCGTGGAATATCTACAGACGCAGTTACAGTGTCATCGACCGAAAGAACACCCGAACGCATTTTGCCGTAGTGCAGGAACTTATCGCCCTTGCTTTCTTTAACATCGGTAACATCAAATGCCGCATTGCCGAGAGTAATCACACCACAGTCGGCTGACTGACCGCCCTTCTCGGCATAAAACGGAGTCTTATCAAGAACAATAATCCCTTCATCTCCCTCGCGAATCGAAGAGCCAACCTCACCTTGCGTAACAATAGCAAGAATTTTTCCGCTATCACTTAGCATATTATATCCGGTGAACTCAGTCGGAGTAGTGTCCTCAAGCCCTAAGTCGATTCCTGCCCATGCCAAATCACCCAAAGCCTCACGAGCTTTTCTCGCACGGACACGCTGCGCTTCCATCTGCTCATCAAACGCAGCCGAGTCGACGGTCATATTAAAATCAGACAAGAAATCGATTGTTAAATCAAGCGGAAAACCATAAGTATCATATAACTTAAAAGCATCCTCGCCTGAAAGAACCTTAGAGCCGCTAGCTTTTTGCTTATTCACAAGCTCATTTAGCATAGCAGTTCCGGCGTCGATTGTTTTGTCAAAATTCTCTTCCTCAACATGAAGAACACGCTTAATAAACTCAGTCTTTTCAATTAAGTCGGGATAATGGTCTTTGTTATGCTCAATAACCACATCACACACATCGCACAGGAAACCACCTTCGATTTCCAGCAAACGACCATGCCTGGCAGCACGTCTGAGTAACCGCCGCAAAACATAACCGCGCCCTTCGTTTGACGGAAGAACACCGTCACAAATCATCATTGTAGCAGAGCGGATATGGTCGGTAATGATACGAATCGAAATATCCGAACCGGCATTCTTTCCGTAAGCAACACCGCTGATTTCGGAAACCTTATTAACAATACTGATTACAGTATCAACCTCAAAAAGACTTCCGACGCCTTGACAAACACAAGCAAGCCGCTCAAGACCCATGCCCGTATCGATATTTTTCTGACTCAGCTCGGAATAGTTCCCCGAGCCGTCATTGTCAAACTGCGAAAAAACATTATTCCAAATCTCAATAAAACGGTCGCAATCACACCCGGGAGCACAGTCAGGACTGCCACAACCGTTTTCGACACCTCTGTCATAATAAACCTCAGAGCACGGACCGCACGGACCGCTGCCATGGTCCCAGAAGTTATCTTCTTTTCCAAGTCTTGTCACGCGCTCGGGTGAGATACCAACTTCGTTAACCCAAATATTAAAAGCGTCATCATCTTCAGTAAATACCGACGGGTAGAGAAGCTCCGGATTCATACCAACACGCTCAGTTAAAAATTCCCAACACCATACAATCGCTTCATGCTTAAAGTAGTCGCCAAATGAAAAATTGCCCAGCATTTCAAAGTATGTGCCATGCCTTGCGGTTTTGCCGACGTTATCTATATCACCTGTGCGAATACATTTCTGACAAGTGCAAACACGTTTACGAGGAGGCTCTTGCTCACCTGTAAACCATGTTTTCATAGGCGCCATTCCTGAATTTATAAGCAGAAGAGACGCGTCGTTTTGTGGCACCAATGAAAAACTCGGCAACCTTAAATGGTCTTTTTCTTCAAAAAAAGACAAGAACATCTCTCTTAATTTATTGAGTCCGTACTTTTCCAAATTACTTCACCAAGGCTTCGATGTAATCAGAGATTTCACCAACGGTCTTGTGCTCATAAATTGACTCATCAGTTGCACTGACCCCATACTCCTCTTCAAGAGTCATAATCAGCTCAACCAAGTCCAGTGAATCTGCACCTAAATCATTCATTAAGTCAGTATCCCTCGTAATTGTGTCAGCCTCAATATCAAATTGCTCAGCCAGGACTTCCTTCATTTTATCAAAAACCATGCTTGTACTCCTCCTGTTATATATAGGGGTCAGGGCAAACTTACTTGAACCCGACCCCTATTATTTTTTATCTTAGCTCCACTCGCGGTATTGCGGCGTCTCATTATCAGGACGCTCCGAGTCTACAGAGCCGACCGTACTCACGTCATCGGCAGAGCTTGAACTTCTCGGGCTGTCTGAACGCTCGCTGCGACCCGACCGTGCAGGTCTATCCGAACGCTCGTAAGACCTCTCGGATGTCCGCTCGCCGCCGCCATCGCCGAAAGCCACAACCACACGCCTGTTCGGTTCGCTTCCGACAGAAAACGTCGAAACCTGTTTATGTTCCTGTAACGCAGTATGAATGACATGACGCTCATAAGCATTCATCGGGTCGAGAGTCATATTACGACGATACTTGATAGCCTTGCCGGCTGTTCTGCTTGCAAGACTTTCAAGAGCCTCGTTTCTTCTTTGCCTGTAATTCTCGGCATCAAGATTAACCCTGACTCTCCCCGTAACACTGCGGTTAACAACATAGTTAGTCAGATGCTGAATAGCATCAAGCGTTTCTCCACGACGCCCAATCAGTGCACCCGGCTCTTTGCCGGTCAAAAGCACACTTATTGAATCGTCGCTTTCAGTGATATCAAAGTTGACTTCGATATCCATTCGCGTAAACAGCCCGGTAAGAAAATCATCTACCTGTGCTGCACGCTCTTCTTGGGCTTCATAAAAAACCTTAACAATTGCAGGAGTGTTTTTTAAGCCCAAAAATCCGGTTCTCGCTTGTTCAACAATCTCGACCGAAACATCGTCTCGCGACATTCCAAGCTGCTCGAGAGCAAGCTCAATCGCTTCATCCTCTGTACGCCCTTGTACTTCTATTGATTTTTGCATATCCGGTATCTCCAATCACGGGTTATTACATTAATGTAGTAACAATTAGTGGTTAATCAAATCGCTTAGTCTCAAACTTCTCTGTTGAATCTGCTTGCGAGTCATCTTCATCGTCCTGAGAACCTTCTTCGTCCTCCTCCGAATCATCATCCTCGTCGCTGTCATCGTCTCCGTCGTCATCATCATCATAATCGTCATTGCCATCATCGTGAATATCTTCCTCTTCTATAACATCATATTCAATCTCTTCTATATCCTCATCGGTGTCCTCGTCGGAATCCGATTCGACTGCTTCGTTTTCATATCTGTCGGAGACATAAGCTCTGCCGCGAGCAAAACGTCTGTTTCCGACTCTGCTCGGCTCATTACCTTCATCATCTTCATCTGATGGAGGAGCATTTTTCTTTTCCCACTCAGCAGCTTTTTCAAGCTTTTCTTGCTTGCTTCCTATTTTCTTTTTACGTTTAGAAGTGTTTGCGTTTTGCTCAATAATACCCTCTGCTTTTTTGCGCTCTGTTTCGAGTCTTTTTGCCTCAAGCTCTTCTTCTTTTGCCTTGCGAATTATAGCCTTTTCTGCATCCTCGGCATCAAGAATTTTTGTATACTTCTTTGTAAGCCAAACATCTTGTGCGATTTGCAAAACCGTACCGATAGCCCAGTAGAAGCTGAGTGCAGCCGGAAGAATAAAGCCAAACCAAAGTGACATCAGAGGCATAAACTTAATAATACTTCCCATAGCACCTTCAGGCGTAGCCATTGTATTCATTTTCCTCATGATTCCTGTTGAAACGAACTGCAATGCACATGAAATAACCGGGAAGAAGAACAAAGCAATCATTGGCAGCAAGAGCGTAGCATCATCCCATGGAAAATCCCAAACTCTAAAATTCGGTTGCTGCGAAAGATTTAACTCACCCATATAAAAGGAGATTTGACGTAAACCTTCAATACCAAGGTCTTTAAACGCATCCCAATGATAGCTTATCGCTTGTGCAATATGAACTTGAGCGTAAAATCCGTCTAAAATCTCGTCGGGCAGCATAGCTCCGACACTTTCAAGTGTTGTCAGGATTATTTCGCCTCGCTCGAGAAGCTCTGCCTTGACGCCCATCATTAATGTAAGCGGTGAACGAATAGCATAGAAAATGGCAATCATTATCGGCATTTGAATAAAACTCCACAAACAACCGGACGCAGGATTAACGCCCTCTTCTCTGTAGAGCTTCGCCATTTCTTCATTCAGTTTTTGCTTATTAGCCCCATGCTTTTTTTGAAGCTCGGCAAGCTTAGGTTGTAATCTTGTTTGTCTCAGTTGTCCGCGTTTACCCTTCATTTGGAACGGAAGCAGAAGCACTCTTACAGAAACGGCAACGAGAAGCATAGCAAGTCCATAGTTTTGAACCAACTCATAAAATAGCATCAGCAACATACCAAATGGTCTTGCAATTGCGTTAAACATAGTTACTCCTTTGAATAATCAAAAACTAGGGCACAGGGTCAAACCCACCCTCATGAAAAGGGTGACACCTAAGAATTCGTCTTATTGCAAGCATGCTGCCTTTCAAAGCACCATATCTTTCAATCGATTCTAAAGCGTATGAAGAGCAGGTCGGAAAATACCTGCATTTTGGCACCGATAGTGATGATATATGTTTTCTATAAAAACGGATTGAACCGATAAGTACATGTTTCATTTTAATTATTTTTTCTCTATAATCCTAAGTCCTAAGATTCAAAAAGTCCGAGCTTTCTAAAAAGCGACAAAACCGAATCTTGAAGCTCACACCACTTTGCCTCATTACACCTATGTCTTGCTACCAAAACAATGTTGTATCCACTCATCAGGGAATGTTCGTTTAACCGATAAATTTCCTTGAGACGGCGGCGTACGCGATTTCTCTTTACAGCTCCTCCAAGCTTGGTGCTTACAGTGATTCCAAGTCGGTTTTCTGAGAGTTTGTTTCTAAAACAATAAACAACAACAAACCTTGAAGCAGCACTTTTGCCATTTCTATAGAGTCTTCTAAACTCATAGTTTTTAGTCAGTGATGCGGTAAACTTCATCTTATGCCGACAGTTTCGCGCGACCTTTCATACGTCTGCGAGCGAGAACCTTACGTCCACTTTTCGTAGACATTCTTTTACGGAATCCATGCTCTTTGGCACGTTTTCTTTTCTTTGGCTGATATGTTCTTAACATTATAAAAGTACATTCCTTTCGTACTGAATTTACTAATAAATTTCGGTTTTCAATTACACGCGGAAGTGAATTATATACCACGCATAACTACCTGTCAACCACTTTACACATTAAATCTGAAATTGATAATATCTCCGTCACAAACAATATATTCCTTGCCCTCAAGACGGAAAAGCCCTTTCTCCTTAACCTTTGGCATAGTTCCGTTTTCATATAAATCCTTATATTTAACAACCTCTGCGCGAATAAAGCCACGCTCAATATCAGAGTGAATACACCCGGCAGCACTTCTCGCTATAGTGCCGGCTTCAATCGTCCAAGCACGCACCTCATCTTCACCAACAGTAATGAAAGATATAAGACCTAGCAAACTGTACGCTGCTTGAGCGAGAACCGAAACACCTGATTCAGAAATCCCCATATCCTCCATGAAAATTTCTTTATCCTCCTGCGGTAAGCGGCTGATTTCAAGCTCCATATCAACGCACAATTCGAGAAGCGGTATACTCAGCTTGGAACAAAGCTCACTGAGCTTTTCTTTGCCTGCCCAATCCTTGGACTCCCACTCCGCTTCGCCTAAATTAATAACGGCGATTCGTGGCTTCTCGGTCAAAAAAGCAAAACCGCGGATAAGCAACCTTTCCTGCTCCGTCAACTCCAAATCCAGCAACGCATTGCCCTTTTCCAGCCACCCGAAACATCTCTCAAGCAAAGCGATTTCGGTTTCATTCTCCTTAGAAACTTTTTTGCCCGCTTTAATACGCCCGATTCTCTTTTCAATCATTTCCAAATCGGCAAATAGCATTTCTGTTTCAACAGCCTCAAGGTCGCGTGCCGCGTCAAGAGAGCCCAAATCATGTACAACCGAATCCGACTCAAAGGCACGCAAAACATGAACGATAGCATCACATGGTCGCACATCATTTAAAAACCGCGAAGCAGCAGAGTTACTTTTATCATCTGAAATAGAGAACCCTGCAATATCCGTCAGCTCAATTTTCGCATAAGTCGTTTTCTTAGGTTTATAAAGCTCCGACAGAAAATCAATACGTTCATCAGGCACAGTGCAAGTACCGATATTCGCACTGCCCTTCCCGGCTGAGACCCCTTCGCTGTCATCTTTCCCCGTTAATAAATTAAACAGAGTAGTTTTCCCCGTCTGATTAAGACCAATTAAACCAATTTTCAATTTACTATATCCTCGTTTTTAATTTTGGCATTGCCGTCAGGAACTCTTCCAAGTCCTCGATTGTCCCACTTCTAAACTGAGAAATATCAATGCCTGTTTCATTCTCCATAAAATCCGTGACTAAAAAAACTTCCATTCCAAGCTCTGTTGCACACATATCTTCTGCCGGATGATTTCCAACCATTATGCACTGTTCGGGAGTTTTACCAATCTTGGAAAGTACCTCACGATAATACTCGGGATTTGGCTTACAAAAAGTGCTGTTCTCATAATGAGTTACGAGCTCGAAATCATCACGGCTCAGCCCAATCCAATCAAGCCTTGAGTCAACTGCACACGGTGGAAACAGCGGATTCGTTGCAAGTGCCACTGTGTACCCTTTCTCAGCCATCGCCCGAACCACTCGCTGAGGGATATCACTATGCTGAACAACCTTTTTTGCAATATTAAACTCATTTGAATAAAAAGCGTCACAAGCTGCTTCAACCTTTTTTAGCTCCTCGCCCTCGATACCCATAAATTCGGAAAAAGCATCCCAAAACCTTCGCATATTGAGCACAGACCCGTCATTTTGTACCATAGCCTTTGTTCCTGCCCAAACACCCTTAATAGCCTTTTGCGGCTCAAGCCCAAGCCGAACAAACACCTTACTCAGTTCCCCAAAGTAGGCATTAAGAAAATCGTCCTGCTCAAATCTCGCCAACGTCCCATCTAAATCAAACAGTATTGTATCTATCATTTTATCCACTTACAGCCAATCCTTTTTCTTTAAAATAAAATAAATCGCAGCGCTTACGAGTATCATGAAGCCGAGGATTATAGGGTAGCCGTAAGCCCATTCAAGCTCGGGCATTGCTATAAAGTTCATGCCGTATATACCTGCGATTACGGTCGGCGGACCGAAAAACAACGTAAGTATAGTGAGCTTCTTTACAGTCTCATTCATCTGTGCGGAAGCTTTACTGTCATATAGATTTAGCAAATCATTTGCCAGTGCATACAAGTTATCTGAGAAATCATAGAGCTTATTAAGCCTTGTATCGACATCACGAAAATGACGAGCGTGTGACTCGCCGATGAACTTATTATCATCTAATAAAACTTGGTCGCCAACATAAGAAAGTGCTCGCAGAAGCTTCTTGTAAGTATAGGTTGTTTTACGAAGCTCAATAATCTCCGAAATTTGCTCCTTGTCGGGGTGCATTTCAATACGCTCGGCTGTTTCTTCGATAATTCTTTCAAGCTCCTCAAGAGAATCTGTATAAAAAGAAGCGATGTTATCAAAAACCAGATAATAAAGATGTATCAGCGGAACATCACGATTCATCGCCTGCGGACAAGCAATGAGCAATCTATCCGCAAGCTTGGTCAAGTCCTCGCCCGGAGAGTCGGGCAGAACCAAAGTAAGATAGTTTTCGGAAAAGAAAATATTAACCTCACGCTGTGTCATATCCTCGCACTCAGACTCAGCATAAAGCATACTTACAAAATCATAACCGTCGTAACTCGTAAAACGAACCTTCTCATCAAGGTTTGTACACTCGTCGACAGTATCCTTATCCCACCCGAAAACATCGAGCAAATCATAAAGCTCAGAAGAATCACAAATCACAACAAGCCGCGAACCATCATCAATAGCAGGAACATCACACCCAACAAACTCGACCCCTGCCCTAAGATCAAAACCTCTCATGAAACCCCCCTAACCATTCGTCGAACTGCCTAGAAGAACAAATGCTGCAACCATTAAGATTACAGCTTGTTGCCTTGAATGCGTGGTGACCCGTACGAGACTCGAACTCGTGTTGCCGGCGTGAAAGGCCGGAGTCTTAACCGCTTGACCAACGGGCCATATAAATTTAATGCGGAGAATGGCTTGCGTTCTCTCAACGTGAACGAAGTTCACAATGGTAGCGGCAACTGGATTTGAACCAGTGACCCTGCGGGTATGAACCGCATGCTCTAGCCATCTGAGCTATGCCGCCATATTGTCTGCTCTGATGAGACGAGCAAGGGATATTTTAACCCCCCGACAACCTATTGTCAACACATATTTTTCAATGAAAGCATAAAAACGCCGAGTTTTCGCTGTTGAAGAAATAAGCCCCATAGTGTACAATCTGTGTCGGGAAGGTGAAAATATGAAGACACTTACACCGCAAGTAATAGCAGAAATCACAAACGGAAAATACGTCGGCAAAGAAAGCGACAGGAATATTCCTATTGCAGGAGCAGTGCGCGACAACCGCGAGGCAAAGCAAGGAAACCTTTTCGTATGCATTCGCGGAACGCGTGTCGACGGGCATAATTTTGCAAACGACGCATACAGCTCAGGCGCGGCGTGTTGCCTGACAGAGCAGGAAATTCCCAATGCCAAAGGACCTTATGTAATAGTAGAATCAACACTTGAATCAATAAAAACAATAGGCGGCTATTATAGGGGGCTTTTTGAGATACCGATAATTGGGATAACAGGCAGTGTCGGGAAAACCACGGCAAAAGAAATCATTGCCGCTGTTCTCGGCGAGAAGTTCAATGTCCTTAAAACAGAAATGAATTTAAATAATGAACTTGGAGTGCCGCTGACACTATTATCGCTGACAAAGCAACATGAAGCCGCCGTTATTGAGATGGGAATCAGCAATTTCGGAGATATGAGCATTCTCGCAGAAATGGTTCGTCCCGACATTTTTGTGATGACCAAAATTGGCTACGCACATATCGAAGAGCTTGGTGATTTGCAAGGAGTTTTAAAAGCAAAAACCGAAGCGTTTGCATACATGAAGCCGAGCGGGACAGCAGTGCTAAACGGTGACGATGAGCTGCTTCTCGCTTACGACCCAAAAATGCGCAAGATTACCTTCGGGCTTGATAGTCACAACGATGTGCGAGCTGAAAATGTTAATACCGACGGCTTAGATTCCGTCAAAATGGACATTGTCAGTGAAAAAAGCAACCTTCCGATAAAAATTAATGCCTACGGAAGCCACATCGCATCACTTGCCCCAGCCGCAGTTGCCGTTGGGGAGCTTCTTGGTATGAATGATAATGAAATAAAGCAAGGATTTTTATCATATACACCGGTTGAAGGACGCTCAAGGGTGTCAAAAACAAAAGATATCATAATCATTGACGATTGCTATAACGCAAACCCGAACTCAGTCAAAGCAGCGCTTATATCATTATCGGCGCTCTCCGGACGTCATGTTGCAATACTCGGAGATATGCTCAGCCTTGGAGAACACTCAGAAAAAATGCACGACGAAATCGGTACATTTGCAGCAGAGCACGTAGTTGACATGATATTATGCCACGGAGAGCAGGCACGCTTTATCTACAACAGCTACAAGGCAGCATTCGGCTCGGAAGCATATTTTTATTCAAGTATGGAAGAATTAATCAAAGATATTCCCTCAAAAATAAAAAAAGGCGACGCAGTTCTGGTAAAAGCGTCGCGCGGCATGCATTTTGAAAAATTGCTGCCAATTATTTCCGACCCGGAGCTGCTGTAGTTCTCGAATCTGTTGTAGGCTGCCGAAACGATAATTTTATTTCATAAGCGCTGCTATCAGAAGTAGATTCGGGCCTATAAACAAGAAAAGTAATATCACGTTGTGCGATGCCATACTCGGAAAAAGCCCCGGTGATGGCTCTAATTAACGTTGTCACATCACTTTCCGATAAATGCGGCATTTCAACCGTGAGCTGTGAGCCTGATGTGTTCATCGGTGAATCTATAAACTCTTTGAGCATTAAAATCGAGTTGTTATCTAGGGTGCTTTGAACACTTGGAGCAAACATGAAGCTCATCGTGCCCTCTGAGCGGTTGATGCTTACCGGACCGACCTCAGGCGGAATCTCAGTCGGGTCACCACTCGGGTCACCGGTAGGGTCTTCGTTTGGGTCGTCGTTTGGGTCGTCAGTCGGGTCATCGCTTGGGTCATCGACGGTGTTGCCGTTCGGGTCTCTGCCGGGGTCATCAACAGGGTCACCGGTAGGGTTGTCGTTTGGGTCGTCAGTCGGGTCACCGTTTGGATCATCAGTCGGGTCATCACCATTTATCGGGTCGCCACTAATTTCATCATCTCCCGGTCCCGGGTCTACTACTTGCGGCGGCTCTTCAGGAGGATAAAGCGACCCGTTTAAGGCTCTAACAGCGAGAAAAACAGCAGTAGTAAGTATAACTACAACAAGCACAACAGCAACTATTATTTTTCCGCGATCTGTTATCTCGTAGCCTTTCAAGTGCTGTCTTCCCCCTTTTTTGGTATTGTCGGCAAAAACAACGTGAAGAGCTGCTATTTGTTCTTCACGTTTTTTGTCTTATGTCTAGCTAAAGAGACATTAGATTCTGTATTATACTGATTTTTTTTTAAATTGCAAGTATTATGTCAAATAAAAATTATTCTCCTTAAAAACTTCAACTTCTCCTTACGGCTTATCCTGAAATGAATGTCAGTATATCTTTCAGTCGCTGAGCTTCACCTTCAATTGAGAAAAATTGCTTCTTATGTAAATCCTTACGACTTTCTATAAGCCTGCGAGTGCGCAAAATTTGCTGGTCAAGCTCATCAAGCTCTGCTTGCCGCTCAGCGATATAATCGTCTGTATGTCTTGCAAAACGCTCGGCATATTCTTTAAGCATTTTCACGCGGAGGACACCATCGCCCATGAGCAGGTCATAATCGAATCCCGAAGCTTCGATTAGCTTATTTACAATATCACGTCTTTGTGCGTCAGGTAAGGAAGCCGGGAGTGTTTGCAAATAATCCTCAACAAGATAAATAGATTCGGTTTTCTTAGAACGCAAAGCAAGTGCGTCATAAAGCTCATCGGTATTTAAGAAACGGTCGGTATAATTTTCAGGTTGAGCTGCTCTTTCAGGCATATAGGGCTGCTCTTCTTGAGGTCTGCCGTTTCTGAAAAGATTTAACCCTCCAAATGATGGAGCTGCTCTTTGCGGCGGAGGAGCAACAGGCTCCGGTATAGATGTCGGAGACGGCTCATAAACGGGAACTTCAGGAGCAGAATATGCCGAGACAGGAGCTGCAGGCTCTTCGGCAACAGGTTCATAAACAGGCTCATACACAGGTGGAGCAGGAGCGACATCGACGTCTTCTACTGCTTCAGCTTCATACTCAGTGTAATCACTCTCTTCATACATTGCTTGCGGAGTTACAACATCCGGAGACTTTTCTGTAGGGAATACAGGAGTCGGCATACCGGGTATCGGCTGGCGAGCTGCAGGTGTTACCTTAACTGCATTGTCTGCATCAATAATCGGCTTAATACCGGAGTCATCGTGACCATCTAAAATCGAGTCTTCGACGGTGTCGGATTTTCTAATAACACCCGTTCGCTCGAGCATCGCCATAATCTTGCTTTCATTTTTCTTTTCAGGCATACCATTACCCTCCCGGTATGTATATTTCAAAAATAAGGAATTCCTTGCTTATGCAATTCTATGCAATTTATCTCTGTATGTCAAGGTTTTTCTGCCTTATGCGTCAAAAAATTTTGCGTGTATTGCGGCAACTGAACGGTCAGCGTCGTTTTCGTCTACGAGTACCGAAATTTTTATCTCGCTCGTAGAAATCATCATAATATTAATTTTTGCATCATAAAGAGACTCAAACATCATAGCTGCGACCCCGGGCGAGGACATCATACCTGCACCGACAACGCTGACTTTTGCAACTTTATCATTTGTGCTTATTTCAGCATACCCGATTATATCTCTATTTTCTTCCAGAATTTCTACAGCTCTTTCTCTATCTCCGCGAGAAACAGTAAAGCTGATATCATTTGTGTTGTCACGCCCGATGGACTGTAAAATAATATCTATATTTATTTTAGCATTTGCCAGAACCCTAAACATTTTAAACGCTACACCAGGCTCGTCTCTCAGACCAACAAGTGCGATTCGTGCAATATCTGCATCTTTTGCTACACCACTTATTTTTGTATGTTCCACCTTCGTTACCCCCTTAACTATTGTTCCAGGCTTTCTTTTAAGACTGGAAAGAACCTCCATCTTGACTCCGTAACGCTTTGCCATCTCTACCGAGCGGTTGTGCAAAACCTGTGCACCGAGAGTTGCAAGCTCAATCATTTCATCATAAGTAATCTCATCAAGCTTTCTTGCACCTTCAACCTTTCGTGGGTCAGATGTATATATACCTTCAACATCCGTATAAATTCGGCAAAGGTCTGCGTTTAACGCCACAGCTACTGCCACAGCAGTAGTATCAGACCCACCACGACCAAGCGTGGTGATATCATCAAACTTATTAACGCCTTGAAAACCTGCCACAAGCACTATCCTGCGGCGGTCAAGCTCAGCTTTAAGCCGCTCGGCAGATAACCCTTTGATTCGCGCACTGCCGTAATCGGAATCCGTGTTCATACCAATTTGCCAACCGGTAAGAGAAACGACGGGCAAACCCAACTTCTCAAGAGCAATTGCCATAAGTGCAACGGATGCTTGTTCACCTGTTGACAGAAGGACATCCATTTCACGCTTAGACGGGTTCGGATTTAATTCCTTTGCTTTCTCAATAAGGTCATCAGTTGTGTCCGCCTGTGCTGACAAGACAGCAACAACATTATTGCCTTCAGAGTAAGCTTCAGCGATAATCCACGCAACGCGTTCTATACCCTCCGCGTCTGCAAGAGAGCTGCCTCCAAATTTTTGTACAATTAATCCCATTAATGATCACCCAAAATTCTAAATTGCGATTTTGCCTCAACACCGCGACCAAGCAAATCGCTTATCATCTTTTTATTCATTACTCCGGTTATAAATACTGTTTCATTGCCGGTATCCTCTGCGAAGATAACACTGCCAAACTCTTTTTCTACCTTCTCGCGAGCTGCGTCAGTCCTGATATACCAAGCTGAATCCAACAAATCAGAGCTGGTTATAAACTCCTCGCTACCCTCCGTCCAGCTAACCCATCTTCGTGCGTGCAAGTGTTTAACTGCGTCAATTACATCAGCAATAACTGCACTTGCCGTCGGAAGCTTACCTGCCCCTGCACCGCAGAACACAACATTTCCGACTGCATTACCTCGCACAACAACACCGTTCAAAACATCATCTACCCCTGCAAGAATCGTATGCTTGCTGATTAGGTGTGGCGCGACATAAACAGATGCCTTATCCCCAACAGTACGCGCACGCCCCAAAAGCTTGATCTCATACCCGAGCCCTGAAGCAAACTTCATGTCGGCAAGAGTAACACCGGTAATACCCTCAGTTGGTACTTGTCTGGGGTAAATATGCTGACCAAAAGCAAGCGAAGACAAAATGCATATTTTACGACACGTATCGTGACCCTCAATATCAGCAGTCGGGTCCGACTCGGCATATCCTTTTTTCTGAGCTTCAAGTAAAGCTTCGGAAAAATCTGCTCCGTTTCGCTCCATATCAGTAAGGATGTAATTAGTCGTCCCATTTAAAATCCCGTAAATCTCGGTAACAATATTAGCAGTCATACACTGTGCAATTGGGCGAATAACAGGAACTCCGCCACCAACACTAGCTTCAAAGAGATAGTTTACATCTTTCTCCATCGCAAGCTTTAACAGCTCGCTTCCATGTTCGGCAACAAGCTCTTTATTAGATGTAATAACACTTTTCCCTGCCTCAAGACTGCGCCGCGTATAATCTAGCGCAGCGTCAACGCCACCGATTGCTTCAACAACAACAGAGACCTCAGAGTCGTTAACGATAACCTCAAAATCCGGCACAAATAATGACGAATAAGGACAATCCTCAAATTCTCTGACATCTAAAATATATTTGACCTCTATTCTCTGCCCCGCGTTTTGACAAACCCTGTCTTGATTCTTGTCAAGAACTTGTACAACGCCTGAACCGACAACTCCATATCCTAAAACGGCTACTTTAATCATTTTCCGATACTAAATCCTTTCTTTTTTATTCTATCACAGCAAATAACATCACGCAATAAAATGAGCAATAACCATAGTTATACCGAATAAAACCGGTTGATGTAAAACATAAACAATAAGTGCATTTCTACCTACTAAAGGAAAGAAAGGGACTTTAACCTCGTAAAACCATGAAGGGAACTTACCCTCTTTAATGTAGCGCCCCACCCATGTTCCGAACAAGAAAATAAAAATCCACGGCAAAATATTTTGATTGTCGTAGTTAACAAACCCCGGTTGACTCCATCCCAGAACAGACAGCAAATCGCGGACAACCTGATTGTCGGAGGTCGGTGATAAGTACACTCTTGCCAGAACACTTGCGGAAAAGAGCAAAATATAAATAAATGGAGCAATTTTCTCAGGAAGATTATCCCAAAACCTTCGTGTCAGACCATAGAAAAGCATAAGAAAACCAAGCAGATGCAGTATCCCGAAGTATATTGGCATATCCATTCTGACTGTGATATACGTGATTATAACAGCAATAACAACAACTATTGCTCCCCGTTCGATATTGCCGCGTGAAAAACGTGACGAAATCCCCGAAATAATGATAAAAAGCCCAATAAAGAAAGCTTGTAACACATTAAATACAGGGTTTCTGTAAAACCACCAGGGAGCATCTAAGAATGCTGCTAAATTATACAAAGCATGGTGTGCAACCATTAAGGTAACAGCAAGTCCGCGCAATGCGTCGATAATCTCGATTCGTTTCTTCTCTTCCATGCGAGTATTTTATCAGAACTTATTGCATTGTCAATTCTTAAAGTACAATCTCGTCTCCCGTGTTGTCTATTCTTCTGGCATTTTGTGCAAACAGTGCAATAAAGAATGATGTAACCATTATTCCTAAAGCAAATGCGACAGAAATAAATATATCAAGCAATTGCGTTGCCGGTATCGGATGCGAATGTAAAACGGTTGTTGCAATCAGCTCAAGTGCAAAAGGATTAAACATATAACCCATGTCTACTGCTGCAAAAACCAAAGGCAATATAAGCGACAATAGTATGCAAACAACAGCACTCATCCCTGCCTGCCCTGTAGCAGTGCCGATAGTAAGATGCAAGCAAACATAGAACATTAGCGCCGTGCCGACAAGCACCCCTGACACCAAGACGTTTGAAAAAACCAAATCATCAGTGTTAAAAATTAAGCCTGAAGTAATCCAAGAAATTATTATAGATATAATCGTTAGAAACAAAGCTGAAAGCGGATAAATTATATATTTTGGAAATAGATATGAAAAATTCTGAAGTCCGGCACTTCTCGGAATAATAACAGCACGCTTTTTCTGCTCGCCGCCTGCTGCTTTATTAAGAAGAATCAATATAACAATCAATCCGGCACTTGTTATATCCGAAATAGATGAAGCTACCCCTGTAGAAGAGTATTCGGTAATTGAACTCATATCCGGAATATCAGAATCAACTTGAGTATAAAGGTCACCCATAACACTCATCAAAGAGCTCAAAGCCGCAATTAAAACCGGGCTCAGTATAGATAAGCCGATTATTACACAAGCTATTGCAAGGAAGCTTCGAGACCTTAAATATGCAAGTATTTCTTTTCTAAAACAAGCTCCGGTTTGTCTGCTCATTATACAGTACCTCCTGCTGAAAGGGTTGACAGCAAGTGATTACTGCTTACTCCAAGATAAATTTGCTCGAGACTCAGACGCTTAAACCAAACACCCTCCGGTACGATTTGCTTGCTCGCAAGAGTGGTAACAATCTTATAAAATAACTCCGCTTCAGTAACATCTTGCTTTGCAACAGCTGAAACAGTGCCGTTACTCTCCCTGTCAAAACGCTCAATGATATCAAGCTCGTTTAAAGCCTCAATAATCGCCGTCGGGTTAACATCACTTATTGTAACTGCTGTTCCCGTACCAAAAAGCTTTCGTATATCCGATATAGAGCCCTCAACAGCCATAACGCCTTGACTCAAAATACCTATTCTATTCGCAACACGCTCAACATCGGTTAAAATGTGTGTGCACAGAATTATCGTAGAGCCGGATGAAGCAAGACCGCCGATAATCTGCATAACCTCTGCTCTGCCTTCCGGGTCAAGAGCAGAAGTCGGCTCATCCAGAATCAACAAATCCGGATTGGCATAGAGTGCTGCAGCTATACCGATACGCTGCGTCATTCCGCGTGAGTAACCTTTAATAAATCTGTGTGCATTTTGATACATTCCGGTTAACTTCAACACTTCTGCGGTACGCTCTTTTATATCCCCCTCGTAATCACAACAGGCACCGATAAAATCAAGATACTCAAAACCATTCATATACCCATATAAAGCAGGTGACTCGGGAAGGTAGCCGACCTTTAAGTTCTCTCCGTCAAAATCAATTTTCCCTTCGTCCTTAGCGATTACATTGCAAATTATATTCATTGTTGTCGTTTTGCCGCAACCGTTCGTTCCGAGAAAACCATAAATGTCTCCCTTGCTGACATTCATGTTTAAATCCCTAAGAACATTAATGCCCTTATAACTCTTTTTTAACCCCGTAATCTTTAGCATAGACAACTCCTTGATTAGTAGAATAGCCTTATCAGCAAACCTTGAGAAATTTCATTAAAAGCAAGTACCATCATAATAATAACAGGAATAGAAATAAAAAACAAAGCTGTTTTCTTCCAAGGACCATACTGTGTCCACCCGTTTTCGATTTTATATCTTCGCATGGAAGGAATTTTAAACAAGAATGCAACAACTCCAACAATTATCATTACAACCAAAGCCACCAAATATATGGCTAGTAAAGTATTTATTGTCCTGTTATCTCCGCCGGTAATTTCCGAAAGAGATGTTAAAACCAATGCTATAGCACCGATTGAGTTTACAATTGCATGTAATATAGTAACTATAAAAAGAGAGTTGGTTGCATAGCGGATATAACCGAGAGCGAATCCATAAGCAGTGGTATAAAAGAGCATATATAAACTGCCGTGCATTAGTCCGAAAAGAAGTGAGCTTATAATTATAGCGATACCGCTTCCATAAGGCTTCAAAGCATCAAACATTATACCCCTGACCCAGAATTCTTCAAATAACGGAGCGATAACAACCAGCATAAAAACAAGAATAACAATGCTGACAGCACTTGTAGAAGTCGGAGCAGTCGTTGGGCGTAAAAGCTCGTCGAGATATGAATGACCACTCAGATTTCTTGAAATCAAGAATAAAGCCAGTAATGTCAGCAGAGCAACCCCATGACCAAGTCCAAATGTTGCGGGAAATGTACCCATAGCACGAGCAGTCTTGTCCGGGATTTTATATAAATCCTTATACTTGCCCTTGTATTTTTCAAAGCTTCCGAAAATGAGCGCTGAAAAAACCAGAGGAATCACATAAACGAGTAAAATCAACATTGTTGAAGATACTATTTCATAAGCAGTATCACCTAAAAAAGAAGAAATTCCACTGAGCTTAGGTCCTGCCCATGCTCCGAATAGTCTGCATAAAAAATATACACACATTGAAAGACCAAGCTTTAAGCATACAAGCTTATAACCGCGAAGTGTCGGTTCGCTTTGCTCACACTGCTCTTTATTCAACTCAGCATTTTCGCTATTATCCATTATTAAACCCCGGCTTAATTTAAGTAATAATCCCCCGCTCAAGAAAAGCAGGGGATATTTTATCATAATATAATAAAAGTTATTTTGCCTCTTCTTCGGTTGCTGCTTTTCCAACTGTTGAGACAGCCCATTTTGCTACTTGAATACGAACTCTGTCTTCGCTTGTCTCGAATGTGATTTTTTCATCGTTGATGGAAACAACCTTGCCGATCATTCCGCCGATTGTTGTAATCGAATCACCTACAGCCAGAGAGCTTCTCATTTCTGCGAGCTTTTTTTTCTTTTTATTCTCCGGTCTAATCATGAAAAAGTAGAAAATACCTACCATTACCACGACCATTAAAATCATACCCATGCTTTCCATAAAAAACCTCCGATTATATAATAAAATATCAGTTATTAATGTTGCCTGTTGCTGTACCGTTGCTACAACGATTTACAGCCTTGTAATTATACCCAAGGGCATGTTAAAATGCAAGATAAAGTTTACCTTATGAGGAGAAGCTCGTGCGTAGTCGGCTTAGGTTCTGGAAATATCCGATATCAATATTACTGCTATTACTTGTAGTAGCGGTATTTACTATCTTTTTTACAACATCTGAAAAAGCAGCAGCGCCGTTTGAAGCGGAATCGGCGCACGATATAAATGCAACACAGTCACCCGATGAATCAGATACACCTGAAGAGCCGGAACCGGACGAAACGGAAGCCGGCATCGAAGAGGCGAAACCGAATGAAGACCAGATGGATAAAAGTCCAAATCCAACAGAAGACGGGTTTATCACCTATATTCTTGATGAAGCCGACATTCACACGGGTTATTTACTGCTCGTTAATCACGACCATTCGTTTAGCATTCTTGATGACTTTGGGCTGGTAAGCTTAAACGAAGAAAAAACGTCGAACTTCAGAGTGCAACCTGCAAGCATCAGAGTCCACAGCTCAATAGTAGAGCCGCTCGATGAAATGATGGATGCGTATATGGCGGCGAGCAACAGCAGAACTGTTGCAGTCAGAAGCGGGTTCAGAAATTTCACCGCACAACAAAGCATTCTTAATGATTATGCATCAAGAATGGGCAGGCGAGAAGCACTGCGATGGGTATCACGTCCGGGTCACAGTGAACACCACACGGGACTCGCAGTAGATTTTGGTGTTTTCTCGGGAGGCATAATGAATCAATTCGAGGGAACAGGCGCTACTGCATGGTTTAGAAGAAATGCACATAATTACGGGTTTATCCTTCGATATCCGAGAAACAAAGAAGCAATAACCCAAACTGCATTTGAGCCGTGGCATTTCAGGTATGTGGGATTTCCTCATGCAATTATAATGCGTGATAACGATTGGAGCTTGGAAGAGTATATTGAGCTTTTAAGGGAATATACGTTCGACGAGCCAATGCTGCAAGAGGTTGACGAGGTATTATATGAAATATACTTCGTTGAAGGCACAAGCATACCGCTACCGTTTCATAGCGAATTTGAAATATCGGGGAACAATATAGACGGGTTTATTGTTACCATAGTTCGGCAGCCGTTTGACCCCGACGTAGTTATCGACACCGCGATTTAACTGCGTCTCCACTTTACCCCTTGAGGAGTGTCCTCTAAGATGATACCCATATTGCCGAGCTTATCTCTTATTGCATCGGCATCTGCCCAGTTCTTATCAGCTCTGGCTTTTTGTCTTGCAGCAATGAGAGCCTCAACCTCGTCGTCAATGCTTTCGTCACCATCGCTGCCGTATATCAGACCAAGCACATTAACAAGCTCGTTTAGTATTTCAAGCGTTTTTACTGCAAACTCTTTTGACGGCTCATGTTCTGCAGCAATGCTGTTGCTTTCCCTAATAAGCTCGAAAATTACAGCAATTGCATCTGCAGTGTTTAAATCATCGTCCATCGCCTGAATGAATCGTTCTCTATACTGAGTTAATGCAGCGATAAAGCTCTTCTCTGTGTCAGTGATTTTATCAGACCCGTTTTCGCCGATAAACTCAAGACTGCTTTTAGCAGTTTTTATTCTATCTAAGGCATTTTTTGCCTGCGCAAGAATTTCGCCCGAATAGCTTAGCGGACTTCTATAATGACTCATAAGCATAAACATACGAATGTTCTCATATCCATAAGCTTCTGCTGCTTCACGAACTGTGAAGAAATTGCTGAGTGATTTTGACATTTTTACTTTGTCAATGCTCAAAAAACCGTTGTGCATCCAATAGCGGACAAACTCCTTGCCGCTTGCACCTTCGGATTGTGCAATTTCATTTTCATGGTGAGGGAAAATCAAATCCTGTCCGCCGCCGTGGATATCAATTGTCGCGCCAAGATGCTTGTTTGCCATTGCCGAGCACTCGATATGCCACCCCGGCCGCCCTTGTCCCCAAGGCGAATCCCAGTGCGGCTCGTTTGGTTTTGCACCTTTCCATAATGCAAAATCAACAGGATTTTCTTTAACCTCCGTAACGTCAACACGAGCACCTGCTTGGAGCTCCTCAAGCGGCTGACGTGAGAGCTTGCCGTATCCTGAAAATGCGGCAGTGCGGTAGTAAACATCACTACCGCTTTGATAGGCGTAGCCTTTGTCAATCAGTGTTGAAATAAGACTGATTATTTCAGGGATGCTTTCCGTCGCTTTTGGATGGAGTGTTGCTTCAAGCACACCAAGCCCGTCTGCATCAGTCCAATATTCTGCGATGTACTTTTTCGTAACATCGTCGCAAGAAACGCCCTCTTCGTTTGCTCGGTTAATGATTTTATCATCAATATCCGTGAAGTTTTGCACATAAGTTACATCATATCCCCGATACTCAAGATAACGCCGCAAAACATCAAACACAATCAGCGGACGCGCATTACCAACATGAAAGAGATTATACACCGTCGGACCGCAAGCATACATCTTAACCTTGCCCTCCACAAGCGGCACAAACTCTTCCTTCCTCGACGTCAAAGTATTATATATTTTCATAAAATCTCCAAAATGTGTCAAGGGGACGGTTCTACTGACACACAATTTATTCGTCCAGTTTTAAAACTGCCATGTCAAGGGGACGGTTCTACTGACACACAATTTATTCGTCCAGTTTTAAAACTGCCATAAACGCATCTTGCGGAACGTGGACGCTTCCTAAGCTGCGCATACGCTTTTTACCCTCTTTTTGCTTTTCAAGCAGCTTTTTCTTTCTCGAAATGTCGCCGCCGTAACACTTTGCAAGAACATCCTTCCTAAGCGCTCTGATGGTTTCTCTTGCAATAATCTTGCCGCCAATAGCAGCCTGCACGGGAACTTCAAAAAGCTGGCGCGGAATGTTTTCCTTTAGCTTTTCAACAATTTTACGCCCGCGTGCATAAGCTTTATCTCTATGTACGATAAAGGATAACGCATCGACTATGTCTCCGTTGAGCAAGATGTCGAGGCGTACAAGGCTGGAGGCGCGATAACCGAGGAAATCGTAGTCAAGCGATGCGTAGCCGCGACTGCGCGATTTTAGAGCGTCGAAGAAATCATAGATGACTTCGTTGAGCGGCAACTCGTAATGGAGCTCGACTCTGGTGGCTTCCAAGTACACCATTTCCTTATATTCGCCGCGCCTGTCCTGACAGAGCTCCATTATGCTTCCGACGTAGTCGGGTGGGCAGATTATAGATGCCTTTATGAAAGGCTCTTCTGCAACCTCGATAAGTGACGGGTCGGGATAATTAAGTGGGTTATCTACAAAAATTACTTCATTATCGGATTTTGTAACACGGTAGATAACGCTTGGAGCTGTCATAATCAGGTCGAGGTTGTATTCACGCTCGAGCCTTTCACCGATTATCTCCAGATGGAGCAAACCAAGAAAGCCGCAGCGGAAGCCAAACCCCAGGGCGGCAGAGGATTCGGGTTCGTAAGTGAGTGCCGCGTCATTTAGCTTCAGCTTTTCCAAAGCGTCGCGTAAATCAGGATATTTGGCGCCGTCAGCGGTATAAAGCCCCGAATAAACCATCGACTGCACGTTCTTATAACCGGGCAGCGGTTCGGTGGCTTGTTTATCAACGTCTGTGACAGTGTCGCCAACAGTTGTATCGCCAACATTTTTAATGCTGGCTGTTAAATACCCGACGTCGCCGGCATATAACACATCGCACGGCTCCATGCCAATCGGGCGCAAATGCCCGATTTCGACAATACGGTACTCCGCATTCGTCGACATTAGCTTAATTGTAGTGTCGCTTCGCAGCTCACCATCCATCACGCGGATATATACGATTACGCCCTTATACAGGTCGTATTGACTGTCAAAAATAAGTGCCCTGAGCGGTGCTTTCGGGTCACCCTTTGGCGGCGGAATATCTGAAACGATTCGTTCCAGAACATCATCAATACCGATACCGCGTTTCGCAGAAATCTCGGGAGCGTCATCGGCAGGAATACCGATAATATCCTCGATTTCCTTCTTAACACGCTGAGGGTCGGCATTGGTTAAATCAATCTTGTTCACAACAGGCAAAATTTCAAGATTGCTGTCAAGAGCAAGATATGTATTAGCGAGCGTCTGTGCTTCAACTCCCTGCGCTGCATCGACAACAAGTATCGCGCCCTCGCAAGCAGCGAGCGAGCGGGAAACCTCATAATTAAAGTCAACATGACCCGGAGTATCAATGAGGTTAAGCACATACTGCTCTCCATCACGTGCAGAATACGTCAAGCCCACTGCACGCGCTTTTATCGTGATACCACGCTCACGCTCAAGGTCCATACTGTCGAGAATCTGCTCCTCCATATCATGAGCGTCAACAGCGCCGCACCTTTCGAGCAGCCTGTCCGCCAGCGTGGACTTGCCGTGGTCAATATGTGCAATTATAGAAAAATTGCGTATTTTGTTTTGATAGTTTTGCATTTTATTTTAATCCTTTTTCGGTATCATTGTCAGTGAAGCGAGCTTTTCGATTAGTGCTGCTTCTTTTTGCCTAATTTCCTCAAGAGAACCGATTATATCATTAACCTGCTCCGAAAGCTTAGTCGCCCCATCTTTTCGCTCAGCAGAACACCCAAGCATATAATCGGTGGTCACACCATAAAACTCGCAAACCTTAATAACAAAATCAAGCTTAGGCTCACGTGCGTCAGTCTCATAATGTGACAGCAACGCCTGTGAAACCCCAAGCTGCAAAGCAGCCTGCCTCTGGCTGAGCCCCTTCTCGCGCCTCAGCTTCCCCATATTAATAGCAAAACTCGACTTTTCCAATAAAATCTCCTGATTTCCTGTCAAGGGGACGGCTCCATAGTCTCGCAAGCGAGCCATTGTAAGAACCAGAGTGGTTCTACTGACAGGTTTTTATACGCTTCGATTATAAATAGGTATTACGTGCCTTCTTCCGCGCCACATTACGGCGAATACTGCGATTAGGCAAATTCCGTTAAACAACACCACGACCGCACGTATAGGAACTCTTTCTGCCAAAGCTCCTGCAATCAGTTGCCCCGAAATCATACCGACGTTCATAATCATGTGGAATGTACCGTTGAATCGTGCACGCTTATCATCGGGAATGTAGCTCTGCGTGGTGGAAATACGGATATTATAACTCGTAACCGTGAGTAAACCAACCACAAATGATAAAAATGCCATCATATAAACCGGAGTAAAGAGATAACCCATATCAATAATTCCCGAAACAATGTATACAAAAACCGCAATAAAAAACTTTTTATGCGTAGGCAAATCAAGCTTATACTGGATAGCTCCACCGATAAACCGCCCGAAAACACCCGATAACATAACAACGGTATAGAGCATAATACCCAGATTAGGAGTGTCTCGAAAATACGGAAGAAGCAGAGCGTGGTTTGACCATGCAAACATTGCTACAAAGAAGTATGCGGTTATAACAACAAGCCCTTTTTCACCCCTGATATAGTTCAGACCCTCCATAAAGCTTGCTTTAAACTCGGTGAAGTTATACTTCTCAACACTTTTTCTTAGATGTGTCTCATCGGCACGGATTTGAGTCTCTATACATGCTGCAACAAAGAACGCTGCTGCTGAAAAAATCAGAATATTACTTGCACCGATTCTCTCGTAAAGATACGCGGCAAACGGCAGAACAATCGCCGAAAGCGGCATAATCATCGAAGAAACAGAATACGCTTTGCGGAAATTACCCTCGGAAACGAGCACAGGATAGAGGCTTTCATAGGCGATTATATACGCACTTTCAATTGAGCCGAGAATAAATGACATGGCAAGAAAGAACATATAGTTGAAAAATCCGCCGCTCAATATAAAGAAAAGTGACAAGAAAATAGCTGCTGAAGTGAAATCCAGAATATATATGGTTTTTCTTCGTGAAAAGCTGTCGAGCAGCGGTCCTGCAACCATTGGCACTATCAGCTTGGGGAAATTATACACTACCATATACAAAACGAAAAGAAAAATCGATTCACTGTAATCGAGTACCATAAGATTGATTGTAAACCCGGCAAGAGCATTTCCAAAAATAGAAATAATCGAGCCGAGCGAAAGTATTGAAAAATCTCTTGTCCAAAGCTTATTCATAACATATATCGATTATCGCTTGTGCAAACATTTTCGCACTTGTGATTAATTGCTCCTTTTTAATAAACTCATTAGCCCCATGCACCTTGTTATCATCACCCGGCATAGCACAACCAAATGCAACACCACCGGGAATGTCATGCACATAAGAAAGCCCTCCTATTGCAATACACTTTCCCTTCTGCTCCGTATACTCCTCGTAAATGCCAAGCAGCTTTTGCACAAAATCTGACTCCTCGGGTGTGTGGTGACACTTCTTAATTTCGTGATATGTTACGTAAATATTTTCCCGACCAAGTGCAGCACGTGTCATTTCCAAAAGGTCAACATCATCAGCACAAGCAGGTGTTCGGCTGTCAAAGGTACCTGAAAACTCAAGCTCCGAAAACCTCAAAACCCCGAAGTTTACAGTAATTCTACCGGTTTTCTCATCTTCCATATCCAGCCCGAGAGCCGCTCCCCTGTAATCCCCATGCGGAAAAAGACGATTGAGAGTCTTTAAATACCCAAAGCTCTCACTTTCAGCAAACGGCATCGCCGCCAGCATCTCCACCAAAGCACTCTGCGCATTATTTCCCCTCTCAGGCAAACTCGCATGAGCCGCCCTCCCCTCCGCAAAAATGTGCCACGGGGACATGTGACACTGGGACGGTTCTTCTGTCACATTTTCTTGCTGACAAGACGTCTTAGGCTGCTGATAAATCAACGTAACTCCGGTTTTTTCTGAAAACTTTTTGCAGAAGCTTTCAACATCTTCTGCAGAAAAACCCTCAATAACTGCCTCAGCATAATTAGGCACAATATTCGGAGTTTTCCCACCCGTAATTGATATAATTCGAGGAAGTGCCGTGTCCTTCTCCCATTTTGCACCAAAAACAGGCATAAAACGCCCTTTTTCAATATTAACTACAGGAAACTCCGAATCGGGAGAAAACACATTCGGCGGTGTGGTGTTCTTTTCTAAATACCGTGCTATATCCTCAAACCCTGTTTCTTCGCCCGAGCCCAGTATAATCTGCACGCCGTTCTTCAAATTCGGGAATAAATCACGAACGCAATACATAGCATACATTGAAGCTACTGCTGGACCTTTATTATCTAAAACTCCACGTCCGTATAAGATTCCATCTTTTTCAACAAGCTTAAAAGGGTCGGTCTCCCAGCCTTCACCGGAAGCAACAATATCAAGATGAGCCAGAATTCCCAAAAACGGAGGATTTGGACCAAGCTCTGCGGTAATAATCATATCCTCAAAAAGACTGACATCAAAGCCATTTTTTTCGAGCATATCTTGTGCAAGCGACAAAACTCTGCGAGACTCCACTCCGAAAGGAGCACCATCCTCGCACTTGCTTCTGACACTGTTAACCTCAATGAGCCTGCTAAGGTCAGCAATCATCTCACCGCTATTCTCGTCAAACCAACAATCAATTTTTTTACGAAACTCTGCTCTGTTATCCATTCTGCTACCCATAAAACCCTTAGACCCCGTCTTTGCATAGTAAATCTCCGAAGAAATCAATGCATTTTTTATCAAACTCATCTTGTGAAATATAAGTGTTTTCTATTATATAATCGCAGTTGCTTCTATAAAAGGATTCAGGCTGTTGTGCGTTGATTCTGCTTTGCGCCCGTTCGATTGTCAGATTATCTCTGCTCATAATTCTTTTTATGCGCTTCTCTTGTGATGCAACGACTCCAACAACTACATCACACTTTAAGCTTTGACCGCTTTCAATCAATGCAATGGCATCAATAGCAACTACCTTTTGTTCCTGCTGCTTTAGCTCGCAAATAAGACTATCCACCTCCGCATCCATATACTTGAAAGTGATTCTATTAAGCTCACGTAATGCCGCAGGGTCGTTCCATACAATCTCGCTCAGCTTTCGCCGGTCAACTTCACCATCTGTTGAAACATCACCGAACTGCCCGATGATTTCCGCTTTCAAATCGTCGCAACTTATAAGTAATCCGTGATAAATCTCATCACAATCAAGAGCCTCAGCTCCAAGCTTTTTAAGAGCTTCAACGGCAGAGGTTTTACCTGAACCCGTGCCGCCTGTAATGCCTATTATATACATACAAACCCCGACTTCTGCCTAGGTGATACCCAGTGCTTCCTTTATATCATCTTCCGACAATGCACCTTGACGAAGAATTTTATATGACCCGTCTGTCAGTAAAACTAAAGTTGATTCAACACCTAATTCACATTTTCCGCCGTCTATAACGCATTCAATTTTTCCGTCAAAGTAGCTGAGCACATCATCTGCGCATTTTGGGCTCGGCATATCCGAAACGTTTGCTGATGGAGCTGCCGCAGGCACTCCTGCCTCGCGAAGTAGCGCAAGTGTCAGCGGATGATCCGGGCAACGGACACCAATTGTGTCGCCGCCTGCTGTTACAATATCCGGTACAGAATCATTTTTTGGCAAAACAAGTGTCAGCGGACCCGGCCAAAACTTTTCGGCAAGTATACGAGCTGCTTGGGGAATCTCCGCACAAACAGTTGCAGCAACCTCTAAGCTTGGAACAAGCAAGCTGAGCGGCTTAACCTCGGGACGCCCTTTAACTTCGTAAATCTTCGCAACGGCATCTGCATTAAGTCCGTTTCCGGCAAGCCCATAAACAGTTTCTGTCGGAACACCAACAAGACCGCCGTTTCTAAGCACCTCTATCGCATAAGTTAAATCATTATTTTTAATAACTACTGTATTCATCTGAAAGTTACCCCAAATCTAAAGTTTTTATTTACCCATCTTGTGAAACTTTAAGCTTTTCTGCCCTATCTGCCATAATTAGAGCATCAATTACTTCGTCCAGAGCACCGTTTAAAATTTGCTCAAGCTTATATAATGTTAAACCAATACGATGGTCTGTCAAACGCCCTTGCGGATAGTTATAAGTCCGAATTCGTTCCGAGCGGTCGCCTGTGCCGACTTGCCCTTTACGCTCTGCTGCTTGCTCTGCAGCCTGCTTGCGGCACTCTTCTTCATACAAGCGTGAAGCAAGAATTTTCATAGCACGTTCACGGTTTTTATGCTGGCTCCGCTCGTCTTGACACTCAACAACAGTGCCCGTCGGCAAATGCGTAATCCGAATTGCGGACTCTGTCTTATTAACATGCTGCCCGCCTGCACCGCTTGCACGGAACGTATCAATATTCAGGTCTGTTTGATTGATTTCAAAATCAACCTCTTCCATCTCTGCAAGAACTGCAACCGTCACGGTACTCGTATGAATACGCCCCGAAGCTTCGGTCTCGGGCACGCGCTGAACACGATGCACACCGCTTTCGAACTTCAAGCGCGAGTACGCTCCGTCACCTTGTATCATAAAGCTGACTTCCTTAATTCCACCTAGCTCGGTGTCATTAAGGTTTGCGATTTCAACCTTCCACTTTCTTGACTCAGCATACATCGAATACATTCTATAAAGGCTATTGGCAAAAAGTGCAGCCTCATCGCCGCCTGCACCTCCGCGTATTTCGATAATAACATTCTTATCATCATTCGGGTCACGCGGCAGCAGCAGGAATTTTAGCTCTTCGCTAATCTTCTCCGATTCAGCCTGTGCCGTCTCAAACTCCTCTTGTGCCATCTCTTTAAAATCAGGGTCACTGAGCAGTTCTTTAGCACCCTCCATATCACGCTGCGCCTTCTCAAAACGCCGAAACGCATCAACAACAGGCTGAATCTCCTTTTGCTCACGAGCAATCTTCGCATACAAGACCGGGTCTGAATAGACCTCGGAGTCTTGCATCCGCAACTCAAGAGCATTGAACTTTTCTTCAATTGACCTCAGCTTTTCAAGCATATTGTGTTATTCCTTCTCTTGTCGTATAATAACCTAACGCTGCATACAATCAGCCATGGAATACTATCATATAAAAGAAAAAATGTAAATAACACAACATTTCCAAATGTAAATCACGTTTACTATGAGCCCGTAGTCTCATTTTTATACGCGCCCGTAGCTCAGCTGGATAGAGTGTCAGACTCCGACTCTGAAGGTCGTGCGTTCGAATCGCATCGGGCGTGCCAAAGATGAACAAATGACAACTCTTAATTCTAACGAAGAATTAGGGTTGTCATTTGGCGTTTTAGAAGCAAAAGCGGCTGACATTGCGATACCACATAAGTTATAAGACCTCAGAACGTTTATTATGCAACAATGCGCCCCCGTTCAAAACTGTTTGAGTGAAATCGAAAACAGCGCACTTATACGAGTTGACACTCGCCTGTG
>Ga0123356_10000742_pt1 | contig 35997 bp, 24 predicted proteins | sample TergutEmb28metaG_2_FD_92546 | JGI IMG/M metagenome (GOLD analysis project Ga0123356, IMG submission 92546) | Embiratermes neotenicus P3 segment gut microbial communities from Petit-Saut dam, French Guiana - Emb289 P3 | ecosystem: Host-associated > Arthropoda: Insects > Digestive system > Gut ...
CTAGAACTTTTGAAGAGCTGCAAAAAGCACTAAAGATTGCCTTTAGTGAAATTACTCTTAGCGATATTAAAAACTGGTACAAACACGACGGATACAAGACAATGTCAATTTAAGTTGCTATATGGTGCGTGTTAGTTGGGTTATTTCTGTTTTTAGTTGTTTGTTTTCCTGTGTGAGTTGTTCTAGTTTTTGGCAGGTTGGGGGGTTGTACTTACGCAGGACATGATGAGGTTGGTTTATGGTGTGGTGTTGGTGGTGTTGTTTTGTTTGGGCAGTATGATGATGTAGGCTTGGTGTCCGATGTATTCTTTTGGGCACCCTATTTTTGCGCCGTTGCCTATGGGTGTTACTGTGCCTTGGTAGTATCCTGTTATGTTTGTTATTGTTAGTGTTGTTTGTGGGTTTTGTTTTTGTCTTGGCATACATAGTTTATACATTGTTTATACTTATAAGGTTTTTGGTGGCAAAACTCTTAAAAACGTTAATGAGCTGAATACATATCATACAAATAAGGATTATAACAAACAAAAAGGATATGACGATAATGAATACCACATCTAAACAATTATCAAGTATTTTACTAATTTTTTGTATAACTATAAGCATAGTGGCTTTTTCAACTCCCATAGTAACAGCCGCCACCGAGACCCCCCCAATGATAGTCGCTGGACATTTGCATTCTTTGGCTTTGAAAAGCGATGGCACCGTATATGCCTGGGGAAACAACAACAAGGGCCAGTTGGGAGATGGCACAACCACAAACCGACATGAACCAGTAAAAGTATCTGGCTTAACAGATGTATGTGCTATAGCCGCCGGAGAATATCATTGTTTGGTTTTGAAAAGCGATGGCACCGTATATGCCTGGGGAGATAACGAATTTGGTCAGTTGGGAGATGGCACAACCACAAACCGACATGAACCAGTAAAAGTATCTGGCTTAACAGATGTATGTGCTATAGCCGCCGGAAGTTTGTATTCTTTGGCTTTGAAAAGCGATGGCACCGTATATGCTTGGGGAGACAACTATAGAGGTCAGTTGGGGGATGGCACAACCACAGACCGTTATGTGCCTGTACAAGTAGCTAGCTTAACAGGTGTAAGTGCTATAGATGCGGGATATTTGCATTCTTTGGCTTTGAAAAGCGATGGCACCGTATATGCCTGGGGATACAACAACTATGGTCAATTAGGTGACGGTTCTACTACAAGACGCCCTACGCCTGTGCAAGTGTCGGGTTTATCGGGGATTAGTGCCATAGCCGCTGGCGACCAACATTGTTTGGCTTTTAAAAACGATGGCACCGTATATGCCTGGGGAAACAATTATTTCGGTCAGTTGGGAGATGGCACAACCACAAACCGTAACACACCTGTACAAGTATCTAGTTTAACGGGTGTAAGTGTTAGTGCCATAGTCGCTGGAGGTTTTCATTCTTTGGCTTTGAAAAGTGATGGTACGGTTTGGGCTTGGGGGCGTAATCTATATGGTGAGTTGGGGGACGGTACCACCACAGACCGTTATGTGGCTGTGCAAGTATCAGGTTTATCGGGTGTATGTGCTATAGCCGCCGGATATGGGTACTCTTTGGTTTTGAAGGGTGATGGTACGGTTTGGGCTTGGGGTGATAATGAGGTTGGGCAGTTGGGGGATGGCACCACCACACAACACAATACACCCATACAGGTAACAGGACTCATTCTATCAACCCCTTCTACACCCCCATCTGCAACTATAAACGGCAGCAACTCCGCTATCGGCAATGTGGGCGACACAGTTATCATAAACTTTTACGATTTCACTGCTAATGGCGAGGTAGGCCTCTTCTGGGATGAATTATCTTTTGAGTGCATGATAAACTCTATTCAGCTAACCAACGATGATATCGACGGCGTTTTTATGCAAGTTATTCCAGAGGATATTTGTGGCATACATACTTTAATCGTAGCAGAACTAACTCCTGCTGGAACTATTGATACTGCTCAATGCGTTGCAGTATACTTTACGATTAACCCAAGCATTACCCTATATCCAACAGTAGTTCACATAGGCAATGCTATAACAGTTACGGGAACAGGTTTTAACGCAAAAGTAGCTGTTGATGTCTTTTTCAACGATGTCCAAGTGGATACCGATCCTGATTCAGTAGAAACAGATGATTTGGGTAGCTTTATAGCAACTTTTCAAGTGCCTACAGGCACAAGTGCCGGCGATTATGAGGTTGCTGCATATGACGGAGACAACCATGTGAAGACACAGCTTTCAATCTATCCAGAGTTTACTGTAACTGTTAATACTGATTTGTCTACATATACTCAGAATTCTATAGGTAGTTTCCAATTAACCAGTACAACACCAGTAGACGGTGTAATTGAGATTTATACTCCGGAGGATAAACTCTTTGGCACCCTAAATATTAAGGCTGGAAATTGGGAATTAGACATCACAACAGGGTTATTTAATTATGTGGAGGGAAGTTTTCCAGCGGATGGTAATACAAAGTTTATGCTTTCAGCTGGTGCAAAAATAGGTGAGTACACATGGGTTGTAACTTTTGTTAATGCAGGTGTACCCGTGGTTTTTGATGGAGCCTTTAAAGTTGTTGATAAAAACATAGACATTATTCCTGGACCTCCAGGTGAACCAGGACCACAAGGAGAACCAGGACCACAAGGAGAACCAGGACCACAAGGAGAACCAGGTGATACCGGAGCAAAAGGTGATACCGGAGCAAAAGGTGATACCGGAGCAAAAGGTGATACCGGAGCAAAAGGTGATACCGGAGCAAAAGGTGATACCGGAGCAAAAGGTGATACCGGAGCAAAAGGTGATACCGGAGAGAGCGGGGCTGATGGGGCTCCAGGTGTTGATAGCACTCAAAGTTCAGCTGAACAAAGTTGGTTAATAACTGCTGTTGCTGTTTTAGCCGCTGTCTCTTTAGTTCTTGGCGTAGTGTCAACGTTTCTTGTCTTTACGTTACGCCGAAAAACACGTCTCTAAACTAACTTTTCTTTCTTTTTCTTTTAGGTTAATTTTAGGTAATGTCTCAAAGTAGGTGGCGGACAAAAATGTTCGTTATGTCTTTAGTTTAGAGGTGGAGAATGATGATTTGGTTGCTTTGAGTTCATTTTGTGGGTTTATCAATAAGGGGTTGTTTGGGAATTGTTGGTACGGTAGGGTGCCGTCTTTTGTTTTTTAGTGTGTTGTTTGGTTTATAGTTCTAACTTTGGTAAGTTGCCCAATATGTCTATATATTTCTAAAATTATCCATGTGTTAGTGTTGTAGATGCAGCTGGGGAAAGCATTAAGACGAGTTGGGTGTAAATTTGGAAGGATATGTTTCTTTGCACTTACTATACGGGCTTTATGTGGAGATGTAGAGTCTTGTTTAGTACATGAAAGGATTGTCTAAACATAGTTTGTGTATGATTTGAAGGGTTATGGAACTATTTCCATTTTGCAGGTAGGAATTACTTATGGCTTGACCAGATGTAGAGATAACAAAAATGAGTGTGATTGGTATGATGTATAAAACACCTGAAGATTTCATGGAGTATGTAAAAAGTAGGAATCCTAATCAACCAGAGTTTCATCAAGCAGTTCATGAGGTTGTTACGTCGGTTTGGTCGGTGATTGAGAGCAATCCCAAGTATCAGGCGGCTAGTATTTTGGAGCGGATGATTGAGCCTGAGCGTGTATTGATATTTAGGGTTACTTGGACTAATGATAAAGGTGGTGTTGAGGTAAACAAGGGTTATAGGATTCAGATGAATAGTGCCATTGGACCATACAAGGGCGGTATTCGTTTTCATCCAAGTGTTAATTTAAGTATACTAAAGTTTTTGGCTTTTGAACAGGTGTTTAAGAATTCTTTAACCACTTTACCTATGGGTGGTGGTAAGGGTGGGACGGATTTTGATCCTAAAGGTAAAAGTGATGCGGAAATTATGAGGTTTTGTCATAATTTCATGTTGGAGCTTTCACGGCATATTGGTCCAAATACTGATGTTCCGGCAGGGGATATTGGGGTTGGTGCACGGGAAGTGGGCTTTATGTTTGGAATGTATAAGAAGCTTCGAAACGAGTTTACAGGCGTGCTGACGGGTAAGGGTCTTAATTGGGGCGGTAGTTTGATTCGGCCAGAGGCGACGGGTTATGGGGTTACTTATTTTGCGCAAGAGATGCTTAAAACGCGTAATGAAGATTTTAAGGGTAAGATTGTTGCCATTTCAGGGTCGGGTAATGTTGCTCAATATGCGGTGCAGAAAGTAAACGAGTTAGGAGGTAAAGTAGTGACGTTATCTGATAGTAATGGAACCATATATGATAGTGAGGGCATTGATAATTCAAAACTCGCATACGTAATGGATTTGAAGAATAAACGTAGAGGCCGAATTAAAGAGTATGCAAGTGAATACAAGAATGCAGAGTATCTTGAGGACAAACGACCTTGGGGAGTTAAATGTGACGTGGCATTACCTTGTGCTACACAAAACGAAATCAGCGAAGAAGATGCAAAGACTTTGATTAACAATGGCTGTTACTGTATAAGCGAAGGCGCTAACATGCCCACTGTACCCGAAGGCGTAAAGGTGTTTCTCAAAAACAAAGTGTTATACGGACCAGGAAAAGCAGCCAACGCAGGCGGCGTAGCAACCTCAGGCTTAGAAATGACACAAAACAGCATGCGCCTTGCATGGACACGCGAAGAAGTTGACACACGCCTAAAAGCAATCATGACATCCATTCACCAAACCTGCGTCAAATACGGCAAAGAAGACGATTTCATCAACTATGTTAAAGGCGCAAACATTGGCGGCTTTGTAAAAGTAGCCGACACCATGATAGATCAAGGAACACTTTAACCCACACAACACACACTATAGGGACAATAAAGAGTGTTCCTGTATGCCGTGAACACAATATTCATGTGCATCATCAAGGCTACAGGTTCACACTTTTTAATTTTTTTATGATGAGATGTTATTTATTTTAGTTAGTTAGATTGGAGATAGATTGTTTTTTAGAATTGTAGTGTATTGTGAGTAAAAGGGTATAATTTTAAATGTGAGAGAGGGTAAAAGTTTGGTATGTGACATGGTATGAAAGCGCTTGTCCTTGAAGAAATAAAAAATCTTCATCTAGTTGATAGGGAAATGCCTGTTTGTGACGATGATCATAATGCTGATGAAGTGTTACTAAAGGTTAATTATTGTTCTGTATGTCGGACTGATGCAAAGATGTGGTTCCAAGGTCAAAGAGATCTAGTTTTGCCAAGAGTTTTAGGTCATGAGATTTGTGGTCAAAAACTTGATTCAAAGGAGCAATATGTTGTTTGGCCGGCAAGGGTGTGTAATAAGTGTTCTAACTGTAGAAATGGGGTAGAGAATCTTTGCAGTAATCTTCAAATTATGGGGTTTCATCGTGACGGGGGATTTGCGCAGTACGTAAAAGTGCCCAAAGAAAGCCTTATAAGAGTACCTGAAACTGTTCCTGCGGAAATTGCTTGTATGACAGAATTGTTATCTTCAGCAGTAAATGCCGTTGAGCAGGTTGGTTTGCAGAAAGATCAAAATGTGCTCATTTTTGGCGGGGGACCTGCGGGGTTGATGCTTGGGTTGGCTTGTAAATTCTTTGGTGCTATTCCATTTATTGTTGAAAAAGACCATAAAAAACGTGGAAGAGTACAGCCGTTCTGTAAAAGTGCAGATATTCACCTATCTGACGATGAGATAGAAAAAGAGGGTTTTTTTGAGAGGTTTGATGTTGTGATAAATGCTGCGCCATATTCAGATATTTTGTCGGAGGGGATTTTGAGGTTAAATGTGGGGGGTAAATTTTGTTTATTTAGTGGGTTTATAAAAAATGTTAACCTGCCAAGTGATTTATTAAATGAGGTTCACTATAGGCAGTTAACTATAATTGGAGCTTATGGGAGTACGAAACGTCAAATGGTGGTGGCTTTGAAAATTTTAGAAGCCAATACTCAAAGTATTGGGTTGTTGATTGATAAAATAATAGGTCTTGAAAGTGTTCCATTAGTGTTGCCTGAGATTTTACAGGGTCAGGCTTTGAAGTATGTTGTAGATTTGCAGAAGGGTGAGGTTTTTGGTAACTGAGGAGAAATTAAGAGCCTTTGGTCAATTGATTTGTAAGGTGGCATCGGGTAAAACTTTGACTAGGGAGGAGTCTTGTGAGGTGTATAGGCAGATTATTTTAAATGAGCAGCCTGAGCTTCAGCAAGGAGCTTTTTTGGTAGCACATATTACGCGTAAGCCGACTACAGAGGAGCTGTCAGGTGTTTGGGATGCGCTGGACAGGTTTGATACGGAGAAGTTTAAGGCGGAGGTTGGGGGTGCTGTGTGTGATATTGTGGGTACGGGTTCGGATGCTCTAAAGACTGTGAATGCTTCTTCGCCAGCGGCTCTTATTGCATCGGCTTGTGGAGTGCCTGTTGCTAAGAAGGGGGCTAAGAAAGTGACTGGTGTTTCGGGGGCTTCGGAGATTTTTGAAATTTTGGGGGTTAATTTGTCAAGTCCTATGAGTAAGGCTAAACAGAGTTTAGAGAGGTATAATATTTGTTATATGCCAGGGGAGGCTTTTTTGAAGTCGGGTTGGGCGCGGCTTATTCAGTATATGCGGTTTACGTCTGCGTTTAATATTGTTGGTCCGTTGACGTTGCCGTGTGAGAATACGAGTTGTATTGTTATTGGGGCTTATGCGCCTGAGGTGTGTGATCAGCTTGTTGCTATTTTGAAGGAGATTGGAATTAAACGTGCTGTAGCGCCTTATGGCATGGTTAACGGTGTTGAGAGCAGCAGGGGTATTGATGAGTTTTCGCCATGTGGTCCAACAAGAGTAGTTGAGTTAAAAAATGGAGAAATTCAAAACTATATTGTGGAACCTGAGGATTTTGGTATAAAAACGCATCCAAGCTTTGATGTTGCTTCCTTTAACAAAGCCTATGATAACGCCATGGCTATCAGACGAGTACTTTCAGGTGCTCATAACGATAATGCTAAGGATGGTCCATTGGCTGATTTGTTTTGTATGAACGCTGCAGCTGCTTTGTATGTATCAGGCATCAGTGATTCTTATAAGGATTGTATGGAGAGGGCACAGGAAGCATTACGTTTAGGCAAAGCTTTGAAACAACTTAACTATTTAGTTAATCAACAAGCCTAAATCAGCAGGCAACAAGAGCAGTATTTAGATTTCAACTGTAAGAGAAAGCGCATGCAGAAAAAATAAAAAAAGTAACAGCAACAGGCTTCATGTTTTGCTGTCAGGTTATTGCCGGTTGAGAGGCATTTAATGTGTGTTAGACTGTTTTTTGCTGAGGATTTTTGTTACAAATACATTTTTTAATTGACCAAAGAGTTTTGTTAATTGACCAAAGAGTTTTGTTACAAAGGTACCTGCTGTTTGGCGGTGTTTTACGATGAAGGGTATGTTGTCAAAGAGTCTAAAGATTTCACACATTATCGTAGGCACTATGGATAAACCTATTACAATTAACCAGTGGATACCGCCTATAGAAGAGAGGCCAAAGACGTGGTTAAACGGTGTTATGACCAACGCGGCGAGCACAAAGAGCATAAGAACTGCACATCCGACTAGGGGTTTATTGTTTTTGATGGGAGTTTTAAAGATGGATTTTGTGCTGCGTACGTTGAAGACGTGAATTATGGAGGTCCAGCTTGTAATTAGAAAAGCCATCGTCCGCCCTATACCTACTGAGGGGGTAACTGTTCCAGATACTGTAGAGAAAGCACCTATATAGAAACCTATTAAAACTACAATTGAACAGAAAATGGTCTGTTGAATAATTAAACGGAACAAGTAGCCGTTGAAAAAGCTTTCATTACGTTTTATTGGCGCGTTATCCATAACTTTTGGATCAAATTCTTCACGAGAAAGATTTATACCCGGAATACCATCGCCTAGCAAGTTAATTAGCAATAGCATAACAGGTGTTAATATGATGCCCCAACCAGCCATTTGGGCAAATAGCATAATGATAATCTCGCTGAAATTACAGACTATTAAGAAGGCAATTGTTTTTTTGATGCTTTCATAAACACATCTGCCCTCACCTACGGCTTCAACAATAGTTGCAAAGTTGTCATCAACTAGAACCATGTCAGATGCGCTCTTGGCTACTTCGGTGCCAGATTTGCCCATGGCAATGCCGATGTCAGCTACTTTAAGGGCGGGAGCATCGTTTACACCATCCCCCGTCATAGCGACAACTTCTCCATTGGTCTGCCAAGCTTTTACAATACGAAGCTTATCTTCAGGAGATACTCTAGCGTAAACTGAAAAGTTTCTAACAGTGTCATTTAGCTCTACATCAGATATTTCTGCAAGATGAGCCCCCGTCATAACCTGTTGACCTTCTTCTAAAATACCCAAGTCTTTTGCAATAGCAGTTGCAGTTGCAGCGTGATCGCCTGTAATCATTACGGTACGAACACCAGCATGTTTTGCCTTTTCTATGGCATCTGCTACTTCAGGACGAGGCGGATCAATTAGACCAACAAGACCATACAGTTTAAGATCATACTCTACTTCAGCTAAATTACTGTTATCAGGTCGCTCGTCAATATGTTTACCAGCCAAAGCGATGACACGTAATGCTTTTTCAGCAAGCTCATCATGAACACGTTGCGCTGTTTCCAAATCAGAAACATACTCAGGAGAAATATGTAACCGATCAAGTGCACCTTTAGTTAATACTATATAACCACTGTCTTTGTCTTTTAAGACAACGGTCATCTTTTTCCGTTCAGAAGAAAACGGAATTTCTGCCACTCGCGGATATTCATGTATAGCTTTATCTACAGTGTAACCTTTTTCATTCAAAAGCCTAAGTATACCAATTTCTGTGGCATTACCCATATACACCTTATTTCCATGCTCATCAATCTCAAAGGCAGCATTACCAGCCATAGCCAATTGTTTAAGAAACAGATTTTGATTTTCAGAAAACTCTACATCATCAGCAAAAGGTTCTTCGCCACAAACCCAAAGACGCTTAACGGTCATACGATTTTGAGTAAGAGTACCAGTCTTATCTGAACAAATTACAGAAGTATTACCCAAAGTTTCCACCGCAGGAAGCTTTCGAACAAGGGCATGCTTCTTTACCATCCGCTGCACACCATTTATCATAGTTAAGGTAACAATTAATGCAAGAGTTTCAGGAACCGCCGCCACCGCCAAAGCAATAGCAACTAGAAGCATATCACCAAACTCAGCACCACCACTCAAACCCATAGCCATAATAATAAAAGCAGAAATAAGAGCTATACCACAAATAGTTTTACCAAGCTGATCAAGACGCAACTGAAGAGGAGTTTTTGAAGATTTACTACCACGCAGAAAACCAGCAATACGCCCCATCTGAGTATTCATACCAGTAGTAGTAACTACGGCCGTACCACGACCCGCCGTAACAACACACCCAGTAAAAATCATATTATCCTGATCGCCTATAGGCATATTCCCAGAAAGCGTAAGAGAAGCATCTTTTTCTGCAGGTTCACTTTCACCCGTCAAAGCAGACTCATCAGAGAAAAAGCCCGTTGTTTCAAGCAACCTAGCATCAGCAGGAACAATGTTACCCGTCTCTAGAAGAACTATATCCCCAGGAACTATCTCAGAAGTATCTATATTCTGCTTAACACCTCCACGCAAAACAACACAAATAGGAGAATTCAACTTTGCCAAAGCCTCAAGCGCCTTCTCAGCCTTACCCTCCTGAGTAAGCGCCAAAATAATATTCATAACAACTACAGCCAAAATAACAAAAGACTCAATCAACCCATCACCCTCATGAAGAAATGCTAACAAAAAAGAAAGCCCTACAGCAACCAACAAAACCATAACAGAAACATCCCTAAGCTGATTAAGAATTTTTTGAAGCAAACCAGCTTTTTTGGGAGGATTCAGTATATTTTTTCCTTCACTCTCTTGACGCCTGACAACTTGCTCTTGAGATAAGCCAACATTAGGTTTTACATCCAACTTTTCCAATACAGATTGGGCATCCAATTCGTACCAGTTAATGTCACCTTGCTTTTCCTTTTCCATAGCCATCTCAACTTCAATATTTACATAATGATGCAGCTAAGCACACGCAAAACAGCACCACCTTCTATAAACTGTCCTATATATCAGCTTTCGCCAACTACACCAAGTATTTCCATAAACCCACCACAAAACCCCAACACCAAAAAAGAAACAGAACTACCAAATTAATAAACAAGAAATAGAAAAAGCAAGTGAGAAATTAATTATGAAAATGATTTGCCCTATCGGCGATATAAAAGGAAGATTACAACAAAGAGGAAACAGCAGACGAACACAACAGTATATGGGACGTAAAGAAGGAAAGCGTATCTATTCTCGTCACAAAATGGACTTACTTGGACATACACCAATGGACGTAAAAACCCTCAAATTGAACTTTAAAAATGGAAGAGTGGCGGACGAGGAGGGATTTGAACCCTCGACCCCCAACTTAGGAGGCTGGTGCTCTATCCGTGATTGTTGATGGTTACAGCAATCAATCCGTACTGAGCTACTCGCCCATTTTTTATGATCAACACCAGTAGAGGCATTGGGTGTTATAACTTTAACGTTTAACTTGGAGAACAGTATAACTTGGATTTGTCTAACAGATTTTGCAGGAGGTTTGTTGAGCATGTTATTTGACCACCGTGAATATGTAGTAGTGTAAAATTGTGCAATTTATTTGTTGAAGCGTAAGACAAAAATAGTGTTACGCCTATTGAAGCGTGTATTTTTCATTGGTGAGTTTATGCTTAAAGATTTCAATTTGATAGCGACCACGGTTCGAGGTAATGAGCGTGCTATGATTAACGAGATTTTGTTTTTGTTAAAAGATCATCTGGGTGATCAAGAAGCAGCTGCGGTTAAGACGGGTGTACGGGGGATCGTTGTTGCTAGGACAAGTTTGAATCCTTATGTGGTTGTGGAGAAACTTTATGGTTTGCTTAGTGAGCGCCCGTATGAGTTTCGGTTTGCGTTGCGCATTATTCCAATTGAGTGTGTTGTACCAACTGATTTAGAGTTGATAAAGCAGGCGTGTTTGAAACTTGCATTGCGCATTGGAGAGGGGGAAACTTATCGAATTACTGTTGAGAAACGGTATACTATGCTTCATTCAATGGACATTATTTCTGCGGTTGCTGCTGAGGTGGAGCGTAAAGCAGATATGGAAAGCCCAGATAAAATTTTGCTTATTGAAATTATGGGTGCTGTGACAGGGATTTCGTTGATTAAGCCCAGAGAGATTATATCTGTTATGAAGGAGAAAATGATTTAAAATTTTGTAGCTAATAACGCTATTTTTTCAGTCATCAAGTTTACAAGAGCTAAGTCAGTTGTTTCTCTGTTTTTAATAGTTGCTTGGATCATTGAGGGGGTTATGTTGAAGGTTTGTTGGATTTGGCTAGTTTTGTTTGGCGTTAAATCCAACACTGCATCGCAAGGGTCTGTTTGTAAACTTTGAGATATATCGTTGAGGGTGGCTGTAATCTGGTGTTTGTTTTCGCTAATTATCGTTATTGCCATCTCGGTCATGTCAGGTTTTAGGCCGATTGTTTGTATTGCTTTCTGTATTTGATGTTGTGTGGAGGCATATAGCAGGGTTTCCATTGCTAAACTTTTTGAAAGGTTTGTGTGGTTTTTAAAGGCATAGAGAGCATGTAGAGTTGCAAAGTATAGATGTTTGGGGGTTGCAATTAGGTTGGAGTTGAAGAATTGGATCCAGATATGTTGTTGCTTGTTTTTTCGGTTGTCTTTGAGGTAGGCGGTTGCCTGTTCGGCGCAGATTTTTTTGAAGCCAGTGATTTCGGCGTAAAAATTAAATTCTTTGAAAAAATGTAGAGTCAAAGTTGTGGCTCCTGTATTGTTTTTAGAATTTGCGCTAAAAGTTGTTTAGGTACGCCTGCTTTTATTAGTTTGGTAAATTCATTATTTGCTGTTTGGGCATCTTTATGTTTTTGGAGGATGTGTTGTAGTGTTTCTTTGATTTCCCATGGGAAGACTATCCAGCTGTTGGCGGTTTTTTCGGCATAGTCTGGGGGGGTTTGAGTTGTTGTTTTTGTGTATAGGGTGGCGGTTTTTGTTTCTGTAGCTCCTTTTTGGGTGAGGTGTTGTTTTGCGAGTTTTAGGCTTTGTCCTGAGTCGGAGATGTCATCGACTAGGAGGATTTTTTTGTTGGCTATGGGGATAGTTAGGGGTTGTTTGAGTGTGGGGTGTTTGTTTGGTTGGGCGATGTTGGTGTAGTATTTGATTTCGATGGTGCTTGTTGTTATTATTGTTGTTTGGGGGTTTTTAAGTGCGAGGAGGTCTGTTAGAATACGTGCGGGGATAGTGCCGCCTTGGGCTATGGCAATTATGATGTCGGGTTGGAAGGGGGTTTTGTGGATTTTTTGGGCTTGGTTTAGCAGCATTTTATGGATTTGGTTCCATGTTGGTGCTTCGTATTGAATAGGATTTGCCAAGGGTTTGCCTCATAGGAGATAGTCTTGCTTGTTATAAAAATACTGTGTTGGTATGTTTGTTAAGTGTAGAGTTATTGTTGGAATATAAGAGAGGGCTTGATTATACTGCTAATGTGACCAGTTTAATCTGTCATAAAATAGAAAATAAGCGTAAGGGTTTGTTTTTTGGGTTTTATTTGTTTTATTTTTTTCTTTTGTTTATGAAAAAAAAAGTTTTTATGAGACGTTTATGGAAGTGTATTTGTTAGTTTTTATTGATTTTGGGGAGGTGTGAAGGTTTAGTTTACGTGAACGTTTTTTTACTGTTTAAATATGATTTAGTATGACAGAAATATTGTTTATTAACATATAATACTACGATAGATTTTTTACTGTACAAGACATCTACAGACATGTGTCATAAAGCGCAATACAGCATTTAAGGCAACTACAAGATATAATACAGTAGTTGAAATAAAAAGGCCTGGAAGGAAAGACATGGGAAATATCGAAACCGAGGAAAAAACAAAACGCATCTTAAAAAACCCTAAACTTGCAGCAATTAAAACAGTTCTTGAAAAAGATCACGCAATTGACTGCCTACTACTACTCTACATGGACAAAGGAAGATGGAAAGACGCCAAAGAATTCATAACAGAAAACAAACTCACCCTAAGCGATGGCACATTTAGATCCAGAATGATTGAAATCGAAAACCTAGGCCTAGCCCAAAGCGGACGCATAGACCCACTAAAAAAATACTACCGAAAAACAGAACTAGGCGAAAAAGTCGCAGAACACCTACTCGAACTCTTCGACAACCTATAAACAAAAACACCCAACCCAAAAATTTTCACTACCCCAAAAACTCGGTTCACCCCTATAACTACGGGACAAAAACCAATTTCTGCCCTTTTAAAAACTAAACACAAAACTCAAATCAAACCACCCAACCCACACTTATATACAAAAACTACAAAATAACAGTTTAAACTTTAAATTCATGAAAAAAGTTGGCAAGGTTCTGTTAAAAACATTTTGCACACTCTAAACTGAAAAAATAACCAAGAACAAAATAACAAAAAAATAAAACTTGAGTTTCAAATAACATAAACCCTTATATTTTCAATAAGCTTCCTTGTTTTAGAGGAATTGACATGCATAAGAAACTTTTAATTCCAGGACCAACAGAAGTTAGTAAAGAAATCCTACAAGAGCAAACCAACTACCTCATAGGACACAGAGAAAAAGAGTTTTCAACACTATACGGAGGAATTACGGACAAATTGACCAAATTCTTCCAGTTAACATCAGACATAAAACCAACTGTAACCACAGGCTCAGGTACACTGTGGTTTGACATCGTATCTAGAAGTGTAGTAAAACAGAAAGCACTTGCATGCGTAAATGGGGCATTTTCAAAGAGAGCTGCACAAACACTTCAAGCATGTGGCAAAGAAACAGATATACTTGAAGTAGAAATGGGTAAAGCCATCAAACCAGACATGGTTGCAGAAAAACTTGAAAAGGGCAAATATGACACCGTGACAGTTTGTCACAATGAAACATCCACAGGTGTTCGCAGCCCCATTAAAGAAATTGCGCAAATGATACGCAAAGATTACCCAGAGGTCATATTAGCTGTTGATGCAGTGTCATCATTAGCAGGCGATAAACTGATTCCCTCAGAAATCGGCTGCGACATAATGTTTAGTTCCACACAAAAATGTTTTGCGCTACCACCAGGATTAGCAGTTGGGTTAGTCAGTGACCGAGCAATCGAGCGGACAAAAACCGTGCCAAATCGTGGCGGATATACAGATTTGGTTGAAATTTTTGAGTTTGAAAAGAAACAGCAAACACCGTCCACACCAAACATAAGCTTACTATACGCGTTAGATAAACGTATGGAACTTTTGCTTGCTGAAACCTATGACGGAGTCTATCAACGCCATCTGGACATGGCAAACTATACACAAGAATGGGCAAAGAAACACTTTGCAATGTTCCCTGAAGCAGGCTACGAATCAATCACCGTTAGCTGCATAAATAACACACAAAACAAAGACGTTAAAGCATTAAACAAACAACTTGCAGAAAAAGGCTATCTGATTTCTGCAGGTTATGGCGCGTTGGCGGATAAAACCTTCCGCATAGGTCACATGGGCGAATGGAGACTTGAGGACATAAAACAGGTCATCAACCTGATTGACGAAATCTGGCAAATAGGCAAGTAAAAATCAGAGATGCTAAAATCTATAGGTGATAGTTGCTTTGGTGCAAGTAAAATTTGCACAAGGTTACAAGGGACTATTTTTAGCATTCTGACTAACAATACGTGTTGCTGGGACGTTTTAATTGTCAGGCCAGCATCACACTATTGGAGGAGATTTTAGAAGAAGATAATTTGTTATTGTTCTTCATCGGTGTGTTCAAACTGAAGGGTCACAGTTAAAGGTTAGTGTGTATTAGCTACGCTATGTCTTAGAAATATTTGAGGGATTCCTTTGGTTGATGTGAGACCGTTTAGAGCTATAAAGTACACTCCTAAAGCGGGTAATCCTGAAGTGTTGGTTACTCAGCCTTATGACAAGATTGACTTTAAAATGCAGCAAGAGTACTATGAAAAGTCGCCCTACAATTATTGCCGTTTAATTTTACCAATAGAAGCAGACAAGTATCAGATTGCGCAGCAGCGTATTGCGCAGTGGTTAAAAGATGGCGTGATGGAGCGTACGATGTCGCCGGCAGTTTTTGTTGCGCGTCAAGTGTACATTATTAATGGAAAAAAACAGGTACTTACAGGCCTTATTGCTGCTTTACGGTTGTATTCTTACAATGAGAATGTTGTTTTTCCTCACGAGTTTACACATTCAGCACCAAAGGCAGATCGGTTAAATATGTTGCGAACTGTGCAGAAGGATCTTGAACAAGTTTTCCTGATGTATCCGGATTCGGAAGGTAAGTCTGTTGAGTTCTTCAGAGAGATTACAAAGTCTACACCGCTGGTCAGTGTCACAGATCCAGATGAGGTAGAGTATACTGTTTGGGAAGTTACGGATTGTGAAAAGATTCAGTTCATTCAACAGGTGTTAAGTGAGAAGTGTATGGTTATAAATGATGGTCATCATCGGTATGAAAGCGCTCTTGCTTATCGTGATGAAATGCGTGCCAAAGAGGAGGCAGGGGTTTGTAGTGATGATTTAGCGTTTAATTTCCACATGTGTTACATGGTACCTGTACAGGATGAGGGGTTAACAATTTTGCCGACACATAGGTTACTTAAAAAAACAAAGATAACTCCCAAGGTTATAGAAGAGTTCAAACGTTACTTTACAGTTACAGATATTGTACCAGATGTTGAAGCTTTAGACAAGTATCTTGCAGAACACATTGACGAGCATGCATTCTGTGTTTATGATGGAAAAAATGCTTACGGTTTAACGTTGAAGCATGATGAGAGAGTTTATCAATTTGTTAACGCTCACACGTCAAAGGAAACTAAAATTTTTGATGTTGTCATTTTACGAGATATTGTGTTTAAAACTATTTTGAAAACAGAAGAATTGAAAATTGATGAAAACATTATCTATGTGCGATGGACCAAAGCAGCCATGGAAAAAATTAACCAAGGAGAAGCTAGTGTAGCGTTTTTTGTAAATCCAATTAGTGCCAAAGCGGTCTTAGAACTCGCACTACAACATGAGCGTTTACCAGAGAAAAGCACCGATTTTTACCCTAAACCATTGTCAGGCTTTGTAATGATGGACATTTCATCATCAGAAAAACTCTAATTCCTTTTTTCACAAACCACACTAACAGGCATACTCAAAGATGCTAAGTAGCGTAGACCATGTGATTAGCACAAAAGTTGAGTATACGTCGTCACATGTTAACGAAAAAATCTTCAAGGATTGTATTCATTTGCTTTTTGATAGGGAACGTTATGAAAACTAAAGACACTATAAAATAGGTTGAGGAGAAAATAAATGTATAGTGCGTGTACAGCTTGACAGTATTTGTAGGTTCAGTAGTTAAATATGTGCATCATAGAGAGCCAAGGCATTTTAAGCCGGGGTAATCATCTGCGCAGCAAGTCATTTTCTCTATAAGAGCCATGTTTAAACCAGTTACTTCTACAGCATCAGGCATGTCAGATAAAGGTTTTAAAACAAAAGCTCTTTGCAAGTATTCTTTATGGGGTAAGGTCAAGCCTTTTGTGTTAATCACGCATCCGCTATAGGCGATTATGTCAATATCTATAAGTCTTGGACCCCATCTAAAAGTTTTTTTTCGCCCCAAATTATTTTCAATACTCTTAATTTGACTATACAATTCAAAAGGATTTAGCGTTGTTTCAATGAGAATTGCGGCGTTATAAAACTTTTCTTGATCGATATAACCTACAGGTTCTGTTTCATACAATTTAGACTTATTTAATACAGTTATACCCGTGGAATCAGACAACATTTCCAGTGCTTTTTGGATATTTTGATTTCTGTCACCGACATTTGACCCCAATGCCAATACAGCTTTATATTCAACGTCTACTCCTGCCTTTGGAGCTACACCTGTATTAACAACGACACCTTCGGAGCGTGCTTTCACATTTTTAGCCTGCATCAAAATATAATCTCGGCTTTTTTCAACCTCCACACCAATACAATCAACTTGCCCAGCTAAGGGTGCATTATTTTTCACAGTCCGAATTTTAATTCGTTGTATACGAGAATCATACAAGAAAACTTTTTCCATAATAACATACGAAAGCCGCTCAACAAGCAGGAAGCTTTGTGTTTCAACAACGGATGTTATTATATCATAAATACCAGCATAATTAACGGTATCTTGTAAATCATCACTTAAATAAGACTTTGAAATGTCGGCCCACAATTCCACATCCACAGTAAAAGCTTGAGGATGCTTCCTTTCAAAATCCAAAACACCATGTTTTCCCCAAACTTTTACACCTTCAATTACTATTTTATCAAAAGTTACATCGTAACTAACCGTTTACACGCCCCTAACCATTGCATCACTCATCTTTACAACCCTATACATTTCTTTCACATCGTGCACCCTTATAAAATCACTTCCTTTAGCAATTCCAAGGGTAACAGTAGCAGCAGTACCTTCAACCCGCTCATTTACAGGAAGACCTAAAACTTTACCTATCATAGATTTTCGTGAAGTCCCCAACAAAACAGGATATCCAACACATTTAAGCTCATCTAACCGGCGCATAATTTCCAAATTTTGCTCCACCGTTTTACCAAAACCTATACCCGGATCCAAAATAATATTCTCTTGTTTTAACCCTGCCTTCAAAGCTATATCAACACTCTTTCTTAAAAATCGGGTAATGTGACTTAAAATGTCCCCGTCAATAGGGCTATCGGGATTATGCATGGCAATAACGCCAGCACCATATGAAGCTGCGAGTTTGGCAATTTTAGGTTCTTTTATCAGCCCATTTACATCGTTAATTATATGGGCTCCTGCTTTGAGCACATTTTCTGCAACATACAATTTTGACGTATCAACTGAAATAGGCACATTAAGTGTTTTAACAAGTTTTTCAACAACACCCAAGATTCTGGCTAATTCTTCTTTATCATCTATGGCGGTGTATCCAGGTCTTGTGGACTCCCCTCCAACATCAATTATATCAGCTCCGTCTGCAACCATTTTTTCTGCTTTACGACAAGCAACATCAATAATAGAATCCTGACATTTTTTGGTAGAGGGTTTATTGGTTGTTTCTTTAATAAAGGACGTATCTGATTCGTCTGCAAGAAGACCATCACCAGAAAAAGAATCATCGGTAATGTTCAAAATGCCCATGATATACGTTTTTTTACCAATTTCGAGTTTATGCCTACCACAGCAATAGTGACGACAAACTTTTTCTTTATTTTCAATGACCTGCGTAACAAATTGTATTTTGGAACCTATGCCAGATAGTATTTCGTGCTGTGACCCAAGTTTCATAATCAGCTTATTTACCTGATCCAAGTTACCTATGATAAGCGCATTTGTATTTTCTATCGAACCCTTAAGGGAATCTTTCTGAATAACTGCAGTTCCACCACTGTTAAACATTTCCTGTTTAATAACATCTGCCGCAAAAAAAGGGATATCTTCAACATGCATACAAAGAGGAACAGCTTGAGAAACCACACTTTGCATGATACTGCCATCTGTTTCTATTTTGCGCATTTCAGCTCTTGCATCAGTTAGATTTTTTGGATAGACTAGTCGTACATTAACTATAATTACCGCCGCCCCTAACGGTGGATACATCATTCTCGCTGATATCGCCTTTTATGCAAGTGGTAACGGTTTTAGCTCCAGGCTTTTTTACACCTCGCATGGTCATGCATAAATGCTCTGCCTCAACATAGACATACACACCTTTTGGATTCACGATATCCATTATCGTTTCAGCCAACTGCGCAGTAAGCCTTTCTTGTAACTGAGGTCTTCCAGACAATACATCAATAATACGAGCTATCTTACTGAGCCCCAATATACGCCCACCATTAGGCTTGTACGCTATACAGGCTTTCCCTATAAAAGGTATTAAATGATGCTCACATACAGATTGAAAAGGAATATCTTTCACCATGACAAGCCCACTGTTTTCGGGTTCATAAAAAATTTTAGTACACTCTTTTGGGTTGGCATGTAAACCAGCAAATATTTCCGCATACATATCAGCTACCCTTGAAGGTGTTTCAACCAGCCCTTCCCGATCAGGATTTTCGCCAATCGCATACAAGACTTCCCTTATTGCGTTTTCGATTCTCTTTTTATCGATCATCCGCTCACTCTTGCTTATCTGTTTATATTTCGTTAAATATACTTCACTTCAATGTAAACTAAATCGTCGCTGTCCGATTTAAAGACTAATGAGTGAAATTATACTTGACGGCTATTTGAAACCCTTCCAAGTACCAGTCTCCTGTAGGGTTTTTCATTGCTATGTAATTTTTTATATGCCAATATAAAGAGTTTCCGCAACAAAATACACCAACAACCCAAAATTATCCCATCTTATGCACTATTTAACAAAGTTGGAAACGTGCCACAAAAAAACAGTAGCCTAAAGGTTTACTTTCCAGTTGGACGTGTTTGTTTTGGAGACTGTTGTTTTTTGGTTAACGTAATGCTTAATTAACATGGTATTGATGTTTTCTTAAAGAAAGAGGAAAGAAAAATATGAGCGAGTTTAATTTGGAAGTAAAAAAATATGTTGCCGAGTTAATCGGGACGTTTATACTTGTTTTTGCAGGTTGCGGTAGTGCAATCATTGCAGGTAGTGTTATTGGGAATGTGGGTGTGTCGCTTGCGTTTGGTCTTTCGGTGCTAGTGATGGTTTACACGATAGGCAGTGTTTCAGGTTGTCACATTAATCCAGCTGTTTCAGTCTCTATGTTGGCTACTGGAAAAATGAAAGCAAAAGATACGGCGTTTTACATTATTTTCCAGTGTATAGGTGCAATAATGGGGGCAGGTGTACTTTATTGCATTAAGGCAGACAAACTTGTATCGGGTGCAGCTATAACGGAATTGGCACAAAATGGTTATGCTGCTGCTGTGGTAGGAGGAAATTATTCACTTATGGCGGCAGTTGTTGCTGAAATAATTTGTACATTCATCTTTGTCTTGGTTATACATGGTTCATTGAGTAAGAAGGCTCCTAAGGGATTTGCAGGAATATCAATCGGACTTGCGTTAACACTGGTTCATCTTGTGTTAATTCCGATAACTAATGCAAGTGTTAACCCAGCTAGAAGTTTAGGTCCAGCAATGTTTGTTGGTGGTTTAGCCTTAGAGCAGCTTTGGCTGTTTTGGGTAGCACCAATAGTTGGCGGATTGTTTGCAGCTGCTGTATGGAAAATAATAGAACCCACAGATGTCCAAGAGCAAACCATTGAATCTAAAGAAATACACCCATCAGTTAAAACAGTGACCTCTTAGAGAAGCTAAAACAGAAAATTGCAAACAAACACGTGTATAGCAGAATATGAAACACATAACAATAAGCTGTGTAACAAAATCTGTCTTGCACCAACCGTCCCCCTTCTTTTATAACTTTTTCATCAGAATATTATTATCAACGGTTAGTTTTGTCATCAACATAATGTTTACAGTCATTGTTGAAAAGTTTCAATACACAGGAGTATTGTTAGTGAGTAATAAACTAAAAGAAGAAGTATGGGAGCCCAAAAGCTTCCCTTTTTTATGGGCTTAAAGTTATTTAGTGTATTTTATTGGTTGGCGTTTGAATTTTTTTTTGCAGATTATGCTACAGAAGCGATAAGTTTCGCCTTCGTAGGTGATTTTGAATTTAGCGGTGTTTTCGTCTAGAACCATGCCGCAGACTGGATCTCTAAATGACATTCTCTGGGTTAAACCTCAGGGTAGAGTATACTTGCAATCATTTATGGTTAGTGGTAGAGTGAGAACAAAGCTTCAAAAGAAACAAAAAAATAGAGTTCATATAGAGATTTATTGTGAGCAGCAAGTGTCTAATTGTGGGAGGGAGAGAGGGAGAAATTTGAGGGGATGTTTTAGTAGAAGCTTTGTATTGGTGAGTCGTTGTTGTCTTGTTCGTTTTTGTTTTTTGTGTTAATTTCTTCGATGCGTGTTTTTGTTAGGGCTTTGATGTTGTTAAAGTTGCTCAATTCGCCGTAGCTGACAAGGGTAATGGCGGTGCCTGTGGTGCCTTTGCGTGCTGTTCTGCCGATGCGGTGGAAGTATACTGGAGGGTCGTTTGGTACGTCGTAATTGATGATGTGGGTGATTCCTTGAATGTCTAGACCTCTTGCGGCTACGTCTGTTGCAACGAGGAGGCTAAGTCGTCCGGTTTTGAATTCGTTTATTGCACGGTCGCGTTGTGCTTGTGTAAATCCTGCGTGTAGGGCTTGGACGCGGAAGCCTTTTTTGTGCATTTGGTCTGAAACTCGGCTGGTGTCTCTGCGGGTTCTGCAAAAGATTATGGCTTTTTCTACGGCATCTTGGCGTAAAATGTTGCAGAGGGTATCGAATTTGCCGTGTTGATTGATGACGGTGTAGTATTGTTTCATGTGAGTAACGGCGATTTCGTCTTTACTTACTAGTATTTGTTCAGGGTTTTTCATGTATTTATTGCATATACGCATGACTTGGTGGTCGATAGTTGCGCTAAAGAGGCTTGTTTGCCTGTCACGGGGGGTTCTGTAGAGGATGTATTCAACATCTTCTAGAAAGCCCATGTCGAGCATTCGATCAGCTTCGTCTAGCACTACGGTTCTAACGGAGGACAAGTTTAGGATGTTGCGTTTCATTAAATCGATTACTCTGCCAGGTGTGCCTACGACTATGTGGATGTTGCCTTTTAGGGCGTGGATTTGTTTGTTTATAGATTCGCCGCCATATACGGGTAGAACACGGGTTTTTGCGTATTTACCAAATTTTGATAGATTGTCGGCTACTTGTACGGCTAATTCACGTGTTGGGGCTAAAATTAGTCCTTGAACTCCTTTGATGTTTGAGTCTAATCGTTGAATCATAGGTACGCCAAACGCAGCAGTTTTACCTGTTCCAGTTTGTGCTTGCCCGATAACATCTTTGCCTTCAAGCAGAGGCATTATTGCTTGCGCTTGAATTGGAAAAAGAGCATCAAATCCTATCTCGTTTAAACTTTTTAAAATTTCCCCACTTATGGGTAATTCTTTAAATGATTGTGGTGATTGCAAACTATTTTTTTCTCCTGCCACAGAATGTTCATGTCATAGTTTTTGAAAGCTCAGGAGCTTAAAGGATATACATGAGTTAATGTGACACGCTTCCATCAGTTTACGTCAGAAATATAAAAAGATTTGTAAGATCAAAACGTGAATAGAACGTGAAATAGTCAAAAGCATAGGTAATTATTCGAAAATCGTCTATCAGTTATACTTTGGTAATACAGGATTAGTAATTGAAATAACAACTGTTTACCCACCAAAAGTTTTCGCAAACTAATCTGGTTTGATAAAAAAAATGGATGGTGGGTTGTCATGAAGCATTTTGTGGATTAGTTGTTGTTTTATGTGTTAGCAATGTTTTAACGGGTTTTTCTTTTTCAAAACTTGAAGCATTCACCAATCATAGTGGGCATGACGCGAATTTTTCCCTTTTAAAGGGTTAAGTTTTTTGAATTAACACTGCCAAAATGTTTTTTTTAAAAAGAAGGTGTTTTGTTTGTTTATTGTTTGAGGTGTTTGTTTTTGTTGTTTGGAACGTGTTAGTTATGTCGTCTTTGTCATCAGTATTCTTTTTGTGTTTAAATGTTAGAGCTATGGCAATGGTTTCTACTATAAAGATTATAGCGTTTACAATAGTCCATTTGTCAAATAGGACCATTGGTCGGCTCATGTCTTCGGTGAGTATAAACACTATGATACCGGCAATGCTCATAATAATACTTAGCAGGAACCACAACATTCGACGTTGCTTCTGCTTCTTAACAGTCTTATCGACGTCATCGTTATCTTGCTCAGTGTTGTGTTTTGTACTGTTTTGTTGACTTTTAGAATCTTTTTGTTCAATCTGTTGCTGCTCTTGGTTCTGTTTACGTTGCAATAACACGCAAATAACTAGGATAGCTACCAATATGAGACCTACCACACTTAGAACCAAGTTTACAAGAGCCCATACAGGATAACCCCCGCTATTGGGGGTGTTAGGCTCAATAACGGGCTCACTATTACTTGGGGTTTGGTCTGATGGAGTGTTGTTTGGCGTATCTTTTGTAGGTGATTTGGTTGTAGAAGACTTATCGTTACTACTGCTACCGCTGCTGTTGCCAGAATTGTTGTCGCTTGGAGTGGATTCATCAACTGGCGGGTTTTGTTCATATTGGGCTTCTATAACTTGATCAGAGACTATGTTACTAAGGGGTTTGCTCCAGTTTTTGAAGGTGTAACCATTACGTGTGGGGGGAGTTGGAGGTGTAACGGTTTTGCCAGATTCAACTTCTACTTCAGCGATGACGTTACCATCAGGATCTATAAAGGTAACTGTGTATTTTTTGAGGGCCCATTGAGCCTCATAAATAGCGTTGTCTGTGACTGTTTCAGTTGGTTTAGGGGACCAGCCGTTAAATACCCATTCGCCATCGTCGTTTACTTTAGGTGCAGTAGGTGTTGGAACACCAAAGAAGAGCCCGTCTGTAACCTGATCTTCAAAGGTGCCATGTGTACCACTAGTATAAATTACCGTATACAACTCTGAAATCTCTTCCCACACTGCAAACAGTTGCATCTTTTCTTGGGTAATAACAAAGGTGGAACTAGGCATATGAGTTACAACAGTTGTAGTATTACTTGTGGCCCAACCACGGAAAGTATAACCTTTTCTGCTCATGTTGCCTTGACTTAGTACTATTACGGTACTGCCGGAAACATATTGTTGAGAATCTACAGGCGTAGAACCAAAGTCATTTCCATTGCCATCATAAGTTATTGTGCAATATTTTGTACCTACGTCAGTATTGTTTAGCCAGTGAGCAGTCAAAATAATATCTCCTGAGGTGTTTGGCAGAATTTTGTAGGACAGCACCAATGGCATAGTTACACTAGTACCATTTTCATATTTTATAGACCAACCAAGAAAAGTAGAATCAGCCAAAGTTGGATCTTTTATATTAATTTGGGAAGAAAAGATAAGATCTTCTACAGTATACGATTTTGGATTATCCGCAGGATTATTCCCACCGTTCATCACATAATTGATATTGTAGGGAGTGGGTTTCCAGTTGGCAATTAACGTAAGATCACCTGTAGTTCCTAATGGAATTATAAAGTTAGGTTCTACAGATAAGATTGTATGATTAGCATACACTAAGGTCCAACCTTCGAAAATATAATGTGCTTTAGTAGGATTGGTGATTGGTAGAGGGAGATTTAGGGTATTATATGTTGAGGGGGTCATAGGATGGTTGCCGCCGTTCAAAGTATAAGTTATAGTATATGTAGAGTACCAAGCAGCCGTCAAACGGATTTCACCTTCAGTTCCTGTTGGAATTACATAAGATATTAAGCCGTAATCATCAGATATAGCCGTAGATGCATCAAACTCTACAAAGAAGGGTTGTCCATCCGCAATAGTTACGCTCCAGCCTACGAATATAGCTCCGCCTCCGTGCATAGTAGGCACATATATATTAAGGGGAAGAAGATCGTCCCAGTATAAATCTGGATTTTTAGCATGGTTAATTCCGCCCACGCCTAAATTATATAAAATATCAAAGGAGGGTTTCCATACAGCCATCAAAAGGATATCCCCCACAGTACCTTCCAAGAGCTCAACATCAGAAAAGAGATCAGTAACAGTTTCGTGTGGAATACCCTCACAGATAACTCTACTACCATCAGCAACATACATTACACGCCAACCCCAGAAATTTAACCCGGCAGCTTCCATCTCAGGCGTTAGAACAGGGTTAGATATAGTAAGGGGGAGTCCATCGGGGTTATATGAAATCGGATAGTCTCCCGCTTCATCAAATGCTCCGCCGTTTAAATGATATTTGATACTATAGGATTGATCCCAGTTGGCGGTCAATACAAGATCACCCGTAGTGCCTGCTTTAATATAGATGACATTTGCAGTAACAGAAACATCATCAACTTTATAGTGAACAGTGTCTTCAGTGTAGAGTGTTTCGACATTACCATTAGCATATTGTACAGTCCAACCAAGGAAAACAGAATCTTTCAATGATGGCTCGTATATCATAAGTTGAAGACAGCTTTCAGAATACCATAAGGGATTGCGGAAATCATTATCTGCATTAGGACTACCCAAGCGATATTCAATTTTATAGGAAGGCTCCCAATGGGCAACCAAAATAATGTTCCCAGTGGCTCCGTTTGGAATGGTATATTCTTTTAAAACACCATAAGCTCCATTTTCGATGGCATCATGATAGACGTTGTTAAATTCATTGTTACCAACATATACTACAGTCCAACCCAAGAACAAAGACCCATTTCTGGAAGGGTTAGGAATTTTAAGTGGAAGATCGCCAGAAACATACAATACAGGAGCGCCTGTAGTAGATACAAAATCGTAAGCCTCATAGTCCACATTATAGTAAGTAATAGTATATACGTCCTCACGTCCCCAGTTAGCTATCAGAAAAAGATCACCCTCGACATTCTCAATATCAGAAGGTCCACTACCGCTATAAGGCGGTACAAAACAGACAGGGTACGTACCAGAAGTATAAAACACAGACCAACCTAAGAAAACATGATCTACATCCCACTCAGGATCAAGTATCGTAAGCCCCACTTCATCAGCAACCACCGCAACACCATACCCATTAACAGTTACCTCATACAAAACGCCCGTGTCATCAACAATATAGAATTCAGGATTTCCATTAGCAGACAACTCACTACCACTGGAACTAAAATATTTGATACTATAAATTGGAATCCATTTTGCCGTCAGGATGAGATCACAAATAAAAACATCAACAATAGAATCATCATCAGGGTCATACGTACCCAAATCCACAGAGACATCACCGAAGGGCACAATACCTGTCACGGTCCAACCTAAGAAAAGATAGCCAACTCTTACAGGACTATATATCATCGTAAGAGCATTACCTGTCTGAACATCACCATCAACAATAGTTACCGCATACGGAACACCATTTTTAACAATAAATAACGCAGGATTATCCTCATGATTCTGCCCATCTGAACCTAACATATAGGTAACAGCATATACAGTCTCTCCATCATCACCCACAACCCCTCCAGACACCGTCCACAAAGCTGTTAAAACAAGATCACCCATAACACCGCTCTTAATGGTAAAACCAATACCAACTTCTTCAGATACAGCTACCATATTACCACTTACAGATTCAGGATTTGAGATCCAACCAGAGACAACATCGATCCAACCTAAAACATCACCATTAGCATTTTCCACGATCCACCCCAAGAAGTCATAATCAACTCTTTCAGGATTATATATCGTAAGCGGATTTTCATCTAACGTAAGTGGAATACCATTAACAACAATATAGGATAGGGGATTCCCAGGATCAAGTACACCTGAACCTAAATTGTACTCAATGTTATAGTATGATCCTGTGTTGTCAGTGTTACGCCAGTTTGCCATCAGAGTAATATCACCTGTAGTACCAGCCGGAATTTTATAACTTGGGTTTTCATTTGCCCAAGTGTTATTAGCATAGAACACAACCCAACCTAAGAATTCATAACCTGATCGCACAGGGTTACCTATACTAATTGGAAAACTATTACTGTTAGAATACACTTGGGGATTATTACTAATATAAAGTTCATCGTTATAACCCAAGACGTAATTGATGTTATACGAAGGCTCCCACAGGGCTATAAAGTAGATATCCCCCATAGTACGACCGTTTATCAGGTAGTCACCAGATTGTGGATAATCTATAGTGCCATTTGCATATATCACAATCCAGCCTAAGAATTTATAACCCGACCAGGAAGGATCTTTTATCGTAACGGGCAGTTTGGTGGGGTAATATGAACGGGGGTTAACGACATTATTGACACCGCCAGATAGGTCATAGTTAATTCTATATGCACTCTCATCCATTAACTCAATATAGCCTTGGTCAGATAGATTTGTAATAACTTCAGTGCCATTCCAAGTAAATTTGGCGTCTTTTTGACCTGTGTTATAGAAAATAGTTTTGTCACTGGGAACAAGAGAAGCATGGCCACCATTTTGAGGGACACTTATGGGATAAAATAGATAGTTAATATCCTTACCAAAAATATTGTCGGTAGAAGAAGGTTTTACCCAAAAATGATAGGCCTTATTTGGTTCATACATTTTATAGCTACCCCAATAGTAATCATCAGGTGCCGCCTCAGGTGTCTTACTATCGCCAAGGTAATGATATGTAACGCCATCAACCACTATGTCACCGACCTTAGGGTCAAACATTATAACAACGCCATGCTCATCTAGAGTTGTATCTATAATGACTAGGTTTGTAAAGCCTTGTTCACTATTGTTCCAATTGAATTTAGATACAGTAAATGCAGCTGGCACAACTTCTTTCATCATACCGTAATAGTGTCTATTACCAACCGCAGGAGTAAAGGTGGCACAGACGCCATCGTCTGTGTAATAAGGTGTGTCTATATTCCAACCTTCATTTAATTCTACAGTAAAGCTAACCTGTGCAGAGCTAGCAGGAGCTTGAATATAAGATTCAGGTATTGTCCAAGTTATCCCGTCAGGTGTAACATCAAACAATGCAGAGGAGGGTGCATCTTTTAGAGAAAACTGGGAGCCGAAAGTATAGACAAAAATAACAGAAGAACCCGTCTCTAAAGTAGGCATCCAATCAGGGGTGAAATCGTCTATGTTCTCATCAAACACATAGCAATCACTTAGTGTAACATATAGTGTTACATCAAAAACTCCATCTCCAACATAGGTGACCCCTTTAGATACATAAACCTCGCCTGTTTTCAAATTAGTAGGTTTGGTTAATGTAACTTCTCCATAATTGACTTTGACATCTGATGGGAGGGGTATAACACCCACATTCTCTATGGCACAGGTTAATAGGGGTGTGGAAAGAAGAGCCAGTATTAATGTTATAGTGAATAACGTTTTTAGACTAAATGTTTGTTTGAATGTTTTTGCGGAAAAATGAGTTTTGCTATAAACTCTTTTGGTGCAAACAGATTGATGATGTTTTGTTATAACGGTTTTTAGACTATCCATGTTAGAGACCTAAAACACCTAAACCAACGCAGTTATATTTAAAAGTTAAGTCATAAGACATACGCAACAAGATATTGAAAACGAAAAGGATAAACCAAAAACACAAAAACGTTTAGTGCATCTAAAAAAATAACTCGACAAAACAAGAAAAGGGAGGAAAGGATTATTTTTGTAGGAATTTTCGGAGTTCTTCCATTTTATGTATTTCTATAGAGTTGCTTGCGTGTCTTGTTGTGGTGCGTGTGCCGGCAGTGAATAACAGGGTGTCTTTGTCAGAGAGAAAGTGGGCAGAGTAAAGTTTGTTTGCAACAAAGGAGATTGTGTCTTTTTCGTTTAAGTATTCGATGTGTACGGGTTGGACTCCAAAGGTTAATTCTAATTGTTTTTTAACTTTGATGTCAGGGGTTACGGCGATTATAGGTTGGGAAATTTTGAAGCGGGTAATCATTCTTGCAGTGTAGCCAGTTTTGGTTAGGGTTATGACTTTGTCAAGGGGCATGCTTTGGCATATTCGGTGGATAGCTCGGCTGATGGTGTCAGAGATGTTAATAAAAGAAGTGTCTTCAACTTTACTTTTAACAGCAGTTTCTGTTTCGTTGGCGATGCGGCTCATCATTTCTACAGCTTCCACAGGGTATTGTCCGATAGCCGTTTCACCTGAGAGCATAACAGTATCAGAACCATCCAAAATGGCATTAGCAACATCACTTACTTCAGCTCGCGTAGGTTGAGGCTGGTGTACCATAGATTCCAACATTTCAGTAGCCGTCACAACCAATTTTCCACGTTGATTACACCGTTTAATTATAGATTTTTGAACCAGAGGCACCTTTTCAGGTTCGATTTCAACACCTAAATCACCGCGGGCAACCATTACACCATTTGCCACTTCCAAGATGGCATTGACATTTTGAACACCCTCAAAATTTTCTATTTTAGCAATAATACCGCCCTTATAAACGTCAGCAAGATCTTCAACATCACAAACATTTCGAGTGAAAGAAAGCGCAATATATTCTACATCAAACTTTTTAGCAAAAGCCACAATCTCCAAATCATAATCCGTAAGAGAAGAAACCGTCAACCGTTTATTTGGTAAATTAACCCCTTTGCCATCCTCAATGGTACCACCAACTATAACAAGCAAACACAGATGTTCATCAACTTTTTCAGTAACAATGGTTCGAATTTTTCCATTATCAACAAGAAGAACATCGCCCACAGATACAGAATCATAAAAATTATGATTAAAACTTACCTCGTTTGCACTGTCAAACCCAACTTCTAATATTTCACCCTTACGCAAAATTTTTTTCTGTAAAGTTTTAAGCCTAATCTCAGGACCTTTAAGGTCAATAATTATAGGGATATCAGCAATTTTACGCACAGTCTCAATTACAGTCTGATACTGAGCAAGATTTCCATAAGCAGTATTAATTCGAGCACCATTCATTCCGGCATTTACCATTTTCTTAACTATGTCTCTAGTACAACTAGCCGGACCAATTGTAGCAATGATTTTTGTCTTCTTCATACTATCCACATATGATAATAAGACATAATTCAAAATTAAAGCATGACGGTACAAATAACCGTATAACTAAATAATCTAAATAGAAAACAACAATCTAACTTGCTAATTTATTTTGAGTACATAATAAATACTATAAACACATACTCTTGTTTATGGGGTACCGTCCTCGAACACGTTCATCTAAAAAGATAACACGTGAATACAGAAAAGTCTTTCGAGAAAAAAACAAACCAGTTAAACAAAACAGCTATGACGCCAAATATGTTAGAGAGGAAAAACTTGTCACTTCTCAGCAGCAAGTTTTTGAGGTAACTCTTAAACGTCTACATACGCTGGGTAATCAAAAATTTGGTTCGTCGCCTTTTAGTGAACATTTTGATCGATGGTTACGAACTGTTGAAACAGTTTTAGACGAATTTGAAACACATCCAAATATAAAAATTGATCAACAATTTACAGAAGAACGTAAGCAAGCTCTTGAAACAATTAAACTGCAATTTGGAAATTATCGAGAAAAAGAGTTAACTCTTGAGAAACAAGTAAACGATTTATCAAATACTAAAAAACGTCTTCAACAAATAAATAAAGAGTATCTAACTAAAATATGTGTAATTAGAGAGCAAAAAATGGTCATATTAAGACGGTTGAATAATGAGTTGGAGATTTTAAAGAAAGAGCAAGATCAAATAGTTAAATTGAAAACAGGTTTTTTTAGGGGTATATCTAAAAAAGAGCGGGAGCAAAAAGAAGTTATGGTGGTGCAAAGATATGTTGATAAGCAGCATGAATTTGAGGTGGTTGCACTTGATTTTAAGGAAAAGCAAAAACGGCTTAAAGTTGAGTGTGAGAACAAGCGAGATCTTTTGCTTGAAGATGAGAAAGATTTTCAGAAGTGTGTTAAAGAAATGGAGGAGGATAGTTCATTGGAAGAGCGATGGCTTACCTGTGAAGTTTTAAAAGATGTTCTTAATAATTTTTTTCAAAGAAAGTAAAAATAAGGTTGTAAAGGTGTTTGTGGAGTAAAATAAGGAAGTGGTTAGTTATCTGTTTTGTTATGTTTCGAGTAGGTTTTTTAGTAGGTTTATTGCTGACCATGCTGCTAGGGCGCTGGTGTGGGGGTTGTCTGGGTGGGGTTCGTTTGCAAATTGTAGTTGCATTTCTCCGTAGGGCCATTTTATGTTGATTTTGTGGGTGTTTCGTTTGATTTTTGGGTCTGAGATGACTTGTACTTTGACTTTGGCGGGTTTGACGGTTAAAGCAAGGGTGGCGGCTACGTTCATTTCTTTTGGGAAGCGTTGGGCGGCTTCTTTGGCGTAGCCTTCATAGATTATGAGTTCTTCTTGGGTGTTGTTTTGGCCTAAAGTTTTTGGGGGTTTATGGGTTGTTAGGGTTATTTCGTCTATGCCTGCAAGAGTGGCGCTGGAGAGGGCGTCTAAGCCGCCTATGGCGCCTGAAGGGAAATGTATGTGGGGGCTTCCGGTGCCAAGGTTTAGTAGTGCGCCGGTGCTCATGACTATGATGTCGATGTTGGAGGTTAAGAGTTTGTCAAAGTATTCAGTTATGGCTTGTTGTGATGCGGCTTCCACGATTACTTTGGGTTTTTGGGCGATTAGGGTGTCTATGTTGGCAACTATTTTTATGGGAAATTGGAGTTTGTTTTTCAATGTTTGTGCACGTTGTAGATCAGTGTCATAAATGACAAGTTCATCGCATATTATGAGTTCACGTTGAATTGCTTCAGCGAGTACTGTGCCAATGGCGCCTGCGCCAATTAGACCGACACGTTTAGGTTTAGCCATTTTGTTTTCATCTTTTTTCTTTTTTTGTTGTTGTTATTGTTAATATTCTGTTTGGATGTATACGTCGGTGGAGGGGATTTGTCGTCCTTGGGTGGTTTTGTCAGGGGTGATTTTAAGGTTTTCAATTTTTAGAGTGGATGTAAGGTCAGTTGTGCCTTTCTGTATTATTGTGGCAGTTTCTGTGTTGCCTGCGTAAATAATGACGTTTTTTATGGGTGCGTTGAGGGGTAGTTTTTTTTGTGCTTTGTCGTTGCGGATTTCGCCTAAAATAGTGATGATTAAATCGCCTTGTTTTTCTGTTTCTTCGTTTATAAGGTCGGGGTTGAATTTTGGCCATTTTGAGATTTGTATGCTTTTGTAGTTTTTGGTGTTAAGATACATGTGTTGATAAATTTCTTCTGTTAGGTGGGGAGCAATGGGTGCAAATAGTTGTAGTATGCGGTAGAGGATTTTGTGGAGGGTGTATTGTGCGGCTATGCGGTTTTCTTTGCCGTGAATTTCAGGGCGATAAAGTCTGTCTTTGATAGCTTCTAAATAGTAGTCACATACGATGTGCCAAGTAAAGTTGCGTATGTCTTCGACTGCGATGTTGAATTGGCATTTTTCAAAAGAGTCAGTGACTTTTTTTGTTAGGTTTTCAGTTTTGCTAATTATCCATTTGTCAAGTAATTGTAATTCAACAGCAGCAGTATCATCGTTCGTATTAGTTGTTGTTTGGGGGGTGTAGTCTTCGAGGAGTTTGCTTGCAAATGCTGAGGCGTTCCAAAGTTTGTTTAGGAATCGTTTGCCGTATTCTACGTCTTGTATGCGGTAGGGTATGTCTGAGCCTGTGGCGCCTCCGCCTGCTGCCCATTGTCTTACGGCGTCAGCACCGTTTTTGGCGAGTGCTTCAGGGGCAGCTGCATAATTTTTAAGTGATTTGCTCATTTTTCTGCCATCAGCGCCCAGAACCATGCCGTTTATAAGAACACTGTTAAAAGGTCGCATATCAAACAATGCTAAATGGCGTACCATGAGATAATAGGCCCAAGTGCGTATGATGTCTGTTCCGGAGGGATGCATACTTGCCGGAAATAGACGTGTCCAGTTAGAACGATCAGGCCAACCGGCATGAACCGCACAAGTAATGGAACTATCCATCCAAGTGTCCATAACGTCTTGTTCGCCTATAAAATCGTGGCCACCACATTTTGGACAAACATCAATTCGTGGACCCTCCAATTTGGGATCAATAGGCACCCATTCAGGCTCAGCAACAACAAGCTCACCGCAATCTTTACAGTACCAAACTGGAATGGGAGTGGCAAATAATCGTTGACGGCTAATAACCCAGTCCCAATCAAGACTGTTTGCCCAATCAATTAAACGATTTTTCATATAGTCAGGATACCAAGAAATTTCGTTAGCATTTTTTTCAACTGCCGTAGATAATTTCATGGTTTTCATAAACCACTGTTTACGTTCAAGAATTTCAACAGTAGTTTTACAACGATCACAAACACCAACTTCCTGCTGAATTTTTTCAGTTTTTTCAAGCAACCCAGCCTGCGTTAAATCAGCAACAACAGCAGTACGTGCCTGGTTTAAATAAAGGCCAACATATTTACCGCCAGCTTCATCAGTTATTCTGCCATTTTCATTGATAAGACGAATCACAGGAAGTTTGTGTTTTATAACAGTTTTAACATCGTCTTTGTCGCCGTAGGTGCATATTTGAACCGCTCCAGTGCCAAAGGTCATGTCAACAGCTTCATCAGCTATAATAGGAACTTCTCGGTTTACAATAGGCACCACAATTTTTCTGCCAACAAATTTGCCATAACGCTCATCTTTGGGGTTAACTTTAACGGCTACGCAAGCAGGAATAAATTCAGGTCGGGAAGTAGCAATCAAAAGATACTCATCTGCTACAGAGTTAGATAAGGGAAATTTGATGTATTGTAAGGCACCTTCTTTTTTGACATGATCAACTTCTGCATCAGCAATAGCGGTCTCATCACGGGGGCACCAATTAACAGGATGAGTCCCTTGGTACATGTAACCTTTTTTATAGAGTTGTATGAAGCTAAGTTGAGTGCATCGCCAATAATTTGGGTCCATAGTACGATACTCAGTAGTCCAATCAATACTACTACCAAGTTTAAGCAGACCCTCTTTCATCATGCCAATGTATTTTTCAACAAGAGCCATACACATATTACGAAACTGGTCAGAAGGAAGATCACGTTTACGAATGTTATTAGTTTTCTCAACCTGAATCTCTATACCTAAACCATGGCAGTCCCAACCCTGTGGAAAAAGCACATTGTAGCCCTGCATGCGTTTGAATCGAGCTACAATATCAAAATAGGTCCAGTTAAGAACATTACCCATGTGAAGTTCCCCTGAAGGGTAAGGCGGAGGCGTATCAATACTAAACGATTCACGTATCGGGTCATTCCAATCATAGTGGTAAAGTTTCATTTCTTCCCATTTACTCTGCCACTTCTGCTCAATCTCAGTAAACTTGTAATCTTTAGGCATAGACGACATAAACATCAATCCAAAGGTAAATTACTACTACTAATAGTTTAGCAAATAAAAAAAGCCCCTAAAAACATTACCCCAACTTTCCTTTTAAACCACTGTTCAATCTGCCTTGCCTTCTTTTAGATAGAAGAACAAAAGGATTCTTACAAACATCGACAACAAATCTAAAAAAATAAAAAGAGATTGTTTCAAGTTATAGTGTTGTTAGATAGAGGAGAAAGATCTCGCTCTCTATCTATTGTTGTTGCTATCAGTTGCAGTAGCGGTTGTTGTGGTAGTGGTGGTTGTTTTTTTGTGTTTGAATATTAAGGCTATGGCGATGATTTCTACTACAAATATGACGGCGTTTACGATAGTCCATTTATCCACTAAAGTCATTGTGTAGTTCATGTTTTCAGTTAACAGAAACACTACGATGCCTACAATACCCATAACAAGTGCTGTGATCAGCCATATAATTCTGTGTTGTTTTAATTTGTGCTCCGTTTCAGATTGCAACTGTGCACCATTCTTCTTTTGTGTTTGTCCAGTGCTGACATGGCGGTTATTGCGTCGTGACAATATGCAGACAAGCAGTACTACAATGATTGCCAATATAAGACCAACAACGCTCAGTACTAGATTTACAAGAGCCCACACTAACAAAGGCTCAGTTGTAGGTGGAATATCATCATCAATAGGTTCAATATCGTTTGGAGTCTCAGGAACATCAATTGGGGCAGTGTTTGGAGTAGTTTTTGCAGGCGTTTTGCTCGATGAAGACGAAGAAGAGGAGCCACTGCTGCTTGGAGTAGATGAAGGTTGGTTTTGTTCATATTCTGCAGTTATAACAGTATCAGATGTAATGTTTGTAAGAGGATGACTCCAGTTTTTAAAGGTGTGACCAGAACGAGTGGGCGCCGTTGGAGGTGTAACTGTACCGCCAGAGGGTACCTCTATCTCAGCAATAACCCTACCGTCATGATCTACAAATGTTACGGTATATGTTTTAGACGTCCATTGAGCCGTATAGACGGCGTCGCTCTGAACTGTTGCACTAGGCGTTGGTGACCATCCAGCAAACACCCATTCTCCAGCACCAGTTACAGACGGCGGAGTAGGGGTATTCTCACCATATGAAAGACCACTATAGACTTGCTCATCAAATGTGCCATGTGTACCAGGTCGATAAGTCACCGTGTAAGTAGACTCAGAAACACTTTCTGCACGCCACACCGCATACAATGCTACATCTTTAGTAATAGTAAACGTTGATCCAACACCATAAGACACCTCCGCAGCACCAAGACTTGTAGCCCAACCCAAGAAGACATAACCGTTTTTAGAAAGACTACTCTGACCTTGCACTACTACTTGACTGCCACTAACGTAACTCTGAGAAATCACCGCTACTGAATCATCAACACCATCAGCACCATTACCAAAGTAATCCACCACATAATACACCGTATCCTCAACATCACTTAGAATCCAATGAGCAGACAAAACAACATCGCCAATCGAACCAACAGGAACACTATAGGAACGCATCGGCACCGTTACACTGCTGCCATCAGCATACCGCACAGTCCAACCCAAAAAGGTGTAACCCACCCTATACGGATCAGCAATAACACACGGAAGATCGCCTACACCATACATAGAAGGATTACCCGCATCATTAACACCACCATTTAACACATAAACGATATTGTACTCACCTGACCGCTGCCACTGCGCATACAACACATGATCCTCAGCATCAGCCACAACCGTCGTAGACACCACCTTCTCACCACCCACATCAGAAGTAAACCAACCACCAAAGACATACCCAGGCCGCTTACCAGACAA
>Ga0123356_10000743_pt1 | contig 35992 bp, 28 predicted proteins | sample TergutEmb28metaG_2_FD_92546 | JGI IMG/M metagenome (GOLD analysis project Ga0123356, IMG submission 92546) | Embiratermes neotenicus P3 segment gut microbial communities from Petit-Saut dam, French Guiana - Emb289 P3 | ecosystem: Host-associated > Arthropoda: Insects > Digestive system > Gut ...
ATCGGCGAAGATTTTGATGAAACGAAGCTTCGTTACCATAAAGTCATTATTATGGCAGATGCTGATGTTGACGGCAGCCACATCAGAACACTGCTGCTAACATTCTTCTTCCGCTTCATGCGACCTCTGGTCGAAGGCGGGTATGTATATGCTGCACAACCGCCGCTCTTTAAGTTGACCAGAGGAAGAACCGTGCGCTGGGTCATCGATGAGAGCGAGCTGGAGGCAACTTTAGAAGAAATGCGCGGAGAAGACGGCAAAGGCAAGGTCGACATAACCCGCAACAAAGGCCTTGGCGAGATGGACGCACATGAACTGTGGGAAACAACGATGAACCCGGAGACACGTACATTAAAGCGCATAGAAATGACAGATGCGATCGAAGCCGATGAAGTCTTTACAGTCCTAATGGGCGAAAAAGTTGAACCACGCAAGGAATATATAGAGAAGTATGCGAAATATGCAGTTAATTTAGATATGTAGAGGTTTAATAAATGCCAAAGAAGGAAAAAACAGGAGATATCAGCTTTCCTGAGCAGAAGATTATAACGGCTCCGCTTGAAGAGGAGATGGAGACGTCGTTTCTTACGTATGCCATGTCGGTCATCATCGACAGGGCACTACCGGATGTGCGTGACGGCCTAAAGCCGATCCACCGCCGCATTCTATACACAATGCATGAGAGCGGCTTGACCAGTGATAAACCGTTTCGAAAAGCAGCAACAGCGGTCGGCGATATCATGGGTCGATACCATCCGCATGGCGACCAGTCGATATATGATGCGCTGGTACGTATGGCGCAAGATTTCTCAACAAGATATCTGCTCGTATCGGGACACGGTAACTTCGGCTCTGTAGACGGCGATCCACCTGCGGCAATGCGTTATACCGAAGCGCGCTTGTCTAAAATCTCCGACGAAATGCTACGCGAAATCAGCAAAGACACAGTTGACTGGGATCCAAACTACGATGAAACACGCAAGCAGCCGCGCGTACTGCCAAGCAGATTCCCAAACCTGCTTGTTAACGGCTCGAGCGGCATTGCAGTCGGTATGACAACAAACATACCGCCGCACAACCTCACAGAGGTCATAAACGCAGTAATCCATGTAATGAACAATCCCGAAGCGGATTTGGACGATATAATGGAACACATCACCGGACCGGACTTCCCGACCCGGGGTATCATCATGGGCAGAGCAGGAATGAGAGCTGCATATGCCACAGGACGCGGGCGTATCCGCGTCAGAGCCAGAACCGAAATGGAAGAGTTCTCACAAGGGCGTACAAGAATCATCGTCACGGAGCTGCCATATCAGGTAAATAAAGCAAGACTGCTCGAGGCGATTGCAGAAAACGTCAAAAACAAACGCATTGAAGGCTTATCAGCAATGCGTGATGAATCCGACAGGGATGGAATGCGCATCGTTATAGAACTCAAACGCGACGCAAATGCACAAGTCGTGCTCAACCGTCTATATGCACAGACACAGATGCAAACGACATTTGCAATCGTTTTACTCGCACTCGTAGATGACCAAACACAACCACGCATCCTTTCTCTCAAGCAGATGCTGGATGAGTATATAACATTCCAGCGGGAGATAGTCCGCCGCCGGACAGAGTATGATTTGAAAAAAGCACGTGAACGCGCGCACATCCTCGAAGGATTACGTATAGCATGTGATAATATCGATGAAGTTATCCAAATCATCCGCACAAGTTACGATGACGCAAAAGAGCGTCTGATGGAAAGATTTGAGCTAAGTGACGTACAGGCACAGGCGATTCTCGAAATGCGCCTGCGAAGCTTGCAGGGACTTGAAATCGAAAAAATAGAAAAAGAATATAACGATCTTCTGAAGATGATCGATTATTATCTGATGCTGCTCGGAAGTCAGGAAAAACTTGATGAAGTCTTGATCGAAGAACTGACAGAAATACGCGACAAATACGGTGATGAGCGCCGTACCGAGATAGCAATAGTTGAAGATGAGATAGATATTGAAGATCTCATCGACGAAGAAGAGTGCGTATACACCCTTACCCATGCAGGGTATATAAAGAGAATGCCTGCAAATACATACAGAGCACAAAAACGCGGTGGGCGCGGGATAACTGCAATGACAACAAAGGACGAGGACTATGTTGAGACATTGTTCACTGCATCCACACACGACTATATTCTCTTCTTCACAAATCACGGCAGAGTCTATCGCAAAAAAGGATATATGATACCGGAATCGGGACGCCAGGCACGAGGGACAAACATTGTCAACGTCCTGCCGATACAACCCGGGGAGAAAGTATCTGCCATGATCCGTATGCGTGAGTTTGCGCAGGATGAGTACCTTGTTATGGTCACACGAAAAGGTACGGTCAAGCGTATGAGGATGATGGAGCTCAGAAATATCAAAAACGTCGGCATACGTGCGTTAACACTCAGCGACGATGATGAGCTTATTTCAGTCCGCGATACAGATGGAGATCAAAAGATCCTTATTGCAACATATAACGGCATTGCGATCTGCTTCCATGAAACTGATGTGCGCCCGATGGGCAGAGTCGCTGCCGGTGTGCGCGGGATACGATTGCGTAAGGGTGACTACTGTGTTGGAGCGGCGCGTGCTAGAGAAGGTGGTGCACTTTTGACCGTTACGGAAAAAGGCTACGGCAAACGCACAGAGATAAGCGAATACCTGCGCGGAGAAGAGGGCGAAGCCCAAAACCGTGGTGGTTACGGCAAAAAAAATCAGATAATAACAGAAAAAACCGGCAAAGTCGCCGATGTCAAGGTCGTCGATGATAATGATGACGTTATGATCATCTCAGATGACGGGACGATAATCCGCATGGCAGCAACCGATATAAGGATAATCGGACGCTCTACCCAAGGTGTGAGGCTGATGCGTACAGGTCAAGATGCAAAAGTCATTTCCATTGCCCGTACAGAAAAAGAGGACGATGAGGAAGAAGAATCAACAGATGATATTGGACAATCAGCACAAGATGATAGTGAAGTTCAAACAGATGTAAATGCGGAAGCCGATGACGAATGAAAAAAGTAACGATTTACACAGACGGCGCATGCAGCGGTAATCCGGGTCCGGGCGGCTGGGGAGCCATACTTATGCATGGAAGCAATAAAAAAGAACTCAGCAGCGGTGAACCAAGCACAACAAATAACCGCATGGAACTCATATCAGTTATATCTGCACTCGAAGCATTAAAGGTACCGTGTGAGGTAACGTTATATACAGATTCGCAATATGTTGCAAACGCAATAAACCTCGGGTGGCTGGAATCTTGGCAGCAAAAAGGCTGGAAACGCAAGGGCGGCGAGGTTAAGAACCTTGATTTGTGGATGAGGCTTGTGCCGCTTTTGGAAAAGCATAAAGTGACCTTTGAATGGGTAAAAGGTCACTCAGATAACGAATATAACAACCGCTGCGATGAGCTGGCAGTTGCAGAAAGCAGGAAGTTTAGGGAAGAGTCTTAGGATTCTTCTCTAAGTTTTTTCCGGCAACCAGAGCAAGCCATCCGAATATAGCACCTGCCAGTGCCGCAGCCACCGGAAGCATCATCCCGAGTGTCAGAGATATTTGTGTACTTACAAACGCTATCGTTACCGGAGCGACTATACGCCCGGAGCACATGATAAACATTACGATCGATGTTGTAAATGTAGTGCGCCCCTCATATCCTTTAGCGCACTGAGTGACAAGAACCGGCACGAAATGACCGCTGCATAAACCAAACACGCCGAGCATGAAACAAAGCACTACAGGACTGCCGGAGAAAACCCCTATAAGAATACAAGCAGCGCTGAGAAGCGCGCCGAGAGAAAAGAACAGCAAAGGTGCGCGCCTGGTGATATGAGCAAGAAAGAAACGATTGATCGTCGAGCACGCCCAGTAAACCGATACAGATAAAACACCAAGATCAGCAGCATTATGCTGAAGGGTCATATATCTGACGATCCAAACCATGATACATGAGATCGTGAGCATAGAGAAAAACCCCGCAAATGCAAGAGCAACATTTCGACGTACTCGAAAAAAAGACAACAAGTCTTTTTTGCTAAACAAATGTTCCCGTTCTGCTTTTTTCCCGGATGTTTTTCCAAGCCCTCGTGACAAAAGGCACATCAACAGCATAACAAGAATGGAAGCGATCGCGAGTGCAATATGTGCGCCTCGCCAGTCAATGTATCGCTGCACCAAGATATATATAAGCGGCGATGATAAACAACCGATTCCAAACAGTCCGTGCAGTATCCCCAGATATTTGGTACTCTTATCTTTTCTTGCATCCACGATCGAGGAGTTTGAAAAAGTATCGATGAAGCCTCCGCTAAATCCCAGAAGCGCACACGCTATACAAAAGAGAAAGAATGTCGGAGAAAGACCAATGAACAATAGCATTGCAGCTTGTGCCGCAGATGCGAGAATAAGAACAGTGATTTTTTGTGCACGCCCTTGGATCGAGAGAACGACAAATAACGAGACCATGAAGCCCAGGCTTAACATAGTCCCCATAAGACCCTCATCAGCGCCATCAAGGGAGAAAGTTTCGACTATTTCATTTATTAGTATGCCGGGCAAAGAAACAACAAGGGAGAAAAGCAGTATAGAGAAGAATGCAGAGATAGTGATCGCTCTTGCATCGTGGGATGTATTTTTTTCGGCTTCGCTCATATGAACGGGTTTTCCTTTCAAGAACCGATGCCGAATAATGCAGCCCCGATCATTCCTGCATCATTACCAAGCTCGGCTTTTAATATTGGAGGCATACCACCGTCTCCCGGGAAAAAGTACACGGCTTCAACGATTTTATCTAAAGGACCGAACAAAGGCTCACCGGCTTCACATAAACCACCGCCGAGTATTATCACTTGCGGCCTTAAAGCATTGCATAAACTGGCGATTCCCACACCAAGATACTTGACGTAGTTTGAAACGACCATGTTTGCAGCAACGTCATTTTGTTTTGCGGCATCAAAAATCATTTTACCATTGAGGTTGTCGATATTTCCTTCGCATAATTTATGAAGGAGAGACTCCGGGTGTTCTGCAAGAGCTCGTATTGCCTCACGAATGAGTCCCGTGACCGACGCATACGCCTCCAGGCACCCGTTTGCGCCGCAATTACATGGTTCTCCATCTGCAACAATGATTATATGCCCGGGTTCGGTGCCGAGACCACCACCGGTGAATAATTTTTTATCAAAGACGATACCACCGCCAACACCCGTACCCAGGGTTAGCACGATTGCATTATCATAACCCTTCGCAGCGCCGGCATAAACCTCAGCCAGAGCCGCAGCGTCAGCATCATTGCCGAGAAAAACAGGTATATCCCAATGCTTTTGGAAGATGGGTATAAAATCAACATTTCGCCAACCAACGTTTGGTAAAAAAACAATTCTGTTAGTATTTAGATTTACTGCACCCGGGATTCCAACTCCGACATGTTCGATCTCAGCTTCCGAAATCCCCGCCATTTCAACTGCTACCTTTCCGGCGGCAGCCATTTCTGCGATCATATCATCGACAGAACAATCGGAAAGAGTTGGTATGACATGCTTTACAGCGATACTGTAGTCTTCGCGGATCACTCCGATTTTTATGTCAGTGCCACCGATATCAATGCCTAAATAATACTTACTCATGCACCTCTACTCCTTTAATGCAAATGTATCAAAACGCGCCTGCACTAAACAGGATAACATGATTTCTTTGTAAATGGTATTGTAATTTATCATTTTTCTATTTCAATTTGTATAAAAAATAGCTATAATCATTACAGGACATAGTTAATAAAAGAAATCTAAGCCATAAGGGAGTTGTAAATGGACAATCATAATGAAAACCATAATGAGAACCCGAACGAAACACCTGATGAAATAACGACTGAAAAACCTTTTGATAAAAACGAAGAATTCAAAGGGGATACTCCTGTTGGAGCACCGTTTAAAGTACAGTACCGCATGGAAATAGCAAAAATCCGCGAAATGACATTTAAAAAGAAAGCAGAGTACATTTGGGAGTACTATAAAATACCTATTATAGCATTTGTAGCAATATTATTGATGATAGGCAGTCTTATCAACATATGGTTTATAAATCCCCCTGCGACAACAACATTGCTGATCTCTTGGAATGCAAGCTTTGCACCGGATACAGCTATGACCGACCTTGCGGCAGTTTTGAATTATCGTATAATTGACGAAAAGAAAAATGAAAAGGTTGAAGTTATCTCGATTTGGATATCGGAAGAGTTCGGCGACCCGATGATGAATATGGGAAATATGCAACGGCTGGTGGCTATGGTCGCAGCAGGGTCGATAGATGTTTTCATTCTTAATACGGAGCTGCTGGAAGAATACACCGAAGGCGGCATGATCCAACCACTGGAGGATATACTCGCAGATGTTCGAGCGAGAAATCCAATCGTGTATAACAGGATCATGGACAACACCGTTAAATTACCACATGAATCAGAAGATGGCCGGATAACAGAGAAGATCATGGGGATCAGCGTTGGAGACAGACCGTTACTTTCTGATTTTACTCATTTTCAACAGGAACTGTTCTTCGCTGTTGTAACCAACTCAAGCAATTTAAACAATGTCGCCAAAGCACTTATCGTATTATTTGAGTAAGTATTTCATACAAGCAAATGGATATAATAATAGAGTCGGCATGCTTTTACCGCAACCGACTCTTTATCATTGTATTAGCTAAGTGGAATGGGTCTAGCCTTTCGCTTCTTCATCCTCATCCACTGCGATAGCGTCAAGGAGTGCTTTATACCAAACTAAGGCATCGACAAAAGCTGTTATAACATCTTCCAAATCAAGGTTGTATTTAACAATTTTCATTGCTATATCATCCCAACTGGCATGCTCATAGGAGTATATAAAGTCTAAAACTTTATATAAGTCACCGGATTTATCAACCAGTGCAGCCTTGACACTTTCATCCAAGGCAACTTCTCTTACTGCTTCCTCCATTGGTCTTTCAAGGATTATATCAAGCAGTGAGAAGAGACCCATCATGAATAAGCTTGGGGCAAATACGCCCATCTCAAAGGCTTTAGCCAGATTTTCGGCAAATCGAGCTCGAATAAGAGAGAGCTTTGTTATCTCATTTGGCTTATCATCTGCAAGTTGAATTGAAATAGCTGCAGTCGCCCAGCGTTTTACTTCCTTTTGACCCAGTATAGCGACGGCATTTCTAATTGATTCGATTTTTCTTGGCATTACCGTATTTATAAAACGAAGTAAAGATATAGACAATGAAGGGTCACGCTCAATTGTATCGGCTATGTCTCCAAGGTCGAAGTCCTCTTGACTTATCCGCTTGAGAAGGGTGAGTGCATTTATCTTGATAGGAGATATTTTACTTGCGCCTTTTGTTATTGGTTCGCTGAAGAAGTTGCCGCTGTATAGTGTATTTGGGATCCCGACCAGTTTGTTGAATAGCTCCATGTCCGGGATATTGGACAATACGATTTGCTTAAGCTTTGACAAGGCTTTGATCGTTGCGACGAACTTATCATCCATGGTGAAATCGTGGATATCGATTATCAGGCAGTCAATAAGTTCAAATAATGGATTTTTCGTATGCCCTTCCAGAAGACCGTCAATAGCGATCCTAAATCCCAGTTCTTTTAGTTCTGTGCATTTTTCAACGACGGCGCTATCAGCATTAATGCTGTTTGAGAGAACGCAAACAAGCATTTCCGGAGGGATATCCAGAAGTATCGGAATTCTCATCAGCAGATGGTACTCATTGATTTCGATAAACAAAGGACAGCCGCCGGTGAGCGGCTCGACACCAAGAGATTTGACCAAATCAAGTCCGGGCGTTAACACTGCATCTGACATACTCATCTCATCAACCAGCATACCAAGCAGCTTTTGCCCGCTTCTGGAGTTGAGCCTATAAGCGTTAACAGACATATCCGAGTCAAAAAAGGGAGTCGCTACAATAAATGTTTTCATCCGGCGTTTCTCCTTTTGCCAAAATACTAAGGCCCTGAAAATACTGATGGGGTTCGAGTTATTATATTTTGGTGCGCGAGGGGGGACTTGAACCCCCACGTCCATATTGGACACTAGAACCTGAATCTAGCGAGTCTGCCAATTCCACCACCCGCGCATGTTCCCTTTTGCTGGAAAGCCTCAGACCGTAGCTGTTTGCTACACTTCAGTATAGCAAGAACAAAAGATAGTGTCAAGAAAAAGAAAAAGCTAACGGTATATCTGCGGTATACAGAAGCGCATAGCTTCACAGCATAGAAATACATGGCAGACAGCTTGACAAGGATAATGTGTTCCATTAAAATACTAATAGTAAAGAGCGATAAAACACCATAAATTTTGACAGGGGTGGAGTTGTGTATTCAATCGGATTTGATATTGAAAAGTACCTGAAATTACAATCCGAAAAAATCCTGGAAAGGATCACGATGTTTGAAAACAAACTCTATCTGGAGTTTGGCGGAAAGCTCTTTGATGACTACCACGCAGCTCGCACAATGCCGGGATATGCACCGGATATTAAAATCCAGCTTCTTAAAACTCTTGCAGATATGGCAGAAATCGTTATCGTTGTCAACGCTTCTAATATTGAATCAAACAAAGAAATAGGTGACACAGGGATCTCGTATGATGATGATGTCTTGCGCCTCATAGATGAACTGAGAAATTACGATCTTTACGTCGGCAGTGTTGTCATCAGCCAATATTTGGGACAACCTGCCGCCTATACTTTTAAAGAGCATCTAGAATCGCTTGGAATAACTGTTTATATAATGCATTATATACCCGATACAGACTATCCGGCAAACGTTCAGCTCATTCTCAGTGACAGGGGCTATGGAAATAACGATTATATCGAAACAACCAGACCTCTTGTCGTTGTGATAGCACCGGGGCCGGGGAGCGGAAAAATGGCGACCTGCCTTTCTCAGCTATATCAAGAAAACAAACGTGGCGTTAAAGCCGGTTATGCAAAGTTTGAGACTTTCCCGGTTTGGAATCGCTCGCTAAAGCATATGATAAACCTTGCTTATGAAGCTGCAACAGCAGACCTTAATGATGTCAACATGATAGACCCGTTCCATCTGGAAGCTTACAATGTATCTGCCGTTAATTATAACAGGGACATAGAAGTATTTCCGATATTAAATGCAATGTTTATCCGCATTTGGGGACAAAGCCCGTATCGCTCACCGACAGACATGGGCGTGAACATGGTAGGCTTCTGTATAGATGATGAAGTTTGCACCGAAGCTTCAAAGCAGGAGATAATAAGGCGCTACTTCAATACACAACTGGACTATGCCAGAGGTAAGGTACAAAAATCAGCTCTGTCGAAACTGGAGCTGCTTATGAACAATACCGGGATATTACCAGAAGAGAGACGCCCTGTGCTGCCGGCATTGCAAAAAGCAATGGAGACAAAAAGTCCGTGTGTAGCAATTGAACTTCCGGATGGGACGATCGTAACGGGAAAAACCTCATCACTACTGGGCGCATCATCAGCGGTACTTCTTAATGCTCTAAAACACTTAGCAGGAATCGATGATGAGGTGTTATTGATTTCACCGACTGAAATCGAGCCGATCCAAAAGCTAAAGGTAGGATATTTAGGTAATGATAATCCGAGGCTTCATATGGATGAGGTTCTTCTTGCACTTGCCATCGACGCCGCAACAAATAGCACAGCCGAACTGATTCTTGAGCAGCTTCCAAAACTCAGAAAATCAGAGGCGCATTCAAGCGTAATACTATCACAGGTCGATGTCGCTGTATTCAGACAACTGGGTGTGAATATGACCAGCGAACCTGTTTATCAAACAAAACGACTTTTTCAGGAGAGATAATAAATGCATTGAATATATTAGAGGAGCCGATCGGCTCCTCTAATGTTCGTTCTAGCTCAAATGGAAAATCGCAGCAAGATCTATTGAGTTATATTCAGGAGAAAAAACCGGATTGAGCTCACTTCTCCAGCGAACCATGCGCGACTCAAAATCCTCAGATATAATGATTTGGCGTAAAGTCGGCGGCGTGTTGCTGTTAGCATAATAAATTGGCACAGTGTCAAAGTCGACAGGTAATCTTAAGATGATATGGTAGCCATGAACAGTTTCAACCAGACCGCTCATCTCACCAAATTCTAACTCAATGGTAGCTTGAGAAAATTGCGGGAGCATTTCATGCGGTTGGAATAAGTAGCCGTCAGGAAATGATAAGGCACCGGGATCGTCGCTGACCTCATGCATTTTTGTGTCAAAAAACTCAAAAAAGTCTTCATCATCAAGATGCTCAGTAAGCAAAGAGAGAACTTCTTCAGCAACTTCCAGAGCATCGTCGTGTTCCGAAAAAGCAATTAAAATATGTTTAGCCATTAAAAAGTCATGTTCATTAACGAACTCGTCAGCATCATCCGGTAAGTCACTTAAATCATCACCATACAATTTTGTTAGGATCAAACCTTGTAAATGTTGAATTTGTAAAAAACGTTCAAAGAAAATCATATCAAAGATACCACTGTCCTCACGTAAAGCCAGTTCAAAGTTATCCTTTGTGCCATACATAGCAATAAGGTGATCGATATCCTCATTTATGGCGTTAAAATCCTCTGTACTCAAAGAAACACCCATTTCAATAGCAGCATGCTCAATAATCATAAATAAAAGGGACTCTTCAGTCGAAGACTCAAGAATGAAATCTTTAAGAGAAACACCCTCAGCGATCTCATCTGACCAATCTATGCCTGTGGGGTAATACATTTCAAGATTTGAAACGAAGCTAAAGAAAAAGCCGAAAAGCTCTCTCCATGTAACAGAAAGATTATTTGTCTTAAACATGATCGTATCCGGAGGAAAAGCGGTAACAGCGAGGTCAAAGTCAATACTGCCCGCAGGAGGACTTTCGACAACCGGAGGATCTGAAGCAGAAAGGGGATCATCACCATTATTGATTTCGGGGATATCAGGCGTGCTGCATCCGGCAGAAATTGCTGAGAACAGAAAAACTGCACAAAGCAGAATCGCAAACGATTTTTTGAGTTTCATTATATTATCTTCCTTTCAAAATTGGGAAACTGCCGGGGAGCAGAAAAAAGTGTCATGACGATAAAACATAACTGTAGCTTCGCACAAACTTCACGGCTTCATCAACGACTGCTCCGCCTGTAAGCTTAAGCGCTATTGCAGGATCGGTGCCGGCAAGCACTTTGATACGGCCGTTAAACTCCGGTAAAGTGTAAAGCTTTGAAATACTCTCTAAATTAAAATCAGAAAGCTTTAGGTTAAGCCAACCTTCTTTTTGAGAAATTTCTTTTATACCAAGCTGAGAGGCTTCGCTTCTGAGCATAGCGACTGATGTCAATGCGATTACCTGAGACGGAGGGTCTCCATACCTGTCAATGAGTTCGTCGATGATGTCGGTACAGTCGTCTTCGGTACGTATGAGAGCGATCCGCCTGTAAATATCCATTCTCTGCTGGGCAGAAGGTACATACTTTTCGGGAATGCCGGCTGAGACGTTAAGGTCTGCTGAGCACTCAACTTTCTGCAGTGCTTTTTCACCCTTTTCTTCAAGAACAGCCTCTTCAAGAAGCTTTAGATACATATCATAACCAACGCTTATCATGTGTCCGGACTGCTCAGAGCCAAGAAGGCTTCCTGCACCTCTTATCTCCAGATCACGCATTGCAATTTTAAAACCGGAGTTAAACTCTGCAAACTCTCTTATTGCACTAAGTCTTTTTTCTGCTATTTCCGTAAGTGTTTTTCCGCGCCTAAAAGTTAGATAAGCATAAGCTCTGCGAGGCGAGCGCCCTACACGTCCGCGAATTTGGTGAAGTTGAGAAAGTCCGAGCTTATCGGCGTCTTCAACTATTAGAGTATTAACGTTTGGAATGTCGATACCGGATTCTATGATTGTCGTGCAAACAAGAACTTGAACTTCACCGGCAGTCATGCGCTCCATAACTTCGCCGAGGCTGTCTTCATCCATTCTGCCGTGTGCTATTGCAAGACGAACGTCAGGCAACATTTCTGCAAGCTGACCTGCAACGCGGTCAATGTTTTCTATACGATTATGAAGGTAATAAACCTGGCCGCCACGAGATATTTCACGACGTATCGCGTCACACAAGATACCGGGGTCATGCTCCAAAACATAAGTCTGAACAGGACGACGGCTTTGCGGAGGTTCTTCGATTGAAGACATATCACGTATTCCGGAAAGTGCCATATTCAAAGTACGCGGGATGGGAGTCGCGGAGAGCGTGAGCACGTCCACCTGTTTTGAAATAGACTTAAGACGTTCTTTATGTGATACACCAAAACGCTGCTCTTCATCAACAACAAGAAGACCAAGCTTATTAAACTCTATATCTTTTTGAAGCAGGCGATGTGTACCAATAACAAAATCAACACTGCCGTTCTTTATATCACGAAGAGCGGTTTTTATTTGTGCAGGGGTTCTAAATCGGCTTAGAACCTCTATATTAAGCGGATATCCGGCAAAACGCCTCACTGATGTTACATAATGCTGCTCAGCAAGCACAGTAGTAGGTACGAGAATAGCAGCCTGGTAACCTCCGAGGACACATTTCATAACTGCCCTCAAAGCGACTTCGGTTTTACCATATCCGACATCACCACAAAGAAGACGATCCATGGGGATTGGCAGTTCCATGTCTTTTTTGATTTCTTCGGTGCATTTTAACTGATCGTCGGTTTCTTGATATCCAAATTTATCTTCAAATTCAGTTTGCCAGATAGTATCTTTTGGGAAAGCTCTGCCAGCAACACGCTGACGTTCAGCATATAACTTTATAAGTTCCTTCGCCATTTCTTTGGCGGCTTTTTTGGCTCGTGTTTTGGCTTTAGTCCAATCAGTACCCCCAAGCTTTGAAAGCTTGATAGGTGCAGAGTCCTCTCCTCCGCCAATGTATTTAGCAACCATGTCGAGCTGTGTCGCTGGAACATATAAAAAGTCAGTACCTGCATAAGAGATTTTAATATACTCTTTATCAACGTCATCGACCCTAAGTTTATTAAAACCGACAAAGCGACCTATTCCATAATGATCGTGTACAACCAGATCTCCCGGAGCAAGATCTGCAAAACTTTGCAAGCGCTCACGGTTTGATTTTTCTTTACCTTTAAACACACGGCGGGGTGCTGCCTGCACGATCATCTGGCCTTCGGATATTATGGCAAGATTTATGGCGGGATACTCCATACCTGCAGAAAGCTCACCAATAGAAATTACACACTGGCCGTATTCAGGAAGAGTGTGCAGTGCACTATCCAAAGCAGAGGAAATGCCTCGCTCTTCAAGATACTCACGGAGTCTTGTAGCTCTTCTTTTATCCTGACAGAGAATGACAGTTCTAAAAGAAGTGTTCACATAATGAGCAACTTCAGAGGCGGCGGTATCAAGACTTCCGCCGTAAGAGGGGAGACGTTTGGCGTCCATGTGTAGGTTCGAGCGAGGAGTAAAAGGATAAGAAGAACCTGCAAAGCTGTCCATCATAACGATTGGAAATGCATCCATACGCATTAGGAAGCCAAGCCAATCTTCTGAGAAGCGTACAAGGCCGCTTTCCAAAATACCGGTTTCAAGGAGATTGACACACTCCTCCGCAAGAAGCTTTAAAGTACTGTCAGCACGCTCTTTAACACGCAGAGGATCACAGATTATCACAACAGAATCATCAGAAATATAATCAAGGGCTGTAGACATTGGAGAAATAAGCTCCAGGTATCTGTCTGCTGCAGGGAAGCTGCGACCACCAAGGAGCCTGTCTATATCGGAAGAAAGGTTTTTTATAAGAACAGGGTTTGTAGACTTCTTTTTTTCAAGGCGAACCATGTTTTCCTCAAGCTCGTTGGCAAGACCTTCAACACCAATGCCGCCGGAGCCGTTGTAAAGAGAAGGTAAAGCCTCTGAAACAGGAACGATCCTCGCTTCGTTAAGAGATTCGATCCTTCGCTGAGTAGAAATATCAAAAAGACCCATCGAGTCAAGTTCGTCACCAAAAAATTCACAGCGAACAGGCTCGGTATTAGTTGGCGAAAAGAAGTCGAGAATACCGCCACGAACAGCAAACTGCCCGGGACCTTCAACTTGTTCTGAGCGACTGTACCCGCAAAGGATCAATCTGTCAGAAAGTTCGTTTATATCATAGGAGCCTCCCATTTTTAGAGAAAGAGAAGCATCTATAAGTTGTTTTTTTGAAATTGTGCGCTGCAAGGCACCACTAATAGACATAACAACAATTGGAGCTTTTTTTTCAAGAAGAGCAGTGAGGGCAGCGATCCTGGTTTGCTCTATCTGGCGAGAAACGACCTCAGCATCGTGGAAAATAAGCTCCCTGACATTAAGCGTATAAGCCTGCTCCATAGTAAGAGCAGCAATATCCTGAGCAAGACGTGACGCTTCGTCTTCGGCAGAGCATAAAACAACGAGTGGACGCATTGTAGCCGCCCTGACTGCCGCAGCGGCATGAGCGCGATGGATCTCAGAAAGACCGGATAAAACAGCAGGACAAGTCCCGGCATCAATGCTGGCAATGAGCCGTTTAAAGTCAGAATCTTCAAGTAATGATTTTGCAATTGATAGCATAAAGGTACAATCCTTAAGAAATCTCTACATAATGTTTCACGTGAAACAATTACCACAACACCTTGTGGTGCTAAGAAGAGTTGCCCTCTACAAAAGAGTAAGGTGTATAAATCAAACTATCCATCTTAAAGTGCGGAGAACTTCAAAGTAATCGTTAGCATTGAAAGTTACTGTGTAAGAGTCCTTTTTTACAACACCGGGAAACCAGGATACATTTTCTGCACGTATATGTTGGTTATAGCAAACTTCAACATTAAACTCAGCAGGCAGCTTAAGCACAGCGTTACTCAAATCCTGCTTTAACGCTTTTTCGGAAAGCTCTTTAATACTGGTAAGAGTATCTTTGATCGAATAATTTATAGTCATTGCGCCGACGCCTTCTTTAACGGGACAGGTGATCAAGTTCGGATGCAGAGCGCTTGAATCTTCACAGAGCATTTTGTCGCCACTTAAAAAGACGGTTGGGACACCTTCAAGAGCACAAGCGTAACTATAGAGAATAAACTCGCTTGTTATCATGTCGTTGATTTTTATATAGGCAACTTTTGTAGACATTGTATGGGACAGGGGGTTGCCAGGTTTGCTAGCGGCGCTGTGGTAACCGACGAAGAAGGCGGCGTTAAAAGTATTATCAATACCTTCTGCCATGCCATACGGATGACCGGACCAGTTTCTTAGAAGCTTAACTCCGGAGGGCATTTGGGTAGGGTCAATGTTTGTGGCGGTATATCCGTGAGCGTCTCTAACTACGATTTCCCGAGCGCCTGCGCTTTTGGCGCCTTCTATGCAAACGATAACTTCATCCGTCATTTGCTTAGCATGTGCTCGATAAGCGGGATTAGACGGGTTCGCTTCGTCCCACGTTGTAGTCGTTGTAACTCCCTCTATGTCGGCACTAATAAATATTTTCATACAGATACCCTTTCGGTTTATTATTGTTATTGATCTTCCTCGTCTTTAAAAACTCTTGTGCTTAAACGATCTTCGGTTGTTGGGAAGCCGTGTTTTTCGTAGTATAGTTCTTCTTCGGTTTGCCCGGTCAGTTGCTCTCTTACGCTTTTCCCCTGGACTTGTCCGCGAATGTACGAGACTATCAGCGTCCTCATCAAAATGCTAACGAGTACGATTATGACAGAAATTGCCAATATAACATAGGGCATTGTGCTTTGCTCCATTACTATATGTAGTGTTTCACGTGAAACAAAATCTGCTATCCGTTGTGATTCTAATGTGAAAAGAGGTATATCATTAAGTGCCTTTTAGTCTAAAGTGGTGATTTTTGGATCTTTGCGAATCTTCGGGGATATTTATCTTGGAGTTGTGATGTTTTTTGGATCAAGACAGCGCGGTGGGTGATGTCGGTGTCGGGTATTGTGTAGTCGTAATGTCCACACAACTCTGCTCTGAGTTCTTTTAAGGAATTTTGTGATTCAGCGATCTCATCTTCTGAGTCAATGCTTTTCATAGCCACAAAAAAGCCTCCGACACGGATAAATGGCAGACATAGTTCGCACAAGACGTTAAGACGTGCGACAGCACGCGAAACGGCTATGTCGTATTTTTCGCGCATCTCCGGCAAATGTGCCGCCTCTTCTGCTCTTGCAGTAATACAGTTCGCTTCAATCCCCAGTTCAGCACAAAGCTCTGCCAAAAAAGCAACTTTTTTTCCTGTAGCATCAAGCAATGTAAGATTTATTGAAGGCTCTGCGAGTTTAAGCGGAACACCGGGAAAACCGGCACCGCTGCCAATATCAATTACAGCCTTCCTCTTAAAGTCTGCTGCATTTAAAAGAGCAACAGAATCGAGAAAATGAAGACGCGCGACTTCCTCGGCGCCGGAGATAGCTGTCAGGTTGACATTTTGTCCGCGCTTTTCAAGAAAATCGTAGTACGCTCTAAACGCCGCCTCAGTTCCGGGCGGCAGTTCAATATTCAGTTTTTTTGTGCCCTGCGAAATGATGGCAAATATACTATCAGACATCACAATGGACATTATAGCAAGAATTTCTGTAAAATGGAAACATTATTTTTGAGTCCATGTTTTGACCACCCCGTCACTGCGTGCCACCCCTCCATAGAGGGGAATAGGATCGGATAGTATCTAAGCTCGTAATGACGAGGCGATGTCAGACTATATCGTCAGGACTGTTCCGATGAATATTGGGAGGTTTGTTGTGTTGTCGATGATTGCGAAGAGGAAAGGTCTGTCGAGGTTTACGACTTTTGGGTCTATCGGTGCAGCGGAGCCTGCCATTGCGACCATTGTCGCGGCACCAGCTCTTGTACCTAGTTCGTCGACTGATATAAAGGTCTTATGTATGACATTGCCGACGTAGAGAGCACCGTCAGAGGTTTCGCCCATTGCGCTAAAGTTGGCGATGTCGCTATCGAAAGCGTCAATCATACCGAGAGCGCGGAGAGCGTTGACCATTGACAGTTCATAATCAAATTCGAATTTTGGCATGGAAGTGTAAACAAGTGTGCTTTGCGCATTTTCCATCATACTAACAAACCCGTCACCTGTGAGCGAGGAAATGTAATCATCGACAGTTACGCCTTCGTTTGGCAGCAGAGCAGCAAAGGAGTAGTAGGCACCTGCATATGGTTTTACAAAGCCCGTCGCCAAGTCATCTTCAAGATAGGCATATTCGGAGCCGAACAGGAAGTCTACGTTTTGTACTGAACCACTTATATTTGTAAAGTCGCTTTTCCGGATTTGGTTTTCGTAATAGACACTCAGCCACTCAGCGTCGAATGTAATAGCATTAATAAGATACAGCATATCCAAAGGTTCGATCCTGTCGAGGATCTTGTCTATCATACCGTCTGTGTTTGTACTAACCCAAGCGTTTATATCCTTGACAGTTTGGTCATTGAATGCTGCTCTAAACGCTGCTGCGCCATAGAAATCTGCATTTCGCTGCAGAAAGTCCGGTTTTACTTGCAACCTGTCCCCGTCATCGCGAAGCCATATTGAGTTTGCGATGTGTAGAATAGATTTTTCTTGACTTGGGAGATTTTGCACATAGCTATAAAGGTACTCATTTAGCGCATCAAGCGGAATATCACGACCAAGCATTTGCTCCATCTGTGTGAGCGTTTCGCCTTGAGCACCGTTTGCTGTCATTGCCAGTGCAAGAGTCACCGACAGCGGTGATACAAGCGAATTCTTCCCGGCAGTTACACTTTCCCTAAACAGATCAATAGAAAAATCCGCCATGCTGCCAATAAAATCAGCATCGGCGGCTCTGCCGCTAACAGTGCGCGACGACACCCCATCCATAAGATCAGCAGCACTCGCAACATTCCCGACCAACGGACTTCCGGCACATCCGGCAGTTCCTGCAACAAGCGACACGACAAGGAGAACAAGAAGAGTAAACCTAAAACGTTTCATAGCCGTCACCTCATAATATGTTTTCCCCTTATGACGCGCCAAAACAAAATTTGTTCCAAATTATTAATGTACTTCAACCAATTACTCTACATCTTTTTCTTGTAGATAACTTTGAAAATTTCAAAAATCACTCTATGGAGCACGGCAGCACCCGCAACAACCCATGCACATGTTAGCGTGTCTATAGTATCTCTTAGAAAAATAAAGCTCATAGCCAGCACACCGAAAAGAAAAATAGAAGCGTACCAAGCAGAATATCCGGCTTTTTCTTTTATGCGGATATTGCGCTCATCGTTTTCTTCAAGTTCATATTTTTTAACACCTTCAGCACTGTAGCGGTTGATAAGTAAGAAAACTAGACCAACAAGCATTATTGCAATGGCGAAACCATCAAGGAAGTCTGCAACATTCCTGCCCATAAGCTCGCTGAGGTTCTGCCGGAATAAAATACTTGTTATAAGATATCCAAACCCCGTGTAGAACAAGACATTCCATATTACTTTTCTCACATTAATTGTCCTCCTCAATAATAAACAGTTCTTCAACCGGTATTGAAAAATGGCGCGCAATCTTTATGGCTAGTATTATCGATGGGTTATAGCGCCCGTTTTCCAACGAGCCAATTGTTTGCCGGGTTACCCCTAAAGCCGTAGCAAGCTCCTCTTGCGTAATGTTCTTTTGCTTTCGGATTTCTTCTAATCTATTTCTCAATTAGGAGCCTCCTTTGCAAAATGGAAAGCAAGCTTTACATTTATGTTAACACCGGAGAATATAAATGTCAAGCATGCTTTCCATTTTTGCGTATATTATTGATAATTGAGGGCTGGATCGCTTCGTGCGCTCGCGATGACGTTGGACGCTGGACTTAATATTAAAGACATTCAGGGAATTACTCAGGAGTAGTTATAATATATACATTTAATTCTGTAATGATGCAGTTTACTGCGATGTCGTGTGGTTCTCTGGGGGCGTGTTTCATAAGTAATTGCTCTCTTGCGAGTCCTATTGTGAAGGCGTCGGTTTTTGGCAAGAATCTGTCATAATATCCTCCGCCATAACCTATGCGATAACCTTCTGTGTCATATGCGAGTGCAGGGACAAGAATCAGGTCAAGTTCCTCAGGAGCAATGACCTTTGCAGTATCAGGTGGAGCGGGAATCCCAAGCATTGCTTCTTCCATTTCGTCAAGACTAGTTACAACACGGGCATCCATGATACCATCACGATAACAATAAGGAAATGCAACTGTCTTTCCGGAAGCAAGAGCATCTTCTGCAATCCTGACAGTGTCCGGCTCCCTTTTAACGCTGTAAAAAAGCATGATATTCTGCGAAGCGCGATACTCTTCCAGCGATGTGACCATGCTAAACAGGAGAGCATTTGAATCAACAATATAATCATCAGGCAGCGAAGCGATTTTTTCATGTATCAGCTTACGCTGCTCTTTTTTAGAGAGCATTTCGTTCATATCTTTTCCACCCTTACACGAATTATTCAAAGATGATTCCGGGGCCGTAGGGTGCGAGTGCAGTCATTATATACGGGTTAGTTATGTTATCTTTGTTTTCATATGCAAACTGCCACATCTTTTTACACATATCTTTGATCACCGGTGCGTAATTCGGATCGTTTATCAGATTTTTTGTTTCAAAGGGATCATTTTCCAGGTCATACAGTTCATCATAATCAAAACCGTTAAAGACATATTTGTATTTTTTGTCAAAAACAGAGCGTTGAATTCCATAAAGCTCATTGCCGTTAGATTGTGTATACATTTCTGTGTGTATATTATCCGGTATCCCGTCGTTTAAAAAAGCGGCAAAGGATTTTCCGGCAAATTTACGTTCAGCTTGTATTCCGGCAAGCTCAAGAAATGTCGGAGCGTAATCTGCGAGAGTGATAAAATCATCAACAACTCGCTCTTTACTTTCTATACCTCCGAAGCCAATAACCGCATTTATATTATATGCTTCCCTGAAGCAGGGCAATCCTTTTGCCCAAAGTCTGTGTGCTCCGACATAATCACCATGGTCCGATGTATACACAACTATTGTATTATCAAGCAGACCTTTTTGTTCAAGCGCATCAAGGAGCTTTCCGAACAGAGCGTCTTCAAAGGTGCAATATGCCATATAATGTCTTATTGATTCACGGTGTTCCTCTTCCGAGAGCTGTGCAAATGCGTCTCTGGTACGGCGGTAAAGTGCCGGTTTGTCTTCCATGTCATCATTGAAGCTCTCAGGCAGCTCTATATCATTAATATCATACATATCCAGATATTCCTTAGGAGCAAAGTATGGATCATGCGGACCGAGGACTCCTATATACAAAAAAAACGGTTCTTCGTTTGAAAGGGTGTTTATTTTATCAACAGCGGATTTTACTAACGGTTTATCTCCAAAATAATCTTCATGAGTGCCATATTGAACATACTCTGTATAACCGGGGCGCATTATTTCGGCTTCTCTTCGTGTTGAATTTTCCTGGCGGAAAGCGTGCGATTTTTCATTTTCCTGTTTATCTGTATATATCTGCCATTCCTTAATATCCGGCAGATTTTCATTAGATTTATAAATACGATGCGGTTCGGGCGTGATTATTTCAAACCCTCTGTCCTCCGGGCCTTCTACTGCACTGACATGCCACTTACCTGCAAAATACATATTATATCCCGCATCTTTAAAATCTTCCGAAAATAGTCTTACATTATCATACAGTCCTCTTGAAATACTGTTTGATACATCGACGTTGTTCCAGACTCCATGCTCAGATGGAAACAATCCGGAAAAAAACGAAGCCCTGCTCGGACAGCAATGCGGTGAAGGACAGTACGCGTTTGTAAAGCTGACACCATTCTTATATAAACGCTCCATATTTGGTGCTATTATTTTTTCAAATGGCGGCTGCATATCTCCGCGTTGATGATCTGTCATAAAAACAAGAAAATTCGGCTTACTCATTTGATCTGTTCCCTTCTCGTATTACTATTCAGCTTAATTACATTTATATATCTTACTTTAATTATATCAACGGTTATGTTTAGTGTAAATATCTGTAGTTCATTTTACTTGACAAAGTGGAGCGGAGCGTGCTATTATGCGAATAGTTGAACAATTGTTCAACTATTAAACAAATGAGGAGAGACGCAATGATTAGAGATCAATACACTTGCGATTGCGAGGTTATTCATGAGGAGGTCGTTGCGAGGGTTCGGGAGAAAATGCCGGGCTCTGATGATTTTCTTGTGCTTGCCGATTTTTATAAGCTTCTTGCTGACAAGACGCGTGTTCGAATTTTATGGGCGCTTTCTTATGAAACGATGTGCGTCTGCGACCTTGCGGTGCTCCTCAATATGACAAAGTCGGCGATTTCACATCAGCTTAAATCTTTACGATTATCGAAGCTTGTTAAATCGGACAAACGAGGCAGAGAGGTTTATTACTCTCTATCTGATGAGCATGTCAGAGAAATATTATTAAATGCCTTTGTGCATACTCATGAAGCGGAGGAATTACCATGTCACACACACATGACGGACACGACCACGACGAATGCGGCTGTGGATGCTCCGGACACGACCACGACGGACACGACGAATACCACGGAGCAACAGGACTCGATGCAATCGGCTGCGGATGCTCAGACCACAACGAAACTAAAGATAAAAATAAACTCTTTTGGCTAATACTAGGTGCAGTTGCGTTTAGCGCAGGCATTCTGCTGGAGCATCTCACAGATCTTCCCATTTATTATCCGCTGGTCAGTTATATTGCCAGCTATTTAATATTAGGTGGCGATGTTGTCCTAAGAGCAGGTCGAAACATCCTAAAAGGCAAAGTATTTGATGAGAGTTTTCTTATTGCCATTGCTACCATAGGAGCATTTGTCATCGGAGAGTATGCCGAAGCTGTTGCTGTTATGCTCTTTTATCAAGTCGGCGAATACTTTCAGGACATGGCTGTCGGCAAATCCAAAAAAAACATTGCTCGCCTAATGGATATCAGACCGGACTATGCTAACTTATTGCAAGAAGACGGCACAGAGACAACAGTCACGCCGGACTCAGTAAAAATAGGTGACCTTATAGTAGTAAAACCCGGCGAAAGGATCCCACTTGACGGCATAGTTACAGACGGCTCAGCTATGCTTGATACATCAGCACTTACAGGAGAGTCAGTACCACGCAGTGCAAAGGTGTCTGACACGGTGCTCTCAGGCAGCGTCAACCAAAATGGAGTTCTGACGATCAAAGTCACAGAGACATATGGTCAATCCACGGTCTCAAAAATCATTGACCTCGTCGAAAATGCTGCAGCGAGGAAAGCCCCGACCGAGAAATTCATTACGAAATTCGCAGGATACTACACACCCATTGTTGTCGGACTTGCAGCGCTGCTTGCTATTATACCTCCGCTATTATTGGGCGGCGGGTGGTCAGAGTGGATACATCGAAGCCTCATTTTTCTAGTAATTTCATGTCCTTGTGCACTAGTTATATCAATACCGCTCAGCTTCTTCGGAGGCATCAGCGGAGCATCGAAAAAAGGGATCCTGGTTAAAGGCGGCAACTATCTTGAAGCGCTGAACTATCTTGATACAGTAGTATTTGACAAAACCGGAACTCTTACAAAAGGTGTATTCAATGTGACGGAAATACACCCGGAAAGCGGATACAGCAAGGAAAATCTGCTTGAAACAGCAGCAATTGCAGAAGCTTACTCGAATCATCCGATTGCACTATCGATCCTAAGAGAATACAAAAACGAAATAGATAAATCAAAACTGTCAGATTACACAGAAATAGCCGGTCACGGTGTGAGCGTAACTATAAACGGAAAAACAATACTCGCAGGAAATAGCAGATTGATGGCTCAAAACGCGATTCCATTCACAGTAGCACATAGTACCGGAACAAAAGTGTATGTTGCTGCTGATGGAGCGTTCATGGGATATATCGTTATCGCTGATGAGATAAAACCGGACAGTCGCGAAGCAATCAGTAGTTTAAAAGCTTTGGGCATAAGAAAAACTGTAATGCTGACGGGAGATAACAAGACAATCGCAGAGGCTATGTCAAACGAACTGGGCATAGATGAAGTCTATAGCGAGCTGCTGCCGCAAGAAAAAGTCGAGATGCTGGAAGAGCTCCGCAAACAAAAAAATACAAGCGGGAAGCTTGCATTTGTGGGAGATGGTATAAACGACGCCCCGGCGCTTGCACTGGCGGATATCGGTATTGCAATGGGTGCTCTCGGCTCAGATGCGGCAATCGAAGCTGCAGATGTCGTGCTGATGACCGATGAGCCGTCAAAAGTTACACAGGCAGTACGCACAGCAAAGTTTACCAAGAGAATCGTATGGCAGAATATCATGTTCGCTTTAGGCGTAAAGGCACTTTTCCTGTTGTTGGGCGCACTGGGTATCGCAACAATGTGGGAAGCGGTCTTCGCAGATGTCGGAGTGTCGCTGATAGCTATCTTTAACGCAATGAGGGTCATGAGGGGCTGACAGAAGTGTCCTCGGCGGCAGGGGCTTCGGTTTCTGCCGCGTTTCCGTCTCCGGATGTTGGTATACGAATACGGTTTGCTACCAGCCAGTAGAGTATTGAAATAACGAGTCCTCCGAGAAAGACATAGATATAGCCTTGTCCCATGTTTGTTGCCCATAATACACCTGCAAAGGTCGGTATTGACATCGACAAAACATGATCCATAGAGATACCCATTGCCAAAGTCGCAGAAACTTCACTTGAATCGTTTGAAAGTCTTCGTACATACGTTGTTCTCGCCATTCCTGCTCCGGAAAACAGATGATCTAAAACATAACAAACAGAAACAATAATAAGAGCAACGGACTCTGTGAAAAGCATGTGTGAGAACGCAAACCCGAGACACGCTATCAGCGTTAGACACGCCTCCAGCATAAGCACAAAACGCTCTCCCATGCGGTCAATAAAACCACCGAGCCATGGGCGATAGAAAACATTAATAACAGAAACTATGAAAAAGAGAGTGGTAAGAGTGAGTACCGGCTGACCGAAAACGGTTATGATCAGCCAGGGGACAAATGTCATAGTGATTTGCTTACGCATACCAAAGAGGAGGCACAGCATATAGAAGAGCTTATACTTCTTCTTAAATACCAGTTTCTTTGATCGCTTCTCTGTTTGGATCGGACTCATAAAAAGGAATAATATGCCGGCAATGATCATTGCACATGCACCTATCGTAAACGAGACAACAAAAGGGACTTCCAAAAATCTGTAAAGCAAAAATAAAGATGCAGACGTTATTATAAGCGCAGCCATGTTAACACTTTGAATCTCGCCAAGCCTTCGCCCGATTTTTCCGTCTTTGGCAAACGACATGCTCAGCGCACCTTGTATAGGCATAACAACGTGTGTTCCTGTGTTAAAAATCATCAGAGTGATCACGACCGGTAAAAACCCGGAAGGGACCAGACCAAAAGCAAAAAGACCCAGACCTCCTAGGATGTAAGCAAGTGCAGCGGTTCGCACATCACCCAAAAAAGCAAGGCCGCCGACGATAAAGACCACCAACAAACCCGGTAACTCACGAGGCACCTCAAGCAAAGTCCGCTGCTGTATGGTGAAATTCAAATCCTCGATGAGCCGATTTGAAAGAGAAGTGCTCTCGATCGCCATCGTAACGCCAAATAAAGCACTGGCGATCAAGAAAAGCAGAAAATCCTTTGAAATAACTCTTCTACCTATCCGTATTTCTTTCATTAAATGTTATTTCCTTTTATTTGTGATTAATGCACTAGTTTGTTGAAGCGCTGCTGTTTTCCTTCAGCAGATCGCGGATTTCCGCGAGCAAGCGCTCTTCCGGTGACGGTTCAGGTGGCGGAGGCGGCTTCTCTTCTGCTTTTTTGTGAAAGGAGTTGAGTGCTTTGACGAATAAAAACACTACAAATGCGACTATTACAAAGCTAATTACACTGTTTAGAAACTTGCCTATCGCAAGTGTGCCACGCTCTGCGTTGCCATAGAGATGCGGCAGTAAGATTTCCCACTCTGAAAAATCGACACCGATAAGGATGCCAAGAAGCGGCGTTGCTATATGGGTGACGATAGAAGTAACAAGCGCTGTGAAGGCGCCGCCGACTATCATACCGACTGCCATATCTATCATGTTGCCCTTTACCGCAAAGGCGCGAAACTCGTGGAAAAATGACTTGACTTTTCCTAATTTCTTTTCTTTATCGATTTTGATTCTCTTTATCATTATTTACTTTATTATCTCCAGTCCGCCCAAATATTTGCGCAGTACTTCCGGAACTACGATGCTGCCGTCTTTTTGCTGGTTTTGCTCGACAAGTGCGGGTAAAATCCTGCTTGTTGCGAGACCGGAGCCGTTTAGGGTGTGCACAAATTCGGTTTTACCGGTCGCCTCTTTTTTATAGCGCATAGCACCGCGTCTTGCCTGATAGCAGCGTGCGTTGGAAACGGACGAAACTTCCTTATATCCGTTCATAGAAGGGATTTGGATCTCGATGTCATATGTGCGTGCCATTGCAGACGTGCAATCACCGGCAGCAAGTTTTACAGTTCGGAAATGGAAGCCAAGCGCCGAAACAAGAGTTTCCGCTTTTCCGACAAGCTCTTCGAAGGCCTCAGCAGAGCCCTCCGGAGTTGTATATTGTACCATTTCGACTTTATTGAACTGATGCCCGCGTACCATGCCGCGCTCATCGGCGCCGTATGTTCCGGCTTCGCGGCGGAAACATGGAGTATACGAAATATATTTTAACGGCAGAGCTGCTTCAGGCAGAATCTCATCTCTATGAAGAGCACAAAGCGCAGCTTCTGCAGTTGGAAGCATGTAACGCATTCTGTTATCAGGGGGATTCTCGATTTTAAAGACTTCATCGCTAAATTTCGGAAATTGTCCTGCAGTTAATCCGCATTGATATTCCAACATGTGTGGCACGAGGATGAGTTCATATCCGTCAGCCAGATGTGTATCGATAAAGAAGTTGAGCAGCGCCCATTCAAGCCGTGATCCAAGACCGCGATACACCCAAAATCCACTCCCGGAAAGCTTTACGCCTCTGGTATAGTCTATCAACCCAAGATTGACACAAAGCTCCATATGGTCTTTCGGCTCGAAGTCAAAAACATGCGGCTCACCAAAAATACGCAGCGGCTCATTGTTTTCTTTGCCCCCGGGTGCCAAATCGTCATCGGGGGGATTAGGTAATCTGAGCATCAGATCGTCAAGTTCGCTCTCTACTTCCCGAAGCTCAGTCTCAGCAACACGGATTTTCTCTTTTAATGCATTAAGACGCCCTATTACTTCCGAGGTATCGACGCCTTCTTTTTTAAGCTGCGGAATCTGTGCTGAAGCCTTGTTTTGCTCAGCTTTATCGGTTTCACTTTCGGTGATAAGTGCGCGTCGCTTTGTATCAAGCTCAATTATACGGTCAATTTCCGTACCGCAGTCTGCACCCTTCTTCAGAAGGCTCTGCTTGACGGCATCAGGTGTTTCTCGTATCAGTTTAATGTCGATCATATTAGGCAACCTTTCCTTTCATAGGTCATTAGGCATAAATCGTATCGGTTAAACAAGTTACTTGACCTCGCTAATATCGCCTGCCATCAGCGCGTCAAAGAGTACATCAAAATCTTCTTGGTCATAGTACTCTAACTCGATTTTTCCTTTGCCTTTACCTTGCTTAATGATTACGCGACGCCCCATGGCAGCGGTCAGTTGTTTTTGTGCTTCAACCACATAATTGACTTCCATGCTGATTTGTTTTGATTTATCAGACTTGACCCGGCTGAGTTTTCTCACCAGCGCTTCAACTTCACGAACGCTCATATCGCTGTGCACAATTAGCTTCGCTGCGTCAAGAATACGCTCCTCGCTTTTGAGAGCAAGTAAAGCACGGGCGCTCCCTGCGGATAACTCATTATCTAATACAAGCTTAATGAGAGGATCGGGCAAAGACAGCAATCTTAATGAGTTTGCCACTGCGGGACGGGATTTGCTCATCCTTTGTGCCACTTCTTCTTGAGTCATATCGAACTTTTCAACTAATTCTTTGTAACCAAAGGCCTCCTCGATCGGATTAAGGTCCTTACGCTGCAGGTTTTCTATCATTGCCAGTTCCAGGGCAGTCTTATCATCAGCTATAACGACTCGTGCAGGCACCTCACTGAGCCCGGCTTCGCGTGCGGCACGCCATCTGCGCTCTCCCGCGATTATCTGATAATATCCATTTTCAACTTCGCGTACTGTCAGTGGATTTAAAACACCATGAACTCGTATTGAATCAGCAAGTTCGTTGATTCCCTCTTCTTCGAAAACCTTACGAGGCTGATCGCTTTTCGGTTCAATGCGTTGCAGCGGCAGGTATTCAAAATCGTTTGAGGAACCTTCGATAGCGGCATCGCCAAATAACGCTTCGAGTCCCTTACCTAAACCTTTTTTACTCATTATGCTCCACCTCCGGGTACGTGATTATTACGTTTTAAAAATTCCTTTGCCAGCTCCTGATATGTTTGAGAACCGCGTGATGCCCGGTCGTATATCATGACAGGTTTGCCATGACTGGGGGCTTCGGCAATCCGTATGCTGCGTGGAATAGCAACATTGTAAGTTTTTTCTTTGAAGTGCTTCTTTATCTCGGTCGCGATTTGAGAAGAGAGGTTTGTACGGGAGTCATACATTGTCAGTAATACACCTTCGATCTCGAGTTCGGGATTGAGCGATTTTTTTGTAATCCTGATCGTATTCATAAGATCCGTGAGTCCCTCAAGCGCAAAGTACTCACACTGAACGGGAATAAGCACTGTGTCGGCTGCACAAAGTGTAGAAAGTGTAAGCATTTCAAGGGATGGAGGGCAGTCGACAAAAATATAGTCATAATTGTCGCGTATACTTGCAAGGACGTTTTTTAACACGAACTCGCGTGAATCCATCATTACTAGCTCAATGCCGGCACCCGACATGATTCTATTTGAGGGGAGCAAATCGCCATACGGAGTCTTGGCGATCGCTTTTGAAGCATCCAAGCCCTCTATCAGAACATTGTAAATGTTATGTCCGCTTTTGTCTTTGTTAAAGCCCATGCCTGAAGTAGCATTACTCTGCGGATCCATATCACAAAGCAAGACTTTAGCACCGGCTTCGGTCAGTGCAGTGCAAAGACTTACGCAGGTCGTGGTCTTTCCCACACCGCCTTTTTGGTTGGCTACAGCTATTATTTTTCCCATGTATTCTCTCCTGATTTAGACGTGAGAATAATTATAACACATGGAAAGGGATTTTCAATTCTTTTTGTCAGCGACATTAAAAATGTTTCTTAAAAATCAAAAGAGCAGCATATTAAACAATACGCTGCTCCGAGGATATTCACGTTATAACTCACTTTTTGATTAGAAGGACCTACTTCGGTAGTCAAAATTACGGGAGGTCTTCAAACGGATCGGGTGACTGCGGTTCTTGTACGGGTCTTAAATGTGGCTGACCTGCAAACATGTCTTCATCAAAAGTGATTGGAAGTGAGATTTCGTCTCCGTTACGCCAAACGGTTATTTTAGTAGTGTCGCCGGCATTATAGCTTCGTAAAGCAAATCGCAGAGTTTCCATTGAATCGACCTCATCTTCACCGATACCGATGATGATATCACCTACAGCGATACCTGCAGTTTCCGCAGCAGAATTGGGAGAGACGCTTCTGACATATACACCTACTACCCATCCAAAATCTTCTGCATGTCCCGGAGACACATTTTGTCCGGTAATTCCGATCAGAGGTCTGCCTGAGATATATCCATGTTCGATGAGTTGAGATGCGATTTCAATAGCATCATTTATCGGGATCGCAAAACCAATGCCTTCAACGTTTCCACGAACTACTTTAGCCGTTACGATACCAATGACTTCGCCATCTGTATTGTATATCGGTCCTCCGGAGTTACCCCTGTTAACAGCAGCGCTGAACTGGAATGCATTTATACTCTTGCCTTCAACGGACACGACTCTGTCAAGTGCGGATACGATTCCGTCTGTCATAGTATACACCAAGTCACCGAAAGGATTGCCGACGGCATATACAGTTTGACCAACGCGTATTTCGCTGCTGTCGCCGATCAAAGTAGGATTGAGTCCGGTTGCATCTATTTTTATTACTGCGACATCGTTGTTAGCTTCAAACCCAACGACTTTTGCTTCATATGTTGTGCCATCATGCATGACAACACTTAGTGGCAGGTTATTTACATGAGCAATCTCAATAACATGGTAGTTTGTGAGGATATACCCGTCGGTCGAGATTATAAACCCTGAACCGGATATAGGAGTGCTTTGAGCCTGCGGTGTTCCAAATAAACCGGGAGTCTCTGTAACGATTCCAACTACCTGAGTCAGCGCTTTATCGTAGATATCTTGCGCAGGCATCCCGGCAGTCAGGACTGTAGCGGGTTCGGAGGAGCCTTCATCCTGTCGGATATCGCTCAACTGGCTTCCAAGTACGACCTGATTGTTTAATGTAAAATCACCTCTTTCAAAGCGATAATCCATTATGACGTAGGATGCGGTAGCACTAAATACTGCACAGGCAAGTACAAGGCACATAGAGCGTACAAATCTGCCGACTCTGCTCTTAGATCGGCGTGGTGCCTTAGGAGCAACGTGTTCATTTGCTTGTGTCCGCAGGTATGGTGGAGTGGCACATGTGTTGGGTGAATACATGCTCTTGTGAGCCTCGGGCTGTAGAGTTTGGGGCGGCTCACTGTAGGCAGGCTCGATGTAAGCAGGCTCGCTGTAAACCGGTTTGTTGTAATAAGGTTCATTGCGGGCCGGCTCGCTGTAAGGCTGTCCGCCATAGGGTTGTCCGTTGTAGACAGAGTTATTATACACCGGGATATTCCCACCGTAATTATGATCGTTGCGGGTTGGTTCGCTGTAAGGCTGTCCACTGTAGGTTGTTTCGTTGCGTACGGGTTCATTGTAAGGTTGTTGACCGTTATAATACTGCTCACTGCGGACAGGCTCACTGTCAGGGTCATTAGCAGGATTATACTGTATTCTTCTGTTTTCATCATTGCTTGGGTACATCTGAATTCCTCTCTTTTCTCTGTTTTATGTTTCCATAATACAGGAGATTGTTGTATATTGCATGAATAAAAAAGAAAGATTTCCTTAAGACTTTCTGTCGAAAAGTAAAAAATTTCTGTCAAAAAAAGCAACTTTTGTGCTTCCATTCTTGGTGAAAGCTTGATACAATAGCCGAATATAATTTAAACAGAATGAAGAAGTACACACGGAGATGAAAGGAGAGTTACCTATATGGCCTATTTTTTTAACGAACCTTCGCGTACGTTTAGCGAGTACCTGCTTGTGCCCGGTTATTCGAGTGAAGAGTGTATACCTGATAATATTAGCTTAAAAACACCGCTTGTCAAGCATAAACGAGACGAAGAGCCTGAATTGTATATTAATATACCGCTGACCTCCGCTATTATGCAAGCCGTATCTGACGACAACATGGCAGTTGCGCTTGCTAAAGAAGGTGGTCTGTCTTTTATTTACTGCTCGCAGTCCATAGAAAACCAGGCAGCGATGGTAGCGAAAGCAAAATCGTATAAAGCCGGATTCGTAACAAGTGACTCAAACATAGGACCGGACAATAAACTTGTAGACATATTGGCACTCAAAGAGCGTTCCGGACACTCAACCGTTGCTGTGACCTCTGATGGAACTCACAACGGCAGTCTGGTCGGTCTCGTAACAAGCAGGGATTACCGCATCAGCCGCATGGACGGAACTGAGCCGGTGCGTACATTCATGACACCGATAGACAGACTTATCACAGCACCATCAGGGACTTCGCTGAAGCAAGCCAATGATATCATATGGGAGCACAAGTTAAACTGCCTGCCTATAATAGATGAGCAAGGGAAGCTTATGCATATGGTTTTCCGCAAAGACTATGACTCCCATAAGGCAAACCCGCTTGAAATGCTGGATCGGGATAAAAAATACATCGTCGGTGCGGGAATCAACTCACGCGATTACAAAGACCGTATCCCGGCACTCGTTGAAGCGGGAGCGGATGTGCTATGTATAGACTCGTCAGAAGGCTATACAGCGTGGCAGAAGAACACTCTATCATGGGCTAGAGAGAAATATGGAGATACCGTAAAAATCGGAGCAGGAAACGTTGTTGACGGAGATGGCTTCAGATTTCTTGCTGACAGCGGAGCGGATTTTGTAAAAGTAGGTATCGGCGGCGGTTCGATTTGTATAACTCGCGAACAAAAAGGTATAGGACGCGGACAGGCAACTGCGGTTATCGACGTATCTAGAGCAAGAAATGAGTATTATGAGAAAACCGGAGTATATATCCCGATATGTTCAGACGGCGGCATAGTACATGACTATCATTTCACACTTGCTTTAGCAATGGGAGCAGATTTCTTAATGCTGGGTCGCTACTTTGCACGCTTTGATGAAAGCCCGACAAGTCGTGTCAGCATCGGAGGCAATTATATGAAGGAATACTGGGGAGAAGGCTCAGCAAGAGCACGAAACTGGCAACGCTACGATATGGGAGGTTCACAAAAGCTATCATTCGAAGAAGGTGTCGACTCCTATGTCCCCTACGCAGGCAGCCTGAAAGAAAACGTCACCCTAACGCTTGGTAAAATACGCTCCACAATGAGCAATTGCGGAGCACACTCGATCCCGGAGTTTCAGGAAAAAGCAAAACTAACTCTTGTATCAGCAACCTCCATCGTCGAAGGCGGCACACACGACGTACTGCTAAAAGAAAATGTAACACCAAAGGGGTATTCACAATCGTAGGAGGAAAATGTGACGGAAATCAACCTTCAAAACTATAAATTCAAAGGAATATTCCGCGACTACCAGCAGGACGTGCTGGATAAAGTCGCGGAATATCTTGTTAACAGAAAAATACACATCGTTGCCGCTCCGGGCAGTGGGAAAACGATACTTGGATTAGAGCTCATCAGGCAGCTTGGCGCACCGGCTTTAGTGCTGTCGCCGAGTGTCACGATCCGCCAGCAGTGGGGCGAACGCTTTGCTGAGGGCTTTATGGATGAGCCTGATAAGCTGGGTGATGTGTTTTCATTTAATCTTAGAGAGCCAAAGCTTATTACATCCATTACTTATCAAGCACTCCACGCGGCGTACAATAAAATGATGTCCGACGAGGAAGTTGAAACTGACGATGAAGACGAAGTTGAACATACAGAGGTAGTAGACTACTCAGCATTTGACCTCGTGGCAACAATAAAAGCAGCCGGGATCAAGACGATATGCCTTGACGAAGCGCATCACCTGAAAAACGAGTGGCAAAAAGCACTCGAAGGCTTTGTCGCATCTATGAAAGATGTTGATATAATCTCATTGACAGCAACACCGCCATACGACAGCACCCTCACTGAGTGGAACCGATATATATCACTATGTGGTGAGATCGACGCAGAAATATTTATTCCGGAGCTTGTGAAACAAAAAACCCTCTGCCCGCATCAGGACTACATATACTTCTCATACCCTACAAAAGAGGAGCGGGACATCCTGTCCGGCTATAAGAGCAATGCGCTGGAATGCGTCGAAGATATCGTTTTGTCACAAAGCTTCAACGACGCTGTATATAACTCCGGCGTAATACAAAACTACAAAAATGCGGATATGATGGAAAGTATACTTGATAATCCCGATGAGTTTGCATCAATACTCACACTAGCAGCCAGGGCTAGAGTCAAAGTACCAAAAAAACTAATCAAAATCATATCTCCGCAAAAAGAGTTAAAAAAGTACACCCTTGAGACGGCACAGACAGCGATAGGTTTTATTTTACGGAATCCGGAGACATTTGGCGAAAAAGAATCAATGGAGATCCGGGCGATCTTAAGCAGCTACAACTTTATAAGCGGAAATGTAATAAACCTGACAGGCGACAGGAAAATCAAGAAAATGCTCGCAGGCTCCATGGGTAAGCTATCAGGTATAAACAGCATCGCCATCGAAGAATGCGAAGATATGGGTGATGGCCTGAGAATGGTGATACTCACTGACTTTATCAGAAAAGACGCAATGTCTCTCATCGGCACAGACAGCGTCATAAAAACAATGGGTACAGTCCCGATCTTTGAATCAGTCCGCAGAGCAGTTGGAGACATAGCAAAAATCGCGTTGTTATCAGGCTCACTTGTTATAGTCCCGAATGAAACTGCCGAAAGCATCGAAAAAATTGCAGAGCGCAGAAATATCAGCTACAGAGAAAAACCACTGGAAAAAGCTGATTATACCGAATTGGTATTCACCGGCTCAAATAAAAACAAAGTAGCAGTTCTTACCGAAGCATTGGAAAGCGGCTTAATAAACATTCTCGTAGGCACAAAAGCCCTGCTCGGCGAAGGTTGGGACTCCCCATGCATCAACTCGCTTATACTTGCAAGCTTTGTAGGCAGCTTCATGCTGTCAAATCAAATGCGAGGTCGCGCAATAAGGATAGACAGGAACAAACCCGATAAAACTGCAAATATCTGGCATCTTGCTACGATCGAGCCGCCATACTTACTTGAAGAAAAGCTTGACATGATCGTGGAAAAAGTGAAATACAAAGTGACGCCAAGCAGGGACTTCATCAGTGATGATTACCTGATGCTCGTTAGGCGTTTCCAAGGTTTTCTGGCACCTTCATTCAGCGGCGGCACTATAGAAAGCGGCATAGACAGGATAGACATAATAAGACCACCATTTAATGAAGTAGGCTTTGAGGTAATAAACGCAGAAATGCTCAGACGCGCTGCTCTGCGCGAAGAGATGGCAGCAAGCTGGGACGCTGTCCTTGGACAATTTGACAGACCACTTGTCTCAGACGCCTGTCAGATACCGAAGCGCATCCGTCCAAACAAGTTTTTACTGGTCAACATAACAGCAGTAATGGCATGGACTATAGCGGCATTCCTTCTCGTTGAGATGCTTTGGGTGATACCCGAACTAATGGGATCTCCGCTTCAATGGATACTGACAAGCGCGATTGTCCTAATAGCAGTAAGCTTTATATGGAAAGCACTCGACCGAATAATAAAGTTCATTTCACCCGAACAAACTGTAAAAACCCTCGCAACATGCCTCATTAAAGCCATGCAAGAGCTTAACCTCCTCGAAAGCCCCGAAGCAAGAGTAGAAATCCGAAAATGCGAAAGCGGCTTTTCACACGTGATAATAAGAAACGCAAATGCCCACGACAACGAACGCTTCGGCAAAGCAATCGCCGAAATGCTGACAGCGATCGACAACCCCCGCTACATAATGATAAAAAAACACAGGCTCCTGCCCCGAATGTCCTACACCCACAGCTACGCCTGCCCCTCAATAATAGGCTCAAACAAAGAACGCGCCGAAATCCTCGCAAAAAACCTAAAAAAACACATAGGCGAATTTAAACTGTTCTTCACTCGCAACCCCGAAGGCCGCACCCACTTAACAAAATCCAAACAAAAATCCTACCTAAACCGCAACTCCATCCACATAACCCGCATGAAACGCGTAAACTAAAGTTAAGTTAAAGTAGGAGGCAGTTATGAAGGCGACATATCCAATTATTATGACACAAGGCAAAGAGTATATTGTTGTATATATTCCGGACTTTGATATCAACACTCAAGGAAAAACCGAAGCCGATGCAATGGCAATGGCACGTGATGCCATTGGAATTACAGGCATTGATATGGAAGACGAAAAAGAAAAACTTCCAACACCAACATCATTGAGCAAAATCCAAAAGAAAAAAACTGAAACAGTTACACTGGTCGATATTGACTTTGCAGAATATCGCCGCAAAAACGATATGAGAGCAGTAAGAAAAAACTGCACAATACCATCATGGCTAAGCTACGAAGCCGAAAAAGCCGGCATAAATTTCTCCGCAACGTTACAGGCGGCTTTAAAGCAAGAGCTACATTTAGCATAATCTCTAAAACTAAAAGAGCCTGACCAAAAATCAAGCTCTTTTTTATATCCAAACCTATCAACATCAAGCAGAATACCAAGCAGAAGATCCGCCCCGACGCCTTTTTCTAAGGTAATAGCATGAGTTCATCGCTATATCTGATATTTAAATCATAAATACCGGTGTAAAGCCACTCAGCCTGTTCCATATCAGGCCATTCAAAGATTGCTTCCAAGATTGTTTGGTTTCCATGCCTGAAAGTATCCTCAGCATCTAGAGAGAGAACCGTTGCTCGTGTAATATCCATACCTTGAGCTATTGCGATAATAAATATTATTTCTCCAAGTAACTCCACGGGTGTATCGGCTTCGACTTTAGAAGCTCTTTCCCAGACCTCCCTAGCCTGAGCGGTAGAAAACAAAGGTCGGCTAAACGGTTCGTGCGTTATTATTGTTGTCGGCGTAGGTGTCGGCGTAGGTGTCGGTCTTGGTGTCGATGTTGCCTGTGGCACTGTGGTTGTTGCTGATGTCGGTGCTGAAGGTGAAGGCGTTGTTGAAGATGTACATCCAACAAGGATGCAAAGAGCAACAATAAGCGCAAGGCTTATGATCAGTGCTGTGCGTTTTCTTTTCATGACTTTTCTCTCCATTTTCATTTGTTGGAAACGAAAAATGCCGTGTATTTTGCATACACAGCATATTATGTGCGACACAACCGACTATATATGTCTTGCGCCAAAGCGCATAAAAACATATAATAGTCAAACGGTGTTGCTAAATACAATTGTGTACGTAGCTACATTACGTATGCAGGTCGGGGAGTGCTGTAACACTCTCCGGCTGCCGCTGGAAATCCAGCGAGGCACTTTCGTTTCCTTAAATGAGTATATATTATTGATTTTACTTGTGCAAGTTTTTTCTCATAATTTGTATTGATAGATACGTTAATTTTCCATGAACTGATATAGTATAAAAGAC
>Ga0123356_10000744_pt1 | contig 35986 bp, 34 predicted proteins | sample TergutEmb28metaG_2_FD_92546 | JGI IMG/M metagenome (GOLD analysis project Ga0123356, IMG submission 92546) | Embiratermes neotenicus P3 segment gut microbial communities from Petit-Saut dam, French Guiana - Emb289 P3 | ecosystem: Host-associated > Arthropoda: Insects > Digestive system > Gut ...
ATGAATCAAGTGTTAAGCAGTTACGCAGACAAAAGGCTATAGCCTGAGAATCATTGCAAACACAAAAATCCCCTGAGGTTTTTAACCTCAGAGGGTTTACTGTTGTGCTATCTTAATGAAGGTTTACGGTACTTTCTCCATCTATGGTAAATATTTTTCAAATACTTGTTGACATTGGAGTATAGACATTTAAACTATTATATGAAGATATTAGAAATGAGGTGTTTTAAATGGGTGGTTCAAAGATTTTTTGGTTTTCGGGGACGGGGAATTCGCTTTATGCGGCTAAGGTTTTGTCTAAAGAGCTTGGGGATATTCCGCTTGAGCAGATAACTTCAGCGGCTCCGACCGAGGCAGCTCCGGACAAAGGCGGCAGCGTTGGCGGCAAGGGTGAAAAAGTTGGGTTTGTTTTTCCGTCTTATTATTGGAATATGCCACGTGCTGTTAAGGCTTTTGTTGAGACTTTAAAAATTGAGCCGGAAACATATATTTTTGCAATAATCACGATGGGCGGTGATGGGCACGGGACTGTTGGTGCTGTGAAGAGAGCGATAAAAGCTAAGGGGCATAAGCTTAGTTACGGCAAAGGGATAAAAATGCCCGATAATTATATACTCCTATATAATCCGACCAATCCGGATAATTGCGAGCCGGTGCTTGATAAAAACGACCTGTTGTTAAAGGAATTTGCCGGTGATATTAAGGCGGAGAAGCAATCAATAACTTCAATACCGTTTTCAATTAATAGTTTATATAAGAATATTGAGCGGCTTGATAAGAAGTTTACTGTTAGCGAGACTTGCACGGGGTGCGGTTTGTGCAAAAAAATATGCCCTGTCGGCAATGTCGAGCTTGTGAGTGACAAGCCCGTTTGGCAACACAAGTGTGAGCATTGTGTCGCTTGTATAAGCTGGTGTCCTGCTAAGGCTATTGAGTATGGTACGAAAACGCAAAAGCGCAATCGTTATCACAATCCGCGGATTAAAGCGGAGGAATTATTTTCGTAGTTTAAGTGTAACGCCTTTCTTTTCTGCTGATTCGTTAAAGAGTTTTGCTGCTTCGGCGGCTTTCTCTTTTATTGGGGTTTCTGTGGTTGTTGTGTCTGCCAGTTGCTTCATTATCGCTTTTAGGTTTTGTAAATCCAATAGGTTTACAGCAAGGCAGAAGATGCTTTTTTTGCGTCCGTCGTTGTAGTTTTCAAGAAGGTGTTCCAGTATCTTGATTTTCTCGTTGAGTTCGGCTTCGTACGTTGCGGTTCCTATTTTCTTTGCTTTTTCCATGTCGGTGAATTGGTTGATGTGTGTGATAAAGGAGTCAGATGAATCTACGCCGTTATATTTCGGGCAAGGGAATTCATCGCACTCGAAGCAATACTCGAGACCTTTTCTTTGGCAACATGACAACATACCGCAACCGCAGTGCGCGCTTGTAAAGCCTTCGCCTGCACAACCGGGACAACGTGACGGTCCGTCTGTATAATAACGGGGGCAAAGTCCACAGTTTAATCCGCAAGCAGAGAACTGCGGATATTTTCTTGTTTTGTATTTCATAGACTTATTATACCACAAAAACTTGCTCTTTCGTATAATTTCTGATAGGGTTTTCTTATGTCTTTAATTAATATTTCTAATCTGACTTTTTCTTATGATGGCAGTTATGATGATGTTTTTACGGATGTTTCTTTTCAGATAGATACTGACTGGAGGCTTGGTTTTTGCGGTCGGAATGGGAGAGGTAAGACGACTTTTCTAAATCTTCTTATGGGGCGATATGAATACAGGGGAAGCATTACTGCGAGTGTAGATTTTGAATATTTCCCGTATCAGGTTGAAGATAAGAGCCGAAATACTCTTGATGTTCTAAGCGATGTGGCACCCGATGCCGAGCATTGGCAACTTATTATGGAGCTATCAAAGCTGAGTGTTAATGAGGATGTGTTGAATCGACCATTTTCTTTCTATTAATAAGGCGAATATTGAAATTCAACGCGGTAATTTTTCAAGCTGGTATCATAATAAGCAGTTAAGTGATAATTTTGAGATGGCTCAGAACGACAGGCTTCGAAAAGAGGTAAAGCAACTGGAAGCTGCTGCAAGACAAACTTCAAATTGGGCTGACAAGGCAGAGTCGTCGAAAATGGGAAAGGGCGCAGCCACTGCTCGTAAGAAAGGTCATGCAGGTACCGGTTCTAAGGAATATAAGGCTGAGAAATCGCGGAAAATGCAACAGCGGCGGAAGAATCTTGAGCGGAGACAGCAGGTTGCAATTGATGAGAAGTCGGGACTTTTAACGAATGTTGAAGCTGCTGATTCTTTGAAGCTTCACCCATTAAAGTACCATACTTCGCTTTTGGTGTCGGTTGAGGAGCTTGCTGTTGCTTATGATAGTCGCGAGGTGTTCAGTGGTGTAAGCTTCACGCTTGAGCAGGGGGAGCGGGTCGCTTTGGTTGGCGGCAACGGCTCGGGGAAGAGCAGCATTATTAAGCTGATTTGCGTTGACGGTGGTGCCGGCAGTGTTAGTGGGCTGAGCGGCGACGGGAGTGGTGGCGTACGTGATGGTGTCCCGCATACGGGGCGGGTAAAAATCGGCAGTCGGCTGATTTTTTCGTATGTTCCGCAGGATACGTCTTTTTTGTCGGGGGGTTTGAGCAGCTTTGCTAAGTCCCGACAGATAGACGAGTCGCTGCTCTTTGTCGAACACGACAGAGCATTTTGCGACAACATCGCCACAAAGATTGTGAGCCTTTGAGCCAGGGGACAGGTTCTGTGGCTTTAGGCAGCCGCGGAAGGGGTGTGCTACGGATTTTTAGGAATGTAGGGCGACAAGACCCGTTCTGACGAAAAATTCGGAGTACACCCCTTCCCGGGGCGTAAGCCACAGAACCTGTCAGTAGAACCGTCCCCCTGACAGGTTTGTCACTTAAGTTTCTTAAGTTCTTCGAGGGCGTCGGTGAAGTTGAATTCTTCTACGTGGTGGGTGAGGGTTTCTGTGCCTTCTATTGATTTTAAATCGTCGAGAAGGTTCATGCACTCGGGGTTTCTTTTTTGCAGCATTGTTTCAAGTTTATCAAAGATGCTTTTTATCCTTTCGGGGTCTGAGATAATATCTTTGACTTTGCTATCATCTTCTGCAACTAAAGGTGCAAGCTTTTCAAGAACTGCTTTCAGCTCTGAGTAAAGACGTTTAATATTCGCTTTTGCTGATGATATGTCATTGTCCTTGAGTTTATCTTCAACGATTGACGCAGCATCTTGCAGATTGCTTTCACCAATTTGCCCTGCATTACCTTTTAGTGTGTGAACAAGTCTGTAAGCAAGCTTAGGGTCATTGGCTTCAATGGCTTGTTTTATTGTGTCGGATGTTGTTTGATTACTGCGTGCAAAATAGAGGCGAAGTTGATGAAGCGCTTTGTCCTCTTGGGCATTATAGCTATCAAACGTTAACTGTGTAACACCTTCTGTTTTTAAGTATTTTTGCAAACACTGCCAGAGGTCTTGTGACGTAAATGGCTTGCCGATGTAGTCGACCATTCCGCCTGTTACATAAGACTCAAGGTCGTCAGACATAATATTCGCTGTCAGTGCTATTATCGGCACGGTCACGCCCATCTCTACTAACTTCGAGGTTGCCTCCATGCCGTCCATCACAGGCATGTGAATGTCCATGAGGATTAAACAATACGGCATTTCACCTTTTTGCAAAGCAGCTTTAACTATCTCGACTCCTTCACTGCCGTTATTTGCGACTACCGCTTTTAGCCCCACTCTTTCAAGATGGTCACAAATAACCTGTTGGTTTAATGCGTTATCTTCGCAAACTAAAACCTCTCCTGTAAAGCAGGGTCTTTCCAAATCACCGGCAATAACATGAAGAGCGGAGGCATCGGTATCATCGTCAACAGTGTCAAACACAAGGTCAAAGCTAAATTTACTTCCTGCTCCGACCGAACTTTCAACAGATAACGTACCACCCATTAGCTCAATGATATTCTTTGTGATTGTCAGTCCCAGCCCTGTTCCGCCGAACTTTCTTGAGATACTGTTATCTCCTTGTGTGAAGGATTCAAACACTTTATTTAGCTGCTCTGAGTCCATTCCGATTCCGCTGTCTTTCACCTCGAATCTCATCGTAACGGTGACATCATTGCTTTCAATAAGCGAAGCAGATATAGCAACTGCTCCATTATCTGTAAATTTAACTGCATTTGACAGCAGATTTATTAGTGCTTGCCTGAGCTGAACAGGATCGCCGACTACCTTCCTGCCTATTGTCTGCTCAGCATAACAGTTGAGTTTAATGCCCTTTTCATCGGCAAGCGGCGTTATTGCGTCTCTGCAATGAACAACAATGTCGTTAACGTCAAACGGTATATGTTCAAGCACAAACTTACCTGCTTCAATTTTGGAGATATCCAGAATGTCATTAATTATTTTGAGCAGCCAAGCTGCACTGTCTTGAATGTTATCAAGGTAACCCGAAACCTTATCGGGGTCTTCGGAATCCTTTGCAAGCTCTGCAAATCCGATTATACTATTCATCGGAGACCTGATTTCATGGCTCATGTTAGCAAGGAAGCGGCTCTTGGCTTCCGAAGCGTTTCTCGCTTCCGCCGTGCGGTGTTCAACCAGCGCCTCAAGTCTTTTGCTTTCGTTTAATTTTTTGATAAAAATGAATAACAGCAGCAATAATGCCAAAAATGCAAAAGCACCTGCTCCAAAGAGCCATGGTAATCTCGCATTCCTCTCCGCTTCCATCATCTGAGCACGATAATCATAAGTTCTTCGCATCCATGAATCGGAGATTCCGTTTGTGTCGACTAACACAAGTGCTTTGTCAATTATTGATTTAAGCAACCCTTCATCTATATTAAACCCAAACCTTGTTTCTATCGGCTGCGTGAAAATCAAGTTTGCTTTGTAGCCGACAAGCTCCTGCAGATGTGTAAGCTGCATAAGCCTTCTTTCGGTGGTCATAACCATATCGATTTCACCGTTTTGAAGAGCTGCAAACGCAAGGTCAATTCCTTCGTATTCTATTGTATTCGGGTGATTTGGAAACCATTGGCGGAACATTGCGGTAAACATTGTTCCACGTGCAACACCCACAGTAGTTTGTTGAATGTCATTTATGGTTATGTCTCTGAAATCAGACCTTGATATTAATGCAAAATAGTCTTGCAGAATAAGTGTGTCCGACCATAAAAACTGTCCGATACGTTCTCTCATAAATGTGAGCTCGGGTACTATTGCCACCTCACCGCTTACAAGCATTTCCTGTATTGCAGGCCATTGTGTGAGCTCGTCATGCGCAATCTTGAATGATAAGCCCGTAAGAGAACTTACTTCATCCAATAAATCAAAATAGATACCCCTCCACTCACCGTGGCGTTTGTCAAAAAAACAAAGCGGATAATTGCTGTTAAATGAAGAGATCGGAACTACCGGATTATTTCTAATGTATTCACGCTCCTCTTCTGTGAGCCATGCATTCATTTGATGTTGCCTGAACTCTTGATATCCTTCACTGTACAAATTACTAAGGTAGGACATTGCACCGTTTCTTTGTGCTTTTGTTATAACGGAAATAACTGACTCAAGTTCAGGGTTTGCCGTAGCAATTGATACTGCATTAAAAACAAGCGGTAAGAAATCTTCGATAACTAAATCATCGTATTCCGTGAAAACTGCTGCTGTTGTGCTGGCTGTAATATATGCATCAACTTGACCGTTTCGCAAAAGGTTGTACGCTTCCGCTGAATGGTTTATCCATGTAACTTCATAGGTGTCCGGTTCGGTAACTGCTGCAACTGCACCTTCAAACGGAGTGTTTAACATAAAGGCGTATCTTATCGGACGCTCCCTCGCTATATCCCTAATGCTCGGACTGTCGGCAAAACGGATCATGCTGAATTTCCGCTCGGCGATAGTATCGGTCATGATATATGCCTGCATACTTTCTTCTGTTTGCATGATTGACCCCGAAAAATCAATTTCGAAGGAACGCAGCTTAGGATGCATATCGGCTGAATCTATAATTTGAAGCTTAAACTCTATGCCAAAAAGCCCGGTGAGCCAGTCACAAACATATACCGCATATCCGCCAAGCTCCCCGTTAACTTTAATAAATGACTCTGTCATAAGACTCATTCCGTAATTAAACGGATTGCCTGCTCGCTCTGATTGCAATCGCTCAATGTCGGCGATTTCTTTTTCCGTTATTCCGGGAACATCGCGAAACGTAACAAAAGGCGAAACAGTAATGTCTGCCTCGCCCGATACGCCGTTAGTACCATTAATGCAACCTGAAGCTAGTGCCGTGAGTATAATAATCAGTAATAATGTACAAATACCTCTTTTAGGTGTACTTTTTATTATCATTCACTATCCCCTGTAATGTAGATATTTATGCCATAATATAACATTAGACGGTTTTATGCAAGTGTGAGCTATGATTGTGAGTAGCCTTTTGGTGCTACGCTTTCTTTGAGGAGGACGTCGTGTGCTCCGCCTTCCAGAATCGAGGTGTGTGAAACAAGGGTTAGTTTTGCTTTTTCTTGAAGCTCTGTGATTGTGTGTGCACCGCAGTTACTCATTGTTGAACGCATTTTACCAAGTGTTATTGATACATTCTCTTTGAGGCTGCCTGCATAAGGAACATAGGAGTCAACCCCTTCTTCAAACGTGAGCTTTGAGCCACCCCCCATATCGTAGCGTTGCCAGTTTCTTGCTCTTGCCGAGCCTTCTCCCCAATATTCCTTCATATAACTGCCGCCGATGCTGACACGGCTTGTCGGGCTTTCGTCAAAGCGCGCAAAGTACCGCCCGAGCATCAGGAAATCTGCTCCCATTGCGAGCGCAAGTGTAAAGTGGTAATCATGGACTATGCCGCCGTCGGAACAAATCGGGATGTATATTCCCGTCTTTTTGTAGTATTCATTTCGCGCTTTTGATACGTCAATTACCGCTGTTGCCTGACCGCGACCGATACCTTTTTGCTCACGTGTAATACAGATTGAGCCGCCGCCTATTCCTACCTTCACAAAGTCAGCACCGCTTTCGGCAAGAAATCTAAAGCCTTCTCCGTCTACGACATTTCCTGCACCGACCTTCACTTTATCTCCGTATTTTTCACGTATCCAAGAAAGAGTGTTTTTTTGCCACACTGTATAACCTTCCGATGAATCAATACATAGTATATCCACTCCTGCTTCAACTAATGCCGGTATTCTTTCCATATAGTCACGAGAATTTATTCCCGCTCCGACGATATATTTTTTATCCGAGTCCAGAAGCTCAAGCGGATTCGCCTTGTGAGAATCATAGTCCTTGCGGAAAACCATGTGTACCAGCCGCCCACTCTTGTCAACAATCGGAAGGCAGTTTAATTTATGGTCCCAAATTATATCGTTGGCTTCTTTTAGTGATGTTCCCGACGGGGCTGTTACAAGGCGTTCGATTGGTGTCATAAATGATGAAACCCGTTCTGTGCCATCCATGCGGCTGATTCTGTAGTCTCTGCTTGTAACCAAACCTACAAGGCTGCCGTTGGCTGTTCCGTCAGATGTTACTGCAACCGTTGAATGCCCGGTTTTTTCTTTAAGGGCGAGGATGTCGAGTAACTGTGCTTCGGGACTGATGTTTGATTCACTTGTTACAAATCCTGCTTTATATGACTTCGCTTTTGAGACCATCATCACTTGATTTTCAATGCTTTGTGAGCAGTATATAAACGATACTCCGCCTTCTTTTGCAAGAGCAACCGCCATGTTATCATCTGAAACTGCCTGCATAATTGCAGAGGTTAGAGGTATGTTAATGCTCAGCTCCGGGTCTTCTCCGCGTTTATGCTTAACGAGCGGTGTTCTGAGACTGACATTATCGGGAACGCTCTCGGCATCTGAGTAACCGGGTACCAGTAAATATTCGCTGAAGGTACGCGAGGGTTCATTAAAGAAATATGCCATATCGAGTCTCCTCTCATAGAACAAGTCTATCCGTTTTTCATCTGTTTTCATCTATTCAGTGTATTCTAAACCTCCTAATTAAGAGTGTCAAGAGAGAAGTTTTAATCTATTATTCTTAATTTTTTCTAAATTTGTTCATTTTATGTACATAAAGTTGAATTATTGTAGTAAGACATCTTCTTGAGTTAAGTGAGGGTTTATTATGTATAATGAAAACAACGTAAACAGAGCGGACTCCCCTGAGACGCTTGATAACAACAATCAGAGCAATGATTTGCCTGTTTATGCCGAGCCGATATATCAGGCTTATCCCGAGCAATCATATAGCGAAGCAGACTATAACGATTCGTGGAATATGTATTCGCCCGGTATTTGTGTAGCTCAACCCACACCACCTGTGCGGTCAAGTGAGGGTACGCGAAAGAAAGCACCGCGTGACAGCACTAATGCTATGGTTGGTTTCCTGCGCGCAATGGCGCTTGTCATAATTTGTGCGGTATTTAGCGGAGCGGCTGCTTATGTTGTTATTGATTACAGGCTTGAAAAAGGCGACTTTAGTCAACCCAATCATGTCGTTCTCGGTGCTCCTGTTCCCGAAAGGCGTCCGCAGGAGCCTTCTATAACTCCTGTCGCTGCAGTCACAGAAGGTATGAAGGCACAAGACATTTATGACATGGCTCGCTTACAAGTTATCAGTATAAATACCGAAGCTCCGGGATTCCCGAGTACTCCTGATACATCGGGCGCGGTTGCTCCGATATCGGGTTCGGGATTTATCATTTCCGAAGATGGTTTTATATTGACCAATTACCATGTTATAGAAATTGCACACAGAAGCAATTTGCCGATTACAGTTGTTCTTAATGATGGAACAACTCACGAAGCAACAGTTGTTGGGTTCGAAGCGAGTAATGATGTTGCTGTTTTAAAAATCGAAGCTAGTGGTCTTAGTCCCACATTTATCGGAAACAGCGATGATATTCGTGTCGGTCAGACTGTCTATGCAATAGGCAATCCGTTCGGTGACCTTGTTTATACAATGACCGACGGCATCATTTCCGCGCTTGACAGGGTAGTTTCCGTTGAGGGTAAGAGCATTAGAACCTTCCAGTTCAGTGCTGCTGTTAACCGTGGAAACTCCGGCGGTCCGATATATAACACCAATGGTGAGGTTATCGGCATCGTGACCGCAAAGGTCGTACGCGGAAATGTAGAAGGTATCGGATTTGCAATCCCGATTAATGATGCGATTGAAATCGCAACCGAGCTGATTGAGCACGGTTATATCTCGGGCAGGCCACTCATCGGCATCACTGCTCAGACTGTTACTTTCGCGCACGCCGAGTATTATGATTGGGTTGTGGGTGTGTATATAAGAAGTGTTGCGAGCAGCTCAGCTGCGGAAGCGGCAGGATTGCAAGTCGGTGATATCATCACTGCTCTTGCCGGTGAGGAAATCACTTCGCTCGAGACTCTGAGATTTGCTCTTCGAGACCACAGTGCAAACGAAACAACTGCAATCACAATATGGCGCGACGGCGAAACCATAACAATGAATATTACATTCGATGAGGATATGTATGCAGGGCAACCTGATTTAAGACCACTGCCCGAAACAGATTCACCCGACCCGTTTGAAGATATGCCGTAAAATGTCGTTACTTCGCACAAAAGAAAAGACAGCAAGTCGAAAGATTTGCTGTCTTTTTTTGCTTATTTAACTACTGCTCTATTAGTTGTCTCTCGCTTAAATATGTTTGAAAGCGATTTTGAATAATTCTTGCGGTGTCTTCGGCTGTTCTTGCACCTGAATAAAAACGTTCCAAGTCTTCCTCTACCAAACTCCAAATCTCTTCTCCAATCCAACGTCCATTTCTTCCGGCAGTGGTTACAATTTTATACAGATCATTTGCTATTTGGTCTGTCATTGCGAACAGGTTAATTTCAAAACCGTCAGCCAACCAAATCTGAGAGCGTGCAACTTCTACTTGATTTCCATCCACATCTCTTCCGAGTCGCGGAATTTTCAAGCTTTCAATTAACTCATTGTACATATCAGCTCGTAGTGGAAAATGATTCTTTTTTTTATCTGAGTGAAGAAGGAAGCTGCGGATAAATGACCACGAAGCTTCTGTATGCGCTGATGATGCATTTATGCCAATCAATCCTTGCTAAACCTGCACCTCTTTCTGCTACATGAAAAGTAATTTTGGCGAGTGCATTGTTAACCGTTACAATGAATTTTTCCATTAAATAAGACCCCTTTCAAATTTATAAAGTAATTTTACTATCTTAATCGTGTTTATTGAGTATTTTTGACGTATATAGTATGATTTTTGACGTAAAGGGAACATAAAGAAAAAACTTGAAACTGATACTCCTTATGTTATAATGAGTCTCACGTCTAAAAAATGGACTGAGACTCTTATTGCCTTATTACGGGAGATTATAAATGGGAAAAATTATATCTGTTGCGAATCAAAAAGGCGGTGTCGGGAAGACTACAACTTGTGTTAGTCTTTGTACCGCACTAAATGAGCTTGGCGCTAAGGTTTTGCTTTGCGATATGGACCCTCAAAGCAACGCGACATCCGGCATGGGGTTTAATAAGGATAAAAGCGTACATAATATGTACAGCGTTCTGATAGAGGGTGTTGACCCCGAGCAAGCGATTCATAAAACAGCTTATGGTGATTTATTACCGTCAAACAGCATAATGTCGGGCGCAGGTGTTGAGATTGTTATGATGAATGATGAGCGTAACTTCGTTCTGAAGAATGTGCTCTCAAAGGTTCGTGATAATTACGATTACATTTTCATTGATTGTCCGCCGTCACTTGAAATGCTGACACTTAACTCGTTGTGTGCCGCCGATACAGTTTTAATTCCCGTTCAATGTGAATACTTTGCTCTCGAGGGGCTTAAAGACCTTATGACAACAATTCGTATGACGAAGAAGGCATTTAATCCCGAATTGGAAATTGAAGGCGTTTTACTTACAATGTATGATTCGCGGACTAATTTATCAGCTCAGATAGCTACAGAGATTAAAAAGCATTTTAAAGAGAAGACATATAACGTCGCTATTCCGCGAAGTGTGCGGATTGCGGAAGCTCCAAGTCACGGTAAGCCGATACTCGAGTACGACCGTATGTCACGCGGCTCGCAGACGTATCAGGAGCTTGCAAAGGAATTTCTCAAAAGAAACAATTTCAGCAAAGGAGGCGGGTCTAAATGAGTAAAAAAGGATTAGGCAAAGGGCTTGGTGCATTATTCGGTGATGCAGCAGACGAAGCATCTTCAAACGACTTTGAATACCTCCCACTCCAGCGCATAGAGCCGAAGCAAGACCAGCCGCGCACACATTTTGAAGAGGAAAGACTTGGCGAGCTTTCTGATTCTATTAGCATACATGGCGTGCTTTCGCCCATTTTGGTACGCAGTATTGAGGGCGGATTTTATCAGATAATTGCAGGTGAGCGGAGATGGCGAGCAGCGCGCGATGCAGGGTTGAGTGAGATTCCCGCAAGAATTGTAATAGCTGATGATAAAAAAGCCCTTGAGCTTGCGATGGTCGAAAATCTGCAACGCATGGATTTAAGCCCCATAGAGGAAGCACGCGGCTATAAAGCAATGATGGATGAATTTGATTTAACTCAAGAAGAAGTTGCAGAAAGGGTCAGCAAATCCCGCCCTGCAGTATCAAACTCTATGAGATTATTATCGTTACCCGATGAGCTGATTGAGCTTATTTTACGAAAAGAGCTATCCGCAGGAAGTGCCAGAGCTTTACTTGCTCTGAAAAGCGAAACTCTTATGAAGGATGCTGCAAAAGGCATCATTGGAAATGATATGAGCGTACGTGAGGTTGAAGCGCTTGTAAGAAGACTTAATAAGGTAAAAGCAACCCGTACCAAGTCGACCGGTATTGAAGTAAATTATTTACTTGAAGCGCAAAAGCGCTTGACTGCGATTATGGGTAGGCGTGTGACCATTAAACAGGCAAAAGGTAAAGGAAAAATCGAGCTTGAGTATTATGATTCAGATGATTTTGATGTATTGTATGATTTATTAGCCGGTGACAACGAAAGTGAGGCGGGTAAAAAATGATTGATATTAAGCTTATTCGCGAAACTCCCGATACTGTCAAGCAGAGCCTTCTTAAAAGAGGCACCGACTATAGTGAAGCGATTGACCAAATTGTTGTACTTGATTTAAAACGGCGCGGAACAATCACGATTCACGAAGAAGTTAAAGCTGAGCAAAATAGGATTTCTAAGCTTATTCCTCAAATGAAAAAAGACGGCGAGGATGTTGCTCCTGTTATAGAAAAACTCAACGAGTTAAAAAGTAATATAAAAACCACCGAAGAGCAGCTTCGTTTAATCGAATCTGAACTTGAAGCTTTAATGCTGAGCTTGCCTAACACTCCCGACGATGATGTGATTGCAGGCGGTAAAGAGAAAAATGAGCCGCTTCGCTTTTTTGGAGAGCCTCATACGTTTGATTTTGAGCCAAAAAACCATCTTGACTTATGTGTCGGGCTTGGGCTGATTGATTATGAGCGTGGGGTAAAGCTTGCAGGCAGCGGTTTTTGGATTTATCGCGGTCTAGGCTCACGCTTGGAGTGGGCTCTGCTTAACTATTTCATAGACACGCATATAGGTGATGGCTATGAGCTTTTGCTTGTTCCGCACATGCTTGAGTATCAATGCGGATTAACTGCGGGGCAGTTTCCGAAGTTTGGTGACGAGGTTTATAAAATCGCAAATCCGACCGATGATAGGCTTCATTATATGCTGCCGACTGCCGAGGCTGCTTTGGCTTCGATACATCGCGATGAGATTTTGCCGGAGACTGAGCTTCCTAAGAAGTATATTTCATATACACCTTGCTTCCGCCGTGAAGCAGGCACCTATGGCTCTGACGAGCGTGGAATGGTGCGCGGTCACCAGTTTAATAAAGTGGAAATGTTCCAGTTTACAACACCCGAAGGGTCTGCGGCAGCTTTTGATGAGCTTGTCGGAAAGGCAGAGCATCTTGTGTCGGCTCTCGGATTTCATTTCAGAACAGTAAAGCTTGCAGCCGGTGATGTTTCGGCTTCGATGGCACGCACGTACGATATCGAGATACAAATCCCGTCGATGAACGGATATAAAGAGGTTTCGTCTGTATCAAACGCAAACTGCTTCCAATCAAGACGCGGTGCAGTACGCTTTAAAAGAGCAGACACAGGTAAAATAGATTTTATGCACACACTCAACGGCTCAGGTCTCGCAACAAGCCGCATCTTACCTGCACTGGTTGAGCAAAACCAGCAAAAAGACGGCAGCATCATTGTCCCCGAAATCCTGCGTAAATACATGGGCGGCATTGAAGTCATAAAATAGAGCACAGGGTGACGGTTCTCTTGTGTCCCCGAGCTCAAATAATAAGAAGACAGGAGTTTACGGTTATGGCTAAGAAAGGAAAAAAAGAAAAGCACCATTTGTCGGAAGATCACCCCCTTATTGCAAAAGAAATGGGTAAAATCAAACGTTTTTTTGATGAGTTCAGAAAATTTGCGATGAAAGGCAATATGATGGATATGGCAATCGGTATGATTGTCGGCGGAGCTTTTACGGCACTTGTTACATCAATTGTTTCTCATATTGCAACACCGCTTATCGGAATTCTTATCGGCGTTGATTTTTCGGAGTGGAATATTATTCTGCCACATCTCTACGGCAATGCTGAACCGGGCACACTCGCAATCGGAAAGTTCTTAAATAGTGTTATCAGCTTTATAATCGTTGCATTTGTTGTGTTCTTATTTGTTAAAGCAATTAATGCACTCCACAGCAAAAAAGAAGAAGAACCTGCTCCGCCTCCTGCACCCTCTGCCGAGGAGCTTTTACTTACCGAAATTCGTGATTTACTAAAAAATGAAAGAGATTAAAATTGGAAAGAGAGTCATCTCGCGTGACTTTCTTCTTTTCTTGATTTCAAGTGCACTGCTCGGTATTACCGTAGCGGTTGAGACTACATCACTCACAAACCGTCTTGTTGAGGACTTAAACTTTACGGTTACTCAAAGAGCACAGCTTGAGTTTCCCCGTGAGATACCGGGGCTGCTTGTCGTCTTTTTAGTTGGTGGTCTTGCATTCTTAGGAGATATACGAACTGCTGCCGTTGCTAATATAGTCGGCGGATTCGGGCTTTTTATGTTTGGTTTGGTTCCTGCGGGGTATTTACCTGTCGTAGCTACGCTGATGATTTACAATATGGGTACGCATATCTATATGCCGATGCAGGGTGCTATAAGCATGTCTTTTGCTAAGGGCGAAAACATCGGACGCAGGCTTGGTCAGGTGCAAAGCATAAATATGCTGGCGCTTATTGTTACTGCGGGTGCTTTGTTTTTGCTTTATCATTTTGTTAAGGTTCCATTTGTTGTTTCATTCACAATGGGCGCAATTGCTATGGTGCTTGCGGGAGTAGTTTTCTTGTTTATGAAGCCGACAGCGGGAGCGCAGGTTAACGGGGTGCAAACTGACGGAACACCGATAAAGAGAAAACGCCTTGTATTCAAGAAAAAGTATAAGCTTTTTTATTTGCTTTGCTTAATTTTTGGGATGCGAAAACAAATCACAATAACATTTGTGCCGCTGCTTTTGGTAACGGTTTTTGAGCAGCCTGTTGTGACTCTGACTATCTTATTCTTTATCGTTTCGATTTTGAATGTTTTCTTTCGCCCTTGGCTCGGCGGATTTATCGACAAAATGGGTGAGCGCTTTGTGTTGATGTTTGAAGGGAGTCTAATCTTTATTGCATGTCTGGGTTTTGCTTTTTCAAAGGTTTTATTTCCCGAAGCTGAGATTGTTTTCAACCTATCAGAATCTGAGATTAGACTTTCTGTTGCCTTGCTTATAGTGGCAGGTTGTTATATCCTTGATAATCTGTTTTCAGGAGCCGGAATGGCTCGTACAACTTATGTCAGGCGACTCTCCGATGACCCGAATGAGGTATCATCAACACTTGCCCTCGGCATTTCCCTCGACCATGTATTATCAATGTCCGTACCGACAGTTGCAGGCTTGTTATGGGAATCGGAATGGAGCAACGGTAACGGGTACATCTACGTCTTCTGCGGCGGTCTGGTCATCGCTGTGCTAAATTTGCTGATATCAAGCAGAATTCGTGTTCCAAAGTAAACACAAAGGGACGGTTCAGTAGTCAGACCCGTCCCTCGTTTTGCTATTAACAATTATTCTATTACTTAATAAACTTCTTCACACATTCCAAAAGCTCGTCGGTTTTGAAGGGTTTGCCGAGCATGGCTGCTCCGCCGAGTTCTCTGCCGTCGCTTTGAAGACCGTCGTCTTCCCAGCCTGTTAAGAATACAACCGGAATTCTGCTCCATTTTTCGCGCTTTTTAAGCTCATGGATAGCATCGAATCCTGTCATTTCCGGCATTTCTACATCCAAAAGAATTAAGTCCGGTATTTGTTTATGGAGCTCGATAAGGTCAAACATCTTTTTTGCAGAAGTCATTGTGTGAACTTTATATTCACCCTCAAGAGCTGCTGCGCCTGCAGCTAAGCTTGCTTCGTTGTCGTCTACGATAAATATTACTTTTTCCACTGTTTCCCCTCCACAGATTGTTTTTGTTAAGCTTGATTAAATATATCACAAATCTTGATAGCGGACAAGTCTCATGGCTGAAACGTGAGAACTATTTTGCTCGCATGACACGCATTGCGTTGAAAACGGCTATCAGCGTTACGCCAACATCGGCGAAAACTGCTTCCCACATTGTGGCGATGCCGAAGGCACCTAGTATTAAAAATACAATTTTAATGCCAAGGGCGAATATTATGTTTTGCCATACTATTCGCTTTGTGAATCTTGCGACTTGTATCGCACTTGCGAGCTTGCTTGGCTCGTCCGTCATTAGCACGACATCAGCGGCTTCAATAGCAGCGTCCGAGCCGAGTGCTCCCATTGCTATACCTACATCTGCAAGTGCGAGAGCAGGAGCGTCGTTTATTCCGTCGCCGACGAATGCGAGCTTACCTTTTTGAGCTTTCTCTGCTCCCAGCTTCTCTACAAGCTCAACCTTTTCCTGAGGCAACAGTTCACTATGCACCTCATCAACCCCAAGCTCGCCGGCAATCGCTTCGGCGATTTTTTTATTATCCCCCGTGAGCATCACTGTTTTTCTGACACCTAGTGCCTTTAAGGTGCTCATGACCGTTTTACTATCGGGCTTGATTTCATCCGAAATAACTATACTACCAATGAATTTGCTGTCTTGCGCGATATAAACTGTTGTTCCAACGGTTTGCGTTTCTGTAAATGTGATGTTTTCTTGTTTCATCAGCTTACTGTTACCGGCGAGTATCTTTTTGCCGTTATGTGTAACGCTGACACCATGCCCTGCGAATTCCGTGTAATCTGAAAGTTCAGTCTTATCTGCGTCTTTGCCGTACTCACGCATTATTGAAAGAGCTATCGGGTGGTTAGAGTACGATTCCGCCAGAGCAGCTGTTTCAAGGAGTTCTACTTTGCTGATACCGTCGGCGGGAAGCATTTCTGTAACTTCAAATACACCTTTTGTAAGCGTTCCTGTTTTGTCAAATACAACAATATCAAGGTTGTTTAATGCTTCAAGATAGTTTCCGCCTTTTACGAGCACGCCTTTTCTTGATGCTCCGCTGATTCCGCCGAAGAAGCTGAGGGGTATGGAGATAACGAGTGCACACGGGCATGAAATTACAAGGAATATCAAACCGCGATTAATCCACTCCGACCACGAGCCGTTAATGATTAGCGGAGGCAGAACCGCAAGCAGGAGTGCAAGCCCAACGACGACAGGCGTATAGTAGCCTGCAAATTTTGTTATAAACTTTTCTGTCGGGGCTTTTTTTGCTGCTGCGTTTTCTACAAGGTCGATGATTTTTGATGCGGTGGATTGTCCGTAAGTCTCTGTGACTTCGATTGTAAGAACTCCGTCTTGATTGACACTGCCCGAGAGCACCTTGTCGCCTGCTGCAACTCTGCGGGGTACGGACTCTCCTGTTAATGCAGATGTATCAAGCATTGCCGAGCCGTCGGTTACTTTGCCGTCGAGCGGGATTCTCTCGCCCGGCTTCACGATGATGATGTCGCCGATTTTTATTGTATCGGGAGAGACTTCGAGCGTTGTGCCGTCATCTTGGCGAAAATTTGCAATATCGGGTCTGATATCCATCAGCTTTGCTATATTCTTTTTTGAACGTCCGACTGCCAAGTCTTGGAAGAACTCACCTGTTTGATAAAAAAGCATAACAGCAACCGCTTCTGCATACTCGCCGATTGCAAATGCACCAAGTGTCGCGATGGATATGAGGAAACTCTCGTCAAACACTCTGCCTTTGATGATGTTTTTTCCCGCTCTAAGCAGCACATCACCGCCGAGAAGAAGATATCCGATAATAAAAATCGCAAGCGGATAATAAAACGGCACATCAAGCAAGTGCTCGAATAAAATCCCAGCCACCATGGCAATTGCTCCGACAACAAGCCAGAAAATCTGACTTTTTACCGACTCTCCACCCTCGCTGCCATGGTCATGCCCACATCCTGAGCAGCAAGAGCCGTGCTCGTCGTGGTCGTGGTCTTCGTGGTTGTCCTTGTTATTTAACATGGTAGTTCCTCCGTTTGTTTTGTGAGTTCCGAATTATTTTTTTGTAATATGCTCAAAAGTATTTTGGAATATTTCTTTTACGTGGTTATCGGAAAGAGAGTAATAAACTTCTCTGCCTTTTTTGTCGTATTTCACAAGATTTGCAAGGCGTAAAGATTTAAGCTGATGGGATATTGCGGATTTTGTCATGCCAAGAAGTACAGCAAGGTCGCAAACACACATTTTTTCGTATGACAATGCCCACAAAATACGAATTCGGGTATTATCTGCCAGAAGCTTGTAAAAATTCGCTAACCCATAAAACGCTTCGCCTTGCGGCATTTTCTCACGAACACGCGCAACAACATCCTCATGTATTACATCGCAATCGCAAGCATATTGCTCTTTCTTCATATCATTGAACTCCTTAATACACAGCAACGGTTGAACAGTTGTTCAACTATTGCGATAATACTCCTGATTTTTTATTTTGTCAATAGGGAAATGTAGGATTTCCTACATTTCTGCGCCTCAAACGATTATTGATATGTAGAAAGGATTTATGGTAGGGTTAAAAGAGAATAAGTCATTTTGCTGTTTACAACTACTAATAAATCGTATATATTATAGAAAGGTAAAAACGTCAATGAATTTAAAGTTTATAGAAATGCCCGCATTTCAAAAGGCTTGGCGAGATATGGGGTTAAATGACGATGATTTACTGGAGCTGGAAGTCAAGTTAATAATTAGCCCGAATCTTGGTAAGGTAATAAAAGGTTCAGATGGAGCTCGAAAAGTGCGTTTCGAGGCATACGGAAAAGGTAAACGAGGCGGAGCAAGGATTATATATGTATATATTGTTGGCGAGGAAATAATATACTTTATTTATGCTTATCCAAAATCTGTTAAAGATACTTTAACCGCTCAAGAAATCATCAGTATAAAAAAATTAGTTGTGGAACTGAAACGCTAGGAGGAGAACTATGATGAATAACAGTGTTGTTTACAAGGGAATAATGCAAGGGTTACAGGAGGCAATAGATTACAAAAATGGAAAAGCTACAACTGCTCGTGTACGTGTTCATGCAAAAGTAAGCCCTATCCCTGTTTCTGCCTACAGTCCTGTAGAGGTCACAAAAATAAGAAAAAATCTTAATTTAAGTCAAAAGGGATTAGCAATAGCAATTGGTGTTTCTCCGCGCACTGTAGAGTCTTGGGAGTCAGGGAAGTCAATACCAAGCGGAGTTGCGACAAGAATTCTATATTTAATTGAGACCGATAACAGTTTGGTGGACAAGCTTGTGATGCGCGATAAAGTATAGCATGGCGAAAAATATCTACAGAAAAGGACGAATAATGAAGTATAAAACATTTATTTTTGATTTTGACTATACACTAGCTGATGCAACTGTGGGGATTGTTGAGTGCACAAACTACGCTCTGAAGCAGATTGGATTTCCAACCGAAAGTGTTGATGATATAAGAAACACTGTAGGAATGACCTTGGGAGATATGTTTTCAACGCTAACCGGTGTTACAGATGATAGCTTGCGACAGCAGTTTTTCCCGCTCTTCTTAAAAAGAGCAGACGAAATAATGGCTGATAGCACGGTTTTGTTTACCGATACAATTGATGTTGTTAAGCAGTTACGGGACAAAGGTTGTAACACTGCAATAGTTTCAACAAAGGTGCGCTATAGAATCGAAGAAATTCTTAAAAAGTTTGGCATAACGGAGTTGTTCGATTTTGTAATAGGCTTGGAAGATGTGACCGAGCCGAAGCCGTCACCCGAGGGGTTGTTAAAAGCCATCGAACGTTTTGGTGTAAAGCACAGCTCGGTCTTATACATTGGCGACAGCCTGATAGATGCCAACACAGCAAACAACGCAGGCGTAGATTTCGCAGCAGTCCTAACAGGCACAACCACTCACAACGACTTCCAAACATTACCTTATGTCTACATAGCAAAAAGTCTCACAGAAATGTTAAACCTCTGCAAGACTTTATAGTTGCTATCCAGCTTATATCGGTTGGTTTGTAGAGACTCTTATATAAGAAGTCAACATCACGTGTTCTTATGTTAGCAATGTAATCAGGGATGTAAAACATATCATATATCAACTCAGCCCAAGAACCAATAAGCATTACATAAGGGAGAAGACCTTGAGCGTCAAATACATCTATTAAGTCCCAGAAAACTTTCTTTTGTTCTTTTGTTAAATTTTCGTTTTCTAAAATTATGTCCAAGAGGTTACTCCTTAACGATTTTGCATATTTGTATGTACTCTAACTTGAACTGTTGACATATAATTCACCACCTGAACATATATTACAGCACAAATAACAACAATTCAAGAATATGTACTGTAACATAATGGAGAAAATTTACACTACAATTTGTACATTATTGCCAAAACGTAGTGTAAGTGTATTGCAAAATTTTATAGTTGCTATCAATTTATACTTTTGCCATAAACCCTTGATATATGCCTGTTTCTTTGAAGCCTGCTAGCTCTGCTGATTCTTTGTATATTGAGTCTTTATCAACCATATACAAAACTTCGGTTTTTCCTGCATTTATGGCTTTATTAACTGCAGATGAAATTAGTGCTTCTCCTTGGTCAACAGTAGAAGCTTCAAGGCAGAAAATCTCTGCTAGAGCAGAATCCCAAAGTGCAATCATTATATAACCATTAACCAGATTATCACACTTCGCGATAAATAACCCCCAACGTGACAAGTCGCTTTTTACACGCTCGCTTGTCCAGAATATGTTGGTATTGCACTTTTCATGTAAACAAGCAAACTCATTAAAATTCGCATCAGTTACCTGTTGAATGCCATTTACATCAGGAGCAACAACCTCTCCGATTGACAATCGCATTTCAACGCAATCATCAACAAGTTTTGCATTAATTTCTTTTAGAAACGCAATAGGCACGTCGGTGGTATGATAACAAAAATGTATTTCGTAGCTTTGGTACCGTGTTTTAATCGCCTGCCAGAAAATTTCATTCAGCACACAAACATCATTAACCTGCAGGTATCTCTCATTATCATTAACAAGAACCTCAACACCCGCAATTCTGACATTTTCCATAAACAAATACTCCTGCAAGCTAACTAATATAACTCCGAATTGCTTCTTCAACGGTTGAGTTTAGAGTCATGCCGTGAGTGGCTGAGTAAACGGCAAGTTCTCTATGAAGATTCGGTGCAATACGTACATTGAATGTCCCTTTGTACATTTTCTCCGGCTCTTTTCCCATTTCTTTGCAAATCTCTAAATAATCCTCAACAGCTTCTTGGAAGTTTTTCCTTAGGTCTTTTACGTTGTCGCCCTCGTATAAAATTGTGTCATTAATGCCAATAAGTCTACCAAAAAACAGATTATCTTCATCAGAGAACTCAACGCTCCCATAATAGTCTTTGTAACTCATTGTATTTTTCATTGCATACCCGCAAAGTCCAAGCAACGTTTTCGCTTCTTCGAATTCAAAGTCTTTTGGTTTGTTTTTAATCGCGCAATCAGCTTTTCTTTTTTTCCCATATAACTTACCTCAAAACAATTTTATATCATTTATAACAAAAATGCAACTAAATAATAGTTGCATTTTCACATTTTCGCTGATTATATAAAATTTATTGTGCGTTTGGGTCCCCGGTTGTTGGGGGTTGAGACGCTGGGGAAGCGGGGGCTTGTGTGGTTTGGTGTGAGCCGGATTTGTTCAGCATTTGGGAGGCGAAGTTTGACATTACGCCTTTTACTTCCTCAATCATTTCGGGGCTGATTTTGTCAAGAATTGAAGCTTGTGTGCTATGAATGTCGTCATGTGTGGCTGTGCCGTCGTTTTGCTTTTTGAAGACACCGTGTAATAAATTTTCAATGTCTGCCTTGTGTTCGTCGCCTACTTTGTCCATGATAAAGCCTAGAAATTTTTCTTGTCCCGGATTCATAATATACTCTCCTTTTATTTTTTATAGATAATTAAGATGTATTCTCAATTATCCTAATGGATTTTATACTTTATCAAAATTGATAACAGTTTAAAATACTATGTGCCTTTAAATTGGCAAATTTACTCCGTCTCTTGTGAATAGGGGGATTATATCAATCGGGGCATCTGCTGTTATGGTTTGACCGCCGCTATGCTCTTGTCCTGTGTTACAACACTTCCAGCTCGCTCCGCAAGGCAGATAGACTTCGCGCGAAGTTGCTCCTGCGGTCATTATAGGTGCTACAAGCAAATCTGCTCCAAACATATACTGGTCTACAAGTTTAGCACACTTTTCATCATTTGGGAACTCATAAAACATCGGTCTGATTACAGGGTCGCCTGTTTCGTGTGAATTTTTCATTAAATCGCGAATATACGGGCGCAAACGCTCACGCATTAGGATATACTTCTTCATTATTTCGAAGTTGTCGTCACCGTAGCTCCACACTTCATTGTCCTGACCCGATGAGAACTGACGAATGCCGCCTCTGTACTCCTCTTCTATCGGCTTCATCGGGAAACGCTCTCCATGAAGTCTGAAGACAGGTGAGAAGCAGCCGAACTGGAACCAGCGAATGACTAATTCTTGAAACGCAGGGTCATCCGGCTCGCCGCCGAAAAAGCCGCCGATATCGCTTGTCCACCAAGGAATGCCTGACATTGCCATTGATAAGCCTGTTGCGACCTGCTCGCGGAAGGAACGGAAGTTCGAGTAGATATCTCCTGACCAAAGGAGCGCACCATAACGCTGAACGCCTGCCCAGCCGCATCTTACAAGGTTGAGCGGATTTTCTATTCCTTCAGATTTCATGCCGTCATAAAAGCCTTTTGCAAACATATTCGGGTATAAAAGTGAAACTTTTTGAGCAGGACCAAGGTGGTATCTATAAAGATCAAAATCGTAGACAAACTCAGGCTCTGCTTCGTCAAGCCAGAATATTTTTATGCCTTTATCAAAATAATTTTCTTTTGCCCGTTCCCATACATATTGCCTTGCTTCGGGGTGCGTGGCATCATAGAAGATTGTATCGCCCATCCATGTCATATTAACACCAACTCCACGGTCAAAGCCGAGCAACAAACCTTTTTCCGCCATCGGCCAGAAATTTTCGCTGCGGTGGTCAACAGTAGGCCAAATTGAGACCATCAGCTCAACGCCCATTTCTTTTAGCTCACGCACCATCGCATCAGGGTCGGGCCAGTCGATCGGGTCAAACCTCCAGTCTCCTTGCATTGTCCAGTGGAAAAAGTCTGCAACAATTACGTTAAGCGGCAAGTTGCGCTTTTTATACTCTCTGGCAACACCCATTAGTTCCTCTTGCGAGGTATAACGAAGCTTGCATTGCCAGAAGCCCATGCCATATTCAGGCATCATCGGTGCTTTACCCGTTACGTCTGCGTATTTTCGTACAATATCTTTTGGAGTATCGCCGGGCACAATCCAATAATCCATCAAATCTGTACACTCTGCTCGCCACTCTGTAATATTTTCTGCAAAGATTACTTTACCTACCGAAGGGTTGTTCCAAAGGAAGCCATAGCCGCAGCTTGATACATAAAATGGTATCGATGCCTGGCTGTTACGATGAGCAAGCTCAAGGGACGCTCCTTTTTTATCAAGCATACCGTCTTGATACTGCCCCATACCCCATATATGCTCACCCTCGCGTGCTTCAAAGCGAGTGGTCAAAACATAGTCGCTGCGACCCATGACGGGTTTAAGCTCACGCGCGTGCAAACCAAGCGGCACACAATAACGTGATAAGTCATCACGGTTGCGGTAGTACTCTTCGAGCAGAGCTTCGCCATCGGCTTTGTGAAAGCTAACCCATCCTTCGCGGTTGATTTTAGCAACAATCTCGCCATAAGTAATAGAAGCTGCTTCGGATTCGACTTTAATATCCGCTTTACCTGTCGTTATTTCAGAAAAAGGCAACAAAGCCCTGTCTTCATCAGGCATAACAGGCAACCGTGTAGCACGCACTCTAAGTCCCGCTCCCCATGGCTCAATCCAAAGCGTCTCCGTCCCTTTCCTCCGCACCAGCTTGCCGTTTTCTGCCGTCAATGTCGCCATAGCATTACCCATCCATTTCAATATTTATGTAATAGTTCAATCACATAGAATTATTGTAACAGATGGGTGCAGATAAATAAAGTTCATAGTTTATTTATCCCAATGGATTTTGGACTTTATATAAATATATAACAGCTCAAAACACTATGTATATAACAAGCATTGACTCACTTGGATATTGCTTAAATCCTTTTCTGCCTCATTTGCCGCATAGAAATATAGCGATAAGACGGAAGCAATGTACTCAATATATTGTAACTCATCGGGTTGTTGGCTGTTATTCTGTTGTGACATATCATTCATATCTAATGTTGTTATAGTAGCTTTATTGCTTAGATTCGGATCTCCTAGGAGATAGTTATCTTAATCAACTCTGCTGCCTTTTAGGTTTCTCTTTTCTCGCTTAGCTCGAGCGTTATCTTGTCAATGACGTTTTGCAGTTCGACCAGCAGGCTCGCGATGTTCTTGCGAATGTAGTCCTTATTGCCAACTCTGGCTTGCGACTCGAGCGTGCGTGCAAGCTCGGAGAGGGTTGCTTCACCAATAATTGCAGATGCGCTTTTCAAAGCATGGATGTATGTTGTGAAGAGCTTAATGTTACCGGCTTCAAAGCAATCCTTTATCTCTGTGATTTTCTTCTTGGCATCACTAAGAAAGACCTCCAATAGTGCAACTCTGTCAACTCTTACAGGTTTAATGGAATCTGCTTTTATATCTTTATTTTCGGAAGTCCATAACGAAAGAACCGCACTGAGCTTTTTTGTATTAACAGGCTTGGCAATAAAGTCATTGAAGCCATTCTCAAGATACATTTCTCTAGCACCTGTCTCTTCGTTTGCCGTGAGTGCGATAATTGGCGACGAGCTATAGTAGTCGTTTATTTTGCGAATCTTAGCAGTTGCTTCAATCCCGTCCATTTCGGGCATAAAGTGGTCCATGAAAATTATATCGTATTCATTATCAGCCGCGAGTTCAATCGCTTCTGCTCCCGAGCTGCACGTATCAACAAGCATTTTGTACGGTGCGAGCAGGCTTTGCATAACATTTATATTAAAGGGCGCATCATCAACAATTAGAACACTTGAAGCATTCATTTTGTCATGTTCTCCGCTATCTGCTTTATGAATCAGAGAATCAGCGGCTTCCTCCATCTGCCGCTTATCTTCTTGCGAAATTGCACGAAAATCACTCTCAAAGTCTTCAAAGAGAGCCGCAAGCAGAGGGTCAAATTGTGTTCCTTTTCCATCAGAAATTATTTTAACTGCTTCTTCATGGGAAAATGGCTTTTTATAAGGTCGCTCAGAAATCAGAGCATCATAAACGTCCGCTATTGCCATCAACCTTCCATGAAGCGGAATTTCTTCACCCCTGAGACCTTGGGGATAGCCGGTACCATCCCAGCGTTCATGGTGTGTATATGCCATAAGTGCTGCCTGATGCAAAAATTCACTTTCATCAACTTTATTAATAATATTTAAAATCGCTTCTTTTCCCCTGAGAGTGTGGGATTGCATAATAGCAAACTCCTCTTCGGTTAGTTTGCCGGGCTTATTCAATATGCTGTCGGGAATGCAGATTTTCCCCACATCATGAAGCTGCGCAGACTGAATAAGCAGCTTCAAATCCCATATCGCAGCCGCTTCTTTATATAGTCCGCGCTCAGCCATTTTCTCAACCAGAAGCTTTATATAGCTTTGAGTTCTGTCAATATGACCGCCTGTATTGTCATCACGAAATTCCACAAGCTCTGCAACTGTACTTAAAATTGCATCTTGTAATTGAATAATTTTCTCTGTTTTTGTATCGACCAGTTTTTCAAGATTTACTGTGTACTCTGCGAGTAGTAAGTGTGTGTCGATTCTCTTGCGCAAAATCTTTTCGTTAAATGGCTTCGTTATATAATCGGCTGCACCAAGAGCAAGCCCCTCATATTCATTATGAGACGCTGCTAGTGCAGTTAGAAAAATTACAGGGATTCGTTTTGTTTCTTCATTGGCTTTAATCCGCTTTATTGTCTCAAAGCCGTCCATTTCCGGCATATCAATATCTATCAGTATTAAGTCCGGAAGCGTCTTTTCTAAAAGCTCAAGTGCGCGGACGCCTCCGTCGACCGTCAGCACATTATACGTATCTTGCAGGGCTGCTTTTCCTTTTAGTAAGTTTGTCGGGTCGTCGTCGATAAGCATTATTAGCTTCTTCATTTATACCTCTTGCCTACTTCTTTTTTTATCACATCCGTGACCTTTTCTCCTTATCGGTGCTTGCAGTTTTATCCGAACCGGCATCCTTACTTTTGCCAATGTTTTTTACAAGTCTTATATCTTTATCTCTATCCAAATCTGCATATTTGTAGGATTCAACAAGATGCGTCAGTTCTTCAGAATCAGTTACCATACCGCCGTATTTTAACTCAAACTGCAGTCCTTCACATTTCGAACACATTATCGGTTTGTCAAGATATTCTTTCTGACAGTTTTGGCAAACCCAAAATTTTACTATTCCATGTTTCATAAGTCACCTCTGTTAAACTAATTCGTATTGCAACCCAATTCTTTAAGTAAATTATTGTATCGCAGTGCTTCTTTTTCTATAACCGGATAATCTGTGTCATGTAGGCAGTGCGATAAAACGTCTGCGTCTTTTAGTAATTCATCGTAAGCTCCGTCGTGCACTTTTCGCTTTTTACTATGCCTTGATATAGCAGTTGTTATAATCTCGATTTCTTCTTCGCTGTATAGCCCGATTGCCTCAAGAATCTCTCTTGATTTTTCTGCTCCCTTGACTGCGTGCTGCTCCATTGAATTGCCGGTTATCTGGTAAATATCATGAAGCATTCCACAAACTGCTGCAAGTTCGGGATCCAAGTCGCGTCTTAGTGCCAGTAATGCTCCAAACTCTGAGACTCCATATAGATGGTTTATGAAATACCTGTATCTTTTCGGTTGATGTTTTGCTATAAGTCTGTCGACCTCCGTACGTAATACCTCAAGTTTGCGTCCCAATTGTTCTCCTCCCGATAATGCTATATTTACCATTCTACTATAAATAAAGTTAAAACTAAAGCAAATAATATAAGTATTTAGATAAATAACTATTCCCTTTTTAATAAAACCTTGTTATAATAGCAAACAATATGTCAGACCCAATATCAACTATCGTTTCGCAGGGTGCGATAAAACTGAATATTGAGTTGCCGCCCAAGGCAGGGGCGGCATTTAGAGCGTATTACGATTTTCTTGAAGAACACGGACAAAATGTCAACTTGACAGCCATATCCGGAGCGGGAGAAGTCGCACGCCTGCATTTTTTAGATTCTATCGCTCTTTTAAATGCAGCAGATTTTAAGAGCAAGAATGTAATTGACATTGGCAGCGGCGCGGGATTTCCGGGAGTTCCGCTTAAAATCGCAGAGCCGTCACTTGAGCTAACGCTGCTTGATGCAACCGGAAAGCGAATATCTTTTTTAGCAGAGTTATGCTCAAAGCTTTCTTTAAAGACAAATAGTATCCACGCAAGAGCGGAAGAGGCTGCTCATTTGCCTGAAATGCGAGAGCTATATGACATTGCTTTTTCACGAGCGGTAGCAAGATTGAATATGTTGTGTGAGTTATGTATGCCTTTTATAAACGTCGGCGGTCTATTCATCGCAATGAAGAGCGTTGATTCTGACGATGAGTTGATTGAGGCGAAAAGTGCAATTGAAATTTTGGGCGGAGAAGTCGAAGACACGTTTGATTATCAGATACCGGATACAGATATAACGCATCGAGCGATTCTTATACGAAAGGTGTCAAATACACCCGAGAAATATCCGCGCAGATTTGCGAAAATTCAAAAAACACCGTTATAGCCGTAGAGGCACAAGCGGTTGAGAGATTTGTTTCACGTGAAACAAGATGTAGTATTATGAAAGGAAGCATATAATGGAGCACGTTATAACAATTAGCCCTGACGAGATAATTATTGACGAGGAGTTTAAGCGGATTTTACCACCGCTTGACGTGCAGACTTACGCCAGACTAGAAGAGGAGATACTCGAGTACGGCTGTCTTTTGCCGCTTATTTTATGGAACGGTATTCTTGTTGACGGACATCATAGACATTCGATATTAGTTAAGCACAATATACCTCTGAGTGCCATCAGTATGGATTTCGATTCAAGAGACGAGGTGCTTATATGGATTGTTTCAACTCAAATTGCGCGCCGCAACTTAAATCCAATGCAGTTGTCATTTTACCGTGGGCTTCATTATAATATGGATAAGAAAATTCAAGGTGGTCAAGTTGACCACCCGGACCAAAGTGACACTTTACCGGGGAAAACTGCCGTTCGCCTTGCAGAGCAATACAACGTTTCTGCAAAGACCATTCGGCGCGATGCTCAAGTTGCAAACGCAATTATTGAAATCGGCGAACTCTCACCCGACATTAAGATGAATATCCTTTACGGAAAAACATATATAAGCAGACAGCAGCTGCAAGACCTGTCGATTGGGTCGCCGAAAAACGTTGCTACAGTTGTTGAGCAAATAAACGAAGGGACGTTCGAGGGCAGGAGGCGCAATACTTCGCCGGACACCCAAGACCTTTCCTCTATGCCGTTATGGGAGCAAGAGTTTGTCAAAATGACAGACACTTTCAGGCAATCAATAAAAGCACAAGAAAAACCCGATGACACGGGAGCGGTAAAAACTGCTTTGCGGGACTATATAAGCATGCTTGAGGACTTGTACCACAACATATAGTGCAATTTGTTTCACGTGAAACATTATCTATACTTAGGAGCGACTCTATGCTATCTCTAACAAAATCATTGCTCGAAGATTCTGAATTTAAAGGGCTTATCGCCGGAATTGATACGGGTTCATATCCTGTTGTCTTGTCAGGACTTTCGGAAATCCATCGCGCTCATGCCGCTGCTGCTATAAGGGCGTCTACAATGCGTCCGCTTGTTGTAATATGTACATCGGAGGATGAAACGACAAGGCTCGCAAAAGATATCGCATCTTTGACGATGGAGCAGGCTGTTACGCTGTGCACCCGTGAGTTCACTTTTCACGACGCCGAAGGTGTTTCCCGGCAAATCGAGCAGGGCAGAATCTCAACGCTTACAGCTCTGCTGGAGAAAAAAGCACCTATCGTTGTGATGTCAATCAGCGGTGCTTTGCAGCGAGCTATTTCACATTCACAATTGGCAGAAGCAACTTATTCCATCAGACACGGCAGCTCTTATGAAATAAGCGAGCTTGTAGAAAAGCTCGTGACTTGCGGCTATAGCCGATGTGAGCAGGTTGAGGGCCCCGGTCAGTTTGCTGTGCGCGGCGGAATTCTTGATTTTTATTCTCCTGCACACGACGACCCCGTCCGCTGTGAGTTTTTTGGAGACGAAATTGACTCTATGGGTCTTTTTGATATTTCATCACAACGAAGAATCGAAGCACTTGGTGAAGCCCAAATTGTTCCTGTTGCCGAAACACTGCCTTCTCTTTATAAAGGCTCCGGCGGAAGCGGTACAGAAGGGCTTGCAAACGAGCTTGGAGAATACCTTGCGCGCCTTGAAAAACGTAAGGGTACAAATCCTGCACTTTTAAACCATTTTACCGCAGATATTGAAAGGCTGGAAAATAACCGCAGCTTCCCTTCCGCAGACAGGTATTTTGAGCTTATATCACCAATGTCAACCGCTCTCGATTATATTCCAAAGGATTCTATCGTTGTTCTTTGCGAGCCTCAACGTATTAAGGAGCGTGCCGAAAATTATCTCAAGCTTCTTGCCGAAGAGTGTATAAGCCTCCTTGAAATGGGGATTCTTGAAAGCAGCTTTGTGCGATTTTCCGAGGATTGGGAGGGTTTTCTGTTAAAGATTGAAAAGCATCCGTCCGTAATGCTCGACAGCTTTGCTGCTTCATCATATCCGATATCTCCAAAAAAAGCTCTTCATATTGATGCAAAGCGCCTCCCCTCTTATGGCGGAAGTCTTGATACTGCTGCTTCTGAGGTTGCACATTATATTGACAGAGATTTCAGGACTATTATTCTTTGCCAAGACAAGAGGAGGGCAACAAGGCTTCGCGAATATCTCGAAGAGCGCGGTATCAAGTCAGCTCTCGATAGCACATTGCAGGATATGCCCGATTATGGCACTTGTGTAATTTCTCTCGGAGAGCTTTCTGCAGGTATGGAATATCCGGGTATTCACCTTGCAGTTATTTCGGAAGGGCAAATGATTGTTCAGGCTGCTCCGCGTCGTGTGATAAAAACAAAAGAGCGGTCAAACAGGGAAAAGCTGCAAAGCTTTGCAGACCTCTCGGTCGGTGACCTTGTTGTACACGACCATTACGGTATCGGACGCTTTGTAGGGTTTAACAAGCTTCGTGTCGATAACGTTGATAAGGAGTATATTAAAATATCATTTGCCGGCACTGATTCATTATATGTCCCTGCAACACAGCTTGACATGGTTGCTAAGTATATTGGCGGCGGTGAAGATTCTGCACAGATAAAGCTGTCTAAGCTTGGTGGTACTGACTGGACAAAAGCTAAAACGCGTGCAAAAAAAGCCGCAAAGGAAATGGCAAAAGAGCTCATTAAGCTCTATGCAGAACGTCAAAGGGTTGCCGGCCGCGCATTTCCCGAAGATACTGTTTGGCAAACTGAGTTTGAAGACAAGTTCGGGTATCAAGAGACCGACGACCAGCTTAAAAGCTCGGCGGAGATTAAGTCGGACATGGAAAAGCCAATTCCTATGGATAGATTGCTTTGCGGTGATGTTGGTTACGGCAAAACCGAAGTTGCTTTGCGTGCTGTTATGAAGTGCGTGCTTGGCGGTTGCCAGGCGGCAATTCTTGTGCCGACTACTGTTCTTGCAGAGCAGCACTTTGTCACATCTGTCAGGAGGTTTGCCGGTTATCCGCTTAATATTGAAGTTTTGAGCCGCTTTCGGACTCCTGCTCAAATTAAAACCGCTCTTCGCGATATAAAGAACGGAAGTGTTGATTTTGTCATAGGAACTCACCGTTTGCTTCAAAAAGATGTTGAGTTTAAGAAGCTTGGGCTTCTTGTTGTCGACGAGGAACAAAGGTTTGGTGTTTCACATAAGGAACGGTTAAAGTCAATTTCAAAGCAAGTAGATGTCTTGACTTTGTCCGCTACACCAATTCCGCGCACGCTTAACATGGCACTGTCGGGAATCCGCGACATGTCTTCAATTGAAGAGCCGCCGCAAAGCCGCCGTCCGGTGCAAACTTATGTTATGGAGCATGATTATGGCGTTCTTTGCGATGCTATCAGGCGCGAGATTTCGCGCGGCGGTCAGGTTTATTATCTTCATAACAGAATCGAGAATATTGACCGTGTTGCAGGGCGGCTTGCAGAGATGTTGCCCGACATACGCTTTGCAGTTGCTCACGGTCAGATGGATGAAGATAGTCTCGGTGATGTTATGGAACAGATGACCGCCGGCACTGTGCAAGTGCTTGTTTGCACGACCATTATCGAATCCGGCATAGATATCCCTAATGTAAACACACTTATCGTTGAGGATGCAGATAAGCTCGGGCTTTCACAATTGCACCAGATTCGTGGACGTGTCGGTCGTTCTCCCAGACGAGCTTATGCTTACTTGACATTCAGACACGGAAAAGCCCTCACCGAGGTTGCAGAGAAGCGACTTACTGCAATCCGCGAGTTCGCTGAGTTTAACTCAGGGTTTAAAATTGCTATGCGCGATTTAGAGATTAGAGGCGCAGGCAGCTTGCTCGGCTCTGAACAATCAGGTCACATGATTAGTGTCGGGTACGATATGTACTTAAAGCTGCTTGAGGAAGCTGTTCTTGAAGAAAAAGGCGAGGTTTCGACTAAAAAAGTTGAATGCAGTGCAGACCTCACGGTTGCTGCCGGTATTCCTGAAAAATATGTTCCCTCCGCTCAGCAAAGAATGGATATTTACAGACGTATTGCGTTAATCCGCACCGAAGAGGATAACAACGACATTATTAATGAGCTTAACGATAGATACGGCGAGCCGCCGATGCAGGTCATGGCACTCACGTCGATTGCAATGCTTAGAAGCGAGGCATCTCAACTTGGTATAAAAGAAATTTCGCAAAAAGAAGGTTCAATCAACTTTAAGTTCTCTGAGTTTAACTTGGAAAATATTTCAACTCTTTACACTCTTCCCGATTATGCAGGGCGAGTAAAGGTTCTTGCAGGCACTGACCCTGCAATTGCTGTAAAGCTTGCCGGGGGCTCTGTTGTCGATGAGGCGGTTAAGTTTGTGCGAAGCTATGCCTACGTAATATCATCGAGTTAGTACTTCATTTTTCATTGCGTTTGCATTTACCGCAGAAAAGAGATATATTGTGTTAACCTAAAAAACATCTTGTGCCTAACATTGAAAGGATACTGTATATAAAATGAAAATCAAAAAATTGACCGCACTTATTCTTAGCTTTACCCTTGTCCTGCTTTTGCTTTTTGCTTGCACCCCCTCAGAGGACGCGCTTTTAGAGCCGGAAGATGCTACCTATGATATCGAATATATTACACCGGCACCTCATGTGCATGACGAAAATTGCGACCACTCGACAGATATTGACTTTGAAGCTGCAATCACAGCTTTTGCTCCCGATACTGTAATGATTAAAGCGGATAATTTTGAAATTACTTGGGCTGAGATGTATATCTTTTTATTCGGCAATTTCTCAAATGTTGCACATCAGTTCGGAACTGACCTTGTTTGGCTGAACGACCCTGACGATGGTCCGGTAATAGCTAATGACATTCTCGAATATTCTGCAGATGAAGCGATATCCTTTTTTCTTCTTGAATACGGTGCTAAACAACTAGGTTTAACAATTAATGACGATGATCTGGCCGGCTATAATGATGATATTCAAAACTTCATCGATATGTATGAAAGCCAAGAGGAGTTTGAAACAGTAATGCGTGATAATGGCGGTTTTTATAACCTTGACCTATTCAGACGGTTGTTCTTAGTTTCAGTACTCATTGACGAGCTCTATGATTCTCAAACGTTGAATGCATCGGATGAAAGAGCAGCCGAGTATGCCGAAGAAAACGATTATTTAATGGCAATGCATATTCTTCGTTTAAGAGATGATGACAGTGATATACCACTAAATGAGATAAAGGAAATCCAATCGGAGCTGAGTGCGCATCTTGATTCCGAAGACCTTGTTGAAATATTTGCCGATCTGATGAATGAGCAAAGCGAAGACCCCGGTAAGCTTACATTTCCGGGTGGTTATATATTTGTATTTAATGATATGGTTCGCGAGTTTTCCGAAGCAACTGTTGCTCTTGAGTTTGGTCAAGTCAGCGATATCGTTGAAACCAATTACGGTTATCATATTATTCTCAGATTGCCGATAGATTATGATGTCGTCCCGATTGGTGCGGCAAATCAAGGTATACACCGCACAGTACGGCAGCTGGCAGCGTTTGAAGACTTTGATGTTTTAACACAAGGCTGGTACGATTCGCTTAATTACGAATTTACACCTGAGTTTAAATCTATCAACCTTGCAGAGATTTTTAAAGTTCACTGATTCTATCATATAATAAGAAAAGTGGGGTTCTGTCCCCACTTTTTTATCTTCTTTGGAAGAGCCGCTTATTTTGATATATAGGCTCACAGGTTATATTTACACCAAGTCTTCTGAAAACAGTTATATCTATTTGCGAAAGAATTACACTTGAGTGTGCTTCCGACCGTTTTAGTTTTGGCAGCTGTGCAAGAACTTCTTCTGCTGTTTTATCTGCAGATGCGTTAATTGCTAATGCCAGGAGAACTTCGTCTGATTGCAGGCGAGGGTTTTCATTTCCAAGATAGCCGACCTTCAGTTTTTGAATCGGTTCTATTTCTTTTGGCGATATCAGAAGTAAATCATCATCGATTCCGGCAAGAAACTTCAATGCGTTTAAGAGTGCGGCAGCCGATGCACCAAGCAGCGATGATGTTTTACCTGTTATTATCGTGCCATCGGGCAATTCGATTGCAACGCAAGGGCTTTGAGTCTCATCGGCTTTCACAAGTGCCGGCTTAACCGGGACTCTCTCTTCAGGCAAAATGCTTGTGTTATTCATTAGCAGCTCAAGCTTTGATAATGCGGATTTTTGAACCCTTCCTCTTGTAAAATCCATTTGAGTATTAAAGTATCGCCTGATAATCTCCTGCTTTGATGTGTTGGTGCAAATTTCATCGTCAATGCAGAAGCCCACCATGTTGACTCCCATGTCAGTTGGTGAGCGGTATGGGCTTTCTCCCCATATACGTGTGAACATAGCGTTTAGTATCGGGAACACTTCAATATCCCTGTTATAATTAACTGCAGAAACATTATACGCTTCCAAGTGGAACGGGTCTATCATGCTGACATCGTTGAGGTCTGCGGTTGCTGCTTCATACGCGAGGTTTACCATGTGCTTCAGCGAGCGATTCCATACGGGGAATGTTTCAAATTTTGCGTATCCTGCTTTTACGCCACGCTTGTTCTCGTGATAGAGCTGTGAAAGGCACGCAGCCATTTTTCCGCTCCCGGGTCCCGGTGCAACTACTACTACGAGTGGTCTTGTTGTTTCGATATAATCGTTGTTCCCGTAGCCCTTGTCGCTTAGTATTAATTGAACATTTGCGGGATAGTCAGTGTCGGGAATGTAGTGGATTATATATACTGTTATGCCAAGACCTTCAAGGTACTCCTTGAAAGTATTAGCGGCAGGCTGCCCCAAGTACTGGGTTATAACAACGCTGCCGACATATAAGTCATATTTTCGTATTTCGTCAATGAGTCGCAGGACGTCATCGTCATAAGAAACTCCTGTGTCGCCGATTTCCTTGTTTGAGTCAATATTAGATGCGTTTACAACGACAACAATTTCTGCTTTGTCTTTGAGTGTTTTCAAGAGTTGAATCTTAATATCGGGTTGGTAGCCGGGTAAAGTGCGTGCTGCGTGGTAGTCGTCGAAAAGCTTGCCGCCAAACTCAAGATAGAGCTTGTTTTCAAACATTTCAATCCTTTCAAGTATCTTTTCCGACTGCAATCTCAGGTACTTTTCAATATCAAACCCGACGCAATACACCCAACCACTCCTGTCCATCTTGTTATTCTTGTTTTCCTTACTACAACATATTGTATTTTAAATGAACAGTGTAGCAATGTCAAGCATGGTTTCCTGTCAGACGGTCTTGTCTTGACACCCTAACCGCTTCTTGGTATACTTCATTACTGTAATATGCGCGGGTGGTGGAATTGGCAGACTCGCTAGATTCAGGTTCTAGTGTCCAATATGGACGTGGGGGTTCAAGTCCCCCCTCGCGCACCAACTTCTAAATGCTGTGACTGTAACGGTTACAGCGTTTTTCGTTGTGCCGAGAACCTGCTGCGTTTCTGCCAAATAATTGTCGCTTTTAGTGTTTTTCTAAAACTTTTTCTAAAACTTTTCTAAAAAGTTCTTTGTTTATGCGGTTGTACCGCTCAATGCCCCGTCATACTTTTGCATTAATCCAATTGATGAAGTGTTAAAGATGTGTGCGTAAATATCGAGCGTTGTACTTGCCTTATTATGCCCGAGGAAAACGCTAAGCTCTTTGACCGAACAGCCTAATGAGAGTATTATACTTGCTGCGGTATGTCTTAAATCATGGTAGCGTATCTGCGGTAATCCCTTATCTCTCAGAAGCTTCGTAAACTTGTGCGACACGAGCGACGGGTCAAGAGACTTTCCATCAGACCAACGACATACATAGCCGCTATCGTCATACTCAGAACTGCATAACCGTTGCTCTTCCTCTTGTCTCGTCTTAACTGCCTGTAAAAACTTCTTAGCTTCGCCTAGCATTGGCAGTGTTCGTGTAGAACTTTCATTCTTAGTATTATCTTTTGCAACAATGGTTTTAAGCCTAACTATTGTGTGCCTGATGTGTATAACTTCTTTGTCAAAACATTATCATCGGCAACGGTGGTTTCGTATCAGCTTATTACGATAAGCGAAAGGACGGAGGCTTGAAAAAGTCGTAAGCGGTGAATAGCGGGGTACATCGACACCCGAAAATAAAAGTGGGATAATACGCTCTAACTGGCTAAGAATTCTTACGAATCCAAAGAATCTTAAGATTCTTAAGAAGAATTAGACACAAGACGAGAGGAGCGTATCGATTGTGAAAGTGCAAAAGACAGTGCGGAGTATGCAAATCCAAGAGTGGCTGCGGCAGATACAAGATTGCCAAGAAAGCGGATTATCAATATCTGACTGGTGCAAAATCAACGGAGTAAATACAAAA
>Ga0123356_10000745_pt1 | contig 35982 bp, 29 predicted proteins | sample TergutEmb28metaG_2_FD_92546 | JGI IMG/M metagenome (GOLD analysis project Ga0123356, IMG submission 92546) | Embiratermes neotenicus P3 segment gut microbial communities from Petit-Saut dam, French Guiana - Emb289 P3 | ecosystem: Host-associated > Arthropoda: Insects > Digestive system > Gut ...
AAATGTTCTTTGTGTCGATAAAACCGGAACGATAACCGAGAGCAACATGGATGTAAAAGGTACTGTACTGATGTGCGAAAATCGGTTCGGCGCCGACGATGTGTACAGTATTATTGCCGACTATGTCGGAAATATGCCGCCGGAAAATGAGACAATGGCAGCTATCCAGGCATTTGTGAATGCGCCTCCAAAGAGACGCGCCATGAAAGTTATGCCGTTTTCTTCTGCGGTCAAATACGGCGGTGTTTCGTTTCATGAAAATGAATCCTATCTGATAGGAGCCCCGGAGAGAATCTTGCAATCCAGCTTCGCAAGGTATAGGGAAACGATTGATGCCTACTCCGCACAAGGCTACCGCGTCCTGTTGCTTGCACTTTATGATAAGGATATCGGAAACGCTCTTGACGCAAGCAGGGTTGTGCCAATCGCATTGATATTGCTTTCCAATCGCGTACGGCCGGAGGCACCCGGCACCTTCAGGTTTTTTGCCGAGCAGGGTGTTAAAATCATCGTCATATCCGGTGATAACCCGATAACAGTTTCACACATCGCGCTTGAAGCCGGAATCGAGGGTGCCGAGCGGTTCATAGACGCGGCGGAGCTGACTACAGACCGGAAGCTGAGGCGTGCGGTTGATGATTATATCGTTTTCGGGCGCGTCACGCCCGACCAGAAAAGAAAGCTCGTCAGAGCGCTTAAGAAAACGGGTCACACAGTTGCAATGACCGGCGACGGGGTAAATGACGTTTTAGCGTTAAAAGACGCCAATTGCAGTATCGCGATGGCGTCCGGAAGCGAGGTTGCAAGTCAGGTTGCGGACATTGTTTTGCTCAACTCCGATTTTTCCGCAATGCCCGCTGTGGTAATGGAGGGGCGGCGGGTTATAAATAATATAGAAAGGTCCGCCGCATTATTTCTTGTAAAAAATATTTTTTCATTCCTGCTGGCATTGGCCGCTATCGCATTTATGCTGCCTTTCCCGCTCGATTCGCTTACTTCCTTTACATTATATAATATGATGCTTATCGGAGCGCCGTCCTTTGTTTTGGCGATGGAGCCGAATACCAACCTCGTTAAGGGCAGGTTTATGATAAATGTCATCCGTAATGCGCTGCCTGCCGGATTGACGGATTTTATTACCCTGTTAGTGCTGGTTATCCTTTATGGCAATACGGGGATGGACGGTGAGATGTCAACAATGGCGCTTATAATTATCACGTTCGTAGGGTTTTTATTCCTTTACAAGCTGTGCCGCCCGTTAAATGCACTGCGTATCGCGCTTATCGTAACTATGGTGATAGGCTTTGTTATCGGGTCATTTTTGCTTAACTGGCTGACATGGCTGACTCCGCTGTCATGGGAAAACACACAGATTACAATTGTATTTTGCTTAGCAAGCATACCGCTGTTTATACTCTTAACAATTTTAATGGAAAAGCTGACAGGGAAATCAAAAAGAACAGTACCACAGTAAATATTACTGTCGCACCGTTTTAATTATCCGCCTGTATCAAGAAAAATATCAATAAAACAAACAACCCCGCATCCGTCCTACGCGAATGCGGGGCTACTCGTGGTACTCAACGAACAATAGAGTCTTACCACCTTTCTTTACGAATCCTTCCTGCTTACCAACACTAATCTCCGATGCAGCACATGCACACCTTACGCTCCCCCCTGAGGGATACCGGCGGACTTTCTCCGCGGTTGTGCCAGTTGGTCTTAATGACCCCGTCTGCCATGAATCAGTCGTTTAGATAAACATGACTCAGATCCGATTGCATGTACAATATAGCATAATAAGAATATAATGTCAACACTTTTTTTGTGAAATTTGTATGATTTTCTACATTTAATATGACTTTAATAACTTTTAACAGTTATTTCACAAGTCAAGCCCATTGCTCGTTGAAATTGTCATATATACCCTTCTCGGTGACTATTGCGGTTATCAAACTATTTTCAGTAACATCAAACGAGGGGTTATAACAGCCTACACTCGCGGGAGCCATGGGCTGCTCAAAAAACAGTTCCTTAATCTCTCCCGGTTCACGAAGCTCAATCTCTATATCGGCACCTGTCGCACAGTCCATATCGACAGTTGTGGACGGTCCGAATATATAAAACGGAATTCCGTAGTGCCTTGCAAGAATCGCAAGACCGCTTGTGCCAATCTTATTTGCCACATCCCCGTTTTTTGCTATCCGGTCGCACCCTGCAAAAACGGCATCTATCTTGCCTTCACTCATAACAAGGCTCGCCATATTATCACAAATAAGCGTACAGTCAACCCCTGCCTTTTCAAGCTCATAAGCCGTCAGGCGCGAACCTTGCAAAAGCGGGCGCGTCTCACAAATATACGCAAAAAGCTCCATTCCCCTTTCATGTCCCATAAGTATAGGACCGAGAGCTGTCCCGTATTTTGATGTCGCAAGCGGACCTGCGTTGCATTGCGTTATGATTCCGAAACCGTTTTTAATAAGAGTTAAGCCATACTCCGAGATAGCCCGGCACATTTGCACATCCTCATCGTAAATCTTATCCGCCTCATCCCTCATCGCCTCAAGCACTTGAGGCAAGCTCAGCCGGGAGTTGAGATTTACAATCTTTTCCATCCTTCTGAGCTGCGCACCCAGGTTTACTGCCGTCGGCCGGGAAGAATCAAGATATGCGCTCAGCTTCAGCAGCTCGGCGTTGAAGGCCTCAAAGCTCTCTGCTTTTATCTGACGCGCAAGAATATAAAGAGCGTATGCAGCAAATATACCGATAGCCGGCGCACCTCTGACACGTAATGTATATATTGCTTCAAACAGCGCTTTCGCGCTGCTTAAATGAATGTATTTAGTTACATTCGGTAAAGCGGTCTGGTCGAGTATAACAACCGATTCTCCGTCGTCACTAAGCCGGATATTTGTTACTTCAGAAGCATCCATCTATATTACACCGTCCATTTACTGTATACAATCACCACCAACCGCAGCTCACCGTTATACTCCTCAAAACCAAGCCGCAGGCTGCTCCAGTCGAACTCCTCTACCGGCTCTCCGCCGGGAATATGAAAATCGACGAACTTAACACCCGGGAACACCTCTATTATATTCTCCAGCGCGTTTCCGCTTCTGACAATTTGATTTATGCCGATAACAGGCGCATCAAGATGGTCGGACGCAGGTACAAATAATGCAAAATAATCTGCAGGGGTCAGCTCAATGGGCTCTCCGCTCCCATTATATACCCCCCAGACATATATGCCTGTATCCCGGCTTAACGCAGCAATCTGCTCTGCGTTGAACTGCCTGTCCGTATTCAGGTTTATTGTTGCATACGGAGAGAGCACAACACCGTACTCCGGATGCACAATGCGTGAGAGAGCCGAAAAATCATCGTTGCTGATATATTCTAGAACTGTATATGCCAGCATTGTCATATCTGCGTTCGCCGAATCGTTACCGGTGATGTTCGCCTTCCGGGTACAGCCAAAAACCGGGAAGCCTGTAAACATATAAAGTATACCGGATATAATAATCCCTGCAATGACGCCGCTCAGAATCATAATTATTGGAAAAACAGGTTTTTTTATTCTGCTGCACCGCCTTCCAAATAAATGCAGTCTAGTTGCCATAAGCATATTTATCAACAACAATACAATTACAAATAATTACAGGACTCGCTCCCGGCGGGATAATCACTGATTTATTCATTTGGTCAGGAAAGGTCAAACCAAATGTTAACAATATGAAAACATGTTACGAAATGCTTGACAACTGCATATAATAGTGTTAAATTATAGTTAGCACTCTCGGTCGTCGAGTGCTAATGTAAAAAAACGAGGTTCCTATGAGTCTCAGCGAGCGAAAAAAAGAGATTCTGCGTACTGTTGTGGAACAGTACGTCAAGGTGGCGGAGCCGGTTGGTTCCAAAGCTGTTGCTGAAGCATTAGGTTCATCGATTTCGTCTGCTACAATTCGCAGCGAAATGGCTGAGCTTGAATCCATGGGGCTTTTGGAGCAGCCGCATACATCCGCCGGCAGAGTTCCCTCTCCGTCAGGATATCGCATATATGTTAATGATTTGATGCAAGATCAAAACATATCAAGCGACGACGCCAATGAGATAAACAGCGCACTCGACGGGCATGTCGCAGAGCAGAAGCAACTGCTTGACGAGGTAGGCGACCTTACATCACGGCTTACTACATATCCCGCTTACGCTATGGCATCCGCAACAGGTATCGTATGCATCGCACGTTTTGACCTGATATATGTCGACCCCGCAACATTTATAGTTGTAGCACTATTGAGTAACGACACAGTCAAAAACAAGCTTGTTCACCTCACGACGACTATTAAACCGCCGATGCTGACTAAGCTTTCGGCTGTGTTAAACGCGAGCTTTACAGGTATCCCCGAAGAACGGATAACCTCCGCTCTTATATCCTCGACTGAACGCGCGGTCGGCGATACAACGGGAGTCGTTGCAATTGTCGCAGGGTTTTCGATAGAGCTGCTCGTTGAAGCAAAAACAATAGGCACACGCGTTTCGGGAGCAATAAACCTCCTGAATCATCCTGAGTTCAGGGATGTTGACAAGGCCCAGCGTATAATCCGGTATCTGTCCGATGCCAAGGAGCTTGTGCGATTGCCGTCACCTGACACACCGGGAGAAATAAAGATTACGATAGGGCCCGAGAATCTGGCCGACGAACTGCGGGATTCAAGCGTCATGGCCATCAGGTACGACGCAGGCAGCGATATACAGGGGCTCATAGGCGTAGTCGGACCCACAAGAATGGATTATTCAAAGGTAGCAGCGCATCTTTCATATATGGCGCAGGGATTGAGTTGGCTTCTTGGCGGGTTAAGCAGCGACATATTTCAACTCAATGCTACCCAAAAATCAAGCAAGATAGGAGATGATAGTTTTGGCGAAGAGTAAAAGCACGCAAGATGCAAAAAAAGATAAACCGGAAGCAGAAAGCGCAGACAAGAAGCACACAGATACCATGCGTGCGGAAGCAAATGACGATGTCACGGACGTTAAGCCTGAAGCGGAAGCAAATGAAAGCCCCCTCGAATCCATGCAAAATGAGCTGTCCGCTGAGCGCGACAAATACCTCAGGCTCGCAGCCGAATACGATAATTACCGCAAACGCAGCACAAAAGAACGCGAAATGATTTATTCAGACGCACGCACAGACGCAATCAGCAAGCTGCTGCCCGTCTACGATAATCTGGAGCGTGCGCTCAAAATGGAATGCGCAGACGAGGCTTTTTATAAAGGTGTCGAAATGATAATGACGCAACTGACCGAAGCGCTTAACGCCATGGGCGTTCGGGAAATACCGGCAGTCGGAGAGCCGTTTGACCCCAACCGCCACAATGCGGTAATGACTATCGAAAACCCGGAGCTGGGAGATAACATTATCGCCGAGGAATACCAAAAAGGTTTTATACTGGGCGACCGCGTAATACGATTTTCAACAGTGGTCGTAGCAAACTAAAAAAATAATAACATCTGGGAGGATATAGAAATGGGCAAAATTATAGGAATTGACTTAGGAACAACAAACTCATGCGTAGCTGTTATTGAAGGCGGCGAACCCGTCATTATCGCAAATGCCGAAGGCAGCCGCACAACACCGTCCGTCGTTGCGTTTACCGCAGAAGGCGAGCGTATGATAGGACATGTCGCAAAGCGTCAGGCAATTACTAACCCTGACCGTACGGTCTCTTCAATAAAACGTGAGATGGGCAGCGCATACAAAGTGTCCATCGATGGCAAACAGTACACACCGCAAGAAATATCTGCGATGATTCTTCAAAAGCTCAAAGGAGACGCAGAAGCATATCTCGGAACAAAAGTAACCGAAGCGGTCATAACAGTACCCGCATACTTCACCGATTCTCAACGGCAGGCTACCAAAGATGCCGGCAGAATAGCCGGGCTTGACGTCAAACGCATCATAAATGAACCGACAGCAGCAGCATTAGCTTACGGTCTCGACAAAGAGCAGGATCAGAAAATAATGGTCTACGACCTTGGAGGAGGCACATTTGACGTCTCGATACTGGAAATCGGCGACGGAGTTATCGAGGTTCTTGCGACGGCAGGTAATAACCGCCTCGGCGGTGATGATTTTGATGAGTGTGTAATGAATCATCTGCTTGCTGAATTTAAAAAGGACACCGGCGTTGACCTCTCTACCGACAAAATCGCGATTCAGCGTCTGCGCGAGGCAGCTGAAAAAGCAAAAACAGATTTATCCGGTATGACTACCGCAACAATCAATCTGCCTTACATCACAGCCGATGCCACAGGTCCCAAGCATATGGATTACACACTTACAAGAGCCAAGTTCAACGAGCTTACAGTAGGTCTGGTTGAAAAGACTATGCAACCTGTTAAGCAAGCCATCGAAGACTCCGGCTTAAGTGCGAGCCAGCTTTCCAAAATACTGCTTGTCGGCGGTTCAACACGCATACCCGCCGTACAGGACGCTGTTAAAAACATCACCGGTAAAGACCCGTTCCGCGGCATTAATCCGGACGAGTGCGTTGCAGCCGGCGCGGCGATACAAGGCGGTGTGCTGGGCGGCGATGTAGAAGGCATCTTATTGCTTGATGTCACCCCCCTGTCATTGGGTATTGAAACAATGGGCGGCGTATGCACAAGGTTAATCGAGCGCAATACAACCATCCCCACAAAGAAAAGTCAGGTTTTCTCCACAGCCGCAGACAACCAGACTTCCGTTGAAGTCCACGTACTGCAGGGCGAGCGTGAAATGGCTCAGTATAACAAATCCCTCGGCAGATTCCATCTCGACGGAATTGCCCCGGCCCGCAGAGGAATACCGCAAATCGAAGTCACTTTCGATATAGACGCAAACGGTATCGTCAACGTATCAGCCAAGGACCTCGGCACCGGCAGAGAGCAAAACATTACAATAACTGCTTCCGCGAACCTGTCTAAGGATGATATTGAAAAAGCAATCAAGGAAGCTGAGCAATACGCCGAGGAAGACGCAAAGCGCAAGGATGAAGTAGATACACGCAATCACGCTGACCAAATGGTGTATCAGAGCGAAAAAACTCTGGATGAGATGGGTGATAAAATTGAAGCTGATGATAAGCAATCAATTGAAGCAGCCATTGAAAAGGTGAAAACTTCGCTCAGCGGCACCGACACTCAAGCAATCAAGGATTCGGTTGGCGAGCTTGAAAAGGCATTCTATGCAGTCAGCGAGAAGCTATACAGTCAGGCAGCCCCGCAGCAGGATGGAGAAGCCCCCGGACCCGATTTCGGCGGAGCGGGCAACCCCTTTGGAGGTGCTGACGCAGGCGGGCAAAGCGACGGTGTTTACGACGCCGATTACGAAGTAGTGGATGAGGAATAATGGCCGATAAGAAAGACTATTATGAGTCGCTTGGATTAAAAAAAGGCGCGTCTGACGAAGAAATCAAAAAGGCTTTTCGTCAACAGGCAAAAAAGTTTCACCCGGATTACAACCCCGGCAACTCAAGAGCCGAGGCGCGCTTCAAAGAAATAAACGAGGCTTACGAAGTCCTGTCTGATTCCGACAAGAAGGCGAGGTATGACCAGTTTGGTCACGCCGGAGTCGACCCGAACTTCGGCGGCGGAGCCGGAGGTCCGTTCGGCGGAGGTTTTAGCGGATTTGGAGGCATGGACTTCGACCTCGGTGACATCTTCGGTTCTATATTCGGCGGCGGCGGCAGAAGCTCTTCAAGCCGCAACCGCAATGCACCAAGGAAAGGCGAGCGTGTTCGCGCAAGTATCAATATTGCATTTGAAGAAGCGGCATTCGGCTGCGAGAAGGATGTTAACGTTCAGCGTGTAGAAGCTTGCGACGATTGCTCCGGTTCAGGCTGCAAGGCAGGTACAACAGCCGAAAAATGCACCAACTGTAACGGGCAGGGCGTAGTTACTACCCAGCAGAGAACACCGTTCGGAGTTATGCAGAGCACGGCGGATTGCCCGAAGTGTAACGGGCGCGGCAAAATCATACATCAGCCCTGCGAAAAGTGCAAAGGACTCGGAATGGTCAGGCGCAACAGGACTATCAAGGTCAGCATACCCGGCGGTATCGACAACGGTCAGACAATATCAATGCGCGGGCAGGGCAGTGCCGGTGTAAACGGCGGAGAATCTGGCGACCTCTTTGTTACTGTATCAATACGCCGCCACGAATTCTTTGAACGCGAAGGAACCTCCGTACTGCTCAGTTTACCCGTCTCATTTGTGCAGGCTGCATTGGGCGCAGACCTCGAAGTCCCGACACTTGACGGGAAAGTTAAATACTCTATACCCGCCGGGACGCAAACCGGCACGGTCTTCCGGCTAAAAAACAAAGGTATACAAAACCTGCGCGGCTCGGGACGCGGCGATCAATATATAACTGTCAATGTAAAAGTCCCAACCTCGCTGACAGGCGAGCAAAAGGAGTTGCTGATTAAATATGCCGAAGCCGGCGGCGACATCATAGATAACAAGAAAAAGAGAAGAAAATAGGAGTGCTATGCCGCACTCCTGTTTTCTTTATACCTTTTTACCTACGAGCCGTTAATCATACCCTTTCGGGTTATTTTTTTGCCATCGCCACGTGTCGGCGCAAGCCTCGAGCAGTGTCTTTTTAGCTTCCCAGCCAAGCTCCTTTTCAGCTTTTTCAGTCGAAGCATAACAGGTCGCTATATCTCCGGCGCGGCGCGGAGCTGATTTCATTGGAATCTTTACTCCGGTTGCATCCTCAAAGGCGAACACCAATTCAAGCACGCTTACGCCTTTTCCCGTGCCGAGATTGATAATGCTCACACCTGCATGCTTTTTCAAATACTCAATCGCCGCGACATGTCCTGCCGCCAAATCCAATACATGTATGTAATCGCGCACACCGGTACCGTCGGGCGTATCATAATCATTGCCATATACCTTCAAGAATGGTCGCCGCCCGACTGCGGTTTGTGCGATGTACGGCATCAGGTTGTTCGGTATATCCTGCGGGTCTTCTCCTATCCTGCCGCTCTCATGCGCACCAATAGGATTAAAATATCGCAGCAAGCCCGCCGACCACCCTTCGTTTGCATTGACCGCATCGGTCAGTATCTGCTCGCACATAAATTTTGTCCACCCGTAGGGGTTTGTACATCCTCCTGTGCAGGAGTTTTCTGTGAGCGGCATATCATTATCAGGACTGTAAACCGTTGCACTTGAGGAGAAGATGATTTTACTGATACTATGCCTCTTCATAGCCTCGCATAAAACAAGAGTTGAGTTTAAATTATTCTCGTAATATTCCAGCGGTTTTCCGACTGACTCCCCAACAGCCTTTAATCCTGCGAAATGAATCAGGCAGTCTATATCATGGTTTTCAAAAACCTTGTCAAGCCGTGACACGTCGCGTATGTCCATTTCATAGAAAGGAAAATCCCTCCCCGCAAGCTCCTTTAAACGCTTGATTACCTCCGGCTTACTGTTTATAAAATTGTCGGCTACAACCACATCGTATCCCTGCCCAAGCAACTCCAGCACAGTATGGCTGCCGATATATCCCGCTCCACCTGCTACGAAAATCGTCATTTAAAAACATTCCTCCCAAACCAGTCTTCGCTATTGCGCATGTTTCCCAATGCCTTTCGGAAAAGTAAATTAACCGCCTTATGTCCTGATACTTGTAATCAACTCCGCGCGCATATTATCCCGTTCCCAATCAACGTACCAAAAGTCAAGAATGTAATCAAAGCAATAAACAATACAGCGATAATTATATCAAATTGCTTTTTTGACAACGGAATCTTATCATACAGCTCTTCTTTAACACCCTTACTTTTTGGCCGTTCGGGTTCTTTTTCCGGTTCGGACTCCTGTTCCGATTCCCGCTCATGCTCAAGTTCCGTCCCGGACTCCTGTTCCGATTCCTGCTCATGCTCAAGTTCCGGCTCTTCCGGGAGTGGGCTGTGATCCATATGAATATTCTCCAACGGGCATTATTTTAGCGGTTGCATGACATAACAGCAATAGATGTATGTGTCATGCAACCGGAACTCATTATTTTCTGGCAACGTGTTTACGCATATCAAGTGCAACAGCGAGTATGATAACAAGACCCTGCACAATAAACGTATACGATGGTTCGACACCCATAAATTGCATGGCAATCTTTAATAGCTCAAATACCAGCACACCAATGAGTATGCCTGAAACGCGTCCTATACCGCCATTTGTAGATACGCCGCCAATGGTACATCCGGCAATCGCTTCCAGTTCCCATCCCATTCCGACGTTAACAGAAGTACCTCCGGCTTTCGCTCCCAGCAGGAATCCTGCAAGACCGTAAAGAGCACCGGCTGTGGCAAATATTATAATTTTTGTTTTGCGGGTATTTATACCATTGCCCTCAGCCGCAGCTTCATTGCCGCCGATAGCGTACATATACTTACCGTGTACGGTTTTATTATATATAAACCACATTATAAGACCACATGCCATTGCTATAAACCCGAGATAAGGCAAATTAAACGACTGCCCCCCCGGCATCGGTATGTCGATACCCCTGATTGCAATGTTCATATAGTCCGGACGAAGACCGCCGATTGGCTGAGCGCCCGTAAACACAAGGCATATACCGTATACAATCGTCTGCATACCAAGAGTTGCTATAAATGGAGGCACACGTAAAAACGACACAACCGTACCGTTTATTGCTCCGAAAATTGTTGTTACAAGCATAACACCAAGCAGGACTAGAAGGATGTTAATGTCACCCAGTTCCGGGTACACCTTACTGGCAAAATCAGTTCGCTGTAAAAATGTGGCTGAAAGACATGCTGCCAATCCGGCCGAGCGTCCCGCCGAAAGGTCGGTACCTTTTGCAATTAAACACCCCGAAACGCCAAGTGCAATAATGAAACGAGGCGCCATATTATTGATTAAATTGCTGAGGTTTTGCCATGAGAAGAAGTTCTCTCTAAGAATACCTACAGCCAATGAAATAACAACCAGTAATATTAACAGGGCGTTGTTTATCAGAATTGTAGATATTGCTTTGCCGTTTAATCTTTTGACATCAAGCATGCTTATCCTCCTTTATTTCAAAACGCGTGGCGAGCTCCATGATTTTGACTTCGTTCATATCCTCACCTTCCACGAACCCGGTCACCTTGCCATCGCACATGACCATGATTCGATCCGCCACGCCGATAAGCTCCTCCATTTCAGAGCTTATCATAATAATACTTTTTCCTTGCTTTGCCAGGTCGCCTATTATGCTGTATATCTCGTACTTTGCACCCACATCGATTCCCCTTGTCGGTTCATCCATAATAAAGACATCGGGCTCGTTGGCAAGCCAGCGGCTTACGATGACTTTTTGCTGGTTGCCGCCCGAAAGCGACTGTATCAGTGTCTTGACACTCGGAGTTTTTATGCTGAGTTTACTGATATTATCTACAACAAGCGAGTTTATTCGCTTTCTGTCCAGCATTAATTTGAATAGTTGATATTTTCGAAGTGACGCAATTGAAATGTTATCAGCAACTGAAAGTACGCTGAATATCCCTGTTAGCCGCCGGTCTTCCGTCAGCATTGCGATACCGTGAGCGATAGCGTATCTGGGATGGGAACATTTAAATGTCTCTCCCTTGTAAGTCATCGTCCCGTCAACAGTAGACCGCACACCGAATATCCCTTCCATAAGCTCTGTACGCTGCGCTCCTACAAGCCCGGAAACACCTAAGATTTCACCTTTCCGGAGCTTGAAGCTTACCTCCCTGAAAGACTTAGGGTTAATCGATGTATAATTATCAACCTCCAGCACGAAATCGCCCGGCACATTTTCTTTTGCAGGGTAAAGGTTTGATATTTGCCGCCCCACCATACGGGTAATAATAAGGTCGGTCGTCAGCTCGTTCGCAGGCCACGTGCCGATGTATTTGCCATCTCGTAAAATTGTCACCTCATCGGAGATGCGCAGTATCTCATCCATTTTATGTGATATATAAATAATCGCTACCCCGTCATCACGCAGAGCATCAATTATAGAAAACAGCTTAGTTACCTCCCCACTGGTCAGGGATGATGTCGGTTCGTCCATAATTACAATTCTTGCATTCACCGATACTGCACGGGCGATTTCCACAAGCTGCATCTGCGAAACAGACAATGTGCCAAGTTTAAGTTCCGGATCACAATCTAAGCCGACTTTATTTAAAACCACGGAAGTTTCAGCATTCATTTTTTTATGCCCCACTACCCCCGGCAGCATCGTCGGATAGCGCCCGCTGAAGATATTTTCAGCGATGGACCGCTCCGGAATCGGCTGCAGTTCCTGATGCACCATCGAAATACCCTTTCTCAGCGCATCAAAAGGATTAACTATTTTAACCTGTCTGCCTTCATAGATTATTTCGCCTTCTTCCGGTGAATAAAGCCCGAAGAGACACTTCATCAATGTGGATTTGCCCGCTCCATTCTCTCCCATTAATGCATGGACAGTACCTCTGCGCAGCTTGAATGACACATCATCAAGCGCTTTAACTCCCGGAAAGGATTTCTTTATGCCTTTCATTTCAAGAATGTATTCGGACATTGCAATCTCCTTTGTGCATCAATAATCATGAGATATGACTCTATGCTTTATATTCGTTAATCAGTCAAAGGTACGCGCAAGAAGCCGCGTATACTAGAGTACACGCAGCTTCTCGACAGTAATCATTTGTTCGCCAAGCTGCGAGAGCAGCCATTCAATTAGCTGACCGGAACGTAATCGACCCAGATGTATTTCTCAACAGACTGCCCGTTAATGAATCTGATGGCAGCATCAACGGCTGAATGCGATTGACCAATGTGGTCGTTAAGAACTGTACCTGTCATATCCCCGGCTGCGATCGCGTCCATAGCTTCGGGGATTGCGTCAACTCCAACCAGATAGATGTCATTGCCGACACTGCGTCCGGCAGCTCTGATTGCCTGGATCGCACCCATTGCCATACCATCGTTATTGGCGAAGATAACATCAACTGAATTACCAAACTGTGCCAGTGCGTTTGCAGCGATTTCCTGACCTTTCGCTTGCTCCCAGTCACCGCGCTGCCTGAACAGTTCTTCTACAGCAATGCCTGCATCGGTAAGAGCTTTGATTGAAAACTCTGTCCTGTACTGAGCGTCAACATTTTCCGGATCGCCCATTATCATAACATAACGGACTACACCATCACCGTCAATGTCGCCGTTATCGGGCAGATCACGGATGATTTCGCCTTGAATCGTACCGGACTGACGGGCATCGGCACCAACGTAGGTAATCCTATCCCATGCCTGCATATCTTCCTCGCTCGGCTCACGGTTGATATACACCACCGGAATGTTTGCTGCTTTGGCTTTTTCGGTTACAATGTTTGCAGAGGATGATTGGACAAGGTTGATGATCATTACGTCAACACCCTGTGCGATGAAGCTGTCAACCTGGTTTGTCTGTTCGACCATGTCGCCCCTGCCGTCAACAATTGTGACATCATACTTAATATCATCGGTCTCCAGGGATCTGAAGTAGCTTTCAATCTCCTGACGATAGAGGGTCATAAAGTTGTCGTCAAACTTGTAGATGGACACTCCTACCTTGTAAGTTTTGGGTCCGTCAGCAGACTCGCCGCATGCTGCTACCATGGCAAAAATCATAATAAGCGCGATTAATGTGCAAAGTATTTTCTTCATTAAATTTCTCCTTTTCATTTCATGTTTGTAATTGTTGAGAATTACTTGCAGTTCCAAAAGGAATAGTAACATACAAGATTATCATTTGTCAATGCATATATTTCAAAATCCTTATTCCATTAAGTATGATTATCGCATCTGTTCCCTGTTGATTTATTGCGGTGCTTGATATATAGTAAGGAGCGCGGGATACAGTAAACATAAAGCATATCGGAGGGCTGTTCGCAATGACTGAAAGAGTAAGGAAACTTCGGGACGAAAGTCTTTGTGCGGAACCACGTATATGCATGGAGCGAGCTTTGCTCGAAACCGAAGCATATAAAATGTACGAAGGCCGTGTGTCTGCACCGGAGCTTCGCGCACTTGTTTTCAAGCATATTATGGAGCATAAATCGCTTTGGATCGGAAAAGGCGAGCTGATAGTCGGCGAAAAGGGCTCTGCGCCGCAGTCAGCTCCGAGCTTTCCTGAGATCTGCTGTCACACGCTTGACGATTTGCGTGTGATGAATGAGCGCGAATTGATATATTTCCGTGTTTCCCCTGATGACTTCAAAGCTCAGGAAGAAACGGTTATACCGTTTTGGAAAAATCGGGCATTGAGGGAAAGACTGTTGAGCGTAATGACACCGGAGTGGAAAAATTGCTATAAAGCCGGGATTTTTACCGAGTTCATGGAGCAGCGCGGACCGGGGCATACAGTCGGGTCACGGAACATATATATTAAAGGATTTTTGGAATATAAGCAGGAAATCGATTACGCTATTGCCGCCCTTGACTGCATGAATGATCCCGAAGCTCTGAGCAAGCGTGAGCAACTGACAGCTATGAGCATATGCTGCGACGGGATAATGATATTGGGGCAGCGTTATGCTGCACTTGCCGGTAAGCTTGCTGAAGCCGAAACCGACAAAAAGCGCCGCGCAGAGCTGCTGCAAATTGCCGAAAACTGTAATGCCGTGCCTGCCGGTAAGCCGCAAACATATTGGCAGGCACTCCAGATGTATTGGTTTGTGCATATCGGCGTCACAACGGAAATAAATCCCTGGGATGCCTACAGCCCGGGCAGGCTGGATCAGCATCTTTACCCGTTTTACAACAAGGATTGTGCAGCAGGACTTCTGGATAAGAACAAAGCTCTGGAACTCCTGGAATGCCTGTGGGTCAAGTTTAATAATCAACCCGCACCGCCAAAGGTCGGAATTACATTAAAAGAAAGCGGCACATATACCGACTTTGCCAACATCAATACAGGCGGCATTGCAGAGGACGGCAGTGATGGCGTTAATGAAGTAAGCTACCTGATTCTGGATTGCATGGACGAAATGCGGCTGCTGCAGCCCAGCTCAAATGTTCAAATAAGCAATAAAACTCCAAGAGAATTCCTGCTCCGCGCATGCGAGATATCCCGCAAGGGATGGGGGCAGCCCGCGTTCTATAACACTGACGCAATCGTGCAGGAACTGCTCAACGCAGGTAAAACCCCGGAAGACGCCAGACTGGGCGGTTCCAGCGGTTGTGTTGAAACAGGTGCGTTTGGAAATGAAGCATATATTCTGACCGGGTATTTTAACCTGCCCAAGATTCTCGAAATCACATTAAACAACGGGTTTGACCCCGTAAGCGGTGAGCAGCTCGGACCGGAGACCGGAGCAGCTACGGACTTTGTTGATTATCAGCAGTTGTTTGACGCTTATGTAACGCAGATTAAACATTTCGTAGATATTAAAACAGCAGGCTCCAACATCATCGAGTCTTTTTACGCAAGGTATCTGCCTGTGCCGTTTTTGTCGATTATAACCAATGACTGCATAAAAAACGGAAAAGACTATAATGCCGGAGGAGCGCGGTACAATACAAGCTATATTCAAGGGGTCGGTATTGGTACGGTAACCGATGCGCTTTCGGCAATAAAATATGCGGTTTTCGACGAGAAGCTTATTTCATTTGAGCGCTTGATGGAAGCTCTGGCAGATAATTTCAAAGGTTTTACCGATGTGGCAGGCATCGTTAAGAACAAAGCTCCCAAGTACGGCAATGATGATGACTACGCTGATAAAATCATGCAGGCTGTTTTTGGAGCTTATCACAGTATAGTTACAGGACGTCCCAACACGCGGGGTGGTGAGTACCGTATAAATATGCTGCCCACAACCTGCCATATCTATTTTGGCGAGGTGACCGGAGCGCTGCCGAACGGCAGACCTGCCGGTAAGCCTCTATCAGAGGGAATCTCACCCACACAAGGTACCGACATAAACGGACCGACCGCCGCATTGCTCTCCGCAGCAAAAATGGATCAGCTTATTACCGGTGGCACGCTGCTGAACCAGAAGTTCACACCAAGTGTCGTTTCAGGAAAAAAAGGGCTGGACGGCATGGCTTGTCTGGTGGCTTCATATTTTGAAATGGACGGTCATCACATCCAGTTTAATGTAGTTGACAGGCAGACATTGCGCGATGCACAAAATAATCCGGAGGATTACCGCGACCTTATTGTAAGGGTTGCCGGTTACAGCGACCATTTCCGCAACCTCGGCAAAGCCCTGCAGGATGAAATAATAGAAAGAACGGAACATTCACCGTAGTAAAAACGCATATTAAGGACTGGAGACATTATGGATAAATCATTTTTTACCCGAAACCGGGAAACACTCTACAAAACATTGCCCGATGAAGCTGTTCTGGTCATCTGCTCCGGCGGGCATTCTCACAGGTCAGCCGATGAAGATTTTCGCTTTTTCGCGAATCGAAGTTTCGTTTATCTGACAGGAATTGATGAGCCTGATTGTATATTGCTGGCACGGAGGGTACGAGGCGATTTGCTTGAAACGTTGTTTATTCGCGACCCCGACCCGGAGAAGGAAAAATGGACCGGGCGGCGTATCCCGATTGCGGAAGCGGCAGAATGCTCCGGCATAGCCGATGTCGCATTGCAAAGCACATTTGACGCTGCATTTCATAAAATAGCAAACGACTCATACTACAAGGAACTATACCTCTGCCTTGAAGCAAACCGTGGGCAGGAGAGGACCGATCAAAACCACCTGTTTAACCGGACGGCTTCAAAGCAATATGCAAATCTGCAGGTCCGCAACGCCTTCCCGCAAATCGCTTCACAACGTATGATAAAAAACTCCGAGGAGCTTGCTGCAATTGAAAAAGCTGCGGCGATTACCCGCGAGGGAATAATGCGTATGCTCGCCGCCTGCAAACACGCAAAAACGGAGATGGACCTATTTGCAGAGTTTATGTACGTTATACATAAGCACGGAGCTGTCGAATCCGCCTTTAAACCGATTATCTCCTGCGGAAAAAACAATTTTTATCTGCATTATGACACGCCGACAGGCGAGCTTAAGGACGGAGAGCTCTGCCTTGTTGATGTCGGTGCAAAGGTTGACTTTTGCAATGTGGATATTTCAAGGGTCTTTCCCCGAAACGGCATTTTCAGCGAAAAGCAAAAGCTCATTTACAACATCGCGCTTGAAATAAATAACGAAGTCACCGGTGCGATAAAGCCCGGCATGTATTTTAGTGATATTAATGAAATGAACCGCAGGCTTACATTCCCCCGCCTTAAAGCGGCAGGGTTGCTTACAGATGTGAGTGCTCTCGATAATTACGTTTGGCACAGATGCTCGCATCATATCGGCTTTGATGTCCATGATGTCGGGTCATATGAAATTCCCCTTGCCGAAGGGATGTTCTTTTCTATGGACATGGGGCTTTATATCCGCGAGTGGGGAATCGGTATGCGTATAGAAGACGATGTGCTTATGACGGCAAACGGTTTGAAAAACATATCAGCCGACATCCCCCGCACAATAGAAGACATCGAAGCAGCCATGCAGTAATTAACGAAAATAAACCTGCACCTAATAAACAAGCGCAAGCCATATAATAACTTCCGCAATTCCGGTGATTAATATTCCGGTTATACCCAGATACAGCAGATTGTTACCTGTCGCTTGCTTTTTTTCACGCTCCTCCTGCTGAACATCCGCGTATGTGCTATGATCAATGAGCTTACTCTTTTTCATCCGCGCGGCAATTCGCGAGGGGAAAAGCAGGTTTAACACTCCGGTAACTATCAGTAATGAAGCCAAAACATAATTTGCGCGGAAGATGAGTCCGAGAATCTGCTGCCTTTCCGTTATAAGCGCATATAAAAGTATTAAGACTGACACTATCGTTATTATAATCAGCGATAGTGTCAGTGTCCTTAATACTCTCTTTAATAAATTATTCTGCTCATCCATGCTTCTCTACAATATGGCAGGCACAAAATCTTCCGGAGGAGATTTCTCTCAGTTCAGGGGTATTATCCTTGCATCTGTCCTCACGTGCAAAGCATCTGTTGTAGAACCTGCATCCGGGCGGCGGGTTTATCGGGCTGGGTACGTCGCCTTCAAGTATTATCCTCTCACGTTTAATGTCCACGCTCGGTACCGGAATAGCTGACAGGAGAGCTTTTGTGTACGGGTGCAGAGGGTCTTTGAATATTGATGCATAATCAGACATTTCGACGATCTTACCCAGATACATAACCGCGATATTATCACTAACATGCTTTATAACACTCAAGTCATGGGAAATGAAAAGATATGTGAGCTTTAACTCCTTCTGTAGCTCATCCATCAGGTTGAGTATTTGTGCCTGTATTGAAACATCCAGTGCGGAAACAGGCTCGTCGAGCACTATAAAGGACGGGTTTAACGCCAGCGCTCTGGCAATGCCAATCCTCTGGCGCCTTCCGCCGTCAAGCTCATGTGGATATGAGTTTTCATAGCGTGCGGCAAGACCGACTGTCTCCATGAGACTCAGGACTCTTTTGCGGCGATCTATTTTTTTCTTGTGTGCCTTGTTGATAATCAGCGGCTCCGCAATGATTTCAGAAACACTCATACGCGGGTTTAAGGATGCAAACGGGTCCTGGAATACGATTTGTGCGGATTCGCGCAGCCGCCGCATCTTCGTTCTGTTGAACTTGAGTACGTCATCACCGTCGAAGAGTACCTCGCCGCCTGTTGCGGGTATCAGCCTGAGCACAACTCTGCCCGTAGTCGATTTACCGCAACCGGACTCACCGACCAAACCAAGAGTTTCACCTTTATTTATCGTAAAGTCAATATCATCTACTGCGTGAAGCCAGCCTTTTTTTGTTTTAAAGTATTTCTTCAGGTTTGTTGCCTGTATCAATATTTCAGACATGTCTTCACACCTCCTGCCCGTTGTATAGTAAACATTTTACTATATGGCCGTCACCGATATCTATATTTTCAGGAACGATTTCGGCACATTCCGGTTTTGCTTTATCACAACGCGGGTGGAACGGGCAGCCTTCCGGCAACTGCATCGGATCGGGCATCAAGCCTTTTATCGGCGAAAGGCTATCTACATCGTGGACAATATCGGGTAATGAGTTAAACAACCCGATTGTATACGGATGTTTTGCATCTTTGAATAAATCGATTTTATCCGCGTACTCCACAACGCTGCCTGCATACATAACGGCGACCTTGTCGCAGATTTCCGCAACAACCCCAAGGTCGTGCGTTATCATTATCATGGCGGTGTTGAGTTCTCTTTTTAGCTCCTTCATAAGCTCAAGCACCTGAGCTTGAATAGTAACATCAAGTGCCGTTGTCGGTTCGTCTGCTATAAGGAGTTCCGGATTGCAGGCGAGGGCTATTGCTATTACGACTCTCTGGCGCATACCCCCCGAGAACTGATGCGGAAATTCTTTTGCGCGTTCAGGCATGATTCCAACTTTGGCAAGCATTTCTTCAGCCTTTTTAAGAGCTTGAGCCGCTGAAAGCTTCTCATGTATGAGTATTACCTCGGCTACCTGATCCCTTATAGGCATAACCGGATTCAAGCTTGTCATCGGATCCTGAAATATCATTGATACCACATTGCCGCGAATTTCTCTCATTTCCGACTCAGGCTTTTTAACAATGTTTTCACCATTTAACAGGATTTCGCCGTCTATTATTTTTCCGGGCGGATTGGGAACAAGCTTTAAAATTCCAAGCGCAGTTGTTGTTTTGCCGGCTCCCGTTTCACCAACCAGACCGATTGTTTCCCCCCTGTTGACAGAGAAGTCCAAATTGTTGACGGCGCGTACTGTTCCGTCATCGGTTATATAATGAATAGTCAAATCCTTTATTTCAAGAAGTTTTTCATTAGCAAGGATTTCATCTTTGTCTTCCATAATCACTTACCCCCTCCCCTATCTTTTCAGGCGCGGGTCAAGCGCGTCGCGCAGCCCGTCGCCCAGCAGATTGAAACCTAAAATAGTGAGAGCGATTGCCATACCCGGGAAAACGGCAACAGGCCAGAACTCGATCATAATCTGCCGTCCTTCGCTGAGCATCGCACCCCATTCCGGAGTCGGAGGTTGAATGCCAAGCCCGATGAAGCTGAGCCCAGCTGCGTTGAGAATTGCATTCGCCATTCCCATAGTTGAGTTTACTATTATCGGAGCCATACAGTTGGGTATGATATGTCTCATAATCAATCGAAAATCGCTTGCACCGATAGACCTTGCAGCTTCAATAAACTCCTGGTCTTTTATTGTCAGCACCGAGCCCCTTACTATTCGCGCAAAGCCCGGTATCGACCCGATTCCGACGGCTATCATAACGTTTACCAAGCCCGGTCCAAGTGCCGCTGCAATTGAGATGGCAAGCAATATGTTCGGTATTGCCAGCATTATATCAATGAGACGCATCAGTATGTTATCATACACACCACCGTAGAAACCGGCAATAGCTCCGAGTGTTATACCTACAAAAGCAGCTATACCCACCACAATAACGCCGACCATGAGTGATATCCTTGTTCCGTGTACTACTCTGGCGAATATATCCCGTCCCAGAGAGTCTGTCCCGAACCAATGCTCGGCACTCGGAAAAGCCCTGTCGTTGGTCAAATCCTGGAATTCCGCCAACGGGATAACAATGTCAGCCCTGTCGCCGGAGAGTTCTATTACAACAGGAGGGGCGATAACATCAGCGAATATTGCCGTCAGTACTAAAACCAGAATCAGGAACAATCCTACTATGGCTGTTCTGCTTTTTTTAAAGCGGCGCCAGATTTCCAGAAACTGGCTTTTCTTTTTCGGGGGGTTTGCAGAGGTTGTTGAAATTACACCTTCACTCATTTATTATCACCTCCTACTTATATTGCGATTTAATCCGCGGGTCGAGATATGCATAGAGAATATCGACCGCAAGATTAACAATGCTGAATGTAATGGATAAAATCATGACACCACTCAGGATAACAGGTAAATCCCTTGTTCTTATTGAATCAACCATAAATCGACCTAAACCGTTTATTGAGAAGATGGTTTCTGTCAAAATAGCACCGCCAAGCAGGAAGCCAAACGTGAGTCCGACATATGTAGTCACAGGAATCAACGCGTTTCTGAGTGCATGCTTCCATATAACAACAGATTCCTTTTGACCTTTTGCCCTGGCTGTTCTGATATAGTCCTGCCTGATAACCTCAAGCATACTCGACCGTGACATCCTCATTACCATCGCCATTTGGTTTGTCCCGAGCGTGAGTGCCGGAAGCACCCATTGTGAAGGATGATCAAAACCCGACGGTGGAAGCCACCCCAGGTTTACAGCAAATAGTATGACCAGCATCATCCCCAACCAGAAGTTTGGCAGCGACACACCTACAATTCCGAGAGTTGTTGCAATATTGTCAAATATCGAATATTGCTTTGTGGCACTGATAACTCCAAGCAGCACTCCCATAAGAACAGCAATCAAGAGACCCATAACAGCCAGTTGAAGTGTGTTCGGGAAACGTGTAAAAATCTCGTCTGTAACGGAGCGACCTCTGTAACTGTTCCCCAAATCACCCTGTACTGCACTTAAAATAAAATTGCCATAACGCACTAAGAACGGGTCGTTCAGCCCCAGTCTCTCTCTCAGCTCTTCTTTTGCTTCATGCGGTGCAGAGTCACCCAGTATAAAATCTGCAGGATCGCCCGGTGTTATGTACGACAGTGTAAAAACGATGAATGTGACACCCAATATAACAGGTATCAGCATCAACAATCGTTTAAGTATGTATTTATACAAGCTTTACCAACCCCTTTTGCTATTGATTTTTGTTCAGGTGTGGTGCGTAATACATTTTGCAAGATATTGCGGGTAGGGCGGACAAATGTCCGCCTCTACCCATGAATAGTCAGTTATATGCCGTGCTAGTTAGTAAACATCATGTGGAAGCTGTGGTGTCCTGCCGGGTGAAGGATGAGTCCTTGCCATTCCGCTGATGTCGCCCAACGCTCCGAACCCTGGTTCAGCCACATTGTGGGAACACCGTCGGATATGATTTGCTGGGCTTCTCTGTAGTACTCAAGACGCTTTGCAGGATCTGTTTCGGTTCTGCCAAGCATAATCAGTTCATCATTGCGTGCATCCGAGAAACGCGCACGGTTACCGGGAGCTCCGAATGAATCTGAGTGATATGTCGGGTAGAGACCGTAGTCGGGATCACCTGTTACGGATACCCAGCCGAGTATAAACATATCGTGTTCACCGGCTGCTGTACTATCAAGGTATGCACCCCACTCGAGAATCTCAATTTCAACTTCGATTCCGACAAGCCTGAGCTGTGCCTGGACTATCGCTGCGATATTCTGCCTTTCAACGGTTTCATTGAGCCATATGGTTGTGCTAAAGCCGTCCGGATAGCCCGCTTCTTCAAGAAGGTCAAGCGCTTTGCCCGGATCGTACGGATAGCCCGGAAGCTCACTGGATATTGAACCCCAAACCGCATCCGCCAAAGGACCGTTGACCGGGTTGGTAAGGCCTCTGTGTACGTTTGCGAGCAGCGCTTCATTGTCTATTGCGTAAGCAATTGCCTGGCGGACTCTAACATCGTCAAACGGTGCTTTTTCGCAGTTGAATCCGACAAAGTTTGTGCTCAGGTTTGACAACAAATATGTTGTAAGATCGGCATTGCCCGAAAGCCTTTCAAAGTCATTAAAGCCGACGTTGGAAATGAGGTCTACGCCGCCTGCTTCAAGCTCAAGGGCTCTCATTGTTTCATCGGGGATGATTCTCACGGTGATTGTCTCAAGGAGCGGGAACTCTCCGAAAGCTCCGCCGAAGTAATCATCATGTCTCTTCATTTCTACTCTGTCACCCGTGACCATTTCCGTAATCATAAAGGGACCTGTTCCGATTGGTGCATTGCCGTGAGCCTCATCGCCGAGAGCTTCGACGACTGACTTATTTACGATTGATGCCGCTGTGTGGGAAAGGTGCGCTAAAATCGGTGCAAACGGGAATTCAAGGTGTACGGTAACTTCGTAGTCGCCGGTCACTTCAGCTCTGTCTATCATTCTCAGAATAACTGCGACCTGAGGTGCTTCACCCGCTCTATTGAGGGTAAAGGCGACATCTTCGGCTGTCAGTGCATCACCGTTATGGAACGTAACGCCTTGTTTGATTTCAATTCTAACTGTTTGAGAATCGATAAACTCCCAGTTTTCTGCAAGGTCGCCATGAATGTTGAGGTCGGCATCCTGTGTGAACAGTCTGCTATAGACCAGCTTCATGAGCTGTGATGACGGCATATCATTCGTCAGTGTAGGATCCATTGACGGCGGGTATGCGCCATGCGCCCAGTTGAGATGCGTCTTGCCTCCGTAGACTTCTACGGGCGGCGGTGTTGCCGGCGTAGGTGTCGCAGGTTGTACTCCTCCGCCATCCGTCGGCGGTGTACCGGTATCTGCCGGCGGTGTGTCATCGGTTTCAGAACCGCCGCACGCCGCGACAAACGAAAGTGCAAGGGCTGTTACGATGAGCAGTGCTAAGATTTTTTTCATTTTTATTTTCCTCTCCTTTAATTATTTGCGTATTTATGCATAGCAAGCGAGATTATATCATGGTTATTTTTAAAAAACAAGCATTTTGTATTTTTAAATTTGACCATTTTGCCTTGTATTTACCGCCCTTTACAGGATTATTTACGAAATCATTACGAATTTATGTGATTTTATTGCATATTTATTAAATAAATCTTGACCTATATTTGAAATAAGTGTAAAATCACCTTGCGCATGAAAGCGTAAAGCCTGTTTGCCACAAGCCGTAAATTTACCGCATGTTATAAGCAGGTATAGACAGATTTAAACGATATTGAAATGGAGTGAAGAAGAAAATGAAAAAAATCCTTAGCATCGTCCTTGCACTGTGCCTGGTATTTGCTGTAGTAGCATGTACCGTAGAGCAGCCCGCAGCTCCGGATACAACACCGGAGGCTCCTGCGTCAACTCCCACACCTGCACAGCCGGCAGATCCTCAGCAACCTGCCGACCCGGGAGTACAGGAACCGGAAGTACCCGCAGAACCCTTCCCCGGCAAAATCGCAATTGTCACAAACGATATCAGCCAAAATGAAGAAGAATTTCGCGGCGGCGAAGCGATTGCATTGCTTTATGGCGAAGACAAAGTTGTTCACAGAGTTTGGCCCGCAATGTTTGCACAAGAACCCGAAATGATGATTTCCATCATGCAGGAAATCGCAGCAGATCCTGAAGTTCGCGCTGTTATTATTAATCAGGCTGTTGTCGGTACGAACGCTGCAATAGACGCATTTCTGGCAATGCGTGACGATGATGTTTTCATCGCGGTTTGCTCCCCTGCAGAAGACCCTGCCGACACATCGCTCAGAGCGCATCTGCTCCTTGACCAAAACAACCCGGAACGCGGAAGAACCATTGTCGAGACAGCCGCAGCAATGGGTGCCGAAAGAATCGCACATATTTCATTCCCGAGGCACATGGGCGTTGCACTTCTGGCACTGCGCCGTGACAACATGCGCGCTGCTGCCGAAGCCGCAGGCATTGAATTTATAGAGCTCGTTGCTCCCGACCCGCAGGGTGACGGTGGTATTGCTGCAACTCAGCTCCACATCACGCAGGATATTCCGAGACAGGTTGAAGCACTCGGTGCAGACACAGTATTCTTTGCGACAAACTGCGCAATGATGACTCCGCTGATTGAGCAAGTTGTAGCAACAGGTGCTATGTTTGCCGAGCCTTGCTGCCCGTCACCGTACCACGGATATCCCGCCGCTTTGGGATTGGAAGCGTTTGTTCCCACAGGTGAACTTGATGACAACGGCGAGCAGATCATGGCTCTTGTCGATCTTCCCGGACTCATCAGCTTGACACAAGCTGCCGTTGCAGATAAAGATATGACCGGAAGAGTTGCCGGATGGGCGCTACCCAATGGTATGTCAATGACTCAAATGGGCTTCTACTATGCAGTGGAATGGCTCAATGGTAATGTACCTCAAGAACACGGTAATATCGATATCAGCATTCTCGGTCCGATCGTCGAAAGATTCAGCGCAAACCTTGGTATGCCCGGCGTTGGCATACAGCTTGCTCCCCTCGTACTGGATGGTCGCGAAATCAGCCACTTCATCCTTGGAATCGTAGACTCCTTTGTGTACTAAACGATACGTGGCTAAATAAAGGACTGACGCCGCAGAATGGTTATGTCTAGCTGTTTTGCGGCGTTAACTTTACAAAAGTATCATCTTTTATATAGCTGTATTGTATTGAGTGTTATCGAAAGGAATGGTTATTGCTATGGAAAGTAACCTTCTCGAGTTTAAAAATGTGTCTAAAAATTATGCCGACAACCGTGTATTAAACGATATAACTATGGACATACGAAAAGGGGAGATTCACGCTCTTGTCGGTGAAAACGGGGCGGGAAAATCCACTTTAATGAATATATTATTCGGCATGCCGGTCATTCATACCACAGGCGGATATGACGGCACTGTGAGCCTCGACGGCGAGCCTGTAAAAATAATGTCCCCGTTTGACGCCATGGCTATGGGAATAGGTATGGTGCATCAGGAATTCATGTTAATTCCCGCGTTTTCAATAACAGAAAATATTAAACTTAACAGGGAAACAACCAAGAAAAACGTATTAAATACAATAACGAGCAGCATATTCGGCGAAAGACTAAAAACCATGGACATTAAAGCCATGAATACGGATGCCCGGGCCGCACTTGACAGGCTTGAAATGAACATAGATGAGTTTGCCGTGGTTGCGGGCCTTCCGATTGGATATATGCAGTTTATAGAGATAGCCCGCGAAATTGATAAAACAAATACAAGACTTTTGGTGCTTGATGAACCGACTGCAGTACTCGCAGAATCGGAAGCGGAAAATATGCTCAGCGCTATGCGTAAACTTGCAGAAGACGGTATCGCAATAATTTTTATAAGCCACCGGTTGGACGAAATCGTCAATGTCTGCGACAGAGTAACCGTACTTCGCGACGGCGAGCTTGTTGTTACCAAGGATGTAAAGGATACAAATGTTGTAGAAATCGCAGAGCTCATGATTGGTAAAAAAGTAAGCATTGACAGAGAAGAAGATTCAAGTCGTAATCTCAGTGATGAAATAGTTCTTGAAATAAATAATTTACATGTTGCTATGCCGTCAGAACGCGTACGCGGCATTGATATCAAAGTCCGAAAAGGCGAGATATTCGGAATTGGCGGACTCGCAGGGCAGGGAAAACTCGGTATAGCAAACGGGGTACTTGGTCTTTATGAGGCCAGCGGAGAGGTTATATTTGATGGTAAACATTTACCTTTAAATAACACAAAGCAGGTGCTTAAATCCGCAGTTGGTTTTGTTAGTGAAGATAGAAAAGGGGTTGGCCTTTTGCTTGATGAACCCATTGATGACAACATTGCATTTACCGATATGAGCGTACATGGAAATTTCCTCAATTTTATGAGGCTTGCCGATAAAAAAGCTATTCGCGCGAATGCAAGGCAAATGATAAAGGATCTGGATATCCGCTGCACCTCCGAAAAACAACATACAGGGCGGCTCAGCGGCGGCAATCAACAAAAGGTATGCGTTGCGCGTGCATTGACCCAAAACCCGAAGCTGCTATTTGTGTCTGAACCTACGAGAGGTATCGATATAGGAGCAAAAAAGCTTATTCTGGACTTACTTTTAAGACTCAGTCGTGAAGAGGGTATGACGATTGTCATGACATCATCTGAACTTGCTGAGCTTTGCAGTATTTGCGATCAGGTAGCTATTGTGTGCGAGGGAAAACTGGCAGGAATATTACCGCCGGATGCTACTCCCGCTGAATTCGGATTAATGATGTCCGGACTCAGTACTATAGCAGAAAATAAGCAAACATCAAAAGAAGGAGGTGAGGTACAATAATGGATAACTCCTTAACGGAAGGCAGCGGGTTTGATTTAAGAGGATTCATCAAGCGGGTACCCGCAGCACCTTTTATCATCGGCGGATTTTGGATTATTGTACTTATCCTTGCAGTTATACTCGACCAGCCCTGGATAACATTGATTTCCGATTCCATACAGCGTTTTGCCATATGGGGAATGCTGATATTGGCTATGGTTCCTTCCATTCAGTCCGGCACAGGCCCCAACTTTGCCATTCAGGTTGGAATATGCAGCGGCATACTTGCAATGGTAACGTCCATAGAGTTTGGAATGACAGGCATACAGTTTATTTTGGTGTCAGTAGCCATGGCTCTCGCAATTAGTCTGGTGCTGGGGTATTTATACGGAAAGCTAATGAATGCTGTAAAAGGCTCGGAAATGGCCATTGCAACTTACACGGGTTTTGCCATCACTTTTGCATTTTACTTCATTTGGCTTGTTGTTCCTTTCACAAGCCCCTTCTTAGGGTATTTTATAGGGGAAGGTCTTCGTCCAACGATTGCACTTGCTCCGATTGAAGCCCATGGAATTTTAGATGGCATCTTACAATTCAGTGTAGCCGGATTGAACATTCGCACGGGAACTATACTGGTATTTCTGGCTGCATGCCTGTTTATGTGGTTGTTTTTCCGGTCAAGGACAGGTATATCAATATCGGCAGTCGGAGCAAATCCGGTTTTTGCGAAAGCCGCCGGTCTGAATGTTGACAGGAGCAGGGTAATAGCCAATATGCTTTCAACTTCTGTGGCTGCCGTAGGTGTTGTCGTGTATGCGCAGAGCTTCGGGTTTGTTCAGGTTTATGACTTCCCGATGTGGATGGCTTTCCCTGCGGTTGCCGCAATCCTTGTCGGCGGTGCAACCGCTCAACGGTCAAAGGTAATTCATGTTATAGTTGGCGCATTCCTGTTCCAAGGCTTGCTGACTACTGTGCCTCCTGTGTTTAATGCTCTCCTCCAGGGCGAAGACATGACTGATGCCGTCAGAATGGTAATCCAGAACGGCATCATACTGTATGCACTGACCAAAATGAAGGGAGGCGTTAAGTAATGATTGAACGTGAAAGTAGTTTTACAACCAGACTTTTCAATCTCCTTTCAAGCAACATCGTAACGATCATATTCGCAGTTTTTGTCATAGCAGGATTTCTTGCATCACCGGCAATAACTACAAGCGGCTTACTTAACGAGGTAATGTCCCGCTTTTTCCGTAACGGACTTCTGGTTGTTGCACTTATCATTCCCGTTATGGCGGGGCTTGGATTAAACTTCGGTATCGTAGTAGGCGCGCTCGCTGCTGTGATTGCAATAATTCCCGTTCGTTATCTTGCAACAGTCCCGGTAGATGAAATGAGTGATTTCAGCGCGTTCCTGCATAGCTTTCTAACCTTCGGAGGCATTAGCGGGCTACTGCTTTGCTTCATTATCGCCCTCCCAATTGCGCTCCTGTTTGGTTATCTGACCGGCAAGCTATACAACAAAACCCGTGGTCAGGAAATGATAGCCGGTATCATCGTAAGCTTCTTCGCTGAAGGCTTGCTCCTCATTTTTGTTCTCTTTGTGATTGGCGGGATTATACCTGTATCTGCCGCTCACCCGATGATTATACCAAAGACAGTTGAGGGGGTGCCGGTTCCGGGCGTTGGTGTCCGGATGGCATTTGAAATGGGGGTTCATTCGTCGCATCCAATAGCAGCGAGAGACCCTAATCATGTGCCGGGACTTGCCAACTCTTTAGACTTTATATGGCAAATTGATTTTATAAACGGTTTGTTGATACTGGCAACAGGTATACTTGCTTTTATAATCATGCGAAGGATTTTATCAAGTATAATGATTGCAACCGGCAAAACCCCTAAGCGGTTATTATTGTTATTATCGATTATATGGGGTGCTTTCGCTTTACTGACACTTCATGGTTTTCTAAGTGGAACAACATTCCGTTTCTTCGATTCCATAAGACTGACAATACCGGTATCACCATTTTCTGGTGCAAATCTCATATATACTGTACTGGGTTTGTCGATCATGTCATCTTGTTTGTTCGCGTTTGTAAATCCAACGCTCAATAAAACATCAAAGTCGGTATTCATTTTCAGATGTGCTCTCTGGGGCGCTCTTACGTTACTTGCATTACATGGATTGCTGCTACCCGGTGGACTCATTTTCCATTTCTCAAGCTTCAGCCTTGCGCTGCCTGCATCGCCGTTGATAGGTGCTAATCAAATACCCGTAATTACCGGTCTATTGATCGCCGTGTTTTGTCTGTTTACATTTTACTTTACAAAAACAAAACTTGGACAAGACTGCCGCAGTGTTGGTCAGAGTCAGCCTATTGCAAACGCATCCGGAATAAATGTCGACCGTACAAGAATCATAGCAACGATGATCTCTACAGTACTCGGCGCATGGGGTATGATCGTATTCCTTCAAAACATGGGACACGTAAATACCTACACAGCACACAGGCAAATAGGAATGTTCTCAGTAGCAGCACTGCTTGTTGGCGGTGCTACAGCGGCAAAGGCAGGTATTAAAAATGCGATGCTCGGGCTGTTACTGTTCCACGCCATGTTCGCAGTTTCACCGGGCATTGGACGCCTGATATTTGGAGACGAACTGGTTGCCGAAGCTGTGCGTTCGTTTATGGTCTATGGTGTTATCGGACTTGCGCTCGGTCTGCACGTCTGGAAGACTCACAAGGCGGTAAGGGATAAGAACAGGCTTGATGATGTAACACCGCCCACCGATAGCGATAAAGGTTTATTGTCCGCCTTGAACAAGGATGAACCGGAGCCGCAAGCCGGACTTGAGCCGGAAGCGGGTCTTGAGCTACAGGCCGGTCTCGAGCTACAGGCCGGTCTCGAGCCCGATGAGTTGACCGGGGAGACTTCCGGCTAGAAGACATACATACCACATTAATTGAATGATAAAGGGGCTGTTGTACAACTCGTGTTTTGCAACAACCCCTTTAAATATATTTAATATCATTTTTTATTGTTGGCTACGGGTTGTTATCACTTATGCAATGAATAACAAAAACACTTCGGGGATGCGAGCAGCGGCACTTTTTCCAAACTCATATCCAGACCGTCATATATTATAAGCCCGTCATTGCTGACCTTTAAACCAAGCAGGTACTTTGCCGCTTCCAACGCCTGCATCGACCCTATGACACCGGGGGTCGGACCGATTACACCCGATTGCTTTGACGCCTTCCCCTCTTTTTCACTTACGCCATTCGGGAAAAGGCATCGCAGGCAGGGACCTTTTCCGGGGGTAATCGTCATGAGCTGCCCGTAATACTCCCCTATTCCCGCATGAACAAGAGGCTTTCCTGCCGCTACGCATGCATCGTTTAAAATGAACCTTGCCTCAAAATTGTCAAGGCAATCTACGACTATATCGAAAACAGGCATTATGGCTTCCGCCAGCTCTTTGTCCATGAACTGGTCGCAAACCGTTGTTTTAAGGTTGGGATTTAAAGCCAATAAGCGCTCCTTTGCTGTACTTGCCTTGGGTTTGAATAAATCATTTAATGTAAACAGGGTTTGACGATTAAGATTTGGCAGGGATACCATATCCCCGTCACAAAGACCCAAGTGCCCGATTCCCATTGCAGTCAGATAATAGAGTACGGGTGAGCCTAAACCGCCGCAGCCAACCACCAGCACGGATGATGCAGCAAGCTTTCGCTGCCCTTTCATACCTATATCCTTCATCATAATCTGACGGGAGTAAATCTCTTGTTTTTCTTTATCCAGTTCCATACCTGCACTCCTCTGTGTTCCCCTGTACTCCTCTGTGTTCCCCTGTACTCCTCGCAGCTCTATCCACACGGTTCTATCTCCGTAGTTCTACCTCCGCACTTTTCTCCGTATTCCTCTCTCCGGGGTCCTTGTTCTTGACCAACCGGTTTATGTGTATTACAATAACATAAGTATACATTTTGGTTGTAATGTGTCAATACTTTTGACAGACCGGGGGAGATATACAGATGAGGAAACTGGCAACTGATTCATCTAAGTGCATAGGCTGCGGGGTATGCGAGAGAGTATGCTCCAAGGTATTTTATAAATCAGAGGACAGGGAGAAAAGCGCTATTCGCATTACCCTGTGCGAAAACGGCGGATATTCTATAGCAGTCTGTGACCAATGCGGCGTGTGCAAGGAAATGTGTCAGATTATGGCGCTTAAAACTGCACACAGCGGAGTCGTGCAGATAAATAAAAAGCTGTGCGTCGGCTGCCTTGTCTGCGTGGGGGAATGCCTTCGCGACTACATGTTTTATAACGATGAACTGCCTACACCGTTTAAATGCGTTGCCTGCGGCTCATGCGCCGCCCAATGTCCCGCCGGAGCGCTGGCAATAGTAGAACGCTGAAAGGAGTTGATTGAATTATGCCTGATAAAGTAAATAATTGTTACCGTGAACATATTGCAAGCCGTGACGTTATAATGGCAATGAAAGCAAAGCACAGGGTTTTACTGAAATACAGTTATGAGCCGACCGTGATTAAAAAGGGGTATAACGGGCGAAGCCTTTATATAAGCGTGGGTTCTGACTTCGATATCTGCAACCACGATACTTTGACCGCATCGGTCAGGAGTGAAGCTCTCTCCGGCAACGGAACGATAATGATTGGTGAAAAAGCAGTAACGGAGCAAATGAAGGAAAAGTTTGTCGGCGGCAAAGGGTTTGGTCTTTACCATCTTTGGAAATCCGTCAAGGATGATACACGCTGGGATGCTCCGGAGAACAATATAGTTATATCCCCCGGACCACTCGCCGGGGTCACACAGTACCCGGGTGCGGGCAAATCGCTTGTTTGCTGCATTTCGCCGCTTACTAATATCCCGGTTGACAGCAATGTAGGCGGCTACTTCGGTCCATTCCTGAAATTCGCCGGGTTTGATGCATTGGAGCTTCAGGGGAAGGCCGATGAGGATGTAATTATCTTCATTGACGGCAATGAGCATACTATAAGCATTGAGACTGCTCCTGACGAAGCAGTTGACAGCCACGTACTCGCGGAGCAACTGAGCGAGATGTACTCTAAAAATGAAGCGGACAAGGAGAGTATTTCCATTATCTCATGCGGCCGCGCTGCCGGACATTCTTATATAGGTATGCTGAACTTTACATTTTGGGACAAGCGGCGCAATTGTGTACGGCTGAAGCAGGCAGGGCGCGGCGGTATCGGCACGGTGTTCCGCGACAAAAGGATAAAAGCCGTTGTTGTACGTTATCGCGGGGTGCATGGCGACTTAAATAACCCTCCTAAAAAAGGCCTCTTAAATTCCGCCGGTATCCGGTTGCATAAAGAAATGGCGCATTTAGACACCAAGCAGAATAATATGCGAAAAATCGGCACAGCCAACATTATCGAGGTTATGGACAGGTACGACCTACTGCCTACACATAACTTCCAGTTTGGAAGCCATCCGGAAACGCCTAAGATATCTTCCAAGGTCTTTATAGAAAAGTATGTTACGCAAAATGTCCCCGACGGCTGCTGGTACGGCTGCAGCATGAGCTGTGCAAAGGCTGCTGACAATTTTGAGCTGCGAACAGGTCCTTACAAGGGGCATAAGGTCTGCGTTGACGGGCCGGAATACGAAAACGCCGCCGGACTGGGCTCCAATGTCGGCTGCTTTGACCCCCACTGGATTCTGGAGGCGAACTTCTACTGCGATACTTATGGCGTGGATACCATATCCATGGCTACAATGACCGCTTTTGCTCAGGAATGCTTCCAGCGCGGGCTGTTTAACCTTAATGATACTGAAGGCTTGGATATGCGCTGGGGTAACGGATTTGCGCTTAACGAGTTGATGCATCATATGGCTGCAGGTGACGGTTTCGGTGTAATTGTAGGTAAAGGTGTACGCCAGCAAAAGCGTATTTTTGCCGAGCGTTTTGGTAAACCGGCTCCCGAATACGAGTATATGTTAGGTGGTCTCCCGTGGTCTTCTGTTGATTTGCCGGTAATTAAAAAGCCTATACCAACCGCTCATTTTAACGAAAATCTTGCAGATTGCGAGTTTCTTAAAAGCGAGGGGTACGATGACGAGAAGATTCTCGCCGAAATTAAAGGTACGCTGCTTGAAAACAACGGAGCCAACAACGATTCAGCTTATGTAACCCGCCTTGGGCGGTGGGAGAAAATTGACGGGATTCCTACCATAAGCCGCGAAGAAATTGCAAAATGGCCTGTCGGCAAGCCGTATTACAGTGATGACCCGGTTTGCACGTATACCAACGGGCGGCCTTGGATAAAGATGTCTCCTGAACAGGCTGCGGAGATGGAAGAGTTTGGCATGGAGAACAAAGGGCTTGAGTATTCCGAGTATTTGATGAAGGAGTCGCTTGCACAACAGGGCGGGTACGCTCTGTGCAATAAAGGTCCGCAGCATGATGAGGCTTGGCTGATTTTTATGGATATGGTGAATAACCAGATCCCGACATTTGAGGACAAGGCGGAGGCTCTGCATTATTTCCCGATGTTCCGCACATGGTTCGGGCTGCTTGGCTTGTGTAAGCTGCCATGGAATGATGTTACTCCTGTAAATAATAAGTTCGAGGCAGAGCCTGCAAAGATTCCTGAGCATGTACAAAACTATTTTGATATTTATGAGGGTGTTCTGGGGGTGAGACATGATGAAGCTTCAATGGTTTTGCAAAGCGAGCGTGTTTATACGTTCCAGCGGATTTTCATCCTGCGCATGGGCAGTGGTCAGCGTGAGCATGACACTCCGCCTTCTCGTTCTCTTGGCCCGATTACGGAGGGCGAGTACCTTTCTCGTGAGGAGCGTTACGACAGGCAACTCAAGGAGCTGATAGGCGTAGACCCGGAAGGCAAGAGCACGGCTGAAAAGGTAAGAGTAATTATGGAATACCGCTGGTCTCAATTTGAGCAGCTTGTGGATGCGGTATACAAAAGACGCGGTTGGACACCCGGCGGCATTCCAAAGCTTGAGAAGCTGATTGAGATTGAAATGGACTTACCGGAGCTGGTACAGGTCGTCAGGCCGCACCTAAAAAAAGAAGGCCACTGGCCGAATGGCGACGAGTACGCCAAATACGAAGAGATGTAAACTAAAAGACCCGCAGGTAAACCGGATAATTCCTGAAACCGGCGGGTCTTTTTACGTTTATGCAGCTTTTAGGCTCCTTGTTAAGCTGCTTAACGTTTATCACGCTTTACAGTATGCTTGATTTTCATAATTGCAAGATTCAGCTCTATCGTAGTTTCATCACCGGTTACTTCAAGAGAGTTGTCGTCTAAAACCTCAGCCAGAATCTCACTGCTTTTTTGCATAAGATTCTTTTGTTCGGCTTCTTCCTGAGTGTTTGGTATTTGGTTAATTATCCTTGATAGCTCGCGTAGTTTACTAAATGTTTCTACTATAGCAATTGTTGTTTGAGATGCAACCGGACTCTTAAGAATCGTTGCAAGCATGTATAACCCTTTTTCTGTAAATGCTGTCGGCAAGACATGTGAAAACTTTAACACACTGAGGTGGTCAATATTTTTGACCACCTCAGATTTCTCCTTGCTGCTTAAGGGAATTATATATTCTTCTGGGAATTTTTCAGGGTTGTTTCTAACTGCTTGGTTTACCTCTTTCGTCTCTACGCCGTAGAGTTCAGCAACATCTCTGTCGATGAGTACCTGCTGCTCCCGAATGGTTAAAACTCTCTTCTCCACTTCTTTAAAGCTAATCATTTCACTCATGGCTTGTATCCTTTCCTTGAACTATAGCTCAAACATAAACCTACAAACCAAGCATAGCATATAGTTATTTTACATATCAATAAACGTTTAAATGTAGAAAACCACTACAACAACAGTGGTTTTCTACACTTGCTTCATCATTCCGTATGACAGAGAACCGTCCCCTGTCTTATCTTACTGTCTTACCTGTCTTAGTCATACCCTGTCTAACCAGTTACCGCAACCGGTGGAATTTGAACTGTACTATGATTTGTGAATTTACGTTGCACCCGCACTCAGCAGATATAGCTGCGGATAGCTTCTCCCACGATTGTGTTTAGTGATTTATCATTTATACTTGAATAATGAGCAAGGCGTTGATGTAGCTCAGGTTCTATTCTGACATTGAATGAACCCTTGTAGGCTTTGGCAGGCTCTTTTCCCAACTCTTTGCATAGCTCAAGATAGTCCTCAACTGCAAGAATAAAATCCTCACGCAAGGTTTTTACACTGTCACCTTCATATGTAATGCGGTCAGATATTCCAATTATTCTTCCGAATAGAACATCATCTTCCTCACTATACTCAACACTACCGAAGTAACCTTTATATGATAATGTATTTTTCATATCAAACCGGCTCCTTTCAACTCGTTAATAATTTCGATGATTTGATAAGTCTTGAGGGTGTTTTCCGGGTGGGGCTTATGTAGTCGCAAAGAAAATCCATTTTTTGTAAAACAAACCCGTGAACCACTCGTTTTTCCTACATTACTCATCACGTAACCATATGAAACCAAGAGCGATTTTGCTTCATCAAAAGTAAAATCTTTTGGCAATGATATCAACCGTTTAGTCAACTTTGCTTTCTTGCTCATTGTGGTATCTCCATTAAAAACAGAATATCATATTCTTAAACAATATGCAACTACAATTAGTTGCATATTGTTTATAAGAACTATGCTTTGTTTTGCAGAACGGATAATCTTGGAAGTCAGTTTGTAGGCATCAAACACCTGCCCGTCAAAGAACACTCCTGTTAGTTGATTTGTAAATACTCTTTTACACCGTTTTGCAGAATCTGAGAGAAATTGACGTGTCGTTTTTCACCTGCTTCTTTTAGCCAAAGAGGAATAGTAGCATTTATTTTTACTGACTTGCCTTCATAGTAATTTTTGTAGTACTTTGTGTCACATGCTATTAAAGTAACAATGTCATTTTCGCTTCCTTTTATATCTTTTAAATTACTGGATTTTGGTATCGGTTTTC